>SDBS01004092.1_pt1 | contig 14301 bp, 13 predicted proteins | sample 2277091 | NCBI WGS metagenome assembly SDBS01 (sample SAMN10404972, study PRJNA504765) | marine sediment metagenome | isolation source: marine sediment core GS10_PC15, 163 cmbsf | place: Arctic Ocean: Southern Knipovich Ridge | collected 2010
CCAGCGACCCCTTGAACCCCATTCAAGTGCGCTTCCAGACTGCGCCACGCTCCGATTTTCGATTGAAAAATTTACTCTAAGTAATATTGAAAATCAAGTAAGTGGAAAACAATCAAAATACATAAAATTATTCATTTGATCCGGACAATTCGGCAAGGATGTCATCAAGTTCTTCCGATATATCAATCAATATATCTGTATTATTTCCAGTTGTGGTTTTTTTTACCGGTCGATTTGATAAAGTTGATATTGCCCCGGCAATGGTATATTTTTTTTTATAAAGTAAATTTTTTATATTAAGAATATTATCAACATCTTCCTGTGTGTATCTACGGGTACCACCTTCGGACTTCTCCGGATTTAATTGTTCAAATACCGTTTCCCAATACCTGAGTACAGATTGCGGCAAATTTACAATTTTGCTAACTTTCCCAATCGACAACTTTTTCATAGGAAGTCCAAAATATTTAAAGTTTTACTAAAGATATGGATAATTAATGCTAAATATCAAGTTAAAAATGAGATCTTGTTCTGCGGAACAAATTTATTCCTATGCTGGCCAAAGCCCCTTTTTGTATAAAGATTTCAGAAAAATAAGATACATTGAGAGATGTTGGTGATGCAAGTTTTGATTTAAAGGTGTTTAGAGAGTCGGTCATATATATGCTTCTTCTACTAAGTGAATAGGGATTGTTATTATTCTTGTTCCTAAGTCTAAGATTGGAGGTGGCATATTGATACCCGGCACTTTCTACAATATTTATAATTTTTTTACTGAACCGACCATAGGGATAACAAAAACTGGTAATTTTTTCTCCAAGTAGTGCTTCCAGATTTGTTTTAGAAACTTCAATTTCCTCTTTTATCGCATTTATACTTAGTGCAGGAAGATATCTGTGTAGCTTACTATGTGAAGCAATCTCATGACCTTGATTTTTCAATTCGAGTATCTGATCTTCTGATAAATGCCTGAACTTTTGTTGAAAAGGAGCTGCTTCCCACAAATTAAATCGACCTATATAATCAGTTACGATATATACTACTGCCATGAAGTTATATTTCTTCAGGATAGGAAAGGCATTTTGATAGATACTCTCATAACCGTCATCAAAAGTTATTATAATTGGTTTTTCAGGTAAGGAGTATTCTTGTGTCAGATCTTTAAAACAAACTGAAGTATAACCGTTTGATTTCAGATACTTCATTTGAATTTCAAACTGGCGTTTGGAAACAGTGGTTAAGCCAAATTCCTTCCGGTTGGAAATCTTATGGTAAGTTATTATAGGTATGTCAAACATTTCTAAATATTTAACTCGAGCAATTCAAGAATATCATAAGGCTCTGAATCACCATTCTCTGCCAAAAGCGAGTTTACTATTTTCCCGCGATATAGTACGAGACTATTACGAAGTTCCGGGCTGGTAGCCATCGCTTCTTCAAATCCCGTTTTTGTCAGTAGTCTTAAATATTTAGAAGTAATATTAGAAAGGATATAGGAAGATGTTTTTGGCACAAAAGAAGGAAGATTAGCGACCGTAAAGTATACGAGTCCATCCTGCAAGTAAATTGGTTTATCGGGTTTCGTTTCACGGGATGATTCTATAAGATCTCCATTATTCATTGATAAATCAATTATCAGGCTACCGGATTCAAGTAACTGTAAATCATCGTTTGCTATGTGCATATTTTTCTTATCATTGTGGTTTTGCCCGCTAATTATTAACACATCTGTCTCCAATAACAGATTCTGTAATATTCCCCGGTCAAATTCAAATATTTCCAGGGATCCGGAACTATGATCGGATTTAAATGTTACCAGGTTTTGATAATTTTCGCAGATTAGATTTACACTTGCCCCCGAAAGGAGTGCCTGGTTGGCAGCTGCCAGCCCTGAAGAATTACCCCCGATGATACTCACTCTTGCGCCGGGAATTCCGCATGCTCCGGAGAATAAAATACCTTTTCCACCGAAGTCTCTCTCCAAATACTTTTGTGCCTGAGCAACCGCCACTTTACCTGTAATTTCGTTCATGGCGTCATTTATGGGCCGTATCAATTCACCTGACATGTATATTGCGCCACTTTTTAATAAAGATTGCAGTCTCTCGGGATTATTTTGGGGAAGAAGAAAGCAGAAACCAATATGGTTTTCTGTAAATAATTCATATTCGATAGGCATTGGTGCCTGTATCTTCAGAACCAATTCAACTTTATTGAATACTTTTTCAGAAGTAGGTAAAACATACGCTCCGGCACTTTCATAGGCTTTATCATCAAATCCACTGCCTTGCCCCGCCCCTCTTTCAATATAAACAGTATTTTCCTGTTCAACCAATTTCTGTACAGCTTCGGGCACCAACATAATGCGGTGTTCGAATGTTCTTATTTCTTTTAACAATCCGATATTCATAGTAAGTATTAATTTAATGGATTAAGAATGACAGTGATAAAATCGTCTGGACGGAATACTTTTTGGGCAATAGATATGATATCCTCTTGCTGTACCTGATCGATACTTTTAATTAACTTGTCAAGGGAGACATAATCTCCAAAGTATATTTCATTTTTTGCGAGTCGGGACATTCTTCGCGATGAGCTTTCAAGCGTCAGCACTAAATTACCTTTTAACTGGTTTTTCAGTTTTGACAGAGTGTTTTTTTTCAAAGGTTTTATAGATACCCGATGCAGTTCATCTTTTAAAAGGCTTTGAATGATATCCAGTTTTTGATGATCCGTACCTGCATAGATACCAAAAAGTCCTACATCGGAATAAAAATCGAGAAATGAATAAACAGAATATGCAAGCCCCCTTTTTTCACGCACTTGCTGAAAAAGACGAGAACTCATACCACCACCCAAATAAGTGTTTAAGATCATTAGTGGGAACCGATCTTCAGACTTATAGGAAATACTTTCTCCACCGGTGCATAAATGTGCCTGACTTATCGGTTGATCCAAATAATACGCCTTTGCAGAGGCACTTTTAGCCGCTTTAACCGGTCTGGCATGCGAACCATTGGAGAAACTAAAGTATTTGTCAACTAATTTGACAAGATTTGAATGGTTCAATAGTCCCGCTGCAGATACGATAATGTTTTGTCCAAAGTAATTATCATTCCAGAAAGATAAGACACGAGAACGATCCATACTATCGATGATTTTCTCACTACCAAGGATCGGTTTTCCCAAAGAACTGTTTGGAAATAGTTTTTCGTGGAAAACATCAAAAACATACTCTTCAGGGGTATCCTTTATCGATTTAATTTCTTCAAGGACAACCTGTTTTTCACGGTTTATTTCTTTTTGGGGAAAAGTAGAATTGCAGACAATATCGGCAAGTACCTCAACGGCATTTTTCAGATGTGTATCTAAAGCATTAGCAAAGAAACAAGTTACTTCTTTTCCGGTAAATGCATTTAAACTACCACCAAGAGATTCCATACTTTGGGCGATTCTCAAAGGACTACGCTTTTTTGTCCCTTTAAAAACCATATGTTCCAGAAAATGGGCGATTCCATTTTCTGAAACATTCTCTGCTCTGCTACCGGTCTTTACCCATATACCGATAGAGACTGAACGTACAGAATCAATGCGTTCACTAATAATACTTATACCATTATCGAGAATAGTTTTCTCGTAAATTGATTGATCTGATGTTACCAAAAGACATTTTACCTTTATTTACCTGTTGCTAATGCTGGATGGCGACCCATCGGGTGGCCACTACGGTTAATTTTGGATTTGCTCCAGTTTGTTTTTAAGGAGATATTCTTTACGACTTAAACCAATTTTACCTACAGCATCAATTTTCTTAACGATTACATCCACAAGATCGCCAACATTTAGGACATCGGTTACGTTATTTGTACGGGTTATATCAATTTCAGAGATATGAATCAATCCTTCTTTGCCCGGTAGTATTTCAACAAAAGCACCGAAGTTTGTAACTTTTTTTACCGTACCTTTGTAATGCTCACCAATCTCAGGGTCTTTTACGAGTGAATTTACAAAATTAATGGCCTTATTTACTGCTTCCAGGTCCTCTGAGGCAATTTTTGTTATACCGTCATCGTCTATATCAATACTTACCCCGGTCTCTTCAATGATCCTTTTTATTGTTTTACCTCCTGGACCAATAACCATGCCTATTTTATCCACGGGCACCTTAATAGTTTGAATACGAGGCGCATATTGAGATAGTTCTTCTCTTGGTTCATTGATGGTCTTATCCATGACATCTATGATATGCAATCTGCCTGCTTTGGCACTTTCCAGCGCTGATTCCATTATTTCATAGGATATACCTTTTATTTTTATATCCATTTGAATAGCAGTAATTCCTTCTTTTGTTCCGGCCACCTTAAAATCCATGTCCCCCAAATGATCTTCATCTCCAAGAATATCTGAGAGAATCATTATATCTTTATCTTCTTTGATAAGGCCCATGGCAATGCCGGCGACTGCTGATTTAACCGGAACACCGGCATCCATCAACGATAATGAACCCGAACAGACTGTAGCCATTGAAGAAGATCCATTTGACTCCAGCACATCGGACACGATCCTAATTGTATAGGGGAATGTAGTTTTCTGCGGTAGTACTGGTTTTAGTGCACGTTCAGCCAGGTTTCCATGGCCAATCTCCCGCCTATTGGTACCTCTCATCGGTTTGACTTCACCGGTTGAAAAAGGAGGGAAATTATAATGGAGCATATAGTTTTTATAGCTCGTTCCATCAAGGGCATCGATCAACTGCTCATCTAATCGTGTTCCAAGGGTTGTCGTGCCGAGGGATTGCGTCTGTCCTCTGGTAAAAATAGCCGAACCATGGGTTCTTGGAAGATATCCAACTTCACAAGTGATATCTCTGATTTCGTTTGATTTTCTTCCATCGAGTCGAATTCCCTTTTTTAACATCATGGAGCGGGTTTCTTTTTTCTCCAGATCATAAAGTAATTCAGCAATTAATCCCTCATTCTCAGGGTATTCTTCTGCCAGCTGATCTTGAACATCATTTTTAATTTCCTTGATTGAAGCTCTTCTTTCTTTTTTATCCTGATTAAGAATCGCATCCTGTATCCTTTTTTGAGCAATTTTATCCACATTATTTTCAATGTTATCAGGATATTCTACCTCTTCTATTTCTCGTTTTGGTTTACCTACCTCAGAGATCAATTCTTTTTGCAGTGCGATGATCTTTTTTATTTCTTCATGGGCGAATTTAATAGCTTCAAGAATCTCCGCTTCACTGATTTCCTTTGCTTCTCCTTCGACCATCACAATGGATTCCTCTGATCCTGCTACGATAAATTCGCTAGAACATTTATCAATATCCGGAATGGTCGGATTAACTATCAATTGTCCATCCAATTTTCCCACCCGAACAGAGGCAATAGGACCATCAAAAGGGATATCCGATATACCTAAGGCAATTGACGCGCCTACTGCGGCCAGAACATCGGGGTCATTTGCTTTATCCATGGATATTATCGTTGCAATAATCTGTGTCTCAGATTTGAAATTGTCAGGAAACAATGGTCTGATTGGGCGATCAATCAGACGTGCTGAAAGAATTTCCTTTTCAGAAGGTCTGCCTTCCCGTTTAAAAAAGCCACCAGGAATTTTCCCGGCTGCATAGGTTTTCTCACGATATTCTACACTGAGAGGAAAAAAATCAAGATCCTCACGTGCTTCCTGGGACGCAACGGCTGTGACCAGCACCATTGTATCTCCATATCTTACTGTAACGGCGCCATCAGCCTGTCGGGCAAGCTTACCTGTCTCAATCGTAAGTGTATTGTTACCAATTTGAACTGATTTTGAAACGAACATTTTTCCTCCAATTTCTTATCGTCTTATTCCAAGATCTTTAACAAGATCTCTGTAACGGGTAATATTTTTGCGCGAAAGATAATCTAACAACCTGCGTCTTTGACCAACCAGTTTAAGTAATCCTCGTCTTGAGTGATGGTCTTTACTGTGTGTTTTAAAATGTTCAGTCAGGTATTTGATACGCTCACTCAGAAGTGCTACCTGAACCTCAGTTTTTCCGGAATCGGTGTCATTCTCCCCATATTTTTTTATTAATTCCTTTTTCTTATCGTTACTCAACGACATGTTTTCCTCCAATTATTAAGCTTTTATATTATAACTGTTTTTTTTATCCATATTTAATTGTTTAATCAGCTGTTCTTCGCTATTAAATTTTACTTCATCGCGTAGACGTTGAATAAATTGCGTTGTTATCTTCTCACCATATATATCATCTGAAAAGTCAAAAATATGCACTTCAACTGTTCTGCTAACCCCACCAAATGTAGGTTTATAACCAATATTGGCCATGCCCCTATATCTTTTCCCCAAAACGTCACATTGAACGACATAAACACCTTCTTTTGGGGTCAGTTTGTTTTGGTTTTCAATCATCAGATTGGCGGTGGGAAAACTCAGACGTTGTCCACGTCCCTCTCCTTTGATTACAATCCCCTCCAGGGAATAATAATGCCCAAGCATTTTATTGGCGCTCTCCATGTCCCCATCATCTATATAAGTGCGTATTCTGGAGCTGCTAACTGTTTGACTACCTATTTTAAATGGCCCTACTTCTTTAAGATTAAATGAGTACATACTACTCAAATTCTCCAATTCCCTGAAATTTCCCACCCTATTTCGTCCAAATGAGTGATCATATCCGATAATGATACATGATGCTTTCATTTTTTGAAGTAGAATATCTTCAACAAAACTCTTATAGCTCATCTCGGAAAATTCTCTTGTAAATTTGGCAATTATCACACGCTCCAACCCTATATCCTGCAGTATTTGTAACTTTTCTTCCAACGTTGTTAACAGCTTAATACGGTGTGGTGAATCTTGTACCACTGTCTTTGGGTGTGGTTCAAAAGTTAACAAAGAGGAAATAAAATCATTTTCTTTCGCTACGTGCAGCAATTCTTTGATTATTTCCCGATGCCCAAGGTGTATGCCGTCAAATGTACCTACCGTCAGGACCGATCTTTTTCCCACAAGAACTTTATTTAAGCCAAAAATTACTTCCATTATACCTAATTCAATGAGTTCCAGTAATTGTTAAAATCTTTAACTGATAACGCTTTTTCGATAGTGTAATCATCTATTGCCACTCTTCTCAGGCTTCTTAAAAATGCGCCATATCCACTTTTCTCTCCGATATCCTGAGCCAGTGATCTAAGATAGGTTCCTTTTGAACATTTAACATAAACTTCAATGCAGAAACCATCTCTTTTTAATTGTCTTATTTCGTAAATAAAGATACTTTGCGCTTTTCGCTCAATTTCGATGCCTTTTCGAGCCATCTTGTATAATCGTTTGCCTCCCACTTTTTTTGCTGAAAACATAGGAGGTATTTGTTTATTTTCTCCAAGGAAAGATTCAAGTATCGGTTTAAAATCTAAATATAGAACGCCGGGATCGTCAACTTGATTAATTATATTTCCAGTCACGTCATACGTGTCGGTACTTTTTCCAAATTCAATCGTGGCAATGTATTCCTTTGTAGCGTTACTGATCTGTGCCAGTATTTTCGTTTCTTTCCCTGTGCCTAAAATTAATAATCCAGTAGCAAACGGATCGAGTGTACCGCCATGCCCAACTTTTTTTATTCTTGTTAAATATCTGATTTTTTTTACAACGTCAAAAGAGGTCCATTGTACGGGTTTGTCGATAAGAATCAGATTATCTGATAATTTATCCTGTAAAACTTTGATAGAATCTTTATCAATCACTCTCATCTTTATTAATTTTATTCAATAATGTTGATATTTTGTCATAGTAATCCAGTGAATCATCATAAAAAAAGCGTAATTCAGGAACAACTCTTAAATGAATCCGGTTACCCAGTTCATGTTTTAAAAAGGATTTTGCTCTGGCAAAAGCTTCCTTTGAGGCATCACGTTTCTGATCATTGCCAAGAACAGAATAATAGATGCTGGCAATCTTCAAATCAGGCGAAATCCGGACACGCGTAACGGTAATAAATCCCTTTTTAGGATCTCTTAATTTATGTTCAATCAACCAGCTTATTTCCGTCTTTATCTGACTGGCGACACGTTGCGATCTTCTGTTATTCTCTTGCATATTATACATAGTTAAATTCATATGAAATGATCTCATATGAATCTGAGCGATCCAGGTACTGAAATATTTGTTGCAAGGAGTGTTCAAGATGAGATTGTTGGTTGCTGATTGTCGCAATTCCCAACTGCGCTCTTTGCCATTTATCCTGAAAACCTATTTCAGCCACAGCTACATTAAATTTATTTTTTAATCGATCCTTCATACTTTTGAGTACCAACCTTTTTTCTTTTAAAGAAGCACTCGAGTAAATCAAAATTTCAATGACCAGAATTCCTACATACATTTAACTGCCTTCAAGTGTGCGCTTCTTTTCGCCAATTTCGAAGGCTTCGACAATATCACCGACTTTTAAATCATTATAATTTTGTATCTGGAGACCACATTCAAATCCGGTTGCAACTTCTTTGACATCTTCTTTAAAACGGCGAAGAGATGTTAGCGTACCTTCATAGATTTCTATATCATCTCTGAACAGCCGTACTCTGGAGTTCCGGGTAATTTTCCCGGATTTAACATAACATCCGGCAATCGTCCCTATTCGCGAAATTTTAAATGTCTCACGAATCTCGACATTTCCGATATTTTCCTCAGTTTTTTCGGTACCGAGCAATCCTTCTAAAGCCAACCTAACATCATTTATTGCATCATATACTACTTTATAATATCTAATTTCAACATTTTCCTTCATTGCCAGTTCTTTTGCTTTAACATTAGCGCGGATATGAAATCCTATAATTACGGCATCCGAGGCAACCGCTAAAAGTACATCAGACTCAGATATCGGTCCAACAGCTTTCCGAATAACCTGAACAGATACTTCCTTTGTACTTAATTTTAATAGTGAGTCAGATAGAGCTTCAGCAGAACCGTCCACATCAGCCTTTACTAAGACACGCAGTTCTTTAAGCCCACCAATTTTTATACTCTCCGAGATTTGGTCAAGAGTGGTTAGTTTTATCTGTCTGAAATCCTGTTCCCGTTTTATCCGTTGTCGTTTTGCACTTATTTCTTTTACAGTATGTTCATCTGCCATGACATTAAACCGATCACCTGCCTGAGGTAAACCATCAAATCCGATCACCTGAACCGGTTGGGAAGGACCGGCAGTTTTAATAGGTAAAAATTTATCGTTTAACACTGCACGAACTTTTCCGGAAAATTGACCGGCGATAAATGGATCACCGATTTTTAACGTTCCGTTTTGTACAAGAACGGATGAAATTACCCCTTTGCCCTTATCAAGACGCGATTCAATGACTGTTCCACGTGCTTTTTTACTTCTATTTGCTTTAAGATCGAGCATGTCTGTTTCTAACAGGATTTTTTCCAGGAGATCGTCAATTCCTGCACCGGTTTTCGCAGAGATTTCAGCACATTGTACTTCTCCGCCCCAGTCTTCCACTAGTATATTTCTTTCTGAAAGTTGCTGTTTAATACGATCTACATTTGCTTCTGGCTTATCAGTTTTATTTATGGCGATTATCATTTTTACACCGGCAGCACGGGAATGGTCAATCGCTTCATCGGTTTGAGGTTTTATTGCGTCATCCGCAGCAATTATAAGAATAACGATATCTGTTATCTGCGCTCCCCTTGCCCTCATGGCAGTAAATGCTTCATGACCCGGGGTATCTAAAAATGTGATCTTGTTGCCATTTTTTTCAACTTCATAAGCCCCAATATGCTGGGTTATGCCTCCGGATTCACTTTCCACTACATTTGATTTCCGGATATAATCGAGAAAAGACGTTTTGCCATGGTCAACATGACCCATTATAGTCACAATGGGAGAACGAGGCTCAGTGTCTTTCAGATCTGAATCCTGTTCCTCGATTTCTTCCAGCAGATCAGAGGCATACTCTTCTTCCTTGATGACGGTGTATTCCCATTCTCCAGCCAATAATTCAATGGTATCAATATCTAATCTTTGATTAATAGATACTACCAGGCCAAGTTCAAGACATTTTGTGATGATATCACCGACCGGCACATCCATCAAATTTGCCAGATCGTTAGCGGAAATGAATTCGCTGGCGTAAATAACGTTTTCTTCTACAACTTCGCCGGTTTCATCCTTTATTTTTCTTCTCTTTTTCGGCTTTTTGAGTTTATCATCAATTGTTGCCAAAGTTTTCTTTACGGTCTCCTGGACCTCTTTTTGATCAACAATTTTTTTCCTCTGTTTTTTGACTCTTTGGCGTTTGGGCTCCTCTCCCAGAGTCATTTCACCTGATCTCATTAAATGTCTTTTCCGCTTCTCATCTTTGCGGATCATCTCCAGAGCTTTTCGCCGTTTATTATCCTTTTCTTTTTTTACATCTTCTTTGGACAGAGATTTTTTATCTTTAGCCTTTGTTTTTTTCTTTACCCTTTGTTTCTCATCAATACTATCCAAATCAATTTTGCGAATAACTTCTGGCTGCTTTTTTTTTCTGGTTTCTTCTTCTGTAACTACTTCTTTTTCAGATTTTTCATCAGCAGGCTCTTTTTCCTCTTTCTTTATCGTAGGACCTTTTTCATCAACCTTCTTATCGTCTTCAAGAGCATCTTCGATAATCTCTTTTGCTTCTTCTACGACCTCTTTTGCTTTCTCTTCTTCCTTCTCTGCATCTGCTTTTTTTCTTTTTCGGGATGATTTTTCAGATTTAACTTCCTCTTCCTCGCGGATAATTTCTTCCACTCGCTCTTCGATGGATCGCTCTATCGCCTGCACATATATTGATTTTTCTTCCGGCTCTTTTAAATTAATCTCATCTTCTGATATAGCGACATTACCATCTTCTGTTTTTACTTTGCGCTCATGAAGTTTATCGGCAATTTCCTTTTCGCGGGAGAAAATTTCTAGTATTGCTTCATAAATTTCTTCTGTAATAGAAGTATTTGGGCCTGAAATCTTTACACCCTTTTCTTCAATAAAAGGACGTATGGTATCCATCCCGACATTCAGTTCTTTACAGATTTTGAATAGTTTATATTTTTTTACCGCAACTGCCATTTAAACTCCAAATGTAATTAACTTCTCGAATGCATTTATATTTTTCACAATAGTACGACAATCCTATATCTGTGCTTCTTCTTCCTGGGTTTTTTCTTCGATTTCCTCTTCAATTTTGGGTTCAGCTTTTTTTACTATATCGACAATTTTCTCCGCCGTTTTTTTGCCGATTCCAGGTAACTGAACTAATCCATCCACACCAATTTTTAATATTTCCTGTTTACTATGTATTTCTGATTCCTGTAATTTTTTCATCAGAGTGGCGGATAACTCATCAATCTCCTCCAAGGCGACATATCCTTCATCAACCTGTACTTCGTATTCACTTTCTTTTACAGGTTCAATCTGATATCCGGTTAATTCAGAGGCAAGACGTAAATTTTGTCCATTCTTTCCGATAGTCAGGGCTATATCTTCATCAGAAACAATGGCAACAGCCAGTTTATCGTCCTCGTTAACTATTATTTTTACAGGTTTCACCGGAGTTAGAGCACGGTTGATAAAGATAGTCGGTTCAAAGGAGTAGTTCACAATATCAATTTTTTCATTATTCAGCTCCCGGACGATGGCCTGAATACGTACACCTTTCATGCCTACACAAGCCCCAACAGCATCAACTCGCCGGTCAATTGATTCAACTGCTATTTTTGATCTTTCTCCCGGATCACGGGCAACATTTTTGATTTCAACGATACCATCATAGATTTCAGGCACTTCCAACTCAAATAATCGTATCATAAATTTCTTATCAGCCCGTGAAACGATAATTTCAGATCCTTTTGCATCACTCCGAACTTCTTTTACAATTGCTCTTAAGGTATCCCCCCGGCGAAGTCTTTCATTCTGGATTTGCTCCACTTTTGGAAGAAATACTTCTGTTTTGTCGACATTAATAAATAATCCCCGTTTACTTACCTGTCGGATGTCGCCAATTATTATTTCACCAATTCTGTTTTCATATTCTTTCAATATATGTTCACGTTCAAAATCACGGATCTTTTGGTTTAAACTCTGTTTAGCGGTGATAATTAAACGTCTTCCAAATGATTCCGGATTGATAACCTCAACAAAATCTTCTCCGATTTCCGCATCAGGATCAGTTCTTTTCGCTGCTTCCAGATCAATTTCTACAACTGGATCCTCTACGATGTCCACAACTGTCTTTTCCTGATAAATTTCGATATCACCTTTATCGATGTTTACAATTATATCGAAATTATCAGCAGTCCCGTATTTTTTAAGGACCATCTGTGTAAAAATACTTTCAAGCATATCACGCAGATTGTCTTTATCAATCCTCTTCTCTCTGGCAATTTGTGTGATTGCCTCAATAATTTCAGTATTCATAAATCTTACATTTCTCCAGATTTATCACCACTTAAGTTTGATCTTTGCTTCTTCTATGTCTGATAAAGATATTGATATATCAGCATTTTTTTGATGTACAGTAATTTTATCTCCATCGAAGGCCAATAATTCACCAGTGATAGATTTAATTTCATCGTCTTTACAATAATTCACATTAAGTTCCTTGCCAATGCTTCTGCGGAATTCAAAAGATTTTCTCAATGGTTTAGTAGTCCCCGGAGAGGAAACCTCTAACCGGTAATCTCCCTGAAACATATCCTTTCGGAAAAATATATCAGATATTTTTCTACTTAAAATCTGGCATTGACTTAATGTTATTCCGCTCTCCGTATCTACAATTACTCTAACCAGTCTGTTTCTACCTCCTCCATGAAGAGAGAGGTCTTCGAGGAATATTCCTTCTTTATCACAGAGAGGCTGAATTAACTTATACAGTTTTTCTTCTATATTTCCCATATTTTCAAAACCTGTATATAACAAAAAAGTGGGTTTCGAAACCCACTTCATACAAGTTGAAAATTTAAGCAATCATATTAGCTGGTGCAAGTATAATCGCTATAATATCTTATGTTACATTAATTAATAGTTCTTGTTCCTTTTTTATCAAAGTAATAAAAAGGCAAGGCGAGGGTTATCAGAAAAACACCTATCAGAGATTCTGTAGGTCTTTCTATTAGAGTATTTCCCATTATTGTCAGGCAAAAAAGCCCATAAAAAATGATTCCAAAAAGGCTGGTCGCGGAGAGTTCTTTTTTGTTATATAAAATCTGAAAACTAATAAGTGAAGCCATCAGCGAGAATGTGACAATGATGAATATGACAAATGTCAATAATTGATTAAAACTACCGCTCAAAACGAGTAAAATACTCCAGGCAGCCTGGAAAACAATCGCTCTGTGTGGCGATTTAAATTTTTTGTGCAGTTCTTTTGTCAGGCTAAAAAAATATCCATCCCTACCCATTGCCATATATATTCTTGGCCCTGAAAGGATTGTCGAGTTTAGAGAGCTAAATACAGCAATCAGGATGATCGCAGAAATTACAATGCCTCCACCCTCTCCCCATAGATTATCAAATACTGGAGTTGCAATATTGATCACGTCTCTCATTTCATCAATGGGCATAGCAATCAAATATACCATATTTATCCAGAGGTAGATAAACCCAACCAGAATTACACCCAGGCGGAGAGCTGATGGGAGAACACTTTTTGCCTCTTTGATTTCTTCTGCGACATATACAGCGGTTGTCCAACCGATGTAAGAAAAAAGAACGGCGATAAGTGAGGTCAGAAAACCGGATATACTAACACCTGAATCTGATTCCACTAAAAGCAGAGAATAGTCGGCAGCCGGTGATAAAGTACCGGTTACTGAAAATAGTATTAATAATAGAAAAATTGCCGATGTTAATACAATCTGGAAAGTTCCTGAGAGCAAGATACCGCGATAGCTAATCCAGCTGAAGACGATGATGAAAATAATAGCAAGAATTTTGGACTGAGAAAAAGTTAATTCAAAACTGCCGATAGAAAAAAGTATATATACCGATTCGAATCCGGAAAAGTTGATAATTCCGTTCAAATAGTAGGCAGCTGCGATTCCCAGAGCAGCAATTGAGCCGGAATAAGTGACAAAAAAGGCCGCCCAGCCGAACAGATAGCCGGCCAGGGGGTGTAATGCCCTTCGAAGATACTGATAATCTCCTCCGGAGAAAGGATATTCTGCAGCAAGAATTCCGTATACTTTTGCTCCGCTCAAAGCATAGACGGCGCCAAGAAACCAGGCGAGCATGATAAATAAAGGGGAATCTAAATACTGGGT
>SDBS01004093.1_pt1 | contig 14300 bp, 11 predicted proteins | sample 2277091 | NCBI WGS metagenome assembly SDBS01 (sample SAMN10404972, study PRJNA504765) | marine sediment metagenome | isolation source: marine sediment core GS10_PC15, 163 cmbsf | place: Arctic Ocean: Southern Knipovich Ridge | collected 2010
TACCTACGGCGATGATATCAGAACTATAGACTGGAACGTCACTGCCCGGTACGGGAAACCTTTTGTAAAGGTGTATGAGGAAGAAAGAGAGCTGACCGTAATAATTCTTTTCGATGTCAGCTCGTCAACACTCTTCGGCTCCACGGATTATACCAAGCGCGATGTTATGGTCGAACTTTCTGCTCTGTTTTTGTTTTCAGCGGTCGATAACAACGACAGGGTCGGGGCAATACTGTTTTCCGATAAGATAGAAAAATACATACCGCCAAAAAAAGAAAAAACCCACGCGTTGAGAATTCTCCGTGAACTACTGTACTATAATCCTGACAGTAAAGGTACGGATATTAACAAGGCCTTTGATTTTATCAACAATACGCAAACAAGAAAGTGTATCGTTTTTGTTTTATCGGATTTTTTTGATGAGGGTTATGAAAAATCGTTTAAAATGATGTCAAAAAGACATGATGTAATTCCGATAGTGTTCAGCGACCCGATCGAACACGTGATTACCGACTATAAGGGCCTTTTCCTCTTGAGAGATATTGAAACGGGGGCCAGGCGTCTCATCGATACGGCGCATCCAGCCATAGGAAAAGCGTACAATCAAAATTTAAAGCGCAACAGAATGATCAGGAACAAACTATTTACGGGAACAGGCCTGGATTTTATTGAAATATCAACGGATGAGCTTTATATAAAACCGCTCTTCGAATTTTTCAATAAAAGAGCGAGGAAGTTATAAGGTCAATATATGAAGATGAAGTATAAAATCATTTCCACTCTTTTTATTTCCTGCTTTCTTCTTCTCCTGGCATCGGGCTGCGGTGATGAAAATGACAGCGTAGTTGTCATTCCATCGGTATCGAGTTCTTTATTAACCGTGAAACCAATAACCATTGGCGACCCAATAGATATCGCGCTGACGATCTACCACAACAAAAACAGTGAAGTTGTTTTTCCGAATGAAAGTGACAGCTTTCTGCCCTTTACCTTGAGAACGATGGACATCAAACAGAAAAAAATTAAAGGAAAAAGCTATAAAACAATGGTATTTTATACCGTCACACTTTTTCAAACCGGCAAATACTTGCTTCACCCTATTGAAGTCAGAGTAGGAGACACCGCCCTAAAAACCGAACCAATTGAAATAGCTATACTCTCAGTCATTCCAAAAAATGAAGATAATCCTGACCTGAAGGATATTGTTCCTCCTTATCCGGCACGGGCAAATCCTGTGACTGTTGCTATAATCCTGCTTTCGATAATGGGTGGGGCCGCAATAATCTATGTACTGCTTAGAATTTTTAAAAAGAAAAAGGGTAAAAAACAGGGGCATACATACACCGAAACTGAAATCGACCCTTTTCAGTATTCAATGAACGAGCTGAATATTATAAAAACTGCTTACGAGAACAACAAGAAAAACGCAAAACAAACATATTCCGGGGTCTCGTTTATTCTAAAATTTTTTCTGGGTAATGCCCTTAAAATCGACGCTCTGCAGATGACTACAAGGGAATTCAGGCGTCATGTAAGAAAAGCAGACAAGGTCCCTATTCCTTCGGTACGTGTCATGAATATTCTTAAAACAAGCGATATGGTGAAATTTGCCAGGGGGAAACTGCCTGGAGAAAAAGTTACAAAAGACATCCAGGATTCGATCACCATAATTAAAGAAGTCCATAAATCCGCAATGCAGCCGGCAGCATCTTCAAGACCGGCTGAAGAGGAAAATCAGTAGGACTAGAATACATTGAAAGGTAACTAATTTAATGGAGTTTAAAAACCCGCACATACTCTGGAGTTTGATCATCATCCCGCTCACTCTGTACTATGTGTATAGAAAAAAGAAAGAGGGGACTATTTCAGCTCCTTTTTTCTCTTTTTTCCCGGAAAAAAACACTTTCCGTGTAACATTGTTCCTAATCGCAAATATCTCGCTTGTCCTTTCCATGGGATTTTTCCTGACGGCCTTAGCAAGGCCGCAGGAGGGCTACATCGAGGATAAATTTATCACCGAAGGAATTGACATCGTCCTCGCTCTGGATATATCTTCCAGTATGAAAGCCGAAGATCTGAAGCCGAACAGGCTTGGGGCGGCGAACAGCGTCGCGAAGGAGTTTATAAACGGCAGAAAAACCGATAAAATCGGGCTGGTGGTGTTCAGCAGGAAAGCGATAACATACAGTCCTCTGACCATCGATTACGGTATTTTATACAATTTTATAGATACCATTGAAATTGGGATGATACCCGACGGGACAGCGATAGGTAATGCTATAGCAGAAGGTACAAAACGCCTGAGGGGAGGTGAAGGGAAGAGTAAAGTACTTATATTACTGACGGATGGAGTGAACAACAGCGGCGAAATAGACCCTCTTACGGCCGCCCGCGCCGCGAAAGCTCTGAGTATAAAGATATACACTATCGGTGTGGGCAGTAAGGGTACCGCTCCATACCCTGTCGACGACCAGGCTTTCGGCAAACGGTATGTTTCAATACCTGTTCAGATTGATGAAGAAGTTCTTTTAAATATTGCGGGTATAACAAACGGAAGATATTTCAGGGCAACGGACACAAAAAAACTTATAGAAATTTATGAAGAGATAGATAAACTTGAAAAAAGTAAGATCGAAATAAAACAATTCATCAAAGTAAGAGAGCGTTTTTATTACCCTCTCTTATCAGGTATTTTTCTGTTATGTTTGCATTTTACTATTCACAAACTGGTGCTAAGAGTTGTGCCTTGACTCGCGCCGTATGGAATAAAATTTTTTAAAACAGTATACATATATGAGATTTTCCGCACCTTTTTTCCTTTATCTGCTAATTATTGCCCCGGTCATTTTTTTTATTTCCCTCGGGGTCGGTAAAAAGCGTATCAGGGAATTTGCCGGACTCGGTAAAACACATACTTTGAACAGGTTTTCAAACAGAGACTTTCCTATGAATTACAGGCTGGAAAGTCTTTACATAAGCATCGTCTTTATGTTATTTATTCTTTCTCTTTCAAGGCCCCAGGCCGGGACGAGGCTTGAACCGGTAAAAATTACCGGTTCAGATATTTATATCGCTATCGATCTGTCAAAAAGCATGACCGCAGAGGATGTAAAACCAAACCGTTTTGTGAGGGCCAAGATTACAACTCTCGAGCTGGTTAAATCTCTCCAGGGGGACAGGGTAGGTCTTATACTTTTTGCGGGAGACGCGTTCGTTCTTTGCCCGCTCACTACCGATTATGACGCCGTCATCACATTTACCAACTCCCTGGATTCTCAGACCGCTGTGGCCAGCGGCACAAACCTGTTCGCGCCTCTGGAGATCGCACTTAACTCCATCAAGCCCCAGGAGGACAAGTACGCACTTCTACTTTTACTGACCGACGGTGAAAACACAGGCGGTGTCGATGAAAAAGTGTTAAGAGATATTCAAAAACGGGGGATAAAGGTATTCAGTATAGGAATTGGAACCAAAAACGGCGCGCCCATACCTGTTTATGATGATAATATGAAAAGAATCGGATATAAAAAAGATTTCAACGGGAAAGTTATTGTCTCAAAACTTGAAGACATACTGCTTAAAGAGATCGCTGAAAAAACCAATGGATACTACTTCGAGACCGGGGACAAAATGAATGAAATAAAACAATTTTTAGCTACTGTTCAGGCGATGAAAAAAAGGGAGCTGGAGACCAAGGAGTACACTGTTTATGAAGAAAGATTTCAAATTCCTCTGGCCCTTGGGATCATTTTCCTGCTGCTGTATATAATCAGCATAGTAAAAACCAAGAGCCGGGAATCATGAAAAAACGTATACTTATCATTATCACAGCCGTTCTTATGATAACATTTAACTCAGCTGCGGCCGCTTCATATACCCGCCATATCAGGAAGGGCAACCGGTTTTACAGCAATGAGCTTTACAACGAAGCTCTCAGATATTATTTAGAAAGTAAAGGTAGGAACGATAAAGTCCCTGAACCTGTTTTCAACGCAGGTGTCTCCTATTACAAAATGGAAGCTTATTATAAATCAGTTGAATCATTTACAGATTCCCTTCAATACATAAAAAACGATAAAAATAAGGCAGATGTGTTTTTTAATCTAGGCAACACCTACTTTCGACTTGGTGATTACCCGAAGGCTGCTGAAAACTATATGAAAGGGCTCGAAATCGACCCGGTTGATCTGAACACAAAGTACAACCTGGAGCTTACGCTGGAAAAAATGCAGGAAAAAGAACAGGAGGACGAAACCGAAAGCGGGCCGGAGGGTAACGAAAACCAGAAGGAACCGAACGGCACGGAAAAACCGTTTGAAAATAGTGATAAAAATGAGCAGACGGAAAATAATATAGAGCAGGAAAAAACATCTGACAATGATGTGCCGAACGAAAAAGATCTTACTCAGGAAGAAGCTGAGAGGTTGATAAACGCGCTCAACTCAGATCAGACGAATATCATAAACGATATAATAAAATACAGAATAGGCCGGACCCGGAATGAAAAAGACTGGTAACTTTTTACTTATACTCATCCTGTTTTGCGCATATTTTCTCTACGCGCAGGGCAACGCGTATCCGTCCGATGAAATCGTGAACATTCACGCTTCCGTGGATGCTGTAAAAGTGGGGCTGTTGGACACCATAAACCTGACAGTTACCGTAGATATTGAAGGAACGGCAAGGGTCCCGAACCTCCTGCTGCCCGAATTAGGAGCGTTTACCGTACTCAGCGAGAGCACGAAAAGTCAGACCAGTATTTCTATTGTAAACGGGCAAACAAAGCGCACAAAGACCATCACGCGTACCTATCTGGTACAGCCGAACTTAAAAGGCATTTTTATTATAGGGCCGGTCACGATCAAATATAAAGGCGTTGAATACAAAACAGACCCCATCACAATAACTGTTGTTGAAGGGAAAATAAAACCCCGCAGCAGCGCTCTGCTTCCGGAAGAAGAAGCCATTGATATCGACAAGCTAAAAGAAGAGATATTTATACTGGCAAGACCTGAAAAAAACACGGTTTTTGAAAGTGAGCAGCTTGTACTCACATACACTCTATTTTCGAGGCTTGATATTGACAGTATCGCTCTCAGCGGCAGCCCGGATTTTTCGGGATTTTTTAAAGAAGATATATACAACGCAACCCGGCTGGAGCACAAAAAAGAAGTTTATGAGGGAAAACAGTACGAGACAACTTTATTAAAAAAAGTAGCGCTCTTTGCCATTGGGCCGGGAACATATTCTCCAAACCCTCTCGAGCTTGAAACAACAGTTATAGCAAAAAACGATGACCTGTTCAGCTTTTTCGGAAGACCTTACCATTTTCTGATCGAAAGCAACCCGATAACAATAACCGTGAACCCGCTCCCAAAAAATAACACAGGGAAAGCATTTTCCTATATAGTCGGCGACCTGAGTTCCAGTATCTCCAGGCGGGAGAGCATCGTGAACACGGGTGAATCCACGACTTTCTACCTCACGCTTAAAAGTACCGGGAACTTGAACACAATTTCCGACCCTGAACTGCTGATGTCCAAAAGGGGCAGGATGTATTTATCGGATACAAAAATCGATAAAATTGGAGAAAAGGACAAAGTTAGTTTTATAAAAAAATTTGAATACACTATAATACCCGAAGAAAGCGGGGTCCTTGAAATAAGTGCTGAAAACTTCATGTATTTTGATACAGGCACCGGCAGTTATACTGACGCCGTGGCAGAACCGGCCCGCATAAATGTAACAGGGGCCGATATTCACCAGGAAAAAACTATCCTGACTTCAAAAAGAGAATTCGCGGAAGGCGGATTCAACTTTATAAAACAAAATTTGAAAGAACTTAAGAATATTTCAAAAAACCCTTTTCGAAGTCCCGTGTTTTATTTGTATCACCTTTTCCTTGCATCGATCACGGGGATCCTCTTTTTCATCAAGCTGAAAAGGGAAAAGCTGAAACAGGACGAAAACCTTTTCAAGAAAAAAAGGGCCCGTTCTATCGCAATGAATATACTAAAAGAGGCGGGGAGCACAATAGAACAGAATAATTATTCCGCCACAATTGCTCTCATCTATCAGGCTCTATCTACTTATATCGCTTACAAGTGCGGGAAAACTCCGCAGGAAATAACCATCAAAAATGCAAGAAGCCTGCTTGAGGACTGTTTTTCAATAAACGGGGAGGCTGAAAAAGATATTCTGAACCTGATCGAACAGTGCACTCTTTTAAAATTTTCAGCCTGGAACGCGGGCTACAGCCAGAAAGTCAACGATCTGCATGAAAAGGTCATATCCGCGATAAACAATATGGAAACATCCCGACCTCAGGCAGCAGAAAGGAAATAAAATTACATGAATTCCAAGGTTCTTGCTTTATTTGTGCTTTTCCTGAGTATCTTTTGCATATCCTACGGCCAGGAACCGATAGATGAAAACGGGCAGCGCTCTTTTACTGAAACCGTTCAGGGCCGGGGAGAAAACCCCGGCCTTGAAGCAGTGGATATTTATAATAAAGCAAATCAGCATTACGCTTCAAATGACTTCCAGTCAGCCCTTTCAAACTATCTTGTAGTTATTGAAAGGGGAGTGAAAAATCCCCAGTTATACTACAATCTCGGCAACACGTACTTTAAACTGGGGGAACCAGGCTACGCTATTCTCTATTACGAGAAAGCTCTGGCCTTAAGATCTTTTGACAGGGAAACCAGGGAAAACCTGGAGTATGCAAAAAGGTCCTTGAAAGAAAGGGTCCTCCCCCTGTACAACGAAAATTTTTTTAAAATTCTTCGGGTGATATACTCATACCTAAATCTGCGCAACATAGCTTTCATCGAACTGTTTGTCTTCACCGTTCTCATTGCTCTTAGCTACCTTTATTTATTCAGTCCCTATAAAAGGCATATATTGAAGAAGTATTTTGTTCTGTGCGCCGTTGTGTTCATTATTTTTTCAACCGCCTCATTTTTCTACCAGTCCAACGAAAAAAAACACCCGAAAGGAATTGTGGTGGAAAAAGAGATCGAGGTCATGACGGCACCTATCGCGGAAAGCGGTGTTTTATTCGTCCTTCACGAAGGAACAGCAACAAAACTTTTAGAAACGCGGGAAGAGTGGCTTCTAATTTCACTCACGGACGGCAGAGAGGGGTGGGTCTACACGCAGGGTATTGTTTTCAGATAGCGGACCGGATTTAAAAAAATTAACTCAATCAGCGAGCCTTGTAACCGTACCTCCCAGGGTGGATTTGATCGTTTCTTTGGAAGGGTTTCCTTTATACCGGAGGTTGCCCCCCGTGTGGACTGTTGCATCGAGCAGTTCACCCGCTCTCACTTCAGCTATTCCCGCAGTATTTATCTTGATATAGGTTTTTTCGCACTGTAAATTAAATGCCTTCAACTTTCCATCCGAGTTAACTCTCGTATTCTGGATCTTTGTTTTTCCTGAAATTTCAAGTTCGCCTGAAACTGAAACCATAAGCTCAAGAGTGTTGACATCTACTTTTACATTCGCCCGGCCTTTACTGTTCACATCCACGACAAGCTTATCCCCTTTAATAGCCGATTCCGCCTGAATATCCGCAAGCGCGCTTGAATGGACTTCCCGAAGCACTTTATAGGTCACATAAACTTTCACATCAATGTTATCATCTATAAAACCCTTCTGGATATATATTTTCAAAGTTGTTCCGTCAATCACGGTAAAAACCTTGCTGATCTCGACCCCCCGGGTTTCGATTCTCAACCGCTCGCTTTTCCCCGGTTTAAGAAATACTTTGACACGTCCTGTAGCTCTTATGATGTCAAACGAAGCGACAATACGCTCTTCCGTTTCGAGGGCAAAACCGGAATTAAAAAATATCGCAAAAGCAAAAATAAACCAGGATTTTTTAAACACCCGGTAAATTATTTTACGCGCATTCATATCATTAGCCCCCTAATGCGGACAAGCCGCATTCTTGATTGGAAAAATTTCCTTGCCAAAAAAGCAAGGAAATTGTTATTAAGCGCCTATTTGCATGCCAGCACGTCATTCAATAAAAATATGATAACCGGCATCAAGAGTTATGTCAATTGTTATAAGGCCGGCGAAACTTAATCCGAATAATAATTGCGGGGTTGGAGAAAAAATCAGGAGGCCGATTTTACTACTGCAGCCGGGTGGATAATGATTTGATGCCCATTTAAATCAATACCAGCCTCATTGGGGTGTTCATTTTCATTACTTTCACCGCTGCCCGTGGCATAGGGGAACACAGCGGAAAAAAGATATGCTTCGGTGATCGCCTCGATCACCCTTTTCCCGTCAGAACTTTTTCCCCTGTCGATTTTCTCGTCAAACATGAGTATTTCATCGGGGTTTTGAAGGAGCCTCTTATCGGAATCATAATCCAGTATCACAGTTTCCATTATCTTTTCTATCGTCTTCATTACATCTGTAACCCTTTTGTTCATGTTTCTTCTTGAAATAGTTTTCTTTTTAACGAGGGTATCCAGTAAAACAGACCTTTGATATACTGTCAATCTGCCGTTATTTTGCACATCCCTTATTTCTTTTACTATACCAACATAACCTTTCGCCTCATCCCACGCTTCATTAAAGAGAAGATACGAATGATTTAATTCTTCCTTTATGTTTATCTTTCGCCGATCGCGGTAATCAATATTGTAATGGGTTTTGCTCGATGACAGTAGAAACGAGTATCGCATGTCAAATATATCCAGCAGCACAACAGCGTTGTACATGGTGTCCTCTTTGTCCAGGACCCTGATCGGGCATTTAAGGTCATAGTGACGATCGTCCTCATACTTTTCGATAATGTTCCTTATTACGGGAATTTCCTTTTTTATATGTTCAGGGATCTTTACTATTTTATTTTCTTTCGTCTTACCGTTCTTTATCGTACACGATCGATCGTAAAACTCTTCTTTTTTCTTTTTCTTTTCCATCCGGGTTATGTAGCCGAGCCTGTCTTTCGCGGAAATATCCAAAAAATCGTTGAATTCTTGAGAAAACAGGGGATAGTATGAACGCGCCATCCTGCAAAGAATAATATGGAACTTTTTAAGAAAATCGTCGAAAAGCACGTCCATATCTTTATTAAGCTGGTTGTTGACCGTAAAAACAACATGCCGGGTGTTATTGTTCTTTACACCTTTTAGTACAACCGCTTTATCCACATGAGATTTACAAACATTTTTAAACTGGGCGAGTATATAAAGTTTCTTAAAAAATTGCTTGAAAATCTTCATGTAAATATCGGAAGGGATCTTTTTCCTGGAAAACACGACCGCGATCTTTAAAAATTCCGTTTCGTCATAAAGTGCGGTGAGCCGCACTAAAACTTCATAGAAAATGCTGTTTACTCCTTTGGACATTCTTTTTATCTGCTCAACAACAGCAGGCTCATTCTCCAGAATGGAACTAAGGGTTACGGAAATTTCCTCAAAATACCATCGTATCTGTTCATGAAACTCTTTTATAAAACTGTGCGTAATTTTTTTACCGCCGAATGTTGTTACCTTGAGCATAAATCCTTTAAAACCTAAAATCAACAGATCGGCCAGTCTGTTTTTATTAACCGGCCTCTGTAATTTTATCCTATCATATATTCTATTTTGTGAAGAGTCATTTACGGGACCCTGCTGCGATTTTCTATTTTCTTGCAGGGCCGGACCGGGACTTTCTGATACTTTCAAAGGGCCTGACTTGCAGCGGTTGGCCATTTGTCCGCTCAGGTTTCTATTTATTTTGTATTCAATCTTGCCTCCATGCTCAACAAACTGCCGGAACAAACCGTCCCGCTCTTTCATGCTCAGCTTGTCGATTCCTACTTTTTCCCTGGTTTTATCAATATCACGGACCATACACTTTTTTCCTTAAAAAAAATCCACATTTCCTGCTCAAACGGAGAGGCTTTTAACAATATAGAAAATTACAATTCATCTGTTATCTTCAGTAAAAAAGGCATATGCCATAGAGGTTATTTACTTGATATTAATTAGATATTTACACTTTACACAGTTACAGTATATCGTAAATATTAATAATTTCAGTTTTTCAACCGGATTTTTTTACTTTTTTCGACAAAAGCAGAGTGTTCAGGTCCAATGGGGCTGTCCCAAATACCTGCCGGATAATACAATCGGGAATATCAATTACACGCCCGACTTCATCAATGAGCACTGTGTCGGAAGTAGCTGTCAGGGAATTTGCACAACGTCTGCTCAGCTCAACGATAACAGCGTCAGGATTTTTTATTGCCGCAACTTCCGCAGAAATATGTTCCCGTTTAAACAAATCCCGCATATACATGGAAAGTTCTCCGCTTTTTGACACCTGCGAATCCAGATATACAGACACATCCGGTCGAGAATCGAATTTTTCTGTTAAATCTTTTATAAAATCGGCAAGCAGTCCGGCACTTCTTTCGGTATAACCGCTAAAACTGTGGGAGCCGTACACACCGGATACGTCCCTGACATACCCATCCAGAGCACGGAAAATGATCATCCCTTTCAGGTAGCTTTCAAGAGATATTAGTATATTATACCCATCGAGTATTAAACATTTAATATTCAAATCGGCGGTATCCCCCGAGTGTAAAAGATCCAACCGCTTCTTCTTTCTCCTGTTGCTTCCCGCGGTGTCAAATACTCCTCTGTAGAGGATCAATCGCTCGTCACGATTTAAATTATACCTGTTACCGACCAGTTCTAACGAGGCTTTTTTTGGATACTTTTTATCAAGAAGCACAATAAGATCTACTATCGAATTTATAAAATTTATATTTATCTCTCCCATATATCGTTATATTATAATTAGTTCTTGGTGAAGAATCCATGCTATTTATCAATGTAAGTAACTTTGAGATTAGTCGCGGTGAAACGGCTCAATAGAGTTATTTGGCGACTACGCCGGGTAAAACTCCGGAGTTGTCGGGCTTGCCCGACTTAGTCGTGGTCGAAGTTGTCACCAAGATCTATTTAAAAATAGCTGAAATGCTACCGGAATATATGAGGGTGTTTATCCGTGGGTGAAAAAATATCGAAAACCTGCTCATTCCCTGTCCTTATATTTTTCGCTGTTTTTTTTATCGCGGCCACGATTGCTTTCGCTTCAAAAAAAGAAAGGGAGGGGCGGGATCTGGATGAAATAAAATTCTGGCACTCTATCGGCCTTTACAATAAAGATGTATTAAACTCGCTGATCACCGCTTTCAACGAAAACAACAGGCAAACACCCGTAAAAGGTGTATTCCAGGGGAATGAAGAGGATTTATATTTGAAACTTTTTTCCCAGGAGAAATTGCCCGACATAGTGCAGGTGCCCGTTCATTTATTACCTTCACTGCAGGAAAATGGTTATATCGTCGATATAACGCCTTTTATCCCCGATAAAATATATGAGGATATCCCCGAAAAGATCTGGAAATCAGTATCCATAGAAAACAAAACATACGGAATGCCTTTTTCCTACAATGTGGATATCCTTTTTGTTAATCAGCATATCATACGAATATCGGGAGTAAGACAGGATGAAATTCCCATGTCATGGGAAAAAATCGCCGCAATTGCCGGAAAAATCAAGAAAAACAGCCGCGGCAAATGGGGACTTTATATTCCATTGGAAACAACCGCACAGTTTATTTCTTTCACCCAGAGCTACACCGGAAGACCGGTCATCGAAAACGGAAAAATAGAGATAAATACCGGTGAAGTTATCGGGGCGATGCGTTTTTTACAGCAGCTTGTGTATAAAGACAAGATCATGCCTGCCAAGATAACAGTCGATGAGGGAGAGGGTCTTTTTTTAAGCGGAAATCTGGGGATTATGCTGGCTTCCAGCTTGAAGCTTGTGCACACTGAGTCAAAGCTGCCTTATGATTTAAATGTCTGGAATTTGCCCGGGGGAAAAGAAACTGCTCCTACTATCGAAGGTACCTGCCTTGCCATCCTTGCGTCCGATCCAAAGAGGGAAAAGGATGCTTTTAAATTTGTTGAATATCTTGTTGATTACGAAAATGCAATAAAATGGCACACTCATACCGGGAGTCCTTCAATTAAAACAAGCGTAAAAAAATCATTTGATCTTCTCATATTTTATGAGGACAACCCCAATCATATGACATCGGCCATTGACCTCGAAAAAGGAGAGGTATTCAATCCGGCTTCAGGTTTTTCAAATGTTGATAATATTATAAAAAAAGCGCTGGAAGAGATCATGATCAACGGGGAAGACCCCGAAGATATCCTTAATATAGCTCAGACAGAGATCGACAAACTGGATCTTGTGTATTAAAAATGAATAACAAAGAAATCGCGTCAATTCTTAAAAATATCGCGGTTTACAAAGAACTTTCAGGAGAAAATCCGTTCAAAGCGCGCGCGTTTGAACAGGCAGCGCGGAGTGTCGAAACAAACCCGGCAGAAATTGCAGACCTCGTGGAAAAAGGTGAACTCAGGGAAATAAAAGGGATAGGGAAAAGTGTTGAAGAGGTCATCCTCGAATACATAGCAAATGGACACTCAACGGTACTTGAAGAATTAAAATCATCATTCCCCGGAAGTATTCAGGAGCTCTTGACAATACCCGGCATGGGGCCAAAAAAAGTAAAGGCCGTCTGGGATAAACTGGAGATCTCGGATATAGGCGAGCTTGAATACGCCTGTAAAGAAAACCGGCTGAAGACTCTTGAAGGTTTCGGACAAAAGAGCCAGGAAAAGATCCTGCGAGGAATCGATTTAAAAAAACTGTACAAAGACAAACACCTTTTTTCTGATGCCCTTGAAACGGCAAATGATGTCGCCGGGATCCTGAAATCATCGAATATTTTTGCTAAAATAGCCATCGCTGGAAGTCTCAGAAGGGGAAAGAGCACATTCAAGGACATTGATATAGTCCTTGTACCTGATGGAAATATTGAAGATACGATAATCAATAAAACCCTCATTAGCCTCGCGGACGGGGACCCCGGCACGAAAGACGTAATAGGAGCGGGCCCGACAAAAGTTTCAATCAGGCGTAAAGGGCTCCAGATAGATTTCAGAATAATAAAAAACGAATCATACCCCGCAGCCCTCCAGCACTTCACAGGCTCAAAAGAGCACAACACCATCCTCAGGTCACGCGCTAAACGGATGGGACTCAAAATGAATGAATACGGTATTTTTAAAGGTGAAAGCGCGCTTGAGATAGAGACAGAAGAAACCATATATAACCATATCGGACTTCGATTTATTCCACCCGAGATACGTGAAGGAGGGGCTGAAATCGAAGCCTCGGAGCAGGGGACACTGCCCGAACTTGTAAAAGACTCTGATATTCAAGGCATGATACACGTCCATTCAAACTTCTCTGACGGAGCCCACAGTATCGAAATTCTTGCAAGGGAGTGTGTGAAACAGGGCTACAGTTATCTCTGTCTTTCCGATCACTCAAGGTCAGCTTTTTACGCGAACGGGCTGTCAAATGAGAGACTTCTTGCGCAGATCGAAGAAGTGAAACAGCTAAACAGTGAGTTCGGCTCCGGCGGGCGTTCGTTTTTTAAAATATTCTGCGGAATCGAGTCTGATATCCTTACTGATGGGAGCCTTGATTATCCTGACGATACCCTTAAAAAGCTGGATTTCGTGATCGCCTCGGTCCATTCAAAACTATCGATGGGGACCGAAGAGGCTACCGAAAGGCTTTTGACAGCGATCAAAAATCCGTACGTCACTATTCTGGGCCATATAAGCGGCCGGCTGCTCCTGTCAAGAGAGGGTTACCAATACGATCAAGAAAAAATTCTTGAAGCTCTTGCAGCTCAACAGGTTGTGCTTGAGCACAACTGCAACCCTCACCGGCTGGACCCGGGATGGCAATATTTAATAAAAGCATCCCGGAGGGGCGTACTAATCTCCCTCGGCCCGGACGCTCATTCGATCGACGGTTTTAAAGATATAAAATACGGCCTGATCATGGCCAGAAAGGCGTGGGTCAGTAAAAAGGGGCTTCTGAACAGCATGACGGCAGGGGAGATAGATGAATTCTTTAGAAATAGAAAGAAAAGATGATAAAAGAAAAAGGACCCACGAGATATTTGATAAACTGAAACTTGAGCACCCGGACTCCAGGGCACTGTTAGATTATGAAACACCATTCCAGCTTCTTATTGCCACGATCCTTGCGGCTCAGTGCACTGATGATCGGGACCCTGATAAGATTGAGAAGGATCTTTGCGAGCTCATATCAGAAAAGGACAGGACCCCGTTTTCCTATGCTGTTAATTTTCACGGCCGATACACTTGTAAAGCACTGGG
>SDBS01004094.1_pt1 | contig 14300 bp, 12 predicted proteins | sample 2277091 | NCBI WGS metagenome assembly SDBS01 (sample SAMN10404972, study PRJNA504765) | marine sediment metagenome | isolation source: marine sediment core GS10_PC15, 163 cmbsf | place: Arctic Ocean: Southern Knipovich Ridge | collected 2010
CCGTTGAAGGGGAGACCCTTATCATTAAAGTAGATCTGTCCAAGGACTTCGGTCCATCTAAGTCGGGCAAGACCATCATAGTGGCTTCCACGGAGGGAAATGTGTCCGTCCTGGAAAGGGATGAGAAGATAGGGTTGAATATTTATCGTTATCCTGCTTAAGCATTATTTTCACCATCCCGCTTAGCCATAAATTCGGATTCCTATGCATCCTTGGGCGACGCGATCCAACCCAATCGAGCGCTGGGGGGACCCCAGTGGGTAGGGTGGGGTAGATGTCTGGGCTCGTGCTGCAGAGCCTGATATGATCTGAAATATGACATTGCTGAAGTGAACCAACCCTCTGGACACCTGTGCCTTCCATTAATGTCATCCAACACTTGAACCATGTATCCAATGGACAAATTGGGCTTAATACCGTCAAAGGAAAAAGAGATTTTGTGGAATCGGATTTAGAAAAGTGTGGTTTTTAGGACTCTGGCCTGCTTTTAGGCAGACGAATCCCACCTTGGCAGAAGGATAACAACGGAGTGTGCTTATATCTCAAGCGGCTTGGCGAAAATACCGATGGTGCAGTCCACCAACCATCGGTTCTGAACTAATCAGTCCAGACTTAGGCGGCTGAACCGGTCGCGTATTCGGGCAGTCCTTCTCCAGTCCAAGATGGGTGCGGAACTCGTGGTAGTAGCAAAAGTATTCCTTGAGCACTCGTCTCAGATGCCGCTCATTGAAAATGATGGTGTGATCTAGGCATTCCCGCCTGATCGAGCATATCACCCGTTCGACGTACGGATTTTGCCAGGGTGAGCGAGCCGCAATTAGCACCTGTTCGATGTCCATTGATTCAATCCGGTGAATGAATTCTTCTCCGAATTTACCATCTCGATCGCGGAGTAGGTACTTTGGAGCCGTATCCCAGGGAAAAGCTTCCACGATCTGCTGACCTGTCCAAACGGAAGTTGGCGATTCAGTGACGTTGAAATGAATGATCTGTCGTCGATCGTTTGAAAGAACGAGAAATACAAACAATACCCGGAAGGTCGCCGTCGGCACTGTAAAGAAGTCCACCGAGACAATATCTTTGGCGTGGTTCTTCAGAAATGTGCACCAACTCTGAGAGGGAGGTTTCTGGTGGCGAACCATGTACTTCGAAACAGTGGCTTGGCTGACCCCGATGCCGAGCTTTAGCAATTCTCCATGGATCCTCGGTGCGCCCCAGAGTGGATTGGCAAGTGACATGGTGCGGATAAGATCACGGATCTCCTTGGGTACCTTTCGCCTACCCGGCCATCTCGGGCGGCTTTTCCATCTCCAGTACAGCTTGAATCCCTTCTTGTGCCAACGGATGACAGTCTCGGGTTGAACTACAACCAATGAATTTCGCCAATCGGCCCAGAAGCGTGACAAAATAACCCAGAGAAGTCAATCTCCGGCCTTCAAACGAGGTCTTTTGATGTTTCGCTTTAAGGTATCGAGTTGATGACGGAGCGCGAGATTTTCTAGAGCCAACGCACGGTGCGACCTCAGCGCAGAGATAAGGGTGCATAGAGTGAGAATCAGCATTCGATCTATATAATATTGCAGGAGGATAAGTGCAAGTATTGTAAGGCGGACGGAGTTTTCAAGAGGCACACCCATCCTCTGGGCAGTCCGACGACATATTTCTTGGATTTTCCCATTTTAAAGCCGACTTTGATTGATATATTATTCCATCGGTTAGGATTAACAGGATAATCAGCATATGCCGGTCAACGAGCACCACATTAAGCCTAGGCCTTTCTTGATTCGATCATTAATGCCTGCGACTATTTTGCATGCGCAAGGAGGAATGAACACATGGCAAAAATCACTACGATCGAGGAATATTGGGAAGCATGGGAGAAAGAAGACAGAGGTGAAGGACGAGTGTCGTATTTACCGGATAAATGTTACGGAAGTTTTTCGACCACAAAGGAATCCGAACAGGTCGTCGCGAGGTTTAACAAAATGGAAAGCATGAGGGAAAAGATACCTCCTTGGCTGGAAGAGATCATGCGGGAACTGGAACCACAACTCAAAAAAGCGGTCTGGAAAGAGATGAAGAAATCTGCGCCGAATATGTACGGGTTGGTGATAATAAGTGTTTCAGGTCACAGGAATCTCAAGGAGTTGGTGGAGGATATCGAGGACAGACTGCACAAACGATCACTAAGTTGGATTAGCCTGGAAGCTTTAAAGCATATCGATACAGACCTCATCGCCAGTGCAAACTACATTGAGTCCGAAGCGAAAGCAATGGAGAAAATACTTCGGCGGGCGCAGCAAAAGCACGAGGAATGCGGAAAATTCATTATTTCAAGAGAGTGCCTGTTTTCTGAAAGCCTTAAACGCCAAATGCATCGAGAACTAGCAGATTTTCCTAGATGGCTCAAGGAGTACGAAAAGAGAAATTCCGCTGCAGAGAAGAGAATAGCCGAGGCGACGTTCGAGAAACTCGCGCGAAAGCAAAAGGAGCTTCTGAAACAGGGTGTTACTTCCCGGATTCGTAGTTCCGCTGTTTTCAACGCATTGATTTTTCCGTTAGTTGGTGAACTCCTGTCGGCTGGCTTTTCCAAGAAAGGGAGTTGCGAGATTACCGACCGAATCTTAAAGGTTCTCTATCCGTTTTATTGGCCGGACGTGGACGAGTTTTCTTTCAAACGGGTGCGTCAACGTTACGAATACTGGTTGAAGAAAAAGAAGGGTTAGCTGCGGCTCGTGACCGAATCGCACTGATATCCTCGTTCATTGCCAGGGATAGCCCCAAAAAAATAAACCGCCCTCAAACACATACACCGGTTTCTGCATTTGTACGTCTTTCAGACAGTAGATATCATAAGAGTATTATGAAGATGAAAGGTGCGAAAAACGGTGGTATCACGCTTACGGAGAAAGCACTGGAGGACGAAATGTCCACGGATGATGTGGGACGGGCTTTGAGCCTCATGGCTCGCTGGGCGGTCCGGATAGCAAGGAAGAAGGCAATTATTAACCATGGAGCTAGCCGTAAGGTTATAACTCTTGATATTGCAAGTGCTTACAAACGTGAAACAGGCGACGAATGACTTGCTATCCGAGGGTAAAGAGGTAATGTCGTAACTGACTTGGAAATATTAGATTATGCAGGAATCGGACAAGAATATGAAGCCCGCAGCCATTTATCTCAGGCGATCGACCGACCGGCAGGAGCAGTCGATTGCTGACCAACAATCTGAGTTAGAACGGTACGCTCTAAAGTATGGTTTCGAAATCATTGGGCGGTATGTTGATGATGCGGTCAGTGGTACCTCGACCAAAGGACGTCGTGACTTTCTCCGAATGATCAAAGATGCCCAGAAACCAGGTTGCCCATTTCGATTCATCCTCGTCTATGACATCAAACGGTTCAGCCGGGGTGATAACGATGAGGCAGGATATTACCGATACCTTCTTAGACAGCACGGCGTTGAAATCATCTACGTTGCCGAATCTTTCTCTGGCGACGACACCGATGACATGGTCCGACCGGTCAAGCAGTGGCATGCTCGTCAAGAGTCAAAGGATCTCTCGAAGGTAACCCTCCGAGGCCAGCTTTCGAGCATAAAAGGGGGTTGGTGGAATGGAGGACAGCCGCCCTATGGATACGATCTTCAATACTTTGATTCGGCCGGTATACCCTTTCGGGTTGTCAGGTTCCTCAGAACGGGTGAAAAGGAAATACTCGATACCGAGGGTAAGCTTGTTCGAACTCTTGCCAAGGGTAATCGAGTTCCAAAAACAGAAAAGGATAAAGCGAAACTTGTCCTAAGCGAACTTTCGCGTGTTTCGCTTGTGAAGCGCATTTTCGATTTGTATATCCGAGAGCGAATGGGTTTCAAAACGATTGCTGCCACCTTGAACAGGGAAGGGATTCTATCACCTCGAAATGGTCATTACTCGAGGACCAGTTATCCTGGATGGTCACAATCAACCATTAAAAGCATTATAGATAATCCGACCTATACCGGGGACATGGTCTGGAACAGAAGGTCCAGCGGCAAGTTTTATCAAATTGTCGACGGTCGTGCCGAGGAACGCAAGGGATTGATCACAAACACTCTCGTATGGAATCGGGAAGAGGATTGGGAGCGAGTTTCGGGTGCCCACCCGGCAATCATCGACAGGAAGACTTTCGAAGAAGCCCAGCGACTGAAAAAATCCAGGAGAGGTAATAGCCATGAAGCTGCATACAACAGAGGCCGAGGGAAAAATTCGGTCTACCTGCTGAGCGGACTCATTCACTGCAACAATTGCGGTCATACATTCATCGGTCATACCTGCACCAAGGGCAAAACTCGGGAAGATGGCTCGAAAGTGAAAACATACTACTATCTTTGTGCCGGGTATTTGAGCAAGGGGACCGCCATATGCCGAAAGGTTTCCCTCCCGAGCATGGAACTGGAAGCCGACATTCTCGGACGAATCCGTAGTCGTTTTGATGCGTTTCTCAAGGATGGTGGAGAAGAGCTACTCAGGAAGTTGATCGTCACAGAGCTGAAAAACAACGAGCCGGATCCACAGGAACATATTCCTGTGATAAAAAAGAAGATTTCAGGCATCGATGAGAAAGCAGGGCGCCTCGTCGACCGTCTCGCTGACGATCTTATGCCCGAGGCGAAGTGCCTTATAGAGGAAAAACTGAATGCTATCACGAAAGAGAAGCAGTCGTTGGAGAAAGAGCTTGGAAAGTTCGAGTTGCTTCCAAGAAAGACTGACGACATTCAAAAACTGGTAGATGAAGCTATTACGAGTCTAAAAGCTTTTGAGGAGGTATTCAGAGAAGGGACACTGGAGGAGAAGAAGGAGTTCATCCGGCTTTTCATAGATAGGATAGAGTTGGATGCGGGAGGAAGAAGGGCTGCAGTTCATATAAGACGATTCCCGGGCCCATATAGACTGGACACCGGGAAATCGTCTTTCAGTATGGTAGCGGGGGCTGGATTTGAACCAGCGACCTTTGGGTTATGAGCCCAACGAGCTACCGGACTGCTCCACCCCGCATCATTTCCTGCTGAATATTATGGTGTTACGTCCCTGTTGTCAAGCATGGTCGGTACTATGCGGCCGTTTTTATCGACAGGAGGGAGGGTGATTATGCGGTACACTCTCTCGCCGGGTTTCATATATCCGTATTTTTCCCTGGCGACTTTCTCAATAGCGAATGGATCGTTCTCCAGGTCGCTGATGCCTCTTCTCAGATAGGAGATGTCGTTTTGAAGGCCGCCTATATCGCTTTCGATAACATCGAGTGTATTCTGCGCGTGCCAGAGATTCCACAGGCCTACGTCTCCGGCGACGAAGATCGCGGCGACCAGTACGATAAGGCCTATCACCAGGATCCTCGTCACATTCGGACTGACGTCGACAGCTGACCGGTGGATCCTCAGATATTTATCACCCTGTCCCCAGAGACTCTTCATGTCATCCCTCTATCTGCGTGCCGCCTCGAGTGCCGCGCGCCCCGGCCATTCGGCTGTCTCCCCGAGCTCTTCTTCTATTCTCATGAGCTCATTGTATTTCGCTATCCTGTCGGTACGCGACAGTGATCCGGTCTTGATCTGGCCTGAACCGACCGCGACCGCCACGTGAGCTATCGTCACATCTTCGCTCTCACCCGATCTGTGTGAGATCACCGAGGTGTATCCGGCCCTCTTTGCCATCTCGATCGCGTCAAGTGTCTCGGTGAGCGTACCTATCTGATTGAGCTTTATCAATATCGAATTTGCGATACCTTCGCTGATCCCCCGCGCGAGGCGTTCGGTATTCGTCACGAAGAGGTCGTCTCCGACGATCTGGATGCGGCCGCCGAGCCGGTCGGTCATAAGCTTCCATCCGTCCCAGTCGTCCTCTCCGTGCCCGTCTTCGATCGACAGGATCGGGAAATCATCGACGAGCTTTTCATAGAAATCAACCATGCCCTCTGAATCGAGCGTTTTTCCCTCTGCCTCGAGCTTGTAGTCGCTGCCGGACATGAATTCGCTTGCGGCTGGATCGAGCGCCAGGGCGATATCCTCGCCGGGCACGAAGCCTGCCCTCTCGATGGCGGAGACGATCACCTCGAGCGCTTCCCTGTTCGATTTCAGGTCCGGGGCGAACCCTCCTTCATCTCCGACGGAGGTGGCGTATCCCTTTTCAGACAGTATCTTTTTCAGCGAGTGAAATACCTCGGATCCGTAGCGCACCGCCTCGGTCAGGTTAGGCGCTCCTACGGGCACGATCATAAATTCCTGTATATCGACATTGTTGTCGGCGTGTTTGCCGCCGTTGATGACGTTCATCATCGGGACGGGAAGGACCCGCGCCCCGATCCCGCCGATATGCTGGTAGAGAGGAATGCCGAGGGCTTCGGACGCCGCTTTCGCTACGGCGAGTGACACGCCGAGGATCGCGTTCGCCCCGAGTTTACCCTTGTTGGGCGTCCCGTCTATCTCGCAGAGGACCCGGTCGATAAAGACCTGATCGAGTGCATCGAGATCCATGATCTCCGGCGCTATGATCTCATTGACGTTCTCAACGGCCTTGAGCACTCCCTTGCCGTTATACCTCTCTGCATCCCCGTCGCGTAGTTCGACGGCCTCGTGCTCACCCGTCGACGCACCGGAAGGGACGATGACCCTTCCGAATGCTCCGCCTTCCAGAAGGGCCTCGACCTCTACAGTGGGATTGCCCCGGGAATCAAGGACTTCCCTGGCGAATATGAATTCTATGCCGGTCATCAGGTTCCCCTCCCAGGGATAAGTGACGCAATGACAACAGCTAAGGCACATGTCCGGACAAGCCGGATTCTATTCCCGGCAGTGGCGGAGTGTCAAGAAAAATTCTACCGCGATATGCCCGTCCTCGAACCCGGAACCTTTTCCAGGGAGGTACTTTACAAGAATTGACTTTTATCGTCGCTCATCTTGCTGTTATTCTTCGCGCGACTTCACGCGACCCGGTCTGAGAAGTCAGGAATAATCATTGATTTGATTTAACACCGGGTGAAACTTTTTTTCAGCCATGTCCGTAGTCAAGGTGTAGACAGTGAGTCGAGAAGACGCACAACTGGTCAAGAGATGCCTGAGAGGAGATGAGAAGGCTTTTGAAGAACTTCTCGCAAAATACAGGAGACCGGTCTACAGCATCTGCATACGGATGGTCAGGAACGAGACGGATGCCGAAGACCTCGCACAGGAAGTCTTTATCCGGACGTTTAACGTGCTCGACAGGTACAATCCTTCGTACCCTTTTTCGAGCTGGCTGTACAGGATCACTTCGAATCTGTGCATCGATTTTATCCGCAAGCGCAGAAAAGGTATGGTCTCTCTGGATGAGCCTGTATCCGGCGAAGAGGGCGACATGCCCCGTCAGATCGCATCCGGTACCGGCGATCCGGAGAGAGAACTACAGACAAGGGAGATGATGGCAGTGCTGGAAGAAGCTGTAAGCAGCCTGCCGGAACATTACAGGATCATTGTGATCCTCCGGCACCAGGAGCAGCTTTCCTATGAAGAGATCTCGGACAATCTCGGGATACCTCTCGGCACGGTCAAGGCACGTATACACAGAGCGAGGAACCTTATTAAGGGATTTTTTGCGGACAGAGGGGTGCTGGATGAGACCGGCACTACAGGAGTTGATCTGCCATGAAGCGTACACCGAACGGAAAAGCGGCAACAGCCGTGCGTGCGGCACTGATCACCGCGATACTGATCGCGGCTGCCGCAGCCGAAGGCGCCAGCTACAAGCATGAGGAGGTCATCTCCAAATCGATCTCCGTGGAAGACGCGAAGCAGCTCGTCATCGAGAGCCTGAGCGGCGACATCATAGTCACGGGCGAAGAGGGAAGGGACACGATCGAGCTCAAGATCGTCAAGGTCGTGAGGGCCGATGACGAGGAGGCGGCGCGAAAGATAGCGGAAAGCATGGGCGTCGTTGTCACCAGGCCCGGGGACATGATCAGGATAGAGACGAGATATCCCAAGAAGGGCAGGGTCAAGAAGAGCATATTCTCCTTCTTTGTCGAGCGGGGCCAATCGATGAGCATCTCTCTGAGACTCACCGTTCCAGCCGGCATGTCTGTCCATGCTGCTTCGGCCAGCGGCGACATCGAGATCGGACACATGATGTCCGGTGTCGAGGCATCCTCCGCCAGCGGTGATCTGATCATCAGGAATATCAGCGGCGATCTGGAGGCTCATGTTGCCAGCGGCAACATCGAGGTCGAGGATGTCGGCGGCTCTGTCGCGCTGGGCAGCGCGGCAGGCGATATCGTCGTAAGGAACATCGAGGGCGACGCCGAGATCAGCGTCGCAACGGGCGATGTGGAGATCACATCCATAGGAGGCTCTCTCGATCTTAATTCTTACACAGGTGATTCGGTCGTCGATGGTGTCGGCGCTGTGACATACAACGGAATCAGCGGATCGGCGAGATTCGTCGACGTACGGGGAGCCGTTGAGGCTTCTGCGGCGAGCGGCGATCTAAGCTTCCGTGTGGCGCCTGAGACCCTGGTCGACTACCACATAACCGCATCCAGCGGAAACGTTATCCTGCGTTTCCTCGAGATAATGGAAGACGGATTCGTGCTGAAGGCCGCTACGACCTCCGGAGAGATCAATGCCCGCCTGCCGATCACCGTGACCAGGGTGAACAGGAACAGGATAACGGGTATTGTGAGGGATGGCCGCGCGAGGGTCTTCCTCGAGACTGCCAGCGGAGATATTACTGTTGAGGAACCCGAGGAGTAGGATGATGAACTGTCGGCATTTCGAGATGCTGATCCAGAAATATCACGATGGTGAGCTCGATGTCCCTGAAAGGGCAGAGTACGAGAGCCACCTCGCGTCCTGCCATTCCTGCAGGGAACTCGATATGCAATTCGCCGCGGTGTTCGGGGCCCTCGACGAGATACCTCTCGCTGAGCCGTCCCCCGGATTTGACGCCGGAGTGATGGCCAGGGTCGATGTGGCCCGGTACAGAAAGAGCGCGCTCAGCCGAGCTGGTACGGCGGTCAGAGGTGGATGGGACAGGCTCCCGTTCCCCGCCAGGGTCGCCAGCGGGATCGCGGCCGTGTTCGGGCTGTTCATCGCCGTATATACGCCGATGATAGGGATGATAGCGTCGGCGGCGGGCAGGTCCGCCACATTCGTTGGCGCGGGACTGTATATAGCAAGACGGATAATCGCAGATCCTTCGGTAATAGGTAATTATCTCGCGACATCTACGAACTACAGGCTCGCGGGCAGGATCCTGCTCGAGACCGTTGAGAAACAGGTGTCAGGCATCCAGCTGTCTCATCTCGTGATAGCAGGGCTGTCGACAGTCGTACTGGTTGTCCTGATAGTAAGGGCGACGCGTATCGCCTGGAGTAAGGGAGAGACTCATGTCAGCATTATTTAGCGCGGTATTAGCGAAGGCCGCTGTATTTATCTGCTCGTTTCTCCTCGTCTCGTCGGGTCTGACCGGCACGAGGACCAGCAACTCCCACAGTCCGTTCAAGGTCGTGACTGTGGCCCAGGAGAAGGAAACAGCCGATTCTACGGAAGCGACCAAAGCAAAGAAGGCCGCGGAGTCCGAAAGTAAGGCAGAGTCCTCCTCGAAGACAGCGACCAGTGCAGCATCCGACAAGAAAACCAGGATAAAATCGGTGAAGATATCGATTTCCGACGAGGGCATAAAGGTGGGAACCAGGGATGGAGAGGAGAGAGTGATCTTCGAGCTCGAGGCTCAGGAGCTGGGCCGCGCCCTCGAAGATCTCGAATATGACCTCGAACTTCTCAAGGATCTGCCCGAATCCATTACCGTGAGACTTCTCGAGGATGATGACAGGGCTTATGTCAAGGTCAGAGGGAAGGATATCGTTCGTTTCGGCAAGGACATACATATCGGCAGACATGAGCTGGTGCAGGGCGATGTCGTCTGTATCGCAGGCGATATCATCGTCGAGGGCAAGGTCCGTGGCAATGTTGTCAATGTCTTCGGGGATACCGAGCTGCACGGCACCGCTGTCATCAACGGTGACGTGGTCACCGTAATGGGTGAACTGACTGAGTATGACAATCCCCATATCCGGGGTGAGACGGTCAATATTGCCGGCGGCGCTCCAAACATCCACCTGCCGTTCCTTTCCTATGATACCGGAAACCTGTGGGGCGTGGTCACCAGGGTGGTCAAGTTCGTCATATTCACCCTTCTGCTCCTCATGATCATCTACTTCCTGCCCGACCGGATGAAGATCTCCTCCGACCATGTGTTCGGATCGTTCTTCAAATCCCTCGGCGTCGGGATCCTTGTGCTGCTGGTCGGTTCCGTAGTGGTGCTCATCCTCGGGGTTGTACTCAGCATCACGATCATCGGGATACCGGTGGCCCTTCTGCTCGTGCTCTCATACGGAGCACTGCTGCTGCTCGGATACTTCGTCAGCGCTCTCGCGCTGGGCAGGCTTATCTGTCAGAAGTTCGGTCCGAACGGCGCGTCTACGTTCGTCTGCGGCTTCATGGGACTGTTCGTGATCACATTGCCCGGCTTCATAGCCGCCATGATGTGGGTCGTACCGTTCATGACGCCGATACAGATCCTGCTGAAGACGATTGCGGTGTTCTTCAGTTTCCTTGCGGTGACTCTCGGCTCCGGAGCCCTGATCATCTCCAAGGCCGGCACTCTACCTCTCGAGCAGAGACCCGGGGTGCCCGAGCTGCCTGATGCACCGGCGGCCCCCGTCGAACGCGACGTATCCGGCGTGTCCGATGAGCCCGATGCGCCCGAATGGCAGGGCCCGGACAGGGAGTGATCCCGGGTTAGCGCTTTACTATTTTCTTTAGAATTGTTATCATACGGGGAGACCTCATCAGAAAAATCCCGTGTACGGGAGTCTGGAGCGCCCCGGTATTGCAGAACTTCATCCATAAGCTATATCTACTGCCCGCACTGATTGTGATTGCGGCCGTAGTATGCGGCGGAGAGGCTCTTGCCGGGGGCGGCGCGTTCGCATCGAGGACCGCTGCGGTCGATGCCTCCCGGGAAGCTCTCGAGATCGAGGTCAGTCCCTTCAAGGGCTGCATCGTCGATGAGATCATTGTCCGGGGGAACACTCACACAAAGCGCTGGACGATCATTCGCGAGATGGCCACGAAAGAAGGCGAAAATCTCGACGAGGACATACTCTACAGGGACCATTCCTACCTGCGCGGACTTGGATTCTTCTCTGAGGTCGATATCACTATCGACGAGACCTCGGTCGGACATTGCAACATTATAGTAAAGGTCTCGGAGCGCCCCAATCTCTTCATGAAGTATCCCATGCCTTCTGTTAATTATCACCTTGTAAAGGGCGTAAGCTACGGTGTCCGCTGGAAGATCAGAAACTTCAGGGGGACGGGGCAGGAACTTTTCACCAGCTTCGAGAAGAGGAGAGGGCACGAGTATGGCGCCAGTGTCTCGTGGAGCATGCCCTGGGTCGGCAGTTACAGGATGAGACTGAGTTTTCGGGGGTTCACCCATCAGAAACTGACTGTCCCCGAGAAGGCCGATTTCATCAAGGAACAACACGGCGGTGGGGTGACGATGGGATTCCCTCTGACACGCAGCCTCCTGCGCCAGGTCTGGATCATGCCCGACATCATGCTCGAGAACAGGCATTCGAGACTTGGCGTTGATGGACCTCCGAACCAGAACGGCACATATGTCAATCAACTTCTTCTCATCACGGGACTGACGCTGACGTACGACAGCAGGGATAATCGCCTGTCGCCGTTCAGTGGCACATTCGCCGGAGTATCGGTCCGCAGGTATACGAGCATCGATGGAATGAAACAGCAATATTCCATAATGTCACTGACGAGCGCATTCTATCTTCCCGTGCGCGGCTTCGGTTCTCTCATATTCGCCTTTGCCGGCAATAACCGGGACGGAGATCTGCCGTGGTTCTACCAGATGGGGATGGGTGGGATGAACGACCTGCGAGGATATCCCGAGAGCGATCTGAGGGGCACCTCAAGACTGCTTTCCACGATCCAGTGGAGAAGAAATGTATACGGTCCCAACGTTTTCGACATTCCACTGATCGGCAAGTTCGATTTAGCCCTCAACACCATCGCTTTCGTCGACAACGGTGCGCTGATGAGTTCGTTCGACAGAGTGCCGTATTCGAGGTTCCATACGACGGCCGGGTTCGGTGTAGAGATAATTTCCCCGATCCAGGATCTTGTCCGACTGGAAGTGGCCTTCAGCGAGTATAACGCGCCCACCTATTACATCGCCACTCGCAACAGGTTCTAGGACCTGTTCTATATATCAGACTACTTCCCACTATCCGGATCTTCTACCGGAGTACTTATGATACTTGTGATGCCGGGCAGGTCCTGATACCCGGCAGGCCCTGAGTCTCCTACTTCTGCGGATAATTTACCAGCATTCCAATTCAAATACGAATCGATTGTAAATAAAGGAATTAACCCGGAAAGTGGGGGTTGGCACCCCGGAATCAGTAGGGGAAAATCCCCATTTCCAGAACTTTTCAGTATGTGTTCTGCCTGCGGATGCCTGATTTATCTTGATTTACGAGATAGATTCCGGGGCCTCACACGAATCTTGTTCAATCCAGTAAGACATTATTTTACAACGGTTAATCCCAAATCACAACCTGGTGCGGTCTGTGATCCCTGGACTTTTTACGCTCGATCGGAGGGAAGCGGCCCATGGGATCACGGTACTGGGAACATCAGTTGCAATTCCCATAAGTAGAGATTATTGCAGCCCTTGTGCGCAGGACTGTATAGTGGCAGGGAGAACCTGTTGAAAAATAGAGTAGTTATCTACATCGCACTGGTGCTTGCCGCCCCTCTTTTCGCCGTCCCGGGAACACTGGCAGCGGAGGATATTACCCACTTCTTTACCCTGGGTAACGGCTCGACGGTCACTGTTTATCCCCCTGAAGGCATACTTTCGGAGATGACCCGGCGTGATGAATCCGGAAACCTCGTGTTCTATCCCGAGGGCGGAGGATCCTACTATCTGATAGAGGATACCACCAGTCCGCTGATAGTGAACAAGGGCTCGGGCGAGTTCCTGCCGATGAGTGAGGAGCTCGTATTGCAGGCGCTCAGGGAGATAGATATCGATGGACGTACAGTGGACATGCACATCGATGTATACATACTCCCGATGCCCAGGCTCTACTATATGCGAAGCACATCGACCAACTGCCGGATCTTCCTCTCGCCCGGGGTCTGGCAGATCTCACCAGCTTCTGTTGCGAGTATCGTCACACATGAGTTCGGCCACTGCTTTCAGAAGACGTACATGCCCGACGGGGATACGGAAGGATGGGAGGAGTATCTCGACATCAGGGATATACTCAACAATACGGTGTTCAGCGAGATGGCGATACATATGAACAGGCCGAGCGAGATCTTCGCCGAGGACTTCCGCGTGCTTTTCGGCGGGAAACTTGCCGCCTGTTCCAGTACGATTGAGAATCCGAACCTGGTTGCGCCCTCTGAAGTCGCCGGACTAAAGGACTTCATGGTTTCTCTCGCCGGTACCGTGGTGCTTGCTGATGTGCCCGAAGGCGGAGAAGTCATCGCATCAGTCGGTAACTATCCTAACCCGTTCAATCCCGTGACTACGATAAGGGCTGTCTTCAACGGGCCGGTGATGGACAGGGGAGTCAGCGTGCGGATCTATGCCGCCAACGGTTCTCTCGTCAGGAATCTCTGGTCGGGTTCTGTTTCGCAGGAGACCTTCGAAAAGACCTGGGATGGGATGAACGACTACGGTACGCGTGCCGCCAGCGGAATCTACTTCTATCGCGTCACCGCAGGAACCGAATTCCGCACAGGAAAGATGCTGCTCGTCCGGTAAAAACGCTGCTCGTCTGACCGCCCGATAAATGCGCTGCTCATCAGATAGTTGTGCTGCTCCCCATGTTCCTTAAGGCGCATGTTCGATCTTTTTATGCGGTACCGCTCCGCCTGCTCCTTGAGATGCTCTCCTTTGTGCTTTCTGACATACTGTTCCATCTGTTTCTTCCCGTAGGCCCGTTCCGCCTCGAGCCGGTTATGCTTCGCGCACAATAATCTCAGATTCGAGGGCGAGTTATCCCCGCCCCTTGCGAACGGGACGATATGGTCTATCTGAAGGTCCCACTTCGAGTGGCATTTTCTGCCCGCGGGCGAGACATATGCGCATCGCCCCTTGTCCCGGGCGTAGACCTCGTCGCGAACCCTTTGGGGGATATACCGGGATGGTTCCCTCTCAGTTTGCTCAGACTTCTTAGAGGTACCT
>SDBS01004095.1_pt1 | contig 14298 bp, 22 predicted proteins | sample 2277091 | NCBI WGS metagenome assembly SDBS01 (sample SAMN10404972, study PRJNA504765) | marine sediment metagenome | isolation source: marine sediment core GS10_PC15, 163 cmbsf | place: Arctic Ocean: Southern Knipovich Ridge | collected 2010
AGAGAACTAACAGGCACTTCTCCTTCAACTTTCAAAGCTTCAATCTGTTTCTTATAATTGCACAAAGTTAATTCTTCTTTGGCTATCCTTAGCCTTTCTTTTAGTTCTTTTGTTGTTGTTTGTTCCATTGTTTATTGTTCTCTTAATCAATAGCCCCCGCCCCATGTGTGTTATAAAGATATATAATATATGATGGCGGATGGCTATTCTGCGCTTGATTTCTCTAGTTTTTCTTTTATGATTTGTGAATATCTACTAATAGTTCGCAAGGGTATGCCTGTTAGTTCAGACATCTGTTTCTCTGTTAGCTTAGATTCGTGTTTCTTCATCACTCCAATAATCCTTAGTTTACATTCCTGTTGTATCTGGGGGGTTGTCTTTTTTTCCATTATATCTTCATCCCTCAAATCATCCATTTTCTTTTTTCTGTATTTCTTTTCATCGATTGTATATAGTTTAGGGAATCTACCTATGAACCCAGGCCGTACACAATCATAATCACCCCACCTCTTACCTTTAAGGTACAATAACTTTTTCGCCTTGTGATTATAGAATTGAAAGTACCCTCTTTGAAAGTCTTCTTCAAAGTGAGCATTGATTAGACAAATGCTTCTAGTTACTGCATATGTTCTAGGTAACTCAAAGAAGTCTGGAATAACTAAAATAATTATATGATTCAATTGTCCACACTTTCTAAAAAATCTTCTAAGTCTAACTGCCTCTTTAGAAAAGTGTGCTTGTGTCAAATCATCTCCTTCATCCAATCCAATAACATGCATAGGAGAGAAACTTAATCCTGTTGAGATTATATCCTCTCCTTTGAATGTTATGTTTTTTTCAGTAAAGGTGTTCTTAGTTCCATGTAGTTGATTAATTTTCCAGGTTAGATAAGTTCCTGTTTGTTGTAAGAGAGAACTTTTTCCATTTCTAACCATTCCCTTTCCGCTAATGATTAAAACAAAATCCATATCATCTCCAACCTTTTTGGCTATAACATCTAAGTTTTTTTGATATGTTCCATCCATATAAAAACCATCAGACTTCTGTCCTGGAAAACTTCCCTTTGGATATTCTAATTCACATACCTTTACCATCTTAACTCATTGAAATATTTTTACCCATATCTTTTTTATGTTTAATTAACATCTTTCTGTTGTCTAAAAAAATCCTTAACTCTTGTTCAATTGAATCAAAACAATCTTCTAATTCAAAAAACTTTTCTTTGCCTTTGGAATTTATATAAGTATCTACAAACTTTCTTCCTTCTGAAAATAAATCATCAATCTTTTTTTTATCATCTTTATCAAGATCATAATAAACTTGATTCTTTAATTCTCTCAATAAACTAAGAACTCTTATAGACCAATCGAAACCAAAATCATCTTTACTAATTTTAGTTTCGACCAATTTATTTAAGATACTATCTATCCTTTGTAATACAGCAAGAGCCATGTTAAATTCACTTTCTTGTTGATTATTGTTTTCTTCCATCCTATTTCTTCCACATGGTTTGACCTTTGAAGTATCCTCTCCTATGGATTATTCGCATCAATTCTTCAAATAATAAATCATATAAAATAATCAATTCGTTCCAATAGAAATTTACTTTGTCGTTCCAATGGCCTTCAACTTCCATAAGTTCTTCACTATCATCATTAAACAATTTTCTTATCTTAACGATTGCATCAATTTCTGGCATGTGTGATTTTCCACTATAAACAAAAATTCTATTACCTTTACACATTCCAGGTTTGTATTCTTTGTATGCGTAGTCTTCAAAGCATTCACTCATTCTTTTCTTAATCTTATCTATTGGATTAGACCAATCTTTAGATTTAGTTTTTTCTTTTGACTTCACATAAGATTCATCTTCTGAGACTTCTGACACAAGTAATGAATTTAAAGCAGATACAGAAGAACAAAAAACCTTTCTTGTATCATCAACCCAAATCTTTGTCCTAGTTCCTTCTCGACTAACACTCTCATTAAAATAACCTGATCGCATTTCCTTCCCTCTCAATTCAACACATTTCTGACTTGCATTAAAAACTAATTGAGGTTTGCTGAAGTTATTTGTTTTTTCTTCTGGCATTTTATTTCATTTTCCTCCCTTTTAATAATTTGATTAGGATGGCATTCCTTACAATATGGTATTGTTTGCCTTATCGAAGTTGCGAAGTTTCCACATTTACATCTAATCTTTTCTAAAACTATTGGGTTGTTTTCTTGATGTCTTGAAAAATTTATTTTCTTCATCTTAGTTTCTCCTTTTTATTTAAATTATATTTTCTTCTATACTCTATTAATTTCTCCTGATTATTCTCTTGATATTCTTTATCATATTTCTTACAATATTCCATGTGTTCTGATAACAACATTCTAAGTTTTGTAATCTCTATGCTTAGTTGTTTTCTTTTCTCACTCAATTGTTTTCTTCTCTTGATTAGTTGTTTTAGTTTGTTGTTCATTTTCTTAACCCCTGTAATTCTTTTCTGTATTTTAAAATAATGGAGTGAGGATATTTTTCTTTTCGCATTGTTTTGATTGTTCTTTCTAAAATATCAATCCTTTCTTCTTTTGTTAATAATTTGAACTTATTTGTTTTAGTCATTTCAATCTCCACCACCCTTTAATTTACCCTTCCCTTGCATTGCTGCATCATCTACATCATAATCATCAAATAATAAATCTGCAATTTCATCAGACATTTTATCTGGTTTCATTTTAATTATTTTCCCATCTTTGGCCTTAAATTCATATTTTCCTAATTTTTGTTTTGATATGAATGGCTGTTCATATTTGGTAACCTTGGGTACGTTGGTAACGTTTTCCAACCCCCTGTCCTTTTTAGAATCTATTTTCGCTCTCGGGATGTGAATAGGGTTACCATCGTTACCATTTGTGTGTAAAACCTGGTAACCTTCCTCTCCAAAAATATCTTTTTTAGATTCATTTTTCATATTTTTTGTAAATTTAAATTCTTGCCTTTGCCCCCTAATTGTCTGATCTTTGCAAATTAGCATAATTTTACTTTGTTCTCTATCAATGAATTTTGTAATGAGTTGTCCAAATTTTGTTGTCCCAGACCTTTCGGACATATCAAAATAATTAAACAATTCCCCATCACTTGATATTATAATGTTCTGCATTTCTTTTTTTCGTATCCATTCTTCTGGATGTTTTTTGAAACAAGCTTCAAATAATTTCTTCATATCCTGTGTCTCAACATCTCCACTTAGAGACAATGTTTCCTTATCTGCATTACATGGACTATCATATCCTGCAGTTTCCATTATTCCACCACAAATAGAAGCCCACTCTGGGAAACTTGCAAAAGGAATACTTCCTTTAGGACATCCATTATCAAACCAATTTCTAACTAAAGAATATAATGCAGATATAATTAATCCACGATTCTTTAATACCCAACCATGTAAATCTGGGTTGTTGAATTTTCTTTTATTGGCATCTTCAATAGATAAATGTAGTCTAACAAATCTACTTCTATTTCCTAAGTCTGGTGTCCACCTAACACCAATATTACCTGATAAACTAAAGTCCATTTCGTTGTCAAACTCTAATATATCACTTTTACCTAGTGGCCTGTCAGAGTGTTTTTTAGAGGTTAATATTCCTTCAAGAATAGGATTATTAATATATCCCCTATTGTTAGTAAAGTGTAATCTTTTCCTCCCTCTAATCATAGCACCAGTAATTTTTTTCCTTAATTCATCACTATTATTATTTCCAGTTTCATCGCTACTTATAGCAGGTTCTTCTAGTGCATATCCCTCGTAAACTATACCAGTTATTCCTTCAATGTAATCTTTACCTGCCCTTTCTCTGTTTGCTATTGTAAATTTTAAGGGCGTTCTTGTATTAAATGTAGGGAAAATTCCCCTAAGGTATGGTGTTAATAGACCAGCTATTGCATTGATATAATCCTGGTGGGACTTAAAACAAAATTCGTTATATATATTAAAGAGAATTTTTTTAGCATCTTTAATACCCATATCTGGATTTGTTATTTGAACAGAATCATAAGGCAACCATGATCCAAACCTTTCGTCAAATCCCTTCTTGGGAAATGTTAATTTTCCCTCATGTATAATAGGAATAGGTATGTTGAATATTCTTTCTATTTGTGGAAGTGATTGTTTAAATTGCTTAGATGCTAATGCAACTAATGCAACATTTACACTCATACTTTTCTTTTTAAATATCCATTCTTTCATCTCAGGATTATATTCGTCAATGCCAGGTTCTACAAATTCCTCTATTAGTGTTATATATCTATTTGGATTTATAGATATGAATCCATTATATTTTTCTTCTCCTGTTTTATGTATTTTGATTTTCCCAATTTCTACGATGTCCATAAAATCAGGCCTGTAAAAAAGAATATTCTTATCCTTTAGGATGTTTGAATTTTCAAGTATAAATTCACTCATTAGTTTACCAACTCTAGGTAATTTTATTATTTTCTTTTTTTCGGGCATCTGTTTTTCTTTTATCAATTCTAACTTAATGGCTTCTTTATATGCAAATTGTAAAGCTTTTTTATCCCCTTTTATTTTACTTATACCTCTACCCTTATGTGGAGTTCCTGCATCTCCACAAGTAGCATAACCAGATTTTACACATAAGTATTGTACTGCATTAAGTGTTACAAGATGTCTCCAACAATGTGCAAGAGTTCCATCAGCACTTACACTAAAATTTGCATCAGTATCACTCTCATGTAATGGGTGGCCTTCTCTTTCATTTGAAGGTATAAGTCCAACAATATCACTAACTTTTAATTTAAACAATTCATCATATATTCCACTGTTGGAATAATCCCTAGTTTCTTCTCTTTGTTTTATTTTTATTTCTGCTTCAAAATTCTCCTTTTGTTTATCCTGGAAGAATTTAGGCAACTCAGAAAATGATATAGTTTTCGGTGAATTTGAATCTCTAATTGTATAATAACCTAAAAAGGGATCGTTCTTTATATTGCTTGGTAATTTATTAAAGGCTTCTATATCCTTCTTCTTACTCATATCAAACATAACATGGCTACCAGGTATCATCACATATTGATTGTCACTTCTAATTTCTCCATCATCAGTTGGTAAATTTATTTTTGCAGTTCCATCCTTATCCCAACAAAAGAAATGTGCACCAACTCTTTTTCTTGTTGTAGTTGTTAGAGTATCTTCAGGCAGTTGATTAAGATATTCAGGATTATCTATGTCACCAAGTATTAGAGGATCATCTTTTCTTGCACTTATTGCAATATTATATCCAAGCTTAATATGCTCAATACATTGTTCTTTATTTAATCTTGCAGCATCATGATGCCAACTACCTTTACTTGAAGAATCAATCTTTAGTATTGCAGTTGGAGAGGGATTTTTGGTATTACTTTTACATGCAAAGAGCCAAGGTGAATAATTCTCTGGTGCACTTTTCATTAGTAGTTCATAAAATATTTCAAATTCCTTTAAACATATATTGATATTTCTTTTTACTATACTTTTTATTACATTCTCTCCAACTATTTCTTTTTCAGTTTCCTTCCATAATTTTGCCTTCACCATCCAAACACCTCAACATTTAAATAAAATTGAGACTTAATTATATGATAAATCCCAGAGGGTATCTCGAAGTTGTACAGACATACGCTCTGGGAATTATTTTCTAGAAAACTATGATTCATTGTTATCAACCTCATTTATTTTATCACCCACTTCCTCAGGAGAGGTGATAAGACCTGAGTTTAGTGGATGATTGGTTTCTGGAATAAAACATTCCTTGTGGGTTCGGTTGTTTGACCCTATTTTTACTCTAATTAGAATTAATTTACAATACTCTAAATCTTTAATACTCCTGGCGACAGAAGGATAGCTTATGTTTAATTTTGCACTCATCTCATATGGAGTAGAATTTGGATGTTTCTTGATATAATCCAAGACCGAGTGTGTTCTGTGTAATGCTCTCAAGTCATTTGTTAATATTGAATTTATACTACCTTGCTCCCTATTAGAAGAATTAGTTATATCTTCCATCTTAAGCGTAAATCCTTGTGTTAGAAACATTTAAATAAATAGAACTCTCTTTAGATATTGAATACGAATTAAGCTGCAGGGTGTAAAGAACCCTGTGGTTTTTATTAATCATGTTATTGGTTCTTCTCCTGGAGATATGTTTGATTTCATTTCCTTGTTTTGATTAGATTGTTTTTTAAAGGCTTCTGGGCTTAATCCATCCTTGATCATTTGTTTCATTTCAGAGAATCTTTTTTGTTCTTCAAGCCATTCCTTTAATAATTTATTTACAAGAGGACTAACCTTAATTCCTTCTTCAACAAAATAACTTTCAATCTCTTTCATAAGATTAGCATTTAAAGTCATGGTAACTCTTTTCATTTTTGTTCCTTGCTTTTCTATTGTCATATTAATATTATAATAGCATACTTTCTTTATAACCAAATATAAGATTGAAAGCATAGTATTGCAGTATACCCTTTAAGCCCTTTTTCTCACAAAAACTTAGATATGTTTAAGTTCTATTTTTAAGTTATCTCAACATAACTTTTACATGGTAAGAAAACATAGAGAAGTTATACTTGCGATTGTTTCAGATATTCAATTAAAAAGCACATCAGAAATCTTGCATGAAACAGAAGCAAGAGTTCATAAGAAAATCAATTGGAGTGATCTTTATAGAACTCTCCAGGACTTAGCAGACAAAGGCCTAATCAAGAAGCATGAAACTAAGGGTGGTTTTTATTGGATAAAACAACAATCTTTATAACTAAGTAATCATTTAGTTTATTAATCGCTAAATCCCCATAGAGATATGGGGTTTTATTATTAAACCGACATATACCTATGCGCTTGTGGTTTAATCGTAGGGCAATATGTCGGTTTAGATACATTTAAATAGATTGATTACTTCTAAAAACTATGACAAATCAAGATACACTTTTCAAATATATTAAGAAAGCTGGAAAGAGATTATATGAGATAGAGGTTTCTGTAGTGCTTGAACAGATGTGGAGTTTAGCAAGATTTGATAGTGAAGAATTAAGAGTTCTTTTAAATGTAGAAAATTTTACTAATAAAATTATTAGCTTTGATCCTGAAGATACTATTAAAGTTTGCATACATGAATTAACTCATTTTAAACATCACATCACTATAAATAAAAATAATGGAAGATTAAGCCATTCTAAAGAATTCACTTCTGAATATAATAAAAATCTAGGAAAGTGTAGGGATTTAATTAAACATTTTGTTCAGGAGATAAAATGAGAAAACAAAGAACAGGATTAACAGAAGAAGAAAGAAATTTATATCAAGAGATAGATAAGGCAGAAGTAGAAGGGAAGGAATTACAAGAGCAAATCAAAACTCTTAAAAAATTATTATCAAGAATTAAATACGCAGAAAAGAAATATGAATTATCAGAACAAACAGAAACAGATAGGGTATTAATTATTTTAGCATTGTTAGGAAAACATCATTTAAAGATGATTAATTTTAAACAAAAAGATTATATTGATTATAATGGAAAAAAGATTAAAGGCAAACAAGGATTAGATTGTTTTGATAAGGAGAGTTTAGAAAGGGTTTCTACTTCTCTGTGTGTGAAAATGGGAACACATTTAATTAAATTAAGAGAATATGGAATTAAACCAAATTTAAAATGAGAAAACCTATATTTTCATTCAATCATAAACTAACTTCAAAAGAAGTTTATGACACATTCAATAAAGAAGAACAAGAACAGATAGATAAGTTTAGAGACTATCTTTTAATTACTGCAGGGGTTAAAAGAGTTGAGGGAGGAATAGCAGAGATAATAAGATTTAAAGAAATGATTGGAAAGAGTTTATTAGATATTGATTTGGAAGATTTAAGATATTTCTTAAAAGAATTAAAACAATCTGATTTCGCAGATTATACTAAAAATAGGATCAAGAATTTTATTCAAAGATTTCTAAGGTGGGCTTATAAGGATTGGAGTATTAGGTTTGATGAGTTCAATGATATCAAGAATAATAATGAAGCACAAAGAAAAAACCCCATAACCTCTAAAGAAATGTTATCAGAAGAACAAATAATAAAACTCCTGGAAGCCGAACCCTCTTTATATTGGAAAACCTTTCTAATGGTTTCTGCAGAAGCGGGATTAAGAACAGGGGAAGCAAGAGCTTTAATGTGGGATAATATTATCTTTGAAGATGATGGTTTCACAACTTTAAATATTCCTTCAAAGAAAAATAGAAATGGAAGCATAAAAATAAATCCTGTTGTTGTTAAGATCGCAGGGAATTTTTTAAAGAAATTAAAAGAACAACAAACTAAATACGATATTGATACAAAATATGTTTTTCCTTCTCCACGAGATATAAATAAACCAATAGGCAAAGTTGTTAATATTTGGTTTAGAAATTTATGTTTAAAAGTTTTAGGCCATACTTCATATAACTACATTCTAAGGCATAGCAGAGGCACAGAGCTTCAAAAGAAGGTAAGGAAGGGTAAACTATCAAAAGACAACGCAGTAGAGTTTATGCGCCATTCTGAAAAGATGTTTGATAAGGTTTATTCTCATATGGATAAAACAGAAATAAAACAATTAATGAAAAAACAAATTTATGATACTAAGGAATTAACAGAAGAAGATAAGAATAAGTACATGAAAGAAATACAAAACTTAAGAAATGAAATCCATGATTTAATAGAATGTAAGTTTGAACAAGAAATTAAAAAGTGGACTTCTCAATTCTCACCAGAAGAATTTAAAAAGATTAAAGAACAACAATTAGTAGAGGTAAAAATAAAATGAACTTATGGTTTTTTAAGAAATGGTATTTTTATCTAATTTTTATATTTCTTTTATTTGTTCTACATACAACAAGTAATATTAAACTTTCACAAATTGATAGTTTTTTTATAGGGTATATAGTTGGGGTTTTCTTTATTACTATTGGTATTATAATATTTTTTAAGTGGGTTATTTGTCATATCAAGTGGACAACGCAATAACAAGCTCTTAGTTTTTTAATGCCTTTATTTAGGCATGGTAAAATTTAATATAATTTTTGATCCCAAGTCCATGAAGATAATTAGTTCTGATTTAGATTTCATTCCTCCAATTAAAAAAAAGAAAAAGAGGAGGAAGAAAAAATAAGATGGTAAGCGAAAAACAAAGATTAGAACAAGCAGGACAACAAGAAATTGTAAAGAGGTTTAGGAGTGGGGAGATAAGCAAACAGAAAGCTTCTGATTTATTAGCTGCATTAAAAGAAAGTATTTTTAGAAGGAGTGAGGCTGGTAGTGTGCCTATTGATCCAGCTTTAAAAACAGAAGCCCAAAGGATAGCTGGATTTAGCCCTTCGTTTAGAAGGTTGTTTGAAGCAGAACAAAGAAGAAAGGCAGAATCACAAGGAGAAAGAGAAACACAGGCACAAGAAATAAGTGAAGATATTATTATTCAAGATACTCCCATAACCACAAGAGAAGAAAGAAGGGATATAGAACAACAAATTGGAAGTCTTGCCACAGGAGGTTCTTTTGCATTTGTTGATGGGCGTTCTAAATTTATAGAACGACCAGGAGTTACTCAATTTATTGGTGAGAGTGAATCAGCATTTAGAGAAAGGCAAAGAAGTTTGGGGTCTGGAGTATTAGCAAGACAACCAGAACTATTTCAAGAAGTTCAAGAGTTTAGAGAACAACAACCAATTCAACAACCAATAATCCAAGAACCAATTAAAGAAGATTCTATTATTCAAGATGTTGGAGATTTTTTATTTGGAGATTTGGGAAGAAGATTTGTAGGTATAGGATCAAAAGCTCCTTTTGGATTACAAACAGGATTACCAGCAATTACAATACAACAACTTAAAAGAGAAGCAACTCAGATAAGCCCTATTCTTGGAGGTGTTGCTGGTTTAATTCCTGAAACTCCTGGAGGATTAGCATTAACAGGAGGAGCAGTTGTTTTATTTCCTGGATTACCTAAAATAATACAATTGGGAATAAGTACGACAATAGCAACAACTCAATTACCTAAGGTTTTTGATCCTACACTTCCAACAGAACAAAGGATAACTTCAGGAATTATTGGAATTAGTGCAACATTAGGTACAGCTTTTCAATTAGTACCATTTATTAAAGGAGGGTTTGCAAGATTTTCTCCAAAATTTAAACCAGTAAAAACACAATCTCAAGGATTTAAAGCTATTGAATTAGATGTTGGGAAACAGATAGGTTTAGTTTTAGAGAAAGCCCCAGCAAAAACAGGAGTAACTTCAGGAGTTAAATTACCTAAAACTTCACAATTAGTTAGGGGAGGTTTTGGTGTTCGATCTTCAGAAAAAAGTTTATTTTTAGGTAAGCAAGATGTCGCAACTTCTCAAATTGGTTTATTTAAAAAAGGACAAACTATTTTATTAGAAAGAGAATTTTTTGTTACTCCTCAAGATCCATTTGCAAAAATTCCAACAACAAGATTAAGTAGATTGGGTTTAGGTAATTTATTTAAAACTCAAAAGGGAGCAAAGATTTCTTTTGGATTGCCTAAAACTCCTCAAATAGGAATTGAAAGAGGGGCTTTAGTTACAAGAGGTGGTGGAGGAAGATCCTTTAAGATTGGAAAAGGAACAGAGTTAGAAGCAATTAAAGGAGCTGGTGCTATTATTACAGATGTTAAAAAGATAGGAGTTACAACAATAAAATTACAAAAAGTTGATATATTTGAATTTACAACAGGAAAAGGAGGAGCTTTAAAAATTCCTTCTTCTAAACTTCCTTCTTCTAAATTACCTTCTTCTGTTTTAACTTCAAGAGTTTCAGGAGAATCAACTCTAGCATTTGCAGGAATTACAAAAGATATTTTTAAATCAACAAAAATAAAACCTTCTTCTTTAGGTAGAAGCTTTGGAAGATTACCTTCAGCTCCAACTAGGCCAACAGCTCCAGCAATTAGAATAAGTTTAATATCTCCTCCAAGAGATCCCTTTTCTTCAATAAGCCCTTCAATATCAACTCTAGGTTTAACTCAAATAAGTCCTCCAATTTCTCCTGTCATATCTCCTCCGACAACTCCAAGAAGCCCTCCAATAAGCCCTCCTATATTCCCTCCATTTTCCCCTCCAAGAAGATTAAGAAGGCCTAAAGAGAAAGGGGTTAAAAAAAAGAGAATCAAGAAAGCAAAAGGAAGAGTAAGCCCTTCATTAACAGGTATCGCACGATTTCAATTTGGAGGTATAGTTGGAAAGTTACCAACAGGAGAAGGTAGGTTTGGAGTTTTACCTACACAAATTCGTTTTGTTCCAAATAGAAGAAGGCTTAAGAAAATTAGAAAAATAAAGAGGATTGATAAAAGAATTTCTGTTAAAAGAAAATCAAAAAGGAGAAAACAAAAAAGATGACACTAACATTAAAACAAAAAGAAAGATTTTTGAAGAATAAAAGAAATGTAAAGAAGATAATCTTAAATGAAATTAGAAAAGATAAGGCCATTATCTTTGGTGCAAGGAGTGTTAATAAGCAAGTTCCTAAGCATTTACAAGTCCATACAGAAGATTTTGATGTCTTAGTTAAGGGAAACCCTAAGGCTTTGGCTAAGAGGATAGAGAGAAGATTAGATAAAAAGTTTAAAGGAAATTTCTATGAGGTTAGACCTGCACAACATCCAGGAACTTCTAAACTAATTAATAGATTATCTGGTAGAGGTGTTGTTGATACTTCTAAGCAAGAAGGTAAAGTAAGTTTTGTTAAAAGAAAAGGTATAAGATATGCAAGGCTTAGATTTCAAGAAAAGAAGATTAAACAATCTTTAGCAGATCCTAAATCAAAATTTAGACACCAAAAGGATAGATTTACAAGAGATAGAATTAAATTAGCAAGAGAACATAGAGAGAAATTAAAGAGAAGAAAAAAGAAAAGAAAACCATTAAGAACTAACTTTAATAATATCTCTAGCATAACAGGAACTTCATTAAGAAATTTTGGGAGATTTGGATTATGATTATCAAAAGGAGGGCAAAATATAATGGGAATAATTCATGGAATACTAGCACAACAAAATGAAGTTGATCCAATGTTCGATTTTCAAGAAGAAATAAGACAAGACCGAGAGACTTTTGGAAAAATGAAAATAGGCAAAGGTAAAAGTTTTAATGGATTTAAAGATGGACTTCCTGATATGGGTTTTGATGTTTAAAAATGGTATTCAAAAATAAAAAAAGAAAAGGAAAGAAAAGATTACCTCGAAAAGTTTCTGGTGGAAGATTGGTAAGCATCTTCTCATGTCCTTGTTTTAGGGGCAACTCTCTAGTCCAACAATAACTTTCATATTTTCTTTTTAGTTGTATACCATATGAGGGGGGTTCGCCCTCCTCTTTATATTTAACTAATTTAAAGTCCTGGTGTTTGCATTAAATCCATTGGTAAAACACAAGCTTTCATTATATCAAAACTTTCTTGTTTTGGTTCTTGCTGCTTAGATAAATCAACATATTCGTTTTCATTATTTGAGTATTCCATTTTATTTTCATTCCTCCTTTCAAGATTATTTGTTATGAAAAATGATTGTAATAGTGTTTCTTTCTGATCAAAAAGATTATCAAAACTATTCTTAATATCAATAAGATTAATTCTAAATCTAATGACTAACCTTTCTAGCTTAATCTTTATTATTGATTGTTTGGTCTGCATTTTTTTCTTTCCTATCTTTAATAATATCCCTAATTGAAAGGATAGTAAAAATCAAAGCCGAAACCCCTGCAATCCCTGAAGCAATTCTACTTTCTAAACTTGAAGAATTACTTATTAAAGTAGGGATTCCCAATATCATAATTGTAGCAAATATATATTTTATTCTTATCATTTTATTATTTAAGATATCAGAGGGTTTATACAACCCTCATTTATTTCCTTTCATAATCTCTTCTAAAGCATTTCTAAAAAGCTTTGATGGAGAGATATTGTTTTTCTTCATAAACTCTGAATGTGTTTTTGTTATTCTAAAGCTTATGCTTACATTAGACTTTTCTGGTCTATGTTCTCTTTGTATATTTTCTATTTTCATTTTTTTATCTCCTATGATTTACTATACAATAACTATACTAGGTATAGTATTTAAACCCTTTGGTTGTAGAAAAATGGGGATGGAACACTCAGAACCAACCCCATTATCCTTTTTAGAGGACTATGAAATAAATAAGCCATAATATTAAAACCTTTCTTAGATTCTATCTTAGGAGGTATTTTTATATTAACTTCAAGCCCTTCATATAAAACCCTTTCCACACGATCAATAAGGGCATCTCTAATAAAATCTGTTCTATCTACTTTTAAGCCTGTGGCTTTAATTGATTCCATAATCCCATTAATCTTATTAAACAATTCAGTAGATAATCGAAACCCACCTATTCGACTATTCATAATACCTACTCTTTCTTTTATCATAAGATTATTAATCTCATATTCTAATTCTTTTGGTATTTCTTGTTTTTCCATTTTATTAAATAATAAAGGGACACTTCTTATTCTTTAGTATCTCCTAACAGCGACGATAAAACCCTATGAACAGAGGTTTTGGATATGAACCTCTCACTAGCCTTTCCTTCAAATAATAAAATGCTATCTGCGATCTCTCTGATTGAAAGACCACGCCTTCTTAGTTCTACTATCTCCTTCTTTGTTTTATTTGATATTGGTTTCCTTCCCATTTTATTTTCTTTTATAGGTAATCCTAAATAAATTTAGGGGGTTTATGTGTAAGGCCTATTCAATTTTGTTTATCTTATCCATCCAATTTAAGCCTTTCTTGATATATTGTGCATTTTAGTTGTCCTGGTTTGTGTGTTGGGTATCTGTTTGGTTTCATAAAAGGTAAGATTTATGTTGTTTAATTTCATGGTGCAATCCTCCAGGCAATAACAATTAGAATGGCTAGAGTCTTGACTACTAAAATTTCTTTCCAATGTATCAAAAGGTATTCTTTTATTTTCATTATCCTAAATATCCTGCAGATTTCTTTTCTGCTTCTTCTTTTAAATCTTTAAGATATTCTTTGAAGTTTTTATTTATCAACATCTTCTCTGACATATCTATTAATTGTTTTATGCTAAAGTCTGGTGAGTTCATAATTATTCCTTGTGCTGAAATCTGTAGAGAACTAACAGGCACTTCTCCTTCAACTTTCAAAGCTTCAATCTGTTTCTTATAATTGCACAAAGTTAATTCTTCTTTGGCTATCCTTAGCCTTTCTTTTAGTTCTTTTGTTGTTGTTTGT
>SDBS01004096.1_pt1 | contig 14295 bp, 11 predicted proteins | sample 2277091 | NCBI WGS metagenome assembly SDBS01 (sample SAMN10404972, study PRJNA504765) | marine sediment metagenome | isolation source: marine sediment core GS10_PC15, 163 cmbsf | place: Arctic Ocean: Southern Knipovich Ridge | collected 2010
CTTGTTTATTGAGCATTATAGTTTTACTACCGGGTTGTGAGTGGCCAGGATCTAAGAAGGTTGATGCTTCTGCGCCATCTTCTAATGATGCTGTTGCAGCGCGTAGGCCGGCTGCAGATGACGGGAGTGAAGTTTTAGTCAGCATGGAAGGTACACCACTCATTACAAAAAAAATGTTTGATGAAGAGTTGCAAGTACTTTTAGAAAAAGATCCGCGCATGCAAATGGCTCATATGATGAGGCCAGAATTTGTTGAACAACAATACCTTAATGCGTTGTCAGCAAATTATATCGCTGAACGTTATGTAAAAGAAAAAGGTATCGACCAAACCCCAGATTACAAAAAAGCTCTTGAAGATATCCTGAAAATGGGCAGGCAAGTGGTTGATGGACAATATTTTAGAAAAGAGTTTCCTGTGGAAGTTACAACCTCAGAAGTTAAAGAGTTCTATGAAGAAAATAAAAACGGAATTCCTGGAATTTTACTTTCACAAGGTGGTATAAATACTGTGGGTGTTGAATTCGGTTCACAGGACGAAGCAACAGCATTCTTTGACAAAGTAAAAGGCAATGCTACAAAATTTGATTCGCTTGTTAAAGAAGGTGATTTAGATGAAAAGCGTCGCGACTTCAGATTAGTTAATAACATAAGTGTGGGTGTCGACAAAGAAATTCGTGATGCACTTGAAAAAATGACCACATTCCCATCAATTGAAATGGTGCAGGCTGACGATTCATACTGGGTGATTAACGCGATTGAAAAGGAAGACAAAAAATATCGTCCATTTGCTGAAATAAAAGATGAGCTCGAACAAAGCGTGAAACAAAGAAAACAAGCTGAAGTAATTAAAGATGCAGTCGAAGGCCTGAAAGAAGAATATAATGTTGCAATTAATACTGACTACTTTGCTCAAAAGCAAGAAGAGCGGGCTGAGATCATGAGGAAGGCAATTGAAGAACATCAAGCAGCGTTGCAAGCGCAACAAGAAGCTGAGCAATCAGAACAAATACAAGCCGATGCTTGCGATGTAATTGATACTCAAGATGAATCACCAATGGGTATGACACACGCCGCGTAATTGTGGTATACTAAAAGCATAGAAGGGGGCTCACTTGAGCCCCTAATTTTTTATGATGAGCAGATGAATGGATAAAACATGGTAAGAAAAAAAAGAAATAAACAAAATTATTTAATTGTAGCAGCATGTTCTGTTTTTTTTGCTTGCACTGTTTTTGTGTATGCGACAGATGACAATGCAGACGTAACCGAGACAAGCGATACTTCCATTGATGATGCGGTTCAAACTTTAACTGTTGCACAGACTTCGGATGATGTTATCTCAGATGAAAAGGACGATGATGTCCAACAGGATAGACCTAAAGATGAAACAACGCGCATAGCGTGTGAAGGACAAGAAGTTTGCGAAGACAAAAATGATTCTTCTACACAAGTAGCCAATCAGGATGAAGAGTACAGTGATGAACTCATTTTAGTGGATCGTATTGTTGCAAAAGTTGGTGACACCATTATTACTCATTCTGATCAAGTTCGTCCGGGCATCGATGGTGAGCAGCATACGCTTGAAGAACTCAAAGACGAAGCTCTTATTTATAACAAAGCCAAAAGTTATAATATGGTCTTTTCAGAAGAGGCAATAGAACGCGATTTAAAAAAAGTTGCCGAAGACCAGGGCGTGAGCTATGCAGAATTGAAAGGTATTTTTGAAGCTGCCGGTTGTTCTGAAAAAGAAGGACGCGATAAATTTGCTAAAATGAAGGCAGTTAATCAGCTCGTAAGTTATAAAGTAATGAGCAGATGTATTGTTCCAGAACGTGACATTGTTGCGTATCACGAAGAACATCTTGAAATAATTCCAGTAAAATATTTCTTGCGTAATGCAGTAGTTCCTTATGCGGTAGATGCATCAGAGCGTGATAAAAAAGAACTAAAAAAAGAAATAGCTGCAGCAACAAAAGCAAATATTGATTCGCCACTAGTTAAATGGGGCAGCCCATATTGGTACGAGCATGATGAAATTGATGAAAAGCAAGCCTTCGTGTATGACCTTGAGGTGGGGGAAATATCAGCCCCCTATGACACTCAAAGATGTTTCTTGATCTATCAGCTGGACGATAAAAAAGAAGAGACTGCTGTTCCGTTAGATGACCGTCGTGAAAAAATCACTGATCTTCTTTGGAAGAAGAAATATGCTCAGCTTATGGGCGACTTCATGGAAGAACTCAGAAAAGGAGCCTCAGTCGCTTATCTGTAGGCTAAAGTATCCTTTGCCTTTTTTCTCTTTGTTTTTCATTATTTTCATATTGACAAAATTTATCTCATGTTATATTATTTTAGTTCATGGTCTAATAAGAATTAATTTCCTATTTGAAATGAGGTTATAGGTGAATACTAAAGTATTATTGTCCAGCTTACTTGCTATTTGTTTTTTTTCTATTCAGCTGAAGGCGAGTGAAGCATCAGCATTAGTGACATTGCGTAGTAAGAGGAGTAAATCAGTCTTAGGAAAAAGGAAGAAATTGTTAAGAAGTGAATCATCTTCTTCCAGTGCAGGTGACACGGTTGAAGTAATTTCTGATGATCAGCTTAAACGTACGCGTCTCGGTAAAGGCTTAATTCCAAGACAATATTATGAAGATGTGATACCAATTGATGAGCCGCCACAATTTCCTTTAGTTTTATTTTCTCACGGGTATCAAAAGAAAAATGTACCCAACCCTGAGCAATGGCTTATTCATTTCATTAATAATGAGAACAACCAAATTGATATGGCTATGTACCGGTTTTCATTGTACAAAGTTTCAGAAGAATTAGTTAAGAAAAAAAATCAGGGTGTAAAGGTAAGATTATTTGTTGATCCGAGTGTTTTGGGTGATCATCCTAAACCGCTACAATTTTTGTTGGATAACAATGTAGATGTAAGAAAAGTTCTTGGTGCTAAAAAGGGTTATCCTGGAATTATGCATCATAAGTTTGTTGTTTTCAACAATAATAACCTTGCTAATGGAAATGGGGTTGTGTGGACAGGTTCGTTTAATGGAACGGGTGCAGCTGTTCACAAAAATTGGGAAGATGCAATTGTTTTAGATAATCAACGCGTTGTACAAGAATATGCATTGAGAGTCCAAGAGCTGCAAAAAAGCAGTATGCCTATGACTCAAGAAAATGTAGCTGGCATGACAAAAAAATCAACTCGGTCACGAATAAGAAGTGGGATACCTATTACCCCCCAGCGTTTAAGAAAACGAGGACAATAATTTACAGGCGTCCATAACGGGCGCCTTTCTCACAGTTCTTTTTGTTCCAGCTCGTTTGATAATAATAACGCTTTTTCAACCAGTTCATCTGTTCGATCTTTAAATTCATCTTTCGATGAAAAATATGTTTTAAGTAATGTACTCAAATCCATATCAACGTGTGCGCCGGTACGTCGTTGACGGGTAATTGGCTTTCTAATTGGTATGATGCCGACAAGATACCATGCATCTGCACAATAGAGTTGAACTTTTTTTAAATCAACTTTGTCAGGTTCTTCTGGTGGTACATGATACACAATTTTTATGACTGCATTTTTAATTGTTTTTTTTGCTAGAGCATCAAGCACCTGCTGCGTGTGGCTTTCTTTTGCTTTTAATTTGACTTCGATTTGAATAAAAGGACGAGTAGGAACTTGTATAAATTCATGTGTGGTTTTATCTTTTTCTTCAATGGTAACAAGGCAAAAACCTTTTTCTTCTTTACGTTCACCAAAATCAATACGTTCAATGGAACCTGAATATACAATTGCAGGATAACCGTTTTTATTTAAATCTTGATAGCGGTGCAAGTGGCCAAGTGCAACGTAATCAAATGGTTTTATCGCTAAGTCAGAAGGTAAAAGGACGGGATCAGTTCCATAAATCGCTCGTTTTTCAGAACCAGAAAATATTCCTGAAGTAACCGTTAAGTGACCCGCAAGAACTGCGGGAATTTTCTGGTCTAATTTTTCTGCGCTATTTTTGATAATCTGTGCGACCGCTTTTGAAATATATTCTGTGATTTGCGTAGCATTTTTTAGTTGATGTTTTTTATTAAGTGAAATGCTATTACGTGTTGGCCAGGGGATTCCTACAATTTGAATTGGTCCGTTTTTTGTTTTGAGTGTTATGGTTTTTGGTTTTGAAATAACATGAAAACCATCAAGAGGAAGTGATCCAAAAACATCTAAACTATGCGCCTTTCCAAAGCTTAATGGATTGTCATGATTACCTACGACAATAACGATCGGGATATTTTTTTTGTACAAGCGCAAGAAACATTGGAGTAATAATTTTTGTTGAGTCGGGCTTGGTGTGGTTGTTTTATAGGCATCACCAGAAAATAAAAAGAAATCGACTTTCTTTTCTATAGTAACATCTATGCAAAAGTCGAGCGCTTTTTTGAAATCGAGCAATCGAGAATGGATTCCTGTTTTAGAATCAATTCTTCCGTAATTTTCCATTCCAAAATGTATGTCAGCGGTGTGTACAAAACGGATCACTAACCCCCCAACATGTCGCTATCGATGGTGTGTGTTCGAGTAGAAGGAGTAAAAAGAATTTCATCTGTGAGTGACGTTTGTTTTTCTGCCTGGTTCTTTTGGGTTCGATTTTCTTTAATTTCTACAAAACTGCCGATTGTTGCGTTGTCATTAATCTGTGCATTGCCATGTATATGTGCGAGTGGACCCACTGAAACCTGGCTTCCAATAGTGCAATTTCGTAAAACGCAAGATGGATGAATAGTTGTATTATCACCAACCGTTGCTTGTGTAAGAGAACAAAAAGAGCCAATAGTGCAATTTTTTCCGATACGTGTGCCACTCAGTAGATTTACACCACATCCAATTAAACTTCCTGTTCCAATGGTTACATCAAGATCGATGTGTACATGTTGAGCACCGGTGAAACGAACGCCCTTTTCCATCCATGAGCGTATAATTTGGCCGCGTTTTATTTGTTCTGCTGCCCACAATTCTTGTAGTGTGTTTGTTCCACGTATTTGATCAAATGGTGCTATGGTTGTAGTCACAGTCAAGTTATTTTTGCTTGCAAGGTTGACTAATTTACCAGTGCACAATTCTTTTCTGCTGTTATCATGCTTAATTTCTTGTAAATATTGTTCTAAAAAACTTTTCTTGGCGATATATATTTCGGCATTAACGTAACAGTGCTGACACCAGTCGCTTCCGAGATCCTTTGTGTGCACAATATCAATTTTATTATCTTCTTGTTGGACTACACGACTGTAATTTTTACTTGCAGGGTCAGAATTGTGAGCCATAACAAAACTTATTGTAGCATCTGTTTTAATATGTTCTTCGTAGAGTGCTGTAATGATATGTTCATGTGCAAGCGGTATATCTCCATTGATTACCAGTATGTGATCCTTGTTCCAGTTGTTGCGTGTGCAGGCAAGAGCGTCTGCGGTACCCAGTTGTTCAGGTTGAGTGACAAAAGTAATTGGTTTTGCATTACTATTGCGCTTGCTATTAATGGCAGATACCACCAGTTCTTGTTGATAACCAACTACAGTGGTAATGGGAATTGCAAGAAGATCAAGTAGTTTAATGGGAAATAAAATAATTTCTTGGCCACAAATTTTCGATACTAATTTGGTTGTACCAGTTTTGAATCGTTTTGTTTTTCCAGCCGCAAGAATGATTCCTTGCAGGTTGTCGATAGACATTTTTACCGTTCCTTTACGTTGCGTACTACATATTCAAATGGTCAAGGAATAGTAGCAAATAATAATGATAGTGTCTATATTTTACATTGATTGTCGCACAAATAATAGTTTTAAAAAAGGGGATGCGGAGATTGTGTAAAGACGGTATACTAAAGTCATAGCTTTTTAAAAATATAAAAATTGATTATCATTGATAACATAAACTTTCTGCGAGAGATCAGTAAATCAACAAGTCGATGTGTTCAACGGAATCATCAGGATAGACATGAAAAAAATCAGAAATAATTTCAGTAATTGGTTTGCGGTAGTAGTTATTGTAGTTTCATCTACCTTTGTTTCACGCTCATTTTCAATGGTATATGACAATCGATTTATACCACTCTTACAACGTCCTTATATACGAGTTCCCTGTGCAAATACCTATCTTTCTGTAGCGCCATTTTTTGCATACTCAGATAAATCGTGGTGTTCAAAAGATAACGAGCAGTCCCTTTTAGAAATTTATGGATGTTTTGATCAGGGAGCGCTTGGCAATGCGTTTAGACTTGTTAAAGGATGTAATCCTATAACAGACTACAACCCTGAATGGAAGGGACCAATTGGGTGGATAATTGATGGTAAAATTCAGGCACAGGGAATTTCGTTTTCCGGTGAACATAGATTCAAAAAGTGGTTATCCATTGGTTTTTATTCGTTGTTTATGCATGTAAACTCAAGTATAGATTTTATACGTAATTTGGATCCCCAACATGATAGTATTTGTGGCAATGCAACAGAAGAAGACAAGATAGCATTGGATAGAATAAGAAGGCAGATGTTCAAAGAGCTTTGTTTGTCGTGCGGACATTCAAGTCAATTTGGTTTCGGTGATATTGATCTTTATTTCCGTTTGGGATGGGAATGGGATTATGCATATAAGTTTAGACATATTGATGTAGGCTTGCGTATTGGTGCTTTGTTAGGTACCGGCCAAACACGGCAGATTAATGATCCACTTTCTATTCCGTTTGGTGGCAATGGACATTATGGAGTCTATATAAGTGCTGATGGTGAATTTGAAGTGAAAGAAGATTTAATAGTTGGTTTGTTGTTTCGTGTGAGCAAACGATTTGCTCGTACCTATAGAGAGCGCATGCCCGTTTGCCAAAAGCCATCAGAGTTTAAGGTGCCACAAAATTTTGCTGTAGAAGTAGGAAACGTTCAAGTTAATCCTGGAGCTACATTTGTTTTTTCTCCGTATGTTATTGCAGAAAATGTACGTGATGGGCTCGGTTTTCGGTTACAGTATACGCTTACTCATCATCAAAAAGATCACTGGACCGATAAGCGACCAACAGCAAAAAAAGGAGATGTATCGGTTGATTTAAAGGAGGTTGAAAAGCTTTCTGTCTGGGGTTCTGATTATGTTTCCCTTACAGCTTTTTATGATTTTGGTAAAGCAAGAGTGTGTCGTGGATATGAACCTATACTTTCTTTAACTTGGGATCTTCCGACCACATGGTTGGCGTCACAGAATGTCAGTCAGACGCAAAAATTGACAATAGGTTTAGAGTTTAATTTTTAAAAAAAGGAGTTCAGTTATATGAAGGAAAAACTAAAAAGGCTGTTTAATTTTGACAAGTTAAAGGGCTTATCTAATAAAAAGGGATTTTTTCCTGCTAAGAAGTTCTTCAATTTTTTTTCTAATGATATCGCCATTGATTTGGGCACTGCCAATACCGTGATATATGTTCCACAAAAAGGAATCGTGCTCAACGAACCTTCGGTTGTAGCAGTTAAGGCACGTACGAATCACGTTCTTGCTGTAGGAAAGGCTGCAAAGGATATGCTTGGCAAAACACCTGAAAGTATTATTGCGTGTCGTCCATTGCGTGATGGTGTTATTGCTAATTTTGAACTTGCTGAAAGTATGTTACGTCATTTCATTAAAATGGTGCATCAGGACCGAAAAGTATTAATTAAGCCGCGTAGATTTGCTGGTCCTCGCATGATCATTGGTGTTCCTTCAGGTATTACCCAAGTAGAAAAACGCGCAGTCATTGATTCTGCCATACAGGCGGGTGCACGTTGTGCGTACACTATCATCGAACCAATGGCGGCTGCAATTGGAGCTGGGCTGCCGGTGGAAGAACCCTGCGCAAGTATGATTGTTGACATTGGTGGTGGCACCACAGAGGTTGCAGTTATTTCATTAAAATCAGTTGTTTTTTGCCGTTCAGTACGCGTTGGTGGTGATGGAATGGACAAAGCAATTGTTCAGTATGTTAAGCGTAAATATAATTTGTTGATTGGTGAGCGCACTGCCGAAATTGTCAAGATTGAAATTGGTGCAGCTTTGCTTGACGAAGAAAATGAAAAACGAACAATCCAAGTTAAGGGGCGTGATTTAACAACAGGTGTTCCGAAAACTATCACCTTAACTGCGCCTGAGGTTAATGAAGCGTTGTTGGAAATTATCTCGTTTATCGTAGATATTGTACGTGTGGCACTTGAAAATACTCCACCGGAGCTCTCTTCCGATTTAGTTGATAAAGGTATTGTGTTAGCGGGTGGTGGAGCATTGCTCAAAGGCATCGATAAACTTATTTCAAAAGAAACAGGATTACCTGTCAGCGTGGCAGAGGATCCTCTTTTTTGTGTTGTTAAGGGCATTGGAAAAGTAGTTGAAGAATTTGATTCGTACCAAGAAGCGTTAATGGATTAAATCAGTGGCTGCAAAATCGTCTGGCATTTATCTTAAGAAAAAATTTGGACAACACTTTCTTCGTGATGAAACAGTTGTTCAGCGGATGCTCAGTTATGTTGATGTAACTGAGCAAAGTTCCGTTTTTGAAGTCGGCTGTGGTGAAGGTGTGCTAACGAAAGAAATTTTACACTATAAGCCTGAACGATTGTGGATTTTTGAAATTGATCCTGATTGGGCAGAACATGTAGAAAAAGAACTCGATGACGAGCGTATTACTATGCATGTTACAAACATTCTTGATGTTGACTTTACTGCGTTTGAAAAAGATGCGCCATGGATTTTACTTTCTAATCTTCCCTATCAAATAGTTTTTCCTTTTATGTATCTTATGCAAAAAAAATGTCATCTTATTTCAGAAGCTGTAGTGATGATGCAAGAAGAAGTTGCACAAAAAATTATGAAAAAATCTGGAAGAGGATATGGATATCCATCCTTATTTTTACAACATTTTTTTAATTTCAAGCTTAAAGATAAAATACCTCCAGGTGCTTTTTATCCTCCTCCTAAAGTGAATTCACGATTATTATATTTTAAACCAAAAGAACATGTGGAACCAATTCCCGACGAACAAGAATTTTGGAAATTTATCAAGATGCTTTTTAGACAGCCTCGCAGAACAATTAAAAATAATCTGTTGCAAACACATTTCAATTTAAGTTTGATTCCAGAAGAACAATTGAAATTACGTGCGCAGCAGATGAGTATGAATGACTGTTTAAAATTATGGGAATTGCTACGTAAAAAATAATCGGTTATTTACTTTCTATTACAAAAGCGAGTTTAGCTGTATTCCACGAACTATTTTTTCTATGGTCTTTAAAATAGTCTCGAGCAAGCTTGTGAGCGTCGTCTGTGTGCTTATCATAGAGATCTTTGGTGTAGTTTTGTGGCATGTATGCTTGCACATAATTACACATGTGTTTAATCTCGTTTTCTGAGAAAAACGGCGCAATCATGTATTTGTTACAGTTTTTTGCTTTTCTAATAATCATGTGTTCATAATCTGGACGAAGATCGGCAATGACTGTTTCTTCTGGATGGATATGTTGTTTGTACTCTTTTAAATGTTTGATAATATGAGGAATAAATGCAACGGTGGGCAATGGATAGAGTGGATAATGTTTGCGATAGTAAAGTGGCGTCCAACCAAAGAACCACAACTCAGTATGCCCGGGTGATCTATCGCGTAAAAAGTGTGTTTTACCGAGTGCAACAAGTGGATTAATTCGAGGAGATGGCAAATCAGTTGGAACCCCCTTTTTCTTTTTGGTAGTATCAGTGACTCGTATTTCGATTTGTGTAATTTTTTCTGGTACAGAAAAAGCAGATCGTGATGTGAACGTTCTACGTGAAAAAAAACGTTTAAATGAAAAACAATCAAGTGGTTGAACGCGGTCTGATGATGAATATACGTTGTATACGTGTTTAAACACATTGCTTTCAACTAAATGATCGGTTTCGCATTGTATAGGCGTTCCAATTAAAATTAGTTCATCAACGATATATGGGTGTTTTAGATAGAATTTTGACTTCACAGCGCCAAGGTTAAGTGCAACATTTCCGCCATGGCTATATCCAATAACGCGTATTTTAGGATTAACATTCTGATCTTTTAATTTTTCTACCTCGTCAGCAAGCGCGTGATATAATTCTTCTCCTGCGCTTTTTCTTGACCTTTCACTTATAAGGCCTGACCAGCCGAACGTGTAAAAGTGATTATTGATTGTACTGTTGCTTTTTTTTACAACACTATCAAAGAGCGATGCAAGTGCTCCTGACGCATATCCGCGTTCCCGTCGTGTGGGATAAATTTTTTCAAGGCCCAATTGCTGCATTGCCTGATTTTCAAAAAAGAAGGGGTTTTCTCTCATAATCTTTACTGCCTGTGCATAGGTTGTATTTTCAGTTTCATCTTTCATGAGTCTTATAATATTAGGCAGACTTACATGTTTTTTGATACTCATTATTCCGTGCACAAAGACGGTTATCCAGGTTTCTTGTGTTTGATCGGTATTAAAATTGTTTATACAGACGGTTTGATCACAATCGATTGAGGTATGTATGTGGCCCACTAATTGCTGGCAGTTGTATATTTCTATTGGAGTTACATGGCCAAAAAAAGACAGGTAAAGGCAAAGGCTTGGTGCGCAGAGCAGAGCAATGAGGATAAAGTGTTTGATGTGCATGTTAGTGCGCTTCATACCTTGTTTTCCCTTTTATAAGCCTTTTTTTATCATTAACAAACAGTTTTGGTAGCTAAGACAATATGGTGTTGTCTATGGTTATACTATCAAATTTTATATTACTTTTTCAAATAGAATAAAGATTTCGTGTTAAAAACACTTAAAAGTATAGTGTTTTTTGTTGTCATTTTGTTTTTAGACTCAAAAATTTAGTATTTTTATATTTGCTATCAATTCAAATATGAAATTTTTAAATTGATAGCAAAATTTTATTTATATAGCTTGTTCTGTTAGATTTGTTTATGTTATTTTGAGTTTAACAACGGTTAGATAGGGATTAGGAGAATAGAAATGATAAAATGGATAGTATTATCGATATTAGTCTTATTATTAAGTGGCTCACTTTTAAACAGAGACCCTGTTCACCTTGAAAAACAACGTACTATTTTTGATCCTTTTGAAAATGTTATGGGAATATCAGAAAAATCATTTCAACAACTTCCGCTATATAAGCAAAGTAGCTATTTACAAAATGGTTATCTAGTAAATCAAAAAACGGGAACAAGATATGCTGCTGGTTTGTTTGAACAAAAATCATTGGAAGATTTACGTGCAGAATTGGCCAAAAAACCCGCTGGAAAGGGGTGTACGTTTCATGTTATTGAGGGCTTTGACAAACCTTGGGAAAGTTGGTTTAGGCATAAGGTTGATATAACCGCGCTACAAGCTGATCCTAAGAATAAGGATGCAGTTTTTCAAGTTGCATCTAATTTTAATGCCCTTGAGGGAAATGGTGATCCTCGAATGGGAATTATGCCATATCTCAGTCCGAGTTTGTATGTTCAGGGGGAAGCGGCAGTCCTTTCGGCAATGCCAGGAACTATTTACCGCATGTATTATGCTCCGCATGTGATACAGGGAAAAAAATATTATGGTCAGCTTGAAAAGCAGGTTAATTTTTTACAAAATTTTTCATCGACTAATCCTCCATTTATACCAGTAAAGAATGGATATCTTGGATCAATTCAGGATATTGGGATGTTTGACATTGCCAGTCATGAACAGATACAAGAATATACAGGCCGCGTTGTGCTGGGGTTTCATGAAGGCATACAAGTGACTGGAGGACTAGGGCCACAAAAATCAGAGTTGCCTATCTATAAGGCAGTAAAAATTACAGACGATACACAGCGTGTTAATCAAGTATTTGCTGCTGCAATGATGAATCCATCTAGTGCCAATTTAGGTGAGCAAAAACTTGCTCGAATATTGCTAAATGCTGCATATGAAAGAATTCTAAAATATTCAGAGGCTAAGAACAAAAAAAAGGTCTTCTTGACGCTCATTGGAGGTGGTGTTTTTAACAATAAGCTTACATGGATAGCCGATGCAATTGAGAAGGCGGTCAGAGGCTGCCTGAATCAAGGAAATTTGGATATTTATCTTGTTGTGTACTACAGCCAGGAATATGATTCTAGTGAGTGGAATTATTTAAAAGAAAAAATGAAAACACTTGTGGAACAAAGTGGTGGCACCTATACACAGTACAAAAAGGACTAAACTTTTTTGTTGATTGCTGTCTTCAAAGAGTCAATTAATTAAACTCTTGGTTTACCTCATCCGGTAAGAGTACTGTAGTGATGAGCAACGTGATAATAACGCAAATCTAAGGAGAGCAGTATGATTTTTAGACGTATCATATGGTGTTGTGGTTTCTTTTTTAAAATGTTGCGTGTTGTGTTTCAAACTACCTATGGCGTATGGAAGGTATCGCGCTTACCAAAACCGCTTATATCCATTTTTGGTGGAGCCCAATTAAAAAAGAATGATCGTTATTGGCGTATGGCGCACGAATTAGCTGCAAAACTAACAGCAGTTGATATTTCTGTTTTAACGGGCGGTGGTCCTGGAGTTATGGAAGCTGCAAATTGTGGGGCCGTTCCACAAGGTGAGGGCAAAGGTGTGAGTATGGGCATAGGGGTAAAAGACCTGGGTGAAGGAACAAACCCCTGTGTGCAAGAGTATCATGAACTAGATTATTTTTTCGCACGCAAGTGGTTACTTACTCGCTACTCGAGTGGTTTTGTAGTTTTCCCTGGTGGTTTTGGAACACTTGACGAACTTACAGAAGTTTTAACGTTAATTCAAACAAAAAAAATACCCCGCGTTCCTATTATTCTTATTGGCGTTGAATATTGGGATGATTTTATGGCATGGGTCAAAAAAGAAGCATTAGATCATGGTTTAATTGATAAAAAAGATTTACAATTGTTTACTTTAACAGATGATATAGAGCAGGCGTTTTGCTTAGTTAGAGATGCGTGTAAAATAGAATCAAAAAACAAAGATAAATCGGAGGCGCAATGAAATTAAATTGTTTTTCAGGGACATTATCTTCAATCTCAAAAGCAGTCAGTAATAGTTATCATCTTGCACGTGGTATTTGCATGCTATCTCGCATACACGCTCCTATTGTTTCTATTTTTGGTAGTGCGCGCGATAAAAAAGATGGAGAGTATGAACAAGCAGCATATGCACTTGGTAAAAAATTTGTTGAAAATAATATTTCAGTATTAACGGGCGGTGGACCAGGAACCATGATTGATGCAAATTGTGGTGCGCAATCTGTAGTAAAAAAGAAACCTAAAAAAATATGGTCTGCCGGGATTGGAGTTATTGGTGTTGATGACGATTTTGATACGAAATGCCAAACTTTTTTGGCAGTCAATTCATTTAGCGTGCGCAAAATATTACTAACTCGTTATTCTTGTGGTTTTGTTATTTTTCCTGGTGGAATCGGAACGGTGGATGAATTTTTTGAATTGCTCAATGGCTTTAAACATGACAAAATAGAACGTTGTCCTGTTGTTTTATTTGGTTCAGAGTATTGGAAAAAATTAACCGAATGGTATCATGATGCAATTGCTGCAGGCTTTATTAATAAAAAATATCATGATTTTTTCATCGTCACTGATGATGTACAACAGGCATTTGATAGTGTGCACAAATATTGTGCAAAATAATCAACCACGCATCCTGAGTAGCGTAGCGTATCGAAGGGTGAAACAAATAGTATCGAAGGATTATTTTTTCAGTTTTATTTGATTACCAATGATATATCCAACTGCTGAAAGAATGATTGGTACAAAATCATTCAACATTGGTATTGGGTACCAACGTGAAATGAAGAATCCAAACAAACCAGCAATCATAGCTGAACCAGCTGCATATTTATTTAGATCATCTTTGTAATATGCAACAAGGAGTGGAACTAACAGGCAACTTACTGCAATTTCATAACTTGTGACTAAAATATCAATAATATTAAGTGGTACAAAGAATGATGCAACTACTGCTCCAATGCCGGTAAGCAGTGTGAGTAGTTGCGCAATGCGTAATTTATTTTTTATGCCGATAAATGAAAAATCAAAATCTTGTGCAAGGTTTGAACTCACTGCACACAAGAGTGAATCAGCGGTTGAAGTAACTGCAGCTGCAATAGCACACAGTGCAATTGTTGCAACAAATCCATTAGTTAAAAATTCAATAACAGGAATTAAAGGGCTTGCTCCTGGTGCAATATCAATATTAAGCAGCTTAGCTTGCATACCAAAATAAATAGGGATGAGCGCAAAGAGTAA
>SDBS01004097.1_pt1 | contig 14291 bp, 12 predicted proteins | sample 2277091 | NCBI WGS metagenome assembly SDBS01 (sample SAMN10404972, study PRJNA504765) | marine sediment metagenome | isolation source: marine sediment core GS10_PC15, 163 cmbsf | place: Arctic Ocean: Southern Knipovich Ridge | collected 2010
ACCCAAAACATACCTTTATTTATTAAACAATAACTATAAGTACCATTTTCGATTTAATGAGATTAAATTTTCCAAAAAGTTCATTTGCTTATATTGGATTTTTCGTTAGTGCCCTAAATAACAATAAAATTATTGTATTAATTGGTTTTATTAGTATTAACAATTTTAAAAAACAACTAATCATTAAACTAGATATTACAAAAAGGTTAGTTTTTCAGACAATTGAGAATGATTACATCAAGGAACATGACAGATTATGTTATATTTAAATAGGTTAGAAACAAAATGGGTGCAATTGCTAGAATATCTATTCGAAACATGAACAGAAGAAAATCTCGATACATCTTAACGATATTTGCTCTAACCATTAGTGTTTCTCTATTCGGAGGAATTTTAATAGCTTCTGATTCTTTTGAAGTAATGATGCTTAAAACTATGGATCAGCAAGTAGGTACAGCTGATACTCTTATTCGAATGGGGGAAAATGATGATGGTTGGTTTGATCCAGATGATATTAAGGGAATAATAGAGGATATCGCAAATGTAGAATCTCTTTCCTTCCGTATATCTGGATTTAGTGTATCAGTTAGCTATACTGATGAAGGTAATCAAGGAGAAAATAGTACTTCCTCTTCTGTGTATGGTATAAATAATAAAGATCCTAATGAACCAGATTTGGGAGGAGTTCCTTATATTCTGGATATAATGGATGAAATTAATGAATTATTCACCATAGAAGAAATGTTGGATTACAATGACATTACTACGGGGTCAAGAGTCGTTGTAATTACCGAATCATTAAGTGTAGTTTTGGGGAAGAATATATCAGCTGGGAGTTTAATCTGGATTTTTCCAAGGGATGGTGACGATTTGGGTTATGACAATATGAATACAAGTACTTGGATTACCTACAGAGTTGTTGCTGTCATAAGGGATTCAGCGGAAGCGAAGGATTTGAATATAAATGCCAATTCATCGTCTACCCTGTCCCAAGAAGGCCCATTGTTTTTTTCCAGTTTGGTAAATGTTCATGAATTAGTAGATGGAACAACTGATCGTGAAGATAAAGTTAATTTAGGCGTTGTAGGATGCGATAATATTTATCTTACATCTAGAACATCAGAAGAAATCTCAGACGCTTTAAACAATTTGGATGATGATAATAATTGGTCAGTTTTAGATATAAAATCGGATAGTTTGGAATCGATAAATACCACAATGAACTCAATGAGAACTATGTTCTTAGTAATCGGTTTAATAGCAATAATCTTATCAACTGTACTAATTTTAAATGTGTTTAATATTATTAGTGAAGAGCAAAAATATGAAACTGGGATGTTTCAAGCAATAGGAGCATCAAGAAAAGAGACTTTCAGGATGTTTCTCATTCAAGGTGGAATAATGGGCCTGATTGGATCTGGAATCGGAACTTTATTCTCATATTTAATTTCAGAACTGATTTTTGGGTTTACTTTTAGTAGTATGACAGCTTTAACTTCAGGTAGTGGGAGGTCTATAATAAGTTCAGATTTTGTCACAATTGCACGTCCCTCAACATTAATTGTAACATTCTCTATCGGTTTCTTTTCTTGCTTGATAGCTTCAGTATATCCAAGTTATAAAGCGAGTAAAAAATCCATTATTGAATGTTTGAACCCAATAGAGGAAAAATCAGAACGTGAGAAGAAAAAATACAAGAAACCTATTCTTTATGGGATTCTTGCTATTTCTCTTATATTATATGGACTTTATCTATATCTATCCAGTGAAATTGTTGATTTTACAGCATCTACAGGTTCACCAAATAGTTCTCAAATAGGCCAGATGTTGGGACCGGTATTAGTTTTGCTTGGGATCCTCGTAATTTCATCAATTTTTATCAGGAGTTTATCAAGTTTTGTGATATTTTTATTCAAACCATATTTACAAAAAACCACATTATTAACAAAGAAAAACATTCTCAGGCATAAAAAGAGAACCATTCTCACATTTTGTATGATAGGACTTACCACTAGCTTCCTAATTGGCATGAGTGTAATGCTGGATTCAGTAAGGGCAGGGGTGGGTACAACAATTGATGATATAATTGGTTCGGATGTACAGGTAATATCATTTGGAACACCTCATTCCTTTGAAAATGATATCAATAATATAAATGGTGTGGATGCGGTGATGGGTGTTGGTGTTGTCAATGCTTTGATTAAGAAAGGGGATGATTGGATAGGACACACAAATCTTGAGGAGGATTTCAATACCACTATAATGGTAAATATCATTAATGGAACGATAATGAAGGATCTTTTAGAAACATCAATTTCGTTACCTACAGACATGACTGCTAACGAATTATACGCTGATTTTGAAATTGGGAGAAAAATTCTTATTGGTAAAAAATTTGCAGATGATTTTAATTTTTCAGTAGGAGACGTAATGCTTTTAAACTATTCTGTGGGATTCACATTTTCAAGTTTCGAATCAATGATCTCCCAAGATTTATCATCTGCCAGAGAGGATTTCGTTGCCATGGAAATGACTGTTGGAGCAATTATTGATAGTATTCAGGGATTTCAATTAGATTTTTCTGCTGCTTCCTCCAGGATGATGGGGGGAGGGTTCAGTGACGTTATTAGTTATCCGATGTTTATATCTTGGGAGATTTATTCCAACCAAATTGCTATCCAAAATTTACCCGGTAATGGAATTGATTTAATGGTTAGACAAGCGACCCAGACTGGAAATCCCATACTAGACTTATTTCAATCAAATTGGGTCAATTTTTCAAGCATTGAATCCATAATAGACGGGACGGAAGGAATAAAGTATTACACAACCCGAATGGATTATTATTCTCACACTTCTGTTGGCGAAACGTTGAATTTTTCAATACCTGTTGTCGGTATCCATACAAATTCGTTTGGTAATTTAAAATCCGACTCCGTGTTTGGAAAACACATAATCTTAGAAAAAAATGATTCATATGCGGGAACTACTATTGAAGAGTTGCTGAATATTTCAAAGAATGTCTGTGTTGTGGATGAGAACTATGCGAATAGTCAAATTGCGAATGGAAATCCTGATTTTGGAATAGGTACCAATATATCCATCTTCCCTTATGATACCGATCCCAATGCCATATTACTCAATACGGGAATGTTTAATACGTCTTTAATAGTGGGTGAGGGATGGTTGCAATCGGGAAATGCCACAGATTTAACCTTCTCTGATGATAATAATGTGACATTTATAAGCAACGGAGAAAATCTTAACACTACCATTGATTATTCTCCATCACTTACTCGAGCTCCAAAACTAGTTAATTTAACCATTGAATCCAGGGTAAACTCAACAATAAATCAATTGGACTTATATGCTTATAACATATATACCACAATATTTGATTATCTCGGTGACATCAACACAATATCAGAAGAAAACATAACATTTTATTTCGGATTAAATAATTCATATATTTCTCCAATGACCGGAGGGGTAAAATTGAGAATAATGGGCCATAGTCTTACCCCGGGCGTGAATTATTCGGTATCCATAGATAATATTAAATTTTACGTGCTTCAATCCATCCATGATATGAATAATACCTCAACATGGCCAACTTTTGAGGTTGTCGGAATTATTAAATCGCCTAATTATTATAATAGCGAGCATTATTCTTGGGCCTCTGGATTCGAATATCTGACAGATTCGATTGAGAACTCTATCTATATTAATTATGAAAAAGCGAGAGATCTGGTATATTTAGACTATAAAGGAGAATCTCTAATAAATGATAAAATAACATCAATCATTATCAAAAGTTCTACTCCTTATGATATCACATCTCTTCAAGATGAATTGGAAGAAACTCTAACTACAAGTTTAGGAGGAACTTGGACATCTTCTGACATTTCTACATTTTCGTTGGAGATGAGGAATAATGCGTTTACTTTTTATGTTTGGGCTGAGAACGGATTCAGTGAAGAGGACATCCTAACGGATATCCAAGATATAATTCAAAATAATGGATACCTTGTATTATTTGGATTAACCAAGCCTTATCTCAATTCGATATTCAGTACTATGATTAACCTAATGAGTTACATAATGTATGGAATGTTAATTTTATCAATTATCATTTCTCTTATAGGATTAGCATTACATTGCCTATTAAGTACAATGTCACGTAGAAGGGAGATAGGGATGCTAAGATCAATAGGGCTTAGTAAAAAGGGAGTTGTAAAAACAATTTCAGGAGAAACTTTAATAGTTGCATTATTGGGAGTAGTTATCGGGATAATAGCAGGATTAATTTTGGGAATAATGATGGTTTCAGCTATGCCAACAGATGGATTTTTGGCAGTAACATTAACTATTCCGTGGTTAACAATATCTATCCTAATTGTAATTACGGTTGTTGCAGCAATTTTTAGTTCAAGAATTCCAGCTAGATGGGCTTCAAATTTAAACATAATAGATGCAGTGCGCACAAGATAAATGAGGTAATTGCATGAGTAAACAGAAAAGAAGAAAATGTCCATTCTTTAAAAAAAAATGCATTGCAGGAAAATGCATGGCTTGGACCCTTAATCGTTGTTCATTCTTTGACTACTACATATCCAAAGTTAAAAAGAATAGGATGAATAAAATTGGTGATATAGTTCTAAAAGTAAAAAATCTGAGCAAAACTTATGTTACTAATTCAATAAAAGTTGAAGCTTTAAAAGATATCAATCTTGAAGTCAAGAAGGGAGAATTTATAGCAATAGTTGGTCCGTCAGGTGCAGGTAAAACCACACTAATAAACTGTCTCGGTGCTCTTGATTTCCCGGATTCAGGTAGCATTGTATATAATAATGATGGTATAGAACGGGATATTACAACAATGAGTTATTCAGAACAAAAAGACATGAGATTAAATAAAATTGGATTAATTTTTCAGTTCTATAATCTATTCCCAGTCATTACAGCGTATGAGAACGTCGAACTGCCTATGATTATAGCTAAGAAAAATTCTAAGGAAAATGAAGGACGCGTAAAAGAACTTCTAGAATTGGTCGGCTTAAGTAAAAGAATGTATCACTACCCCACTCAAATGTCCGGGGGTGAACAACAAAGAGTAACAATTGCACGTTCCCTAGCAAATTCACCGCTTATACTTCTTGCGGATGAACCAACAGGCGAGTTAGATACGGAGACAACACTCAAAATAATTAAAATATTTCTTCAGTTAAAGGAACAGGGTAATTCAATATTAATCGTTACACATAACAGCAGAATCGCTCAGGCTGCAGATCGGATTATTACCATACTCGATGGTAAAATTATAGGTGAGAATGCAGGAGGAAGACCGATTGAACAATTATTTGGAGATGAACCATAATGGAATTTATCCCTAATTACAAAAAAGAGAATGATTTCATAATTAAAATCTGTAATTTAACAAAGAAATATTCAATTACGGAAGGAATTGACGTAAAAGCATTGGATGACATATCAATTGAAATCAAACGTGGTGAATTCGTATCGGTGATGGGTCCTTCTGGTTCTGGTAAAACAACACTTCTTAACATGATTGGTGCATTGGATAATCCAACAACCGGGAAAGTATACATAAATGGGACGAGTATAGCGAACATGAACGACAAACAAAGAACAAATTTACGGTTAAAGGAAATAGGATTTATATTCCAATTTTATAATTTGGTTCCTGTATTAACAGCATATGAGAATGTGGAACTTCCAATGATATTTGCAGGTAAATCAGAGGAATCACGTAAAGAAGTTGTAGAAAAAGTCATGAATTTGGTAGGTCTAAGTGATCGAATGGATTTTTTACCCTCTGAACTCTCAGGGGGTGAAAAGCAGAGAGTTGCCATTGCACGAGCTCTTAGCAATGATCCTGCTATAATAATTGCCGATGAACCCACAGGTGAATTGGATTCCAAGATGGGTATGGAAATTATCCAACTCCTTAGGGATTTGAATAAAAACTTAAACCAAACTGTTCTGATGGTGACCCATGATCCTACAGTAGGTGCACTTGCTGAAAGAACCTTAAGGATGAGAGATGGAAAAATAATTAGCGATATATAAAACATACAATATCAATATGAATTTTTCTCCCAGAATCAAATAATTTTCGAGATAAATGAGGTGGTAGAAAAATTTAGAAAATGGAAAATTTCAGATTTCCGGATTCTGCTACTTAATCTCAATGCTCTTATCTTTTTCCATTATTTACGAATAATGATTAGTGTTTTTTGTTGTTATCAAAAATTCATCTTTTCCATCTGTATCAAATAATTTTATTTATATTCAGAATATAATCCTTATTTACTGTATAAGCATGCTTATTTTTGCCTCTCCCCACGATTGCGAGTTCCGGGCATAAATTAACGCATCCATTGCATGAAATACACAATTTCTCGTTGAATTGAGGGAAATTATCTGAATCCAGAGTAATGCATCCTGAAGGGCATATCTTTGTTGCACATAATCCGCATTTGGTACACTTCTCAATAAGAACTTCTTTTTTCCCTACAGTTCCTTTAGCTAATAAATTGTCACTTAACAGCATCATTGGGGCCAACAAGAACTTTGATCTAAATTTTAACGGTTGCATTGTTTTATCTATAATGATTTTTTGATAGGAATCCAACACTGAATCTGCAAAGTTATTTGCTTTTTCGAACTCTTCTTCAGCAAGGCTATCATTATCTGGGAACGATTTATCTAAAGAAGGTCTCCATGCTTTAATGTTGCTGCTACCCCTACCTTTTGAAATTATGGAATCAATCAATATCCAATTTTTTTTCTTCATTTTTCTATATAACTGAGGAAATGTATTTCCAGGAACTCCGGCGCAAGTATTGAAAAGAAAATATGGCTGTTCTTTGTCAATAAAGTTCTTAATCATTTTCAACACGAAACTTGGGCAGCGAAAACCCATCGTAGGAGTACCGATTCCCACAATATCGAATTCTGGATTTGTTTCAGGAAACTCGTGTGTGATTCTCGTGAGCGTTGTATCGTGTTCCTTACTTATAAAACCCTTTGCAATCTCAACTGCGTATTTTGCTGTTGTTCCACTTCCACTATGATAATATATTCCGATTTTCATTGATATTTATTAAGTAGGAATCTGATAAAAAAATTTAGAATATGGTATAAAATCAAAATAAAATATATTAAAAAAAAAAGAAAATTCCTTTTTTATGTTTATCCTATATAACCAGATGCTGTTTTTAGAGCAGCTTCAGCATCATTAATGACACAGTCCATTATATCGGATACATGTTCAAGTTTATCTATTATGCCGATGCTTTGTCCAAGCAGAACCGCTCCATCTTCTACATTTCCATTATAAGATAACTCATATTTCTTTGCATCCTCCATGTAATCCTCTAAAGAAGCCCATTGAGTTTTTTCTTGTTTTATCTTTTCCTCCTTACTTGCGACAACTCCGTGATGAAGAGAATAATTATTCCTCCAGAGTCGAATCGTTCCGAGCATTCCTGTTACTACCGTTGTGTCGCTGGCTTTAGACGGCGGGATTATATTCTTATAAGCTTCGTGGAATTCACTTTCCTCACTTGCAATAAATCTTGATCCCATTGCAATTGCCCCAGCTCCTAATGAAAGTGCTGCCGCTAACCCCTCCCCAGTTGCATATCCTCCACATGCGATTTTTGGTATATCCGGGAATTTTTGCTTAACTTGTTGCAATAAAACCATTGATCCGACTTTCTCATACGATTGATGACCGCCACCTTCATAGCCGGTTACCACAATTCCATCAACTCCCGATTTAACGCATTTTTCTGCAAGCCATAATGCAGGAGCTACATGAAAATGTTTGATGTTTGACTCCGCTCTCAACTTCTTGAAGGATTGCGTTGAAGGTAAAATTTTAGAAGATCCAGCACTACTTAAATTGTACAAACACTGCTCTTTGGCTTTTGTATTTTCCAGTATGAACTGCGGAACCTCAACGCAGAATTTTTTTACAGCTTCGCTCCCACGGGCAACCAAGATATTATACCCAAAAGGTTTGTCGGTATGCTCAGTTAGATACTTAATACCTTCAATCGTTTCTTTGATAGGATCTTTACCAATTAAATTAACGTTGGATAACGTTCCTAAACCTCCTGCTTCTGAAACCGCCAAAGCTAGATCTTTAGTATAAAAAGGACCCATTGGTGCTGAAAAAATCGGTTTTGTAATTCCGAACATCTCGGTAATATTTGTTTTAATCATTATTTTTCACCTTTATTTGAAATAGATAAGATGATATAAATATACCTTTTCTCACCGTGAAATATTGGGATAAGAAAAAAAAGTCGATTTCTTTTTCATTCATGATTCTTATTTCTAACTCATGAACGTGTCACATCCGGATTTAGCAAACCTAAAAGAAAAAGTAAAAAAAATAGCCATTGATTCAGGTGCAGCTTTGGTTGGGATAGGGAATCAAGAACGATTGAAAGATGCACCGCCTTCCGCAAACATGAGTTATTCACTACCAAGTGCTCAAACTTGCATTATTTGGGTATATCCGAATTCTATAGACGCGTTAGAACGATTTTTCTCCAAAAAAGACAGAATGGGTGTTAAACAACTAAAACACTACGCCTATTCAACGGCGTGGAAAACAGCAGAAAAAATAGCTAACTTCATTGAAAAAACTTCAGAATATAAGGCGATTCCTGTCATCCCAAATTACAAATATAGAAAAGTGGGAGAAAGAAGATTCGACCAGATTCAAGATAATAAAGGACATCCTGATTTTTCTCTAAGATATGGTGCAGTAGCAGCAGGACTTGGACATCTAGGATGGTCTGGAAATGTAGTGACAGAAGAATTTGGGGGATCATGCTACTTAGGAGGTGTTTTAACCACAAGTCCTCTTGAACCTGATCCAATGGCAGAGAAAAATTATTGTATCCGCTGTAAAGTATGTGTTAAGGCTTGTACAGCGGGATTTTTTCATGAATCGGAGGAAGAAAATGAATTTTCCGTTGTTATTGGAGGATATAAACAGGTTTATGCAAAACGTGAAATCACTGCAAGGTGCGGTTTCACATGTATGGGAATTATTGGTGAGTCTGAAGATGGTACTTGGAGCACTTGGGCCGCAAACCATGTATGTTCAAAAAAAGACACGGAGGAAGAATGGAGAGATCCTATCTATCGAAGGAAATTATGGGAAAATCTTCTACTTGCAGAAAGTACACCACTGAAATTAAGACAAAATGCAATTAAAATCATTAAAAGTTATGCAGAAGCTGCATTGGCTGAAAACGCGGGTCTTCATTCATTTACTGACATGAATCCTCGATGTGGGAACTGTTCTTATATTTGTGTTGCGGATCATAAAAAAAAGTTGGAACTTTTGGAGATGTTAAAGGCTTCCGGTAAGGTCTTTATAGACAACGAAGGGAAGGAATTTGTTGAAAAAATCAATTTAAACGGTGAAAAAGTTGTCTATTATCCACCCACACAAGAAGAATACTTTGAAAATACTTAATCTGAATTTAACCCGTTGAAATCAAGTTCAGAAATTTTTTATTTTTTATATGTTCCTTCGTGATAAATACGTGAAGTATCCCCTAATCGTTTAAGTTCCTCAAAATAAAATTTAAAATTCATTTTTTTTTGATATGTTTGCTTCTATAGACCGACTTTTAGTATAACTATTGGTTTCTAAATATTTCTAATATGTTATTGGACTTTTATTAATTGAGAGTCACAAAAATTTGGAGCCGATTGAGAAAAAAATGTCAACAAAATTAATTGTATCTAATTATGAAAATAATGGATTTAATTTCGACCACGCTTTTGAAGACAAAGGTAACTATATCAAAAACATAGTTCTTACACGCTTCCATCAAATATTAGGTCCAAAAATTTTAATGTCTGTAACTAATGATGCCAATATAAAAAATGTAATAACCAATTTGATGGATCTTTCGACTTTAAATGAGCAATTTTTCATTGTAGGTATAGAAGATAAGATAATTTTTAATCAGCATTTTTCCATTAAGTCTCCATGGGCTCGAGGTTTGAACGATTTAATGATGTTTTCTTTTGTGATTAACGAGGTAGATTTTAACCTTGAATTAAAATATGTCATCCAACATTATGTGAAATCATTCATCAATGTATTTAGAGATGATTCTGATCTGTTTATGGGTTTTTACAACAAGAAAAAAGGACCAAAATCAGAAAATGATGAAGAAATCGCCCAAATTATTAAAGATAAAAATGAAAAGATAACTTATCTATTTCATTCTTTAAGTAAGTACTTTCAATCGTTAATCGACAAAAATCTTCAAAACTAATAATATTAGGCAACATTGATGTCTATAACGGGCCATTCGTTTGAACCATCATAAATAGCAGAATCCTTTTCTTTCTGGATATTATCATAGATATCGATAGCCCTTACCTTGAATTGTACAGATTTTGTTTCGTTAAACGTGATACTTACACCCCAAAATACCCATACATTATCATAATCAATCCTTTGTGTAATAGTAGCGTTCATCCAAGTATTACCATCATCAATAGTATATTCTACTCCTGAAATCCTGGTTCCACCGAATGCAGCTCCTCCAATTTCTAAATTCTCACCTTGTTCAATAGACACATACTCCCTGGGAAAAAAAATCATAGAGTCAACTTCCATTGGTGGTGATGTATCCCAACCGCGATCTTCCCAAAAATCTTCAAGTGGAATGTCAATTACTTCAACAGAAATAACCCAAGCAGGTTGTTTCACACCATAATACCCCGGATTTAATATTCTTAACGGAAAACCATGTAATGGAGGAATAGGGACATTATTCATGTAAATTGCTCCGATTATTCCATTATCTCGGACTTGGTCCATTGTATGTGATGCATAATAACCGTCAGCAGCTAAATATCGAACACCGGTTGCATTTTCATCGATACCTAAAGAATTTAATAAATCGTATAGAACAAATCCCTTCCACATCGCGGTAGAAATTTTTCTCCCATTTGGAGAATTACCTATACACTCTATAGTTAAAGGAATTTCCACCATTTCTAATTCTCTTAAATCTTGAAGAGAAAAACTAGCATTATTTTCTACCAATCCTGAAATAGTAAGGGAATAGGTTTCCTCATTTATCTCCGGAACTGAAGAGATGCGAGTTACGTAATAATCCGAATTACTGGTAAAAAAATCCGGATATTCTATCTGATCTCCATCACCGGGAGTTTCAATATTAATCATGCTTAAGCTAAAGCCTACTATTACTATCAATATAATTGAAACTAAATAGGCAATTTTCTTGTTGGAATTCAGGAATTTCATAATTCAATTTTTGGTATAATCGTTTTCTATTAAAAAGAGTAGGATTTATTTTAATAATAAGTTTGAAAGATAAATGGATTTTTTAAAAAATCATCCTTTAAATGTTAGGAGAAGAATACTGATCATTACACTCGCATCAGCGGCAATATGAGAGAGCATTGGAAGTAATAATCCGCCATATTTTGTTTCTAGCTCTCTCCAAAACCTCGCAGCTACGGATATTGCAATAAATATTAGAATTAGCCAAACCCAAGATACAAAAAAAGCGAGAACCAGGACATGATAACCCGAAAAAATTAAATCATTCCATAAAAATCTCTTTTCTGAACTGCCAAAAATCCCGCGCCAATAACTTTCTTCAAAAAAAGAATTCAAAGTAATGAAACATATTACAAATAAAACCCAATTTAATCCGGAAAGACCAAACATTGATAAATTTGAGTTCAAATTAGTTTTAAATCCAATCAACGGTTCAAAAAAATATAGTGCAATACCGGCGGCAGTACCAAATAATATCACCGATATCCCCGCTTTGGTGTTCCATCCTTTCAAAAGTCGTTTCCATTGATTGAAACTCTTTGTAAAAAACATGACTAATAGAATTAATACTTGGTAAATCAACATCGCCATCCAGGCATTGTGGACCAAATAGAGTCCGATTATTACAGATATATAAGGAATAAGCATTCCAAAGTTCAAAATATTAAATTTCAAAAACACATCATCCTGCATTAATCGAATTTATATAATTTATATAATTCAATATAAAAATTATTGAATTGAAAGTTCCGTGGGCGATAATTGAAGACAACAAATTACCTTTTCGGTAATTGATTAACCCAGTAAATAATAATGCCATTAAAAGATAATATAAGAAGAATGTAACAGTCGTTTGTATCGGTACTAACCCGGGAAACACATGATATAAAGAAAAAAACACGCTACTTAAAATAATGCCTCTGATTTTTGAAGTTTTACCTATCTCACGGTTTAAAAAACCTCTGAAAAAAAACTCTTCACAGAATCCAACTATTATAAAACTGATAAGAATTGTTATAATCAGATCTATGGGATTGAGAATCGGGGGGGTTACATCTATTTGTCCACCTGCACCTGCTAAATAGAATTCTGTTCCTAATGTCAACACAACAAGACGAACGGTTAAATTTATCAGAAGCTTCCCTATATAATAGAACGCTATTCCAATTATTAATCCCAATAATATATCAATTAAGATTGCTATGGAATTCAGTTTTTTTGGAGATACTATATTTATAAATTCCTCTTTTAGGTTTTTCTTTTTGATTTTAAAATATAGAAGGGCACCCGCAATAAAAATTAGTTCGAATAGGCTGATGAGGAAATAATTCAGTGTGCTTGATGCCAATTCAAGACCCATAAATTGATCGGGTTACAATGTTTAATAAATTTATACGTTTTAACGGATATGAAATAATGAAGATCATCAATGAGCGATAAGGAAAAAGAAATATTTTGGGATGATGAAACGCTTGAGCAGTTGCAAAAGTCAATTATCTCTGAAATTCTACCTGTTTTGTCTGATATCTTGTTGCAGAAAATAAAAGATGAAAAAAAAAGCATATCTTCAGAAATCTTAGATGAAATCAGACGGGATTCGTTCATCTTAATTTTCCAATTAATATTAAGTTTAATTCTTAGGGACAAAAACATTCATCAAAAAAATAAGTGGATCAAAGGTCTTCATTTAATCAGCAGTATTAAAGAAGATATCGCAAAAACAACCATAGATCGATGCTTAAAAGGAGGATTTTTAAAAATAAAACGCGATATCAGCTATAAAAATTTTCCTATGCGATATTTTGGAAGAATATACGAGGAATTAATGAATTTCCAAATAGAGTTTAAAGAAAACTCTAAAGATGAATTTGATCTACACCTAACGAAGTATAAGTCGTTGCAAAAATTAACAGGAGCATTTTATACACCCGAATATATTGTCGAATATATAGTTGAAAACACGGTCGGACCGATTTTGGATGAGAAAGTCCAATTATTGGGTGAAAAAATCCACAACAATTTTAAATCTCAAGATACAATCAATCACCTTCTCGATTTCAAAGTATTAGACCCAGCTATGGGAACTGCATATTTTCTTAACTATGCTGTTGATTACATTTTCAAACGGATAAATTCAGAACTCAATCGACTAGGCCTTGCTGCTAAGGAAATCCACGCAGCGAAAATTAAACGTAAGATCATTGAAAATACAATTTTTGGCTTGGATCTTGATCCCGTGGCTGTAGAAATATCAAAAATGACTTTTTTCCTGCAAGTAATTGATGAAAAAACAGATGAAAAATCAGATATGAAATTTGATTACCCGCTTTTTGAAGATAATTTTGCATGCGTAAATACTCTTTTTACCCAATTTGACAAGCATATCATAATTTCTGAAAAATTTGATGCTGTAATCGGAAATCCACCCTATGGTGCCTTTTTCAGTAAAAATGAGAAGTTGGAATTAAAAAAAAAATATGAAACGAATTCAAGAGACTCTTCTGCTTATTTTTTGGAGAAAAGTATTAAATTATCACATAATTTTATCGGAATGATAATTCCGAAAAGTCTGGCTTTTTACTCTTCATGGAAATCAATAAGGGAGTACATTATTGAGAAAACTAACATATTAAAAATCGGAGATCCGGGAGTAGCGTTTAAGGAAATTAATTATGAGGAACTGATTATAATCACCACATTAAAAAAAAAGAAAAAACTGTCTAAATTTGTAGAAATTGATCTGTTTGAACCCCTGAAACGTTTTTCGGTTGAAAAAACTCAAATAAAATCTGGTAGAGTGCCGTTAGAGTTAATCACTAAAAGTAAAATTTTAATTTTTCATCATATCACAGCCGTTTAAGAAACAATCATCAAGAATATTAATAAAAATTCAATTTTGCTTATTAATATATGT
>SDBS01004098.1_pt1 | contig 14289 bp, 15 predicted proteins | sample 2277091 | NCBI WGS metagenome assembly SDBS01 (sample SAMN10404972, study PRJNA504765) | marine sediment metagenome | isolation source: marine sediment core GS10_PC15, 163 cmbsf | place: Arctic Ocean: Southern Knipovich Ridge | collected 2010
ACACTATCTCTAACGCCGGTCTGGTCGGTGGCGGGCATTGGCCAAAACCGGGTGAAATAAGCCTCAGCCATCGCGGCGTCCTCTTCCTCGATGAACTCTCTGAATTCGGGCATTCCGTACTAGAGGTGCTGCGCCAGCCCCTGGAAGACAAGGTGGTTACCATCAGCCGGGCCCAGGGCAGCCTGACCTTCCCGGCCAACTTTATGCTGGTCGGGGCGATGAATCCCTGTCCGTGCGGCTTCTACGGCGACCCCTTCCGGGCCTGCACCTGTTCCCCCGCTCTGGTCTCCCGGTATCAGAAGCGCATCAGCGGGCCCTTCATCGACCGCATCGACATCTTTGTTGAGGTGCCCCACATTGACTACGAAAAACTGGCTGACGATAGGCTGGGAGAAGAATCAACCAAAGCACAGGAACGGGTCAGGGCGGCCCGTTCCATACAGAAAGAGCGCTTCCAGGGGACCGGGTTAACCTGTAATGCGGAAATGACGCCAACCGAGGTAAGGGAGTTCTGTCAGGCAGAAGAATCGGCCCGCAGCCTGCTCAAGGCGGCGATGAAACAGCTCTACCTTTCCGCACGCGCCTTCCACCGCATCCTGAAGCTGGCCCGCTCCATCGCCGACCTGGAAAACGCCGGAATAATTAAAGCTCATCACCTGGCTGAGGCTATTCAGTATCGACCGAGGCGGGCGGTATAACCCGGCCCGGAGACAAGACGGAGAAAGGTGACTATCGTTGATATCAGCGGAACTGCTCGGCTTTATCGCCGGGGCACTGGCAACATCCAGCACAATACCGCAGCTTGTTCGTATCTTTAGGCTCAAGAGCGCCTATGAGATAAGCACGGCTTTTACCATTCTGCTGCTCTCCGGCATCAGCCTCTGGCTGGTTTACGGCCTCTACCTCAGTCTCACCCCGGTCATCATCTGGAACGCCATCGGGGCAGGCTGTGTCGCTACGCTCCTATTCGCCAAACTAAAGTACGGCAGGAAGCCCTAGCCCCAGAGCCGCAGACCGCCCACTATTCCGAGCATAACCAGGCCAACAATAATGCTTATTCTCCCCCCCAGTTTGAATGACCCCGCCCTGGAGTGCTCCGGTGAATGCTCGATAAACTCCTTCATATCAGTACGGGAAGTAAGGGTGTCGTATTCCCTCTTCTCATCAATCTTGCCCTTGAAAAAGATGCCGGCACCGACCGCGACGAACACTCCACCCATAACCGTCAGTATCAAGCTATCGGGATAAGTCATAACCAGCTGTTCCCCCTCCAGTGAGAGCTATCACCAGGGATTATATACGCTGTCAAAAGCTATTTGCAAGCCGGGCTAGTGCTATGTGACCTCAACGGTAGCCCCGGCTGCTTCCAGCTTCTCCTTGGCTGCGGCAGCCTCTTCCTTACTGACCGCTTCCTTCACCGGCTTGGGAACGCCCTCCACCAGGTCCTTGGATTCCTTCAGCCCCAGGGAAGTCAATTCCCGCACTGCTCTAATCACATTAATCCGGTTAGCCCCGGCATCCTTAAGGACCACGGTGAATTCCGTCTTCTCCTCCTCGGCAGCCGGAGCAATAGCCTCAACCGTCGCCGCGGCAGCTACCACCGGAGCGGCGGCGCTAACACCGAACTCGGTCTCAAGGGCCTTGACCATCTCCGATAGCTCAAGTACCGTCATATTCTTTATCGCCGCTATCATATCCTCAACAGCCATCTTCTGCCCCTTCTTGACCTCAGCCGCAGCTGTCTGCCCGCTGACATCCGCTTCTTCCTTCGCTTTTTTGACTACTTTTTTGACTGCCTTCTTTTCCACCTCGGCAGCTTCTTCTCCCGCACCCTGTTCCATTTCAGCCCCCTTTTCTTCCACCATTCTTATTCTCCCTCCATTTGTTTAATTCTAGCCTGTAAAACCCTCGCCACCCCCGCTATGGGGGCACTAAGACAATTGACCAACCCGGCAATAGGACTCTGCATCCCACCGAGCAGCTTGGCCAGTAGTATCTCCCTCGACGGCAATCTGGCAAGAGTCGATACTTCTTCCGAAGTAAGCACTTGGTCACCCAAAAAGCCGCCTTTGATAGTTAAAGTCGACTTTGAAGTTTTGATATAGTCGGCCAGAATCTTGGCCGGCTCGGTTACATCACCATAGCCTAAAGCAACAGCCACCGGCCCGACAAAGGAACCGGCCAGGTTGGCCTTACCCGCTCTTTCCGCGGCAAGCCGGGCCAGGGTATTCTTCACCACTCTATACTCGACGCTCGAATCCCCTAACCTGCGGCGCAGGGTAGTTATCTCGGAATTCGACAGTCCCCGGTAGTCAGTCAAAATGCCGATGCTGCACCTGGAGAAAGTGTCCTTGAACCTATCGATAATCTCTGTCTTCTTTTCTCTGGACATCCTTGGTTAACCTCCTCGCTATTACCAGTTACATTTCCACAAAAAAGCCCCTGTGCCTGCTGCACAAGGGCTAAAGCAAAAACGCTGCTGGTTCAGAGCCTTTGTTTTATCCTCGGCAGGCAACATAATTTAAGCCTTGCTGGCACCCACTATCACAGGAAACTATTAATCTGTTAACTATCTATAAAAATCAACCGGCGCCTAGCTCAAGGGTTGATTTAAGGTCAAGCTTTATCCCCGGCCCCATAGTTGTGGTCAAGGTGGCCGACTTGATGTACTGGCCCTTGGCGCCGCTGGGCTTAGCCTTCACCACAGCCTCTACCACCGTTGTCAGGTTACCCAGCAGCTTATCAGCCTCAAAACTGACCTTACCCAGGGGGAGGTGAATGATAGCCGTTCTATCCAGCTTAAACTCAACTCGACCCTTACGGGTATCATCGATTACCCGGGGCAGGTCTTCGGCAGCTACCACCGTCCCCGACTTGGGATTGGGCATCAGCCCTCTCCGGCCCAGGATTTTCCCCAGCTTGCCCACCCTGCCCATCATATCCGGGGTAGCAATAGCGGTATCAAATTCCAGCCAACCGCTTTCTATTTTCTTGACCAGGTCATCACCACCGACAAAGTCCGCCCCCGCCCCCCCGGCAATCCTCTCTGCTTCACCCTGCGCAAAGACCAGAACACGCACCTGCTTACCCAGCCCGTAAGGCAAAAGGGCGACACCACGTACCTGCTGAGTGGCGTTCCTGGGGTCAACACCCATCCTGAGGTGAAGCTCAACGCTCTCATCAAATCGAACATAGGCCATCTTCTTCGCCAGCTCGATAGCCTCCCCGGGAGCGTAGGTCTCCGGACCGTCCAGTAGTTTAACTGCTTCTTGATACTTCTTACTCCGTCTTACCATCTCTACTCAACCTCAATTCCCATGCTACGGGCGGTACCCTCAACGATTCGCTCCGCCCCTTCAATACTGACTGCGTTCAGGTCCTTTGCCTTAAGTTTGGCTATTTCACGGAGCTTGTCCCGGGACAACGCGCCTGCTTTCTCACGGCCAGCAGCTCCGGCACCCTTTTCCAGCCCCAACGCCTTTTTCAACAAATCACTGGTCGGCGGCGTCTTGGTAATAAAGGTGAATGACCGGTCATTAAAGACGGTTATCTCAACCGGAATGATAGAGCCGGACTGGCTGGCGGTACGCTCGTTATACTCCTTACAGAACCCCATTATATTAATCCCGTGCTGTCCTAGCGCCGGACCTACCGGGGGGGCCGGGTTTGCCCGCCCGGCCGGTATCTGCAGCTTAATCACGGCTTTTACCTTTTTCGCCATCTATCTCTCCTGGAAACTCAAAGCTTCTCTACCTGCAGGAAATCGAGCTCAACAGGTGTGTTGCGCCCAAACAGGGACAGAAGCACCTTGACCTTCCCCTTTTCTGAATTGATACTTTCCACCACTCCGATAAAATCAAGGAACGGGCCATCAGTCACGCGAACGCTCTCTCCCTCTTGAAAACCGATCTTTAGCTTCGGTGCTTCGGCCTCCATCTGCTTCAAAATCCGGGTGATCTCTTCATCGGTCAGGGGAACCGGTTTATCTCCACCACCAACGAAACCGGTGACACCGGGGGTATTACGCACTATCTTCCAGCTCTGGTCGCTCATCCCCATCTGGATAAGGACATAACCAGGCAGTATCTTCTTGCTCACCGTCTGCTTCTGGCCGCTCTTGACCTCAATCTCATCCTCGGTAGGGACAACTACCTCAGTGATTTCACTTTCAGAGTCCATAAACTTGATGCGCTGCTCTAGATTCTTCTTGACCCGTTCTTCGTACCCGGAATAGGTATGGACGACGAACCAGGATTTTTGCTTTTCCTCCACAAGACCTCACCACGAAAAAGATTTCAGAAAGACTTCAAGGCTATGGTAACCGCTGCCGGATTTCCCTACCCGGAAGAGACCGGCACGGATCACACAAACCCCGCTCAACCCCGCAAGATAGCCGCTGATTGCTAGCCACCCAAAAAGAACCTGTTGACCAACGCGCCAAAGCCCCGGTCCACACCTCCCAGGACCAGACCGGCGACACCGGCTACAATAATCACCACCACCGTCAGATACACCACCTCCCGCCGGGAAAGCCAGACCACCTTCTTCAGTTCAGCCCCGATACCGGCAAAGAAACCGGTTATCGAGAAACCCTTCTTGGTAGTACCGGTACGCTGCACCACTGCAGCAGTCTTATGCTTCTGAGCCACCACAGTCCTATTTTACCTCTCTATGAAGCCTGTGCACCCGGCAGCGGGGACAGTATTTATTCAACTCCAACCGCTGGGAGTCGTTCCTCTTATTCTTGGTAGTGGTATATCCCCTCTCCTTGCACTCGGTACAGGCAAGGTGGATAATAATTCTCGCCTCAGCTTTCTTAGCCATAATTACTCAATGATGCGGCTGACTGTGCCGGCACCTACTGTCCTGCCTCCCTCCCTGATAGCAAAACGCAGACCTTTCTCCATGGCTACCGGGTAGATAAGCTTTATCCTCATCGTTATATTATCACCGGGCATAACCATCTCCACACCCTCGGGCAGCCCGATACTTCCCGTGACGTCCGTTGTCCTGATATAGAACTGGGGCTTATATCCATTAAAGAACGGGGTATGCCGCCCCCCTTCTTCCTTACTTAAAACATAGACCTCGGCATCAGCTTCGGTATGCGGCTTGATTGAACCGGGCTTAGCCAGTACCTGACCCCGCTCTATTTCCTCCCGGTCGATACCCCTTAGTAAGACACCCACCGCATCACCGGGCTCAGACTCATCTAAGAGCTTATGGAACATCTCCAGGCTGGTAGCTACTATCTTGCGGGGCTCATGGTGTAGGCCTACTATCTCGATATTATCCCCCGGATGAACTACGCCGCGCTCGACCCTTCCCGTAGCCACAGTACCCCGACCCTTGATGCTGAAAACGTCCTCCACCGGCATCAAGAACGGCTGGTCTTTAGGCCGCTCCGGTATCGGAATATAGCTGTCCACGGCATCCATTAACTGCCAGATAGGGCCGCACCACTGGCACTCCCTCTTACCACAGCCGCACTCCAGGGCTTTGGTAGCACTCACTCTCACTAGCGGTATCTCATCGCCGGGGAATTCATATTTACTGAGCAATTCCCTGACCTCCATCTCCACCAACTCCAGAAGTTCCTCATCCTCCATCATATCTACCTTATTAAGGGCAACCACCATAGCGGGGACCTGTACCTGACGGGCCAGCAGTACATGCTCCCTGGTCTGGGGCATTGGGCCGTCAGGGGCACTGACCACCAGTATCGCCCCGTCCATCTGGGCCGCCCCCGTTATCATGTTCTTAACGAAGTCAGCATGCCCCGGACAATCGATATGGGCATAGTGCCTCGTCGCAGTCTCGTACTCCACATGAGCAATAGCAATAGTAAGACCCCTTGCCTTCTCCTCGGGAGCATTATCAATACTGTCGAATGAACGGTAGCCGGTATCACCTTCTTTGGACAGCGTCAGTGTTATCGCCGAAGTTAAGGTTGTCTTTCCGTGGTCAACATGACCGATAGTGCCAACATTACAGTGCGGCTTGGTGCGATCGAACTTCTTCTTAGCCATTTTCAAAAACCCCCTTTGTCCTCAGCCCACAACCAGATTCGAACTGGTGACCTCATTCTTACCAAGAATGCGCTCTACCGACTGAGCTATGTGGGCACGCATACTTACGTATAATTTCGCTTTACTTTACACGTAACTAATGTAGTTAATTTTAAGGTAACAGAGACGAAAAGTCAACCTGTGATTGCATTCTTCCTAAAGGCCTCAACTGCGTAACAGACCTGAGGTCTCCAACCGACGGTTACATACCCAAACGCCATTGTGAGGGTAAGTCACAAGCGACGGTAGTAAACTACCAGTATAGACTAAATGTTTTACAAGGTTTTGTCAAGCATACTGCTGTCCGGATGAATTAAGGAGAAAGCCGTCACAGACAAAAAATGATAGCGGCAGGATTGCTTTTTTCATCACCACTGCTATATATTGTGATAGAATGAGTCGGATAAATCGCGTGAGGTGACCAACAATGCGAGTAACGCGTGCATTAAGCGACATGAAGTTTGTCCTGATAGGCTCGGTATTCGTGGTGGTAGCGATTTCGTGGGTGTATCAGACCTACTCATCATTGTCAGAACTGATATCAGAAGTAAGTCTTAACCCTGAATTATCCCGGGATGTGCTCGGCCTCCGTCTGAACACTATCGGCACGCAAATCGGCATCAGTTTTCTTATGCTTGCCATCGGGCTCTCTTTCGTTGGATGGGGTATCGCGGACTACAGTCGTCGCTCAAGCGATCGCGTTACCAAACTGCTGGTAGGCAGCCTCTATATAATTGGCCGGCGGTTAGAAAAGCTGGAAAGCGTGCTGCAGCGACCAGACGACCGCAACCAGGACAACATCACTCTCGAACCCTAGAGCACGTAGCAGTAAGTGAAAGGAGAAAGCCCCGGGTTAACAACCGAGGGCCCGCTTTCAGGTGGCTAATTGAGTGGTGGAGGGGGTTGGATTCGAACCAACGTAGCCCTTTCAGGCGGCAATTTTACAGACTGCTCCGATTAACCACTCCGGCACCCCTCCCCATATAGCCACCAAAGACTGAGCCCGAGAGGGGATTCGAACCCACTAACCTACCGATTACAAGTCGGTTGCGCTACCATTGCGCTACTCGGGCACCACCTCTCGAAACCGTTCTCTCAAGAAGAGAGACAACTGGAACATTATAAAAATGAGTACTATAAAAGTCAAGTTTGGTAGCGCATACCGGATTCGAACCGGTGATCTCCTCCTTGAGAGGGAGGTGTCCTAAACCCCTAGACGAATGCGCCACAAGCCACAAAATCATCCAACCGTAGCTATTATATCAGCCGAAGCACAAAACGGCAACGTCTCTTGGGGAAGTGGTTTCCTATACCTGCAAATGATATTCTTAATGAGAAACTCAATTTTCTCGGAGTCGCTTTCCGAAATATCCAGCAGGCTAGGCTAATTAAAAAACTGTGGAGGTATGATTATGGCAGAAGGGAATTTGTTTATTCATCCGTATATTCCGAATTCCGTTCCTGAGGTAAAGGCGGAAATGTTAAAAAGTATAGGGGTGGAGGATGTTGAGGCACTTTACCAGGAAATCCCTGAGAAGCTAAGGTTTAAGCGAAGGTTGGATTTACCCAGGCCATTCTTAGCCGAAAGTGAGTTGAAAAAACATGTAATGAGTATACTTTTGAAGAACAAGACATGTGAGGAGAACTTAAACTTCCTGGGTGGTGGCTGTTGGCAGCACTATGTTCCCGCAGTCTGCGATGAAATTGTTGGACGCTCTGAGGTGTTGACGGCATATGCTGGCGAACCATATTCGGATTTGGGGAAATTCCAGCTACTCTTTGAGTACCAAAGCCAGTTGGGTGAGCTTGTGGGCATGGATGTAGTGTGTCTCCCTATTTATAGCTGGGGTACGGCTACTGGTTGTGCTGTCCGTATGGCTTCCAGAATAACTGGCAGGAGTGAGGTTTTAGTCCCAGGGACAGTCAGCCCCGAAAGACTGGCAACGATAAGGACTTTTTGTCAGCCGGTAATTATGCCGGGGCACATAGAAGTCAAGCTGATTAGTTATGATTCCAAGACCGGCTTGCTTGACCTTGAGGATTTAGAGAACAAGATTTCGCCAAGAACGGCGGCTGTTTATATTGAGAATCCGTCATATCTGGGGTTCATTGAAGCTCAGGGTGAGAAAATCTCTGAGATAGCACACACTAACGGCGCACTGAGCATAGTAGGCGTTGACCCTATCTCGCTGGGTGTGTTGTTGGCGCCTGCTGATTACGGCGCCGATATAGTAGTTGGTACCGCTCAACCTCTCGGCATACACATGAACTGTGGTGGGGGTATGCTTGGATTTATTGCCAGCAGAGATGAAGAGAAGTATGTAGCCGAATACCCAGGACTTCTAGTAAGTATAACCAATACCATAGAGGAGGGGGAATACGGATTTGGTTGGTCTACCTGGGATAGAACTAGTTATGTGGTGAGAGATGACCAGGGACAAATAAGATCCCAATCTAAAGATTTTATAGGAACTAGTTCAAATCTGTGGGCTATAGGTGCTGCCGTCTATATGGCATTAATGGGACCCAGCGGTTTTAAGGAGATTGGTGAGCTTATTATACAAAAGTCGCATTATGCTATTAAACTACTATCTGAGGTAAAAGGTGTCGAGGTTATCTTTGGGCCGAATATTTTTAAGGAATTTGTGGTGAATTTTGATGGGACAGGTAAAACTGTGAAAGATATCAATAAGGCCCTTTTAGGGCATAATATCTTTGGAGGAAAGGATATCTCGAAGGAATTTCCCGAGTTGGGCGCTAGCGCTCTTTACTGTGTTACCGAGATGCACAGCCAGGATGATATAAAAAAGCTGACTAATGCGTTAAGGGGGGTGCTGGCTAAATGAAAGGAGAAGTGAGGTTAAGGAAGTACCATGCCCCGGTTTGGAGTGAGCCTATTATTATGGAGATGGGGCGTAAAGGAGAAAGGGGAATCCTTATACCACAAGCTGAAGAGGAAATAAAAGTAGCGGTTGGTGATGCTGGATCTTATATACCGGCAGTGATGAGGAGGCAGGAGTTGCCAAGACTTCCAGAGATTTCACAGCCACAGGCCTTGAGACACTTTCTCCATCTGACTCAGGAGACTCTCGGCATGGAAGAAAACATTGATATAGGCCATGGAACCTGCACCATGAAATACAGTCCCAAGGTCAACGAAATATTGGCCAGGATGCCTCAGATGACCGAAATACACCCATCCCAGGATGAAGACACGATCCAAGGTATTCTTGAGATAGTATATAAATTTGATCTAATATGTCGGGAAATCTCTGGAATGGACCAATTTACCTTTCAGCCTGGAGGTGGTGCTCATGCTACATTCACTAATGCTTGTGTATTGAGCGCTTATCATGATGCTAATGGAGAGCTTGATCAGAGAAATGAAGTAATTACTACCATTTTTTCGCATCCCTGTGATACGGCAACCCCGACCACAGTTGGCTTTAGGGTGATAAGTTTGATGCCTGATAAGAATGGTTATCCTGATTTAGAGGCTCTTAAGGCGGCGTGTTCGGAACATACTGCTGGGTTAATGATAACCAATCCTGAAGATACCGGCATCTACAACCCCAGAGTTGAAGAGTATGTGAAAGCTGTTCATGACGTAGGTGGACTGTGCTTCTACGATCAAGCTAACCTCAATGGTATCATGGGTGTAGCCAGGGCAAGAGACGCTGGATTTGATGCCTGTCATTTTAACTTACATAAGACATTCTCTTCGCCACACGGATGTCATGGGCCAGGCTGTGGGGCTTATGGAGTTCAGAAGGAACTAGTGAAATTCCTGCCAACGCCGCTAGTAACATTTGATGGGGAGAAGTATCACCTTGATTACGACAGACCCTACAGTATTGGGAAGGTTAGAGAGTTTTTTGGCAATATTGAGGTTGTTCTGAAGTCGTATGCCTGGACAATGGCTATGGGGGATGAGGGTTTATTGGAAGCGGCACATGTAGCTGTAATGAATAATAACTATCTTGAAAAGTTGCTCTTAGCCATTCCTGGAATAACAAAACCTTATGCTGAAGGAAAATTCAGGTTAGACCAGTGCCGATATAGTCTGGAGAAATTGAAAGAAGATACCGGGGTGGGAACTATTGATGTGACGGCTAGGCTGGTAGATTTTGGTATACAGAATTATTTCCCAAGCCATCACCCCTGGATAATTCCGGAGCCTATGACTCCTGAGCCGTGTGAAACATATTCTAAGGAGGATTGTGATTATTGGGCTGCAGCACTGCGACAAATATCCAAGGAGGCATACTCAAACCCTGAGATCGTGAAAACAGCACCTCATAATTCAACGATACACCGGATTGATGTAGATGTTTTAGATGACCCACAAAGATGGGCTATGACCTGGAGAGCATATCTCAGGAAAAGGAAAGGGAGTTGATAAGAGTGATAGCAGTTAGATAAGGGGGATGGGTGATTTGGAGAAGAGGAAACTAGGTCTCATAGTAAATCCTATTGCGGGAATGGGTGGTCGAGTTGGGCTTAAGGGGAGCGATGGTGATGATATACTTGAAAAGGCAAGGCAGTTAGGGGCTGAGCCAGAATCACCAGGATTAGCAGTTACTGCACTAAAGAGAATTAACCGCATTAAGGATAACATTGAGCTAATAACATATCCCTTCGAGATGGGAGAGGATGAGGCTAAAGAATGCCAGTTTACCCCGACTGTTATCGGTTCAATAAAAAGGGGTAATACAACATCATGTGACACTGAAAATGCCGCCACAGAAATGCTGAAATCCGAAGTAGCTCTTTTGCTATTTGCCGGGGGAGATGGAACTGCCAGGGATATTTACAATGTTATTGGTGATAAGATACCGGTTTTAGGCATACCAACGGGCGTTAAGATTCATTCGGCGGTATATGCAACGACTCCCCAAAATGCTGGTGATTTAGCGGCAATGTACTTAATGAGAGAGTTATCAGGGATTCGTCTTCGTGAAGCAGAGGTTATGGATATTGATGAGCAGGCTTTTAGAGAAGATAGGCTCTCTACCAGGTTGTATGGTTATCTCAAAGTTCCATATGAGAGACGATTGGTTCAAAGTGCCAAAGCGGGCAGTAATGCTGGAGAAGGAGCGGTTATGGACGCCATTGCTTGCGATATCATAGAACATATGCACGATGATTACCTCTACATAATCGGTCCGGGAACAACAACAAGAAGTATTATGGAAAAACTCGGGTTGCAAAACACATTATTGGGCATCGATGCCGTTTATGAAAGAAATCTAGCCGGGTCAGACCTGAATGAGACTCAATTACTGAAACTGATTGAAGGCAGAAAAACAAAGATAATAGTAGCCGTAATCGGTGGGCAGGGTTATGTATTTGGTAGAGGTAACCAGCAAATAAGCTCTAAAGTAATCAGGAAAGTAGGTAAGGATAATATTATAGTCGTCGCTACTAAGAATAAAATCCTTTCGTTAGGATGTAATCCTCTATTAATAGATACCGGTGATGATGACTTGGACAAGATATTGACTGGATATACCAAAGTAATAACCGGCCTCAATGAAAGAGTCATGGTTAGGGTTGCATCCTAATTATTAGACCTCCCGGCTAACCTTCAGGCGTAAAATCAGGCGTACCTTTTTATAGTTATAGATTGTGGTGCATAAGTGTGGACTATTTTGGACTGAAGGTTGCCAAGTAACATTCCGACGAATTAAGTTCTCCCAAGCAACAAGGCCTGCCCTGCCAGACTCCCCTCACCATATCTGTACAGTCATAAGGGTTCGCTCCACTTCATTTAACCTAATAATAATCCAATAACTCGCGATTTCTCTTTCCTATAGATGTAATCAGCGAAAATAAAGGGGGTAAAACAGGCTAGTTACCTTGGTTTGCAGCGAGTGACGAAAGATGATTTTTCAGAAGGAAATGGCTAGTAAGTATTGACATTGGAACTCGCTAGGAGTATAAATCAAGGCACTACACTAAAGGGGGGTGATTTCAGTGAATAAGACTTGGAAGCCGAAGACAGCTGGTATTTTGTCCATAGTCGCTGGGGCTACGGGCATTGCAATTGGGTCGATGGTTGCTGCACTTGCTACGTCTTTACGTGGGTTATCCGGTCTATAAATGATGCCCTTGCGGAAATCCTGACAGAAACCCGGAGTTTATGGCGATTTAAGGGTATTGTGAGACCTTAAAAATCTCGAAAGGAGGTGACTTTGTTCTAAGTCCAATTCACACTGGCCCTAGTAAGATTAAGAGGGTACAGAAAACTTAATAACCAAAAAGAAGCTTTTGCAAAAAGGAGGTATTAAGAAAAATGGCTGAATCAAAAGGTAAAGTTATCGCAATCTCGGGTAGCGAGCGGAAGGATTCCAACACTGACTATTTTATAAACATCGCACTAGAGGAGTGCGCTAAAGAAGGGCTGGAGACAGAACTCATCCCTCTCCGGGATAAAACAATTAACAGCTGTATGTATGACACATGTAAGGCAGCCTGCGGTTTTCAGTACCCACCGCACTGGATTCCGAAGTATGCCAAATGCTTCCAGTGGCAAGACGATGACTTCTGGCCCATTTTCGAAAAGATGAAGGTGGCCGATGCAATAATACTCGGCTCTCCATGTCACTTCAGCTCCGCTACCCCCAAAATCAAGGCGATCATAGACAGAGCCGGCATCTGCGGAGAAGCCCGCGGCCACTACATCCAATACCTCAAAGACCCGGAAGATAGGAGGAAGGCTCAGGAAATCCTTGACAAGGCTACCCCGGAGGAGAAAGAAATCTACGAGAACGGCGTATTCTACCGCAAGGTAGGTGCCGCCGTAGTCGCCACCAGAAGAACTGGCGCCAACTTCACTCTGGCTCAGCTACAGTTCTTCTTCGGTATCTGCAACATGATACAGCCCGGCTCCTGTTATTGGAATATGTCCGTCGGTGGAGGCATGGGATACAGAATCAGCAGAGGTGAGTACGAAGACGATGAGGCCATAGAAATTCATACGGTTCTCGGACAAAACATAGCATGGCTCGTCAAACAACTGAAGAAATAGCTATCTTAACCACAAGAAGCGGTTTAGATAAGCTGAAAACGAGAGGGTCATATCAAGGGCGTAAAGACTTCATAAAAGCCTTTTATCCTTGATATGATCTTGAGAAGCTATTGGTTAATCAGGACTAGAATATTTACCCAGCCCCTCTTGTTTAATACTAAATTGTAGCTCTTAGTTTTACCTATATAATATAAGGCAATCAATAGTTCTTCCATGTTATTTATCTTTTTTCTATCATCGTCTTTCAATAAGTTCACACATTTAATGAAAAGATTATATTTAGCTTTGGACTGCACCCCTGTGAAGGAAGGTATTTGGAACGAAGGAACAGAGTCACTTGAGATTCGGTAAGGAAGTCCCTGCACTTCTTGTCTACGATGAAACAGGAGAGCATCCTATTGACGTGTATCCAAAACAGGTAATAGAAAGGTATACAATAGTGTTAAGGCATTTCGCGACGATAAACCAGTTTCTGAGGGAAAGCACTGGTAGTCCTTAGCCTGGATTACAAGAGAAAAAGAAAACCAAAGGGGGTAAAAAATGAAAGTTCTGGGGATTGTGTGTAGCCCTCGAAAAGGGGGCAATACTGAGATTTTAGTCGATGAAGCACTAACCAGTGCCAAAGAATGTGGAGCTGAAGTAGAACTAATAACTATTGCTGGCATGAATATTGCTCCTTGCGATGGTTGCGAATCGTGTATGACAACTAAAAAGTGTAGGCTGGATGATGATATGCAGGGAATCTACCTAAAACTCTTAGAGGCGGACGGCTTTGTTTTCGGTACGCCAGTCTACTTCTGGGGTGTAACTGCTCAGGCAAAGGCACTGATTGACCGCACTTTCGTACTAAGGGAAGGGCACAGGCTTAGAAATAAGGTCGCTGGCGTTGTAGTTGTTGCCCGTCGAGCTGGCGTTACCGATGCCTTTAGTGCGTTCAGAAACTTCTTTAACCTACAGAGGATGCCCTCCCCAGGAGGTGCTATGGCTTACGCTGATAAAAAAGGAGACGTAAGAGAGGATAGGCAAGGAATGTCGGAAGCCAGGGCGCTTGGAAAGACTGTAGCTCAAACCATAAAGAGGTATAAATAGAGTTGAATCGCCTAGTTTTGTAGTATCTCCCTTCGAAGCTACGGGCTGGCGTACACAACAGAGCCCAGGAAGCTACCGCATGATTGGCAGTATCATACTCAA
>SDBS01004099.1_pt1 | contig 14289 bp, 15 predicted proteins | sample 2277091 | NCBI WGS metagenome assembly SDBS01 (sample SAMN10404972, study PRJNA504765) | marine sediment metagenome | isolation source: marine sediment core GS10_PC15, 163 cmbsf | place: Arctic Ocean: Southern Knipovich Ridge | collected 2010
GCACCACTGTAATCAGGGCCGGCAGGGTTGATTCTACTATCTCATACCCCCCTTCCAGCATGCGTCTAACTCTAACTTTCCCGGCCTGTTGATCCACATTCTGAATCTCGTCAACCAGGGTAAGCTGGGAGTATTTCAGACGGGTAGCAATGCCAGGTCCCACCTGAGCCGTGGCGCCATCAGTGGTCTGCTTGCCACAAATCACCATGGCCACCTCTTCCTTCTCGGCAAGTCGTTTGATAGCCTCAGACAGAACCATACTGGTAGCCAGGGTATCGGACCCACCAAAGACAGGGTCACTCAAAAGTATCACCTCGTCTACCCCCATAGCCAGGGCATTTCTCAGGGCAGCCTCGGCATTGGGAGGTCCCATGGAGATTGCTGCTACCCGAAACCCGTGTTTGTCCTTGAGTCTCAGGCTCTCTTCCAAAGCATGGGTGTCAAATGGATTGACAATGGACGGCACCCCTTCTCTTATCAGCAGACCGGTAGCGGGGTCGATGTTGATGTAGGCGGCATCTGGCACCTCCTTGATACAGACGACAATTAACACTGCCTTCTCCCTCCTTTCTCTTTTGTTTTATTGTGTTTGGGTTAGACGGCAAAAAATGTTGGCAAAAATCTGTTACATTGTAATTACAGGAGAGTGGCAATGTCAAGGGAGGGGCTTGACAAAGTGTATACCAGGGAATATATATTCTGGCTAGCATTTAAGGGGGTGTAATGAACACCCTATTAACTCTAGCTTTTGTTATCACGAAGACTCTTGTTGGTTGACGGGGTTGGTATCATATAGTAAGATATAGCCGAACTTGATAGTTTCGCTTGTAGAGGAGGCGTACAAGATGGTCGTATCAACATCCGTGGGTTATTACAGTTTGTCTCGTCGGCGGGTGATGCCGGCTTATATTCATGTCGAGAGATGCTGGCCGAAAGTAGACAAGCTTTCCCCGTGTGAAGCAGGTTGTCCATTATACGTGGATGTCCCCAATTTTGTGCAGGCTATCGCTATCGGCGACTTCAAAAAGGCGTTGTCTATTGTCAGAGAGAAGAATCCACTTCCATCCATTTGTGGACACGTGTGTTGGCATCCCTGCGAAGATGAGTGCAATAGGGATGTGCTTGATAGTCCGATTGCTGTTCAGTGGCTGGAGCGGTATGCCGCAGAGCAGGGAAACGGCAGAAAACCGAGACCAGTCAGGAAAAAGAGGGAGGAAAGGATAGCTATCATTGGTTCGGGACCAGCAGGGCTAACGGCGGCCTCCGACCTGGCTAAGAGAGGGTACGGTGCCACAATCTTTGAAGCTTCGTCCATACCCGGTGGGATACCAGGTACGGTAATACCCAATTTTATCCTACCACTGGAGGCTATCCAGGCTGATATTGACTACATTAAAGGCCTGGGTGTTAAGATTCACACTAATGTTTGTGTCGGCAAGGATTTGAGCGTTGGCGCCCTCTGGCAACAAGGATTCAAAGCCATATTGATTGCTTGCGGTGCCGAGAGAGGTGCCGGGCCAGGAATACCGGGCTCTGACTTACCAGGAGTATTATCCGCCTTACCCTTTTTACAGGAAGCGAAACTGGGGCAAGGACTATCACTTAAGGGGAAGGTCTGGGTAATAGGGGGGGATTCTATAGCTATAGCTGCTGCCCGAACTGCACTCAGACTCGGGGCTGAAGAGGTACACATTGCCTGTTTAGAGGCGAGAGGAGACAGGAGTCAGCCAGCTAATATATCAGCCCCTACATGGGAACTTGAGGCTGCAGAGAGAGAAGGTGTGCAGATAGATGCATCCCTGGCCCCTCAGGAGTTTACATCAAAAGACGGCTCCAAGGTAGGTGGGATAAGCTTCAAGCGACTAACACCTCTCCCTCCAGGTGGTAAAGGTAAGATTCACCGCACCCAGAGAGGGTTCCCGTTGGTAGAAATGGAAGGCCCAGGTAGTGATTACGCAGTGGATGCGGATACTGTAGTGGATGCGGCAAATGTATTTCTACCTAGAAGGCGAATTCCTGACGTGAGTGATATTCTCGGAGAGTCATCGAGTAAAGGTAAAACAGGTGGTCTACTGGTTAATAACGATACTTTTGAGACAAATGTTCCTGGTATTTTTGCTGTTGGAGACAGATCAGGTACCGGTAGCCATGTAGTTGAGTCTATGGCTGACGGACGAACAGCCGCCACCTCTATTGACCAATACCTCAGCGGGCAGTATATAATACCAGTGAAGGAATCTCGAATTGAGCTCACAATTGAGCCGGAGCAGGTGCCTGCCTACTTAACTCGCAAGGAGCGTTGGGAAATGCCAAGACTACTCCCTGCAGAGGCGATAAGGACTTTTGAGGGGGAGGAGTTGGGCTACAGTGGCTGGCAAGCAGTGCAGGAAGCCAAGCGCTGCCTGAATTGCCGGATGTGCGCTAATTGTATTTTTGAACGCGGCCACTTGTGCAAGGAAACGGGCAGACGCTTACTACTATAACAGGTAATGATTTTAAGGAGGTGGAAGAGATGTGTTGGATGTGTGAGCAGTTTGGGGACTCAGAGCACGGTGACGGACTCTGGTACCTGAACCCCTGGAACTATGCCAGGAACATGTACAAGCTCAGGGCTCCTGGCGGAGGGTTCAAGGGAGCTGAGGTTGGACTGGAGACCGGTGCCCGTGCCGGGCCAAGTCAACAGGACCTGCTGGATGCCATCGCGGGGGATGACAAGGCAGAGTTCGAGAGGATGAGGGGGATAATGCAGGAAACCGGACAGGGGAGTATGGTTGTTCCTCGCGACGATGCTGACAAAGTGCTGGCACTGTGCTCTCCCATAGGCCTGATGGCGTGTATATGCAGGAAGGGCATACGAGCAATCGACGAGCGCAACGAGCGCGAATACACCTGCATGGGAATGGGAGTAGGCATGCTCAAGTGGGAACGGTGGCCGGAGAGATACAAGGGTGGTGTTAAATTCGTCGACACAGATGAAGCCATCGAATGGAACCATGAGATGGACGACAGGGGATTTGTCCATATCCTGATGCTCTTTGGTGCGCCGTTTATTGGTGGTTTCTGCCAGTGTGATTACCCTGATTGTGGTGCCTTGAGGAACGGCGTCGATTTTGGTCTCGGCGTTCTTAAGAGCCACTATCTTGCCCAGGTTGACTACGAGGAGTGCAACGGCTGCGGAATCTGTGCCCAGCGGTGCCAGTGGGGCGCCCTCAAGTTCGAGACGACCACCGGAAAGGCCAACATTGACCAGTTCAAGTGCTTCGGTTGCGGCCTTTGCCACACGGCTTGTCCCAGAGAGGCGATTAGCCTGGTCCGGAGGGACACAGTACCGGCTGTAGCGGAGGTGTGGCTATGACAATGCCAACGAAGATACCGGAATTCATCTGGGGAAGGAAGTTACCCGAAATCACCATAGACCAGGAGAAGTGCACGGTTCCGTTTCTATGTAAGAAGTGCTTACAGATTTGCCCTGAGGGTGTTTTTCATGTAACGCGTGTCATGTCCAAGGAAAAGAGACTGGAGGAGATGGATCCCAGGATTGACGGGAACTACGTACTTTTTGCCACGCGCAGAGACAAATGCACGGGGTGCAATTTGTGCGTCGACATCTGCCCCGTAGACGCCATCAAAATTGAAGTACCTGAGCAAGGGCGTCTACGTCCAGAAGTTTCCGGAGAGCAGTGGGGTCGGTAGGAGATAACAATGGCAAAGAAGGATCCTTTTAAAGAGCTAAGAGAAGCACCTTATTCGGTGTTCGTCGCTCCCAAGCCGTACTCTTTTGACCTGAATGAGGACATGGTCAAGCTGATTGGTGAAGAGTTTGGTTCTGAGGTTGTCGCCGACAAATTGGCTGAGGCTGTTAAGGGGAAAGCTAAGGGTGAGGTTGAGAAGATAGGTAACGCTTTATTCGAAGAGCTTGGCGAAGCCTGGATGAGAAGGACCATGCAGGCAGGGGAGGAGTATTCAGACAGAACAATTGAGGTGGTCAAGGAGTCTGTTAACCGCCAGGATAGTCAATTCATGCTTTGGCCTCACGTCCCGCAAAGATTCGTGGAGATAGCCTACCTAAGCACGCAGGAATTCCTGAAGGTGCCGGTTACACTAAATAACCAGTGGGATTTAGCTTACCGAATACCGCAATGCGCATTGTTCAACAAGATAAAAGAGAAGTGCGGGGATGAGGTAGCTAATCTGATGACCTGCAAGAATTACTGCCTTAGTGCTCTAGGAACCTTGCGCAAAGATCTGGAGATGGACGCGGTTGTCAATATGACGGCAGAGACGGCCAAAGACGGCTACTGTGACTTTTTGATGCACAAACTATAGTGTCCAGGCTCTCAGGGGAGTTTGGGTGAGAAGGAACACGTGCGTCGCTCCATCCAGGCGTGGCTAAAGTGGCATCAGGGCAACCGTGCAGTACAGTTTGTCTACCAGGCATGGCTTGACGCCGGCGGTGAATTTGCAGTAGTAAGAAGGGGTGCCATCGCGTGGCTGCATGAGAACCGTGAAAGAGAAGAAGCCGTATATCTAACCAAGTTCCTGGCCAAAGAAAAAGATATCCCAATAGAAACAGTAAGGGACACCCTTGTATGGTGCTACAGGTTTCCAGATAACGAAGATGCTTCGGACTGCACCCCTATGATTGGACAGATAGGGTCAGGAGAGTCTGGTGGGGTAACCCATTGTTTGCCTGAATAATTATTAACTCCTCAGAGTCATTCGGTGGCAGGTAGCATCAGTCCTTGGAATAGTTGGCGAATCCGCCAATCTTGCCCTCAAGCTGCATGATTCGTGCATCGGCCTTGCCTGAGTTGATGCTGATGAAACCCACGGTGCCCAGCACATACTGATAGCCCGGGAAAGTTGGACTGCCCGGATTTATTCGTATTGTGCCATTGCGGTCTTCCAGCTTGCCGTGATGGGTATGGCCGTAAACAATAATATCTGGGGTTTTCTTCCTGGAATCCTCTATCCATTCCCCATAATGTGACATCCTGATGGTAACGCCATCCACGGTAATTGTCTGCGTGGGTTTCACACGCTTATCGTTTGTTATATCAAAGGGATCATCATCACCCTCGGCCGCCAGTACTGGCGCCACGGTTTCCAAATCGTCGAGGACGGGAAGACTATAAATGTCCCCAGCGTGAAGAATAAGGTCAACACCTCTGAAGGCCTCTTTTACCTGGGGTGGCAGTTGCGTCGAAGTCAAAGTACTGAGACTGACACGATGGCCATGAATACGAACGTGGGTGTCTGAAAGCAACCCAATTAACATTCTTCTGCCTGCATTCTACTTTGGATTTCCCATTCGAACCCGGGATGAGGATAAGCGTGCTTCATCGCTTTTGTCACTCATATTATACCCCTGACACCTGGTTGTCAATTTTTATCCCTGGGGCACTTTAGTTACTATTCATTTGTGAGAGACGATGATACATTTGCCTTTTTGCTACCCAACGAGACATCCTGCTGATTCTGTCCGATTCCCGAGTAGCATTGACAAGACCCCAGGTAGAGGAATAGACTCAAGTTCTGATACGTGAAAATTACACCCACTTGGAAATAGGTAGCTTGTCTAGGCAGGCTGCTACAAAAGAGGAGGACCTTAGAATTCTAGATGGGATATGTCATACTCGGTAGAGGTTCCCTTCGCCATAATACGAGAAGGAACAGCGTCAATGTGTGGATTGACTTGGTATCTCTGTGCAGTGAACAATGAATGACCCTTGAACCCGTACGTATCCCGCGTAATCACAAGTGCTGCCCCACAATCATCGCAAGTGTGAGCTTTGGGCTCAGCTAGTGCCCATCCATAGTATTCCTTGCGACATTTGGGACATTTAGCCTGTATCATTAATGATATTGTACCAGAGCAACTCCATTAAACGGTCAAGTTCATTCTTGAACAATGCGGATGGTTAGGAGCAAGTTGGCACTGCACTTGACAGCTACGATTATGAAGATTCAGCCGTTTTCAGTGTACTATGGGTGCCAACCTGCTCCCGAGAATAAACTCAATCTTGTTATCTGATTGACGATTGGAAAGACGGCATATGCGGGCAGAAGTAACTGCATTCCGTACATTTACTAAACCAGTTTTCAGCCAGAAAATTGTGTATGAGTATTTAGTATTTCCGTCCCCTTACTGATTCAGTGCCCTTTGGTTCTTCTGTCAGTAATGGTGATATACCACCCCTCAGAATTATCGCCCCGATTAGCCACTTTTAGGCCCCATTATCACCCTGATTTGATACCTGAACAACCCTATCTACGACTCCTTATTTCTACAATGAGTTCCAATACTTCGTCGGCGATGTGATTTCTGTTGACAAACTCCCAGTGGAGGACTAAACTCAAGTTCCAAACCCATTTTCACAGGAGGTGATGCCTATAAGTATTTCGATGTCTCTCAGTCTTTTGCGAGCGCTGGGGGACGACAATTCCTGAATTGTCCATACTATCTCTTATGATTAAGAAAAGGAGTTATAGACTAATGCCGAAGTATCTTATAACGTGGGAAGTAGACCGAAGCAAAGCACCGATTGACCCCAAGGAGCGAGGTGCATTGTGGAGTGGGATGGTGGAGATAATAAAGCAGCAAATGAAAGACGGCATAACTTTGGATTGGGGATGCTTTGTTGGCGAAACCAAAGGGTATTCAATCGGCAACCAAAGTGCGGTAGACCTTGCCAAGACGCTGCAACAGTTTTACCCGCTTATCGACTTCCAAGTGCAGCAGGTGATGTCAGTAGACGAGATAGGCGAGGTTGCGAAGTCTTTGACCGAGTGAATTACCGGATTCTGCTCAGTATCGCAAGAGTGACCATCTTACTTACCGTGAGGTCAAGAGGGTATTCAATAATTCAGGGCTAGCAGGTCTTCAATGGGTCTGCTAGTCCTTGTTTCCGGGGTGTGGTTTTAGTTGGTAATTGGTTTCAGAAGGGATAGCATTGTGGTATATTGTGGTATTATGTTTCCCGCCAACGAATATCGGGTGATATTGTGTCTACAGGGAGTCAATTGGGATGATGGTCGAAGTTGGTAGCGAACTTCGAATTCGTTTATGTGATTATCAGCGGAAAACCCTGGAACAGTCAATAGTACGCATAAGCAGGAGGCAACTATGAATGCAGAAGTCTATCGCTTCAGGGTAGGGAATTTCGAATGCATGGCCGTCAGCGACGGCACCCACAGATACGCACCACCCACCTTCCCACCACCTGCCACGTTCCTTTTCGCTAACGCGCCAAGAGGGCCCCTTGAGCAGGTACTTCGCAAACATAGCGTAGAGCCAGAACAGTGGGCAGAGTGGGTGAGTCCATACATCTGTCTAGTGATCAACACCCCTGAGCATCGTGTGCTGGTGGACACGGGGGCTGATGGTCTGGGTCCTGACACGGGCAGACTTCTCCCGAATCTGAAAACCGAGGGAATCGAACCTGAAGATATTGACACAGTAATCCTGACGCACGCACATCCCGATCACATTGGCGGGAACACCGACAGTGAAGGCAAGCTGATTTTCCCCAACGCTCGGTACGTTATGTGGAAAGATGAGTGGGATTTCTGGAACTCAGAAGAAGCAGCAGTGAAACTCGAGGAACATGTCAGGGAAGTTCTTCTGGGATACGCCCGCAAGAACCTTCCACCGATTAAGGGTCAGCTTCATCTCGTCGACCGTGAAACGGAAATCTTGCCCGGCATACAGGCTATTGCTGCGCCGGGTCACACACCCGGGCACATGGCACTTGCCATCTCCTCTCAAGATGAGCAATTATTGTGTGTATCCGATGTGGTGCTCCATCCTGTGCACCTGGAGCGGCCCGAGTGGCATGCTGCGGTCGACCTGGATCCGGTACAAGTTGAGGCCACCAGACGCAAGGTCCTGACGAGGGCTGCAACCGAGAAGGCTCTGGTGCTTGCCTTTCACTTCACCTTCCCAGGTCTTGGACGTGTCGTCCAGAAGGCAGAGGGATGGCAGTGGCAGCCTATTGGTAAGACGGGTTAAGGCTGTCCGGTCGCCCGTAGGACATCGTTAGCGCAGGTGCAGTTTCGGACTCAAATTGCACAAGCGTCCGTAATGTCACATTATGACTACCTCCGTGGGTTGCTCTACTGTGCAAGTCATCACAGGGATTAAGAGCAAAAAATCAGCATCATAAGTATCGGAAAGCGCTTCTTATCTAACTTGATTTTAGCCTTCCTCCTGAAATTCAGAATTATGTACTGGAATCTCGTATACTGGTACAATAGACGTACTCTGAGTTCGTCTTACCAACAATTCTTGATGAGAATCTAGCATCTGCTTCTTCTTGCTCAAGCAAAAAGGTAGGGCATAACAGCTACCAATACTACGTTGCCCGCCCCATGAGCTACTATCGGAGCCGTCAAGCTACGAGTTCTATAATAGAGATAGCCAAATATCAGTCCGGCACCGAAGGTAAATCCCAGTTCGGGTAATGATCTCCAGGTGAGGTGCATTACCATAAACAACAGACTGGCAGTAAGCAGTCCCCACTTCCACCCAAAGAGGTTGGTCATATCTCTCTGAAGAAGCCCTCTGAAAAGGAGCTCTTCTCCAAGCCCGACAAAGGCGACCATATACAATATATCACGGAACAGATACCTCACTTCAAAGGTAGGAAATGAGGGCACCGGAGTAATAATAAAATACTCACCAGCTCCCAGGGGGAGCCCGACTAAAATGCCTATCAGGATATATTTTGGTATTTTCTGTCGATTAAGGCCGATATCTCGGAGGCTAGTGTTCTTTCGATATATGTGCCAGGCACACAGCGCCAGAATAACTGAATATACCGCTGGTAGCAGGAATGCCTGGCTGAGGAAGAACCATGGTAGTGACGAGGTAAGCAGTATATAGAGGGGTATCAGCACCAGAGACTCAGCACAATCAGTGAAAGGTTGCCCCATTTTGACCAGGGGAACAACGATATAAATGATTAGCGCGAGAAATAGAGCCAGGACAATGCCGTAGGCAACATCTTGATAGACGAAGACCCACTCGCAAAGCGTGATGCCCATACATATAGCGGCGATAATAAGCGCTGAGCGGACTTTTTGGGAATCAGACATAAGATGTCCAATTTTACCATAAATGGGGTAACAGCCGGGGTTTTAAGCTGGGGCGGGTGCTCTTTTGCGGCTCAGCCAGAGGTATATGCCGGCACAAAGGCTCAGGGAAACGACAGCTGCCAGAACAGAGGGGAATTCGGGGATAGCCGCTGCCCCAACATTGAACTCATCACTGGCCAGCGTAAATGCCCAGTTAGCGTCATAGGTACTTGGCGGGTCGTCTGTTGCATCACATACGATCACGTGCCAGGTTCCAGCGGCATCAGTTCCTTCAACAAATGTATGCTGGCTTGATAGATTACCGTTCTCGTCAGAGGACTGGGTATCAGTGGCTCTGTTATCATCACCGCCGTCATAATAGGCTACTTTATAGCTGTGGCTGGCAGTAAAGCCAGGGCCATAAATATAGGCAATATGCTCAGTACTGGATTCAGAGAAGCTGTTGCAGTGGGTGCAGTGGCCAGAGTCGCTGAATGCAGAGAGGATGTAAGGGAAGGAACTCGTGCGCACCCGGATAGCTACATCACAATCGTAACCTGTCCCCGTTCCCAACACAGTCCACGTGCCATCAGCACCCGTCAAACTGACATAGGTGCGCGCTGTCTCAAGGGGTCCCAGGTCATCGACGACGATAGGCCATTGATAGCTACTATTAGTGAACTGCACCACGGCGAAAATATCGTCACCGCTGGTAACTGCTTGGGGTGAGTCCAGCCTGACCGAATGGTAGCCAGCCTCACTGAAGCTGTTGTTCAGCTTGCTAGCCAGCAGGGTAGTGAGATCTGACCCATCGAAGTCGTCATAGATATATACATCAATATCAGTGGTGACATCGTTAGTCCAGAACTCTACCCTGGTGACAGAGGTATTACTTGACGGTGTAAATTTGCACAGACCCCAGTAAGTAGTACTAGCGCCGGTTCCGAAGTTAGTCGCCCACCCTCCTTCGTCGTAATAGTAGAGGTCGCCGTTATCATCATAATCCTGCCAGTCATATATAAATGAGGAGTACTTGCCTATGCTGGCTGACCCGTAGGCAATGGTAAAATAGCCATCCTCTGTACCATAGCCGCAGGTGCCTCCCCAGCCAGTACCCCAGCTATTCTTCACAATCCAGCCACCGGTGCCTCCGGTGTGCTCGAGGCTGTCGTCCCAGCCGACAATAAGCACTGCGTGGTTGGTCGCTTCCGTTCCCGTGTAGTACATGGTATAGGAACCATCATAGGTGTTGAATCCGGCGAAGCTAGCGTACATCGAGACATAGACAGGGCCGTTGTTCTGAATGTAGGTCTTGAGAACGCTCGTACTGGGCACTGTATTGCCACATATTATCCTCCAATCGAGCAGTGTCTTCTGATAGGTGCAGCTGCCAGTGCAGGCGACATCGCTAGCCACATACGGGTCGCATGCTTCCAGCACCGTTCCCTCTTTGGAGAAGAAGTTTGCCATCATAAAGTAGTTGCCTCCGTCGCAACTGGTACCGCTGCCGTCGGTCTCATACCAGTTGCACTCCTTGGCATTGTTCTCGGAGAAGTCAAAGGTGCAGCCAGTATCATCAATGAGCATCTTGGATTCGATGTTGGCGATGGCAGCAAAGGCGTAGCAAGAACCGCAAGCCCCCTGGTCTTTTACCGAGGTAATCTTGCCTGTTGTACGCCAATCAAAGCTGGCTGAAAGGGATTGAATTCCCCCCTGCAATGTCTGCCCGGTCAGGTGAGACAGGTCCATTGGGGGTGGTACGAAGCCTGTTCCGTGTCCATCTATTATCGGTGGCGGCTCCGCTTGTTGTTCTGCTGAAGTTGGTGCTTCCCGGAACTGAGGCTCCTGAGCCAGAACAACCGGGCTGCAGACAAGCAGGCTCAGCAACAAGATTGCTCCTACTGCTGTGAAGATACGCCTTCTCATCTTCTAGCCTCCTACTCTGATGACACATTGGGCATTGTCTGCCCGGTCAGGTGAGACAGGTCCATTGGGGGTGGTATGAAGCCTGTACCGTGCCCATCTATTATCGGTGGCGGCTCCGCTTGTTGTTCTGCTGAAGCTGGTGCTTCCTGTAGCTGAGGCTCCTGAGCCCAGATAGTGGCCGGTGCACATAGTAGCAGTCCCAATAGCAGTATCAGGCTGGCACCGAGACCAAGAGCCAGAAATCTACGAATAGCGTTGCTTTTCGATAGTTTGTTTTCCCTTTCTATAACCATAACAATCCTTTAATACTGTCTACTCAGCTCCAGGTCATAATAATATCATCACCGTTTGAGTAAACACCATGCCAACAAGGATGACAAACAATATGGTCGACATATGCTTGAAGCCAACCCTAAAGCGGCTGGTAATCGTCTCCTTGCCGGTGGTTAGTGCCTGAGTGAACTCGAGGAAGATTAGCAGGCAGATAAGGACGATGACGACTATTATTCCGGTGTTAGGTCCGCTGGTGCTGCCAAAGGTATCAGAGAAGTACTCCATGGATATCATTGAGCTCATCACTGATGTTGAGAAGGCGGCGAAGGAGACAAAGCTGGTCATCAGTTGAGGTGGGTATGCCGGTAAGGACACCATTTTGTCGATGCTACCGTGCTCTGAACTGGTCTTGAGGAGAAAATTAACCTGCTCGCCTCTTTGCAGGGTGTTTTCATAAGCATATTGATATTTGGAGGTATTCCCGGGGGCAATTGTTGTGATGCCATTCTCAACAAGCCTGCCGTTAACATAGAATTGGTAGCTAGTAGTTGATGACTTATCTGAGGGGTTGGCTATATTGAAGGTTGCCACTACCGGTTCCCCTTCCTTGGGTACCTCAGGAAGAACGGATATAGTTACTGGGTCGGCTGACGACTTGGTGGCAATCATAAAACCAACCAGGAAGAAAATACAAAGCCAGAAGATAACAATTTTGAATACCAGCCCTCTGTGCTGATTCGCCTTGGCTGTGTCCATTATTACGCTCCTGTATGAAACCTAGCCTGAGAGGACCTGTTAATTTGCTTTACATAGAAAGAGTCTAATCCCCCAGTTGACAAAAGTCAAGTGTGCGATTTAAATCCTGTACGTTATGAAGGTAATCCTGGTGATTTTAGGGGGGGATGCGGACTGCCTTTTGTCTCATTCCACAAACAGACACCTATTTAAGATCAATATGGTAGGTGACCTGTTCAACCGGTTCCACTTTGCCGTCTTCAAATACGGCAAACTCTACTTTCCCTTCTTCTAGTTGTTGAGGGTATATGTGGTGGATGTAAGTATATGCTTTTCCTGATTTAACCACGGTGCTGTCTCTATAGACGGTACCATCAACAGTGACCAGGATAGTGTATTCGATATCCCTTGTCTCATTATTGATGATGTCATACTCCAATGTCCACTCATTGTCTCCAGAAATAATGTAGGCCCTTTTTGACTCAGTATAGCTTTCGCTTGAGGGGAGGAAATATATTATGGAGACAAATAGCCCGGTTAATATGAGTAAAGACAGAATGAATATCAGCCTAGTCCTGCTCAATTAGTACATTACTCCTGCTGGGTTTACATTTCTTCAGGTGTTGGGAAATTTGCTGGAGGGATAGACCGTGTCGTTTTGCCTGTGGAGTGGTTGTACTCCACGGAGAGATACCCGTTTGATGAATACACGAAAGGGGCATGTTTCACTCTCCTTTGGAGCCCCGGTAATCTGAGTGACATGCCGCCCATGCATAACTCCCGTCCACACGCCACCACTCACCTGAGCCCATTGCCCTTCTAATGTCCTGCTTTTCACCTCCTTCCACTCTTCCGTATTACCTCGACATATTTCCCTCCTTTGGTGGCTATCAACATATTTCGCTAATCTCTATCTAGGTTTCTTGGCAATAACCTTTCCAATGTGACCGGGAACAAAATCACTAACCTCTATATCAGCAAAACCAGCCTTGCTCAGGTATTCGCGGAACTCTGCGCCGGTATTGACGCGACCTGGATTGGTTTGAGATATACCACCGGCCAAGTGTACAAATGCTGGTTCCATCGGACCGGTCTTGTCATCGCTTAGCATGTAGTCAAGGATAATTATGCCACCGCCAGGCTTTACTGCGTCGAAGGCTTTGTTAATCAGGAACTGGACCTCATCTTTACCATAAGATTGGAGTGGAGTGATGTAGCTTATGAGGTCCGCTCCCCGAGGTAGTTCATCATAGTAGAAATCGCCAGGCTGTGTCTTCACCCGGTCGGACACCCCACCCTGGGCAATAAACTCCTCAGCCACTTTGCAAACGTTAGGGAAATCAAAAACAATCGCCTTAATGTCAGGATGTCGCTGAGCAGCAGCGATGGAATATGCGCCCGAACCACCACCGAGGTCAAGAAATAGGTCATAATCCGAGAAATTGAACTCTCTGGCGAATTTGTGCGCCATACTGATTGCCGAATTATAGCCAGCTACGGTAAATTCACGAGCAGCCTGGGGGTCGTCCTTCGTTACGTAGTAACCTTTTCTCGGAGGCCTCAAACGGTTAGCAATATCCTTCCAATTGTCATATTCCCTTTTGATTGTCCATTTCAGCCAGTCGCCAAAATAGGTGGGGCTCGTCTTTACCAGATATTTCTCAACATCAGGAGCATTGACGTACTTTTTGCCCTTTTTCTCCAGTAACTTTGTTGCCGCGCAGGCAATCATCAATCGCTCGGCGTTCTCTGTTGGTGTATCCAGTTTCTCTGCCACCTGTTCAGGTTCATGTGCACCTTCCGATATCGCCGTAAAGAGACCGATATCTACCGCAGCAACCAACGTTGCTGAGTGCCTGAAAGCGAATGCCATCTCATTGAGGCGCTGAGTTGTCAATTTTTGCCCTGTCGATTTATCGATTTCTTGCTGTGCCATACTTCCCTCCTTTAGCCGCTATAAACAGATTAGGCTGTTCCCTATCTAGGTTTCTTGACGGTAACCACTGACTTATATAGCTTGCGCCTTTCGTAATTGTTCAATTCTATCCTGAGTGTAGCCCAATGCTTTCAGGATTTCCTGTGTGTCCTGTCCAATAAGTGGAGCTGCTTCCCTCATCTCTACTGGTGTTTCTGAGAACTTCATGGGGATGCCAACCTGCTTCATTTTCCCTTTTACCGGGTGATTCACTTCCAGAGCCATCTGGCGATGCAGTATCTGGGGATCAGAAAAGGCCTCAAAGGGTGTGTTTACCGGCCCAATTTCTATGTCCAGGGCTCGTA
>SDBS01004100.1_pt1 | contig 14286 bp, 8 predicted proteins | sample 2277091 | NCBI WGS metagenome assembly SDBS01 (sample SAMN10404972, study PRJNA504765) | marine sediment metagenome | isolation source: marine sediment core GS10_PC15, 163 cmbsf | place: Arctic Ocean: Southern Knipovich Ridge | collected 2010
ACAGTTGTAAAGGTAACATTCGGCGAAGAGTTGGACCCTGAAACAGTAGACACTACAGACTTCCTCGTTGATGGAGTTATTCCATCAAACGTTGAAGTAACTCTAGACAGAGAAAATGTAAAGCTGACCGTAGCTACGATGCCGACGGACGATACTCCAACGGTTATACTGACAGGAAATGGAGTCGCTGACTTAGCTGGCAACTTCCTAACAGAAGGAGAATTGACAGCCACCGACAAAATAGAACCAGAAGTATCAGTAACGGTCAGTCCAGACCCTACTACAATCTATGCCACATCAGGTGTGAAGACGATCTTCACGCTTACCTTCAGCGAACTCATGAACACCGGAACTGACCCAACAGTAAGTTACGGAAAACAGGTTACTGGTGAAATCGTTGGTATTACTGATGAAAGTGGAGATCTAGCAACTACACCTCTGGATAATGTACCGATCGTAGTAGGGTCACTCACTCTACACGATGGAACAAATACCTTCACTGACAACGGTGACGGCTCCCTAACGGGAACTCCTACAGGTACAGCAGCAATCAACTATGTTAATGGTGAGATTTCTGCCCTTAGTGGTGCTATAACTGCAACAATCACCGCTGACTACATTATTGCAAACACAATCCCAGGAAATTGGATATCAGGAATTGTCTGGAAGGCAGAATACCCTGGTATTCCACTGATAACTAGCGATGGAACGAATTATGTTTCCATATCAGATGCCGTAGATATAGCTGTAATCACGATGAAAGCTGATAACTCAAACACCTTCAAAATAGACACGGAGGTAGATTTCGACACATTCAGCCCAGCTACTGACGACCTAGTCTACAGGAACAACCCCATTGTAGTCATAACGTTCAATGAGGTAGTTACAATAACCGATGCGACATTCGACGAAGCGGACGCACTTGTCCACGAAGATATACTCGCCGACCTTACAACCACGGACTACAAGACATATCGCCTTGCGACATCTGGTCTAACACATGATGAGGATTATACAATCACCGTCAGTGCCGAGGACGCACTCGGAAACGAGCTAACCGACGAATCTGCCACATTCATCATATCCTTATCCGTGGACATCGAACTAGTAGAGGGCTGGAACCTCATTTCGCTGCCACTGATACCAGAAGACTCTAGCATAGAAGTTATTCTAGCCGATATTTTAGACAATGTCAATATCGTCTATGGATATGAAGCGGACGCATGGTCTACTTACTTACCTGCTGTACCAGATTTCGCGACACTGACAGACATTGAGGATGGCAAAGGATACTGGATTGAGATGACAGCTGATGATACATTAACTGTCTATGGCTCAGACCTCCCAGCGCCACCACAAGTACCTCCAGTATACAACGTATATGAGGGTTGGAACCTAATAGGGTTCAAATCCAGAATAGACATGGCACATGAAACATATCTATCAACCATACCAGAAGATATCCAGCCAAACACAGTTATCTACGGTTGGGACGCTACGTCTCAGACCTATGATTCGGTGATCATTGGTTTCAATGATCCTCCTGTAAATACTGAGTTAACTTCCGGTGAAGGATACTGGCTCTACCTGATAGGCAACGCAAACATAGTACCATAAGGTGAATAAAATGAACAAAACAAGAAAAATGAAATCGATCTCAATAGCAATCATGTTGCTGTTGAGTCTAACATTAAGTAGCATAGCATACGCACAACCACCATCAGCACCTATGACAGTACATGGAGTCGTATATGTTGACTCAGTTCCTGCTCCGGCAGGAATGAACGTATACGCCAAAGAAGGCGCAACTATAATCGACCAAGCATTGACAACTGACACAGGCCAATACGCTCTATCCCTAGAGGGACCAGCGGAAGGCACTTCAATAGACCTATGGGTTGAATCAGAAAACATTGTGACGATAACATTCACATCCATGGCTGTTCTCGTACAGGACCTTACTTACACTGGTGGAGCACCACCTGACCCTGATACTGGCACCTTGCTCATTACTACCAATCACGTAGATGGGTCGGTGTTTGTTGACGGTGACCCGTGGACACCTGCCTCTCAGATAGTTGAGGTTGGAACATACACGGTGACCTTCGGGGTTGTTGCGCTTTATGAAACTCCTGCTTCTCAGGAAGCAGAGGTAACTGTAGACGCAACCACAGCTATCGTAGGAACCTATGTACTGACACCAGTTGATGATCCTGATGATCCTGATGATCCTGATGATCCTGATGACGATGATGACGATGTTGTTATTGTTGAAGGTGAAGGCTTTACCATCGACTATGTAAGCGAAGACATAGTAGACTATGACGACGAACTTTCGGTGTATGGAAGCGGTGTAACAGCCGGTGCAGATGTATCCATATACTGGGACCTCCTTACTAGCGACGGTCTATTGAACACTACAGACGGTAACCCAGACGGTACCTTCGATTTAACGATAGACATACCCTCAGACTTAGCCGGAAACCACTACTTGTGGGCTAGGGACGAATCCACCGGAAAGACAACGATGTACGGCCCCATAACCATGGTGCCTAGGATCAAGTTGTCTCCTTCTAGTGGACTCTACAAAGACAAAGTAACCATCAAAGGCTATGGATTCTCCGAAGAGGAAGAAGTCACGGTAACCCTTGACTTTGGACTCGGAGATGATAACCCAAAGACTTCGCCACTTATCCCAGAAACCGATAACCTCGGTTACTGGACGGCGACGTTCAAGGTTCCTGATGTACTATATGGAGACTTTACAGTCTCTGCTGTAGACGCTGAAGATGTATCTACGTCTAATGACTTTACTGTCGGTGCCTCGATAACACTTGATGTTGAAGAGGGACCTACAGGAACTGTTGTTGAGATTTCTGGTGAGGGCTTCACAGATGATGTGGAGATCGTTACCGGGATGATCACCCTAGATGGCATTGAGGTCTATGTATCCGAAGAAGACACAGTTGACGACGGTAAATTCATCGTTGAGGTAGTGATACCTTCCGTATCGAAAATAGATGAATACGAGATCACTGTGGATGACGGAACATATGAAGTCTCTGCGGACTTTGAGGTTTTAGGATTAGCCGAGATAGAGATCGATCCAGAGTTCGGAGTTCAAGGAACATCCGTACAGATTCAAGGATACAACTTTACGGCCATATCTGGCGAAGATGTATCAGTGGAGCTATGGGACGATGATGGCTTGATTGCTGAGATAAAGGAGTTTGAGACAGACTCGGATGGAGAGTTTAACGGAAAATTCACCATCCCGGCTCGATCCTCCGGAGTCTACACCATTAAGGCAGTACAGGAAGATTATACTATCTCAGGCGGCGAAAACTTTAGGATTGGACTGATGATCGTGATCCTTACCCCAGATTCTGGACCCACGGGAACATTTGTGACCATAACGGGAACAGGGTTCACAGAGGGTGAAAACTGGAACGCGACGTTAGGAAATAACGATATCGTCGAAGGCAACGACGGCGAAGTCGATTCTAACTCTAACCTAAAACTAGACGGGTTAATACCTAGCTTCTATGTGCCAACGGTTTCCACTGGAATGTACATAGTAACTGTTATGGATATTGAGACAGAGATACTGGTTGAGACGGAGTTCACTGTAACGGAATCAACGATAGTTGAGTTCGATCCAGTGTCCGCACCATCCGGATTCAATGTGTCAATAACTGGTAAATACTTTGCAGCTATCGAGGGCGGTTCTATCGAGTTCGAGCTATATAACGTCACGGCTGACGGGAAAGTAGACGAAGACTGGGAAATGGATGTCATTCAAGCAATCGACGGTGAAGATGAAACCGTCGTTGTGGATGAGGACGGAAACTTCACAGCTTGGTGGGACTTTAACGATGATGACCTTGAGCTTAGCGTAGGCTCTTACTTGATCAACATCACAGATAGTGAGGACCTATTCGTACAAGTCGAGTTCAACGTTATAACCAAGACTTCTGACATTGACCCAAGGAAGACAGCATTCAAGATAGGTGAAACAGTTGCTTTCAACGTTGAGAGCAGCTTTGCACAGGATGAATCCTATATCAAGGTATGGGAGCCAAGCGGTGCCCTATATTGGAGAACTGACGACTTTGTTGATTGGGTGAAAGTAGGCACCATCCAGCGTATACTATACGCTGATCAGGTTGCAGGCGGTAACCCCATGATGCTCCTAGACGACGCACCTCTCGGTACGTGGACTTGGACATGGTATGACGAAGAAGCTGACGAACTTGATGATGGTGTCTTTGCTGTTGAAGCAGCAGCAGCCGATGTGGTTGCTGGCTTGGTCGAGGGTTTGACCACTGATATCGATTCACTTGTTGATGAGATCGCGGCACTAGCCGACGACATCGTTGACTACTCAGATGAGTTCGATTCAGTCAAGGACAACATCGCGGCGGTAGCAGCCCTTGCAGCAGACGCAGTAGCGGCAGCAGAAGCAGCGGCAGACGCAGTAACATCTGTAGCATCAGTTGCAGGTGAAGCAGCGACCGCAGCAGCAGACGCAGCAGACGCAGCGAACGCGGCAAAGGATGCAGCAGACGGTTTGACCACTCTGGTCTATGGAGCCATCGGCGCATCACTGGTAGCAGCACTAGCAGCAATCGTATCACTAATGCAGATAAGCAAAAGAATCGCGGGCTAACCCCCGCATCCCCTATTTTTTATTTTTATTAACTTTTAAGCACTATTGTCGCATGCACGCGATACATTTAAGCGACTCTAAACACCATCTAGTGGTGAGTAGAATGGAGTCAAAAAAGTCTTATCTAATTATAGGAATCATTGTTACTATACTAGCCTTTGTAGCGGTAGGCTATTTATTCAATCAGCCAACTGTAGCAGGACTAACAAACGAAGGCAATTCAATAGATGAAAGCCTTCGCAAGTCAGACAACCCTATCTTGTATATGCCTGTAGATGAGGAAAAATGGCTTCCAATCGTACCTCCTGAGCCGGTTGCACGATCTCTCAAAGCGTTCGCAGAAACGTCCATGGAGATGTTGTCATACGACGTTAAGACGAAGGAGACCAGAAGGATTGTGAAAGAAATATCAACGTTAGATAAGACTGCTTTGAGTTTGTCAGGAAATCAAGGGTCGCTATCATCTGAATCTATTCCTTTGAGTATAAAGGGTGTTGATGATCGTGTCCGTATAACTCCTACAAATACCTATCCTTGGCGTACAATAGTAAAGCTAAGGATGGAGTTTCCAAGTGGAAATTACATGGCTTCTGGGTTCTTAATTGATGGCGACCATGTTCTCACAGCAGGCCACTGTGTATATAATCCAGATTTAGGTGAGTGGGCTACGTCTATTGAGGTTATACCTGCCATGGATGAAGGGTATTCTCCGTATTACCATGCATGGGCTACATCAATGGCGATTAGTGCGGATTGGGGTGATTATGGATATTATGAAGAGGACTTTGCTATTATATCCTTAGATCGTAATGTTGGAGACATTCTGGGATGGATGAATCAACGCTATGTATTTGAGGCTGATGCTGATGTCTACACGAATTTAGTGAACACAGCGGGTTACCCCGGCGATTTAGATGGTGGTGATAATATGTACTTTACCGAGGATTGGGGAGAAAGTGCTGATTATTATAATCATTTTTACTGGCTTGATACCTATGGAGGCCAGAGCGGATCACCAGTATGGTATTATGATGTGGACGATCCCACTGTGATTTCAATTGCTACATATGGTGAAGAGTCTGACGACGTTCCCAACTTTGGGACAAGACTCAGCGGCTACTGGGTTGGAATTGTTAATGATGCGTTTGGAGATGAGCCTCCAATAGACTACGCTAACTTGATTGACGATGGTCAGGAATATTTTGGTTTTATGCCACTCACTGTCACTGCGGGAGTATCTTTCTTCAACATCTCGTCTGACGTAAGGAACATAGGTACAGCAGATTCTGGTATCTTTTATGTTTCATACTATGCGTCCGAAGATACGAATATAACAGCTTCCGACTACCTGATTGGTGTAGATGAACTCAACTCTATTACACCCTTTACACCTGCTGATTCTGATTGGTCGGGTACATTCCCAAACATTCCAGCTGGAACATACTATGTTGGAGGGATAATTGACAGCACTGATGTTGTTTCTGAACTTTTAGATGAAGGAGAAGGCAATAACGTATTCTACCAAGAATCCTATCAACTCACTGTGGAGAGCGAAAGCTCGCCACCTGGAGTTCCCATGCTTGTCTATGGAACTGTATACTTTGACGCGGTTCCTGCGGAATCAGGTGTAAATGTGTCCGCCAAAGATGGAGCAACGGTACTCACTAGTGTATTAACAGGTGTTAACGGCGCATACGCGTTAATGGTAACGGGTCCAGCGGAAGGTGCCTCTATCGGTTTTTACGTCGAGGATGAACTTGTAGAAACAGTACCATTTAACCTTGGTACAACTCTGGCGGACTTTGACCTCGTGGTGGTTCAGGGTGAAGAATATGAGATTGAACTCTTCGAAGGCTGGAACCTCATCAGTCTTCCGTTTGCTCCTGAGAATCGGAGTGTCGAGGCTGTCCTAGCCGATATCATGGACAACGTTACGTGTGTCTATGGTTTCGACGGTGAGACAAAAAGCTGGTCGATCTATTTACCAGCTATACCCGCAGGGGCAACATTAACCGAGATGTTTGAAGATCAAGGATACTGGGTTTTGATGGAAACCGATGGAGTGTGGATTCCACAATAACCTTTTTTTATTTTTATGATCAAAAAGGAGATTTGAAGTAAATGACGGTTAAAATGGATTTGAATCTATGGCAGAAACTCGTTTTAAGAATTACAGGCAAAGTCTATGTAGGCCACCAGCAACACGAAGGCTGGACGGGTTCTCTGCCTCACTATATCTTAGAGTGTCCCGTACATGGTAGGTTTATGACATACCCGCAAGGCTATTCGGGGAGACTGGAATGCCCTGTATGTCGGGATGAATCAAGACGAGCTTAGGGCGCGCGCGCTTTATGTTTTTTTATTTATCAAAACCTTAAATCTAATCCTTCTCATAATCGCGCGCAACTTTTATGTACCATTAGATGGTAGAAGATATTGTGACGGGACAATACAGTTTCTCACATAATATGTATTGTTCCGTTACTATGGGAAGGAAAGACATTGTTCGAACATTTATCACAAGTGTCCTGTCCGGTTGATTCACCCGACATCCTTCCCATACCCTTCATACAGCGTGCGTAGGCGAATCACTTAAGCGTCGAGGCTACCAGTAAATGGTAGGAGTTGAAAAAGATACCTAAAAAAGCACCGTGGCACTCTGTGAAAAGTACAGTACATCATAATCATACTGAATGTAATACTGGAAACAACATTGAGGTTGAAAACAGGAAGCCCGGTAAAGGCGATAAACCTCTGTGTAAAGAATGCATCCGCGAATACGCCAAAGAAACCAAACCACGAGTCTAATGATGCGTTTCCGCATTCGATGATTTTCTTTTTTTATTTACCGCGTGCGTAGAGGCACACTTGCCTCGTAACTTTTATTTACCATTAGACGGTAGCAGATACCATGGCGGAACAGAGTCATTTTTCATCATCTTACTTTTGTTCCGCCACCTATGGGAAGGTCAAGCCAGGTTATGCACATTTCCTGCTTGTTGCTTGTCCGGTTGTTCACCCGACATCCTTCCCATACACCCGTGCGCCGTTGGTGGTATGATTGAGTAACACACGCGGTGCAGTAATTGGGGTTGTTCTGCTCTGTGTAGGATTAGGAGTAGGATACTTACTTGCACCTTCTGGGGTACCATATGCCGAATATCAGGAATTAGAGGCGCAATTAGTGTTTGAAACGGATGCCTATGAAAACACAATAAGTGGTTATGAGGAAGACCTTGAAAAAGCTGAAACCAAAGCACAGCGAGATCAAGATGCCCTTGAAGCAAAAAACGTTGATTATGATTTCCTCATGGATGAAAATGAGATTCTTGAGGAAAGTTATATTGAGGACAGGTTGATGGTTGATGAATATAATCTACTCACAAACAACATGACCCTTCTTCAAAAAAAGTATGATTCTCTCGAAGTCTCGTATATCGAGATGGGCGAAAACTATCTCCGTTCTATTCCATATGAGTGGTACTGGGAATGGGTTTTTGATATGACCCCTATGGAAACGGTTACTCCTCGACTGGAACGAGTATATGATTGGCTCCGAGCGGATAGGACAGATAAAATAGATTACTCAGAGAATTTTGATTGTAATCAGTATGCGGCTTCTCTGACCTTGAATGCTAAACAGGAAGACTGGAACATGGGTATCATTGCTGTATGGGGAAATGATTCTACTCTCGGAGAGGACTATGCACACACATTTAACTTCATCATTACGCAAGAGGGTCTGGTGTACATTGAGCCACAGACGGATAGTGTTTGGTGGTATACGGACTATACGAGATTAACGGTTAATACTACTGCAAATATTAATGGAGATATAATTAAAATTCGAAAAATACGTATCTTTGTAGGAGACAATTAAACACGCGCTCGCGTGCAGGTGACTGAGGCGCGTGCGTGGGCGAAGCCCTTAAGCGGCAACGCCATTAAGTGGTACCGGGGAGACATGACACGCTCTGGGGTAACGGAATCATAACACACGCTCGCGCCTCAGAGCCTCCCCACATACTGGGAGGTAAATAAATGAAAATTGAGCCATACTTAAGCATGAACTCAAAGCCAGATGAAACCCCTTGTTTTTCAATCAGGTTGAGTGATAATCATTCATCATTCGATATTCACGAACTTACCGAGGCAGAAGTTAGAAAGTTTATCCAAGAGCTAGAGGATCAACTATATTTGCTCATCAACGTTGACACCGAACATCAAACGTCCATTAAAGGAAAATAACACACGCATGCGATCACGTAACACTTAAGCCCCACTGCCTACCATTTAATGGTGTTTGAAGTACAATGCCGATTAAAGCAATTAATGGGAGGGACTTTAACTGTAGCCACGGGTGTGGCTTCTATATTTCAGTCCCTGTTGTGAAAGGTGAAAAACCTAAGAAAAAAAAGGTGCGAACCGAGATCGCGTTTGAAACCGTTGAGGTTCACGAGAAGGACGCCCACAATGGTGCTAACCTGAATATCCCACCGGATATGCTTCGCCTGTACCTTGCTATGCCTATGTTCGGTAGGAACTATGTTGATCAACAACGAATCAGGATTGCCGCTGAACATAGGATGAGAAGAATGGACGAGCTTGGTTTTGAGGAAACTGATGAACTTTATCAGGATCAGCTTGCTCAGAAGACGGCTGCGTTAACTGCGGAGCAGACTACCCTCAAGACGGCTTTTGACCGGCTACACGGTCACCCACTGTATGAGTACTGTGATATTATCAGAGGATATGGACCCGTGGCGTGTTTGACGTTTATGTCCTTTATCGACCCGTTCAAGGCGAGTACGGGAGGGAAAGCTAAGGCGTATTTTGGGGTCGTGCCTAACATGAGGCGTGTTGCTGGGGAAAAGGCTAATTATAACTTGGAGGCCAAGGGGCGTTCGTATGTTATCCTGAATAATATAATGATGCAGAAAGACCCTACGTATTATAACCTGTATCTACAGAAAAAAGCGATGCTCCATGATAAAAGTAGAGAGGCACCGAACCACGAAGGAGTGAAAGTGCATTGGCCTCCTTTTAGTAAAATACTTGAAGACCCCATCGTGTGTCCTCGGTACCCCGCGTGTGCTAAAAAGATGGAGGGTGCTGCCAAACGCCAGAAACGTAAGCCTAAGAAACCGTCGTGTAAGGCGCATCTGGATAACCTTGCCAAGCGGTATGTTTGGGGGATAATGATCAGCCACGCTGCTCAGTTAATGCGTGAAGCATTAGGGCTTGATGTTAGTAGCTATAAGACACATCGCGGATACCTGCCACCTACCCTGATCAAACAATGGTAGCCAAGAAAATAAGAGAACCATAATATTTAGCGAGCCAGAACGTGGAGAGAACCAGATAGTTAAGCGAGCCATTAACAAGAGAGAACCAGATCGGTAAGCGAGCCAATATAGGGAGAGAACCAGAACTAACAGCGAGCCACATCTTTAAGAGAACCATGCCATATAGCGAGCCAAATTATATAGAGAACCATAGGAATAAGCGAGCCATAATCTTAAGAGAACCAGACAATATAGCGAGCCATAATCTTAAGAGAACCAGATAATATAGCGAGCCAAACGTGAAAGAGACCCATGGTAACGAGCCATCATTCAAAGAGAACCAACACGAAAAGTAAGCCATGAACGTAAGAGAACCAATACAGATAGCGAGCCAAAACAAAAAGAGAACCACAAAAGAAAGCGAGCCAGCCTAAAGAGAGACCCACCTTCTGGAGCGAGCCACTGCTAGTAGAGAACCAAGAGGGGAAGCGAGCCAAATTATATAGAGAACCATAGGAATAAGCGAGCCATTGAGTTGAGAGAACCATCGGGAAAAGCGAGCCATGGCGCAAAGAGAACCATGAATCACAGCGAGCCACCCTAATAAGAGAACCACGGTAGAAAGCGAGCCATCATCGAAAGAGAACCAAAACACAAAGCGAGCCATACTTGTGAGAGAACCAGAAAAAAAAGCGAGCCATCATTGGGAGAGAACCACGCAGTCGAGCGAGCCATACATCTGAGAGAACCAACACGAAAAGTAAGCCATATTAGGAAGAGAACCAAGAATTAGAGCGAGCCACAAAATATAGAGAACCAGATCGGTAAGCGAGCCTTGACCTAGAGAGAACCAATTTACCTAGCGAGCCAAGTTCTAAAGAGAACCACTAAACGTAGCGAGCCAAAAATATGAGAGAACCACATAAAAAAGCGAGCCATATCGTGAAGAGAACCATAAACACAAGCGAGCCACAAAATTGAAGAGAACCATAATATGAAGCGAGCCATACATCTGAGAGAACCAACACGAAGAGCGAGCCACAAAGTTGAGAGAACCAATAGAAAAAGCGAGCCACGAGCCACAGAGAACCACTTACCGCAACGAGCCACCCATGCGCGTGCGTGGGCGAATCACTTAAGCGCCGTTACCACTTATTGGCAGTGGGGAGAGATGGCATTGCTCTGGGGTATTCGATTCATTACCATATTTTGCCCCAGAGCCTCCCCACCTCGCTCGTAACTTTTATACGCCATTATTTACCACTGAAAGGTATGCTCGTTGAAGAAAGGCGTCCAGTGATTAACCGGAAAAAAAATTACTGTTGCTACTATATTATCCCCGGAACAATTCAACAGCAAGCTATGAAAGTATTCATTTGCGGAGTCTGCAAAAGAGAACTAGCCAGACACCCCATGAATATTATCAAGAGCATGGAACTTATCGTCGAAGAATGCTGTGGCGACTATTGGCAAACATGGTAACGCGTGCGCCGAGGCAACACTTAAGCAGAGTTACCGCTTATTGGTAGCGGGGAGATATGACATGCTCTGGGGATTCCATCATAACATACTTTCTCGCCTCAGAGCCTCCCCACCTCGCTCGTAAATTTTATACGCCATTATCTACCACTTAAAGGTATGTCAGATAAAATCCGTGTAAGCCTAACCCTGACCCCGGCATATGTTTCAGCATTAGACACTCTCGTAAAACTTGGATTGTATCATACCCGTGGTGAAGCAATGCTCGACGCACTTCGAGTATTTCTTAAAAAAGAAAAGATAGAACCATTTTTCACCGAGAACGCACGCGCGCGTGCGTAGAGGAATCACTTAAGACCCTTTAGCTAACTGTAAACGGTGAAAAGAAAATGCTTGAAATATTAAAAACCCCTAGCATTCAGGGTTGGCTTGAGACTCTCGGTTACTCTCTATTCTATGCCTATGCAGCTTTTGGGTTTGGCTACTTCATAGCGAAAATCATAAAGAAACCAAAAACACAAGCATAGACTCGTGCGCGTGCGTAGGCGAATCACTTAAGCGGCACAGCCACCATTAAACGGTAATGATAGCTCTAGAAACACTGGATGAGTATCTTGACGATTTAATAAAGATTGAGAATGAGTGTAGGGATACTGCACAGGAAATCGATTCATCCTTGGAAGAGAATAAGCCAGTTGATTATGAAACACATGAAAAAATAGTAAAATGGCTGACGCTCACATATATGACGATTAGAGTAAGACTATCAATGAGCGTTTGTTATCTGGCGCATGGGCGTGAGAACCGGGATAAACAAGAGAAAGAAGCCGTTGAGCTATATCACGATATAATAAAAATTTTTGAAGACTATAAAGCACACGCAGGTGACTGAGATTGACTGATGCGCGCGCACCAATGTTTGAAGAATCTCGTCCATCTCTTATTTCAACTGAAATCATAGTTGTTGGTGCAGGACCCGCAGGAAGTATGGTGGCTAAAACGGCGGCAGAGCATGGAGCACGCGTGGTTCTACTCGAAGAACATAGAACGCCGGGACTTCCAGTTTCTTGTGCAGAGGCGCTCGGCGTAGATACCTTAACTGAGGCAGGTATTGATCACGGGTCTTCGGTGATTAACCTCGACGTAGAAAGGGCTAACGTTTACACGCCCAATGGGAAATGTGTCACTATCTCCAACAAGCGAAGCAAAGCGTACATGATTAACAGAGATGTTTTCGACGCACTGCTTGCTGAGAACGCGGTAAAGGCAGGAGCTATCATTAAAGTGGATACCAGAGTACACAGTCTCATAAAGAAAGACGGGACAATCATTGGAGTAGAAGCACTTACCTACGTCCCAGACCAAGACAAAACCCTTCCAATAAGGTTCTTTGGAAAAATCATTATCGGGGCAGATGGCCACGCCAGCACGGTACGACAAAAAGCATTCAAAACAGGATACTTTAAGGACGTAGGTGTCTGCGCTCAATATACGTTATCGGGACTCAATATCAAAGAGCCTAAAACCGTTGACTTCTGGATAGGAAAACACTATGCGCCCGGAGGCTATGTGTGGTTATTCCCTAAAAGTAAAACAGTGGCTAACGTAGGCATCAGTATTAACCCTAAACTTTCCACAAAGTCTGCGGTAGAATATCTGAATGAGTTTATTGAGAATCAGCCGAGGTTCTTAGGCTCTAAGATAATTAGGAAGACGGGGGGAATATTGCCTATCACTGGGACCCTCCCCGATATTGTTGGTGACGGCGTGATGTTGGTCGGGGACGCCGCAGGTCAACTTATTCCTATGACTGGGGCAGGGATTGAAACAGCTATCCACGCGGGTAAAATAGCGGGAAGGGTGGCGGCGCAAGCCGTTATTAAAAAAGATTTTTCAAAGCAGAATCTTATGGAGTATCCTATCCTATTTAACGAAAGATGGGGCAAGATCATAGAAGACAGTAAGAAAATGCTTACTCTATACAATGATCTTACTGATGATGAACTGAATAAATTATCAGAAATCATTACGCCCGACCAAGTGCAGGAGTTAGCCAACGGTGAAAATTTAATTAAAAACCTGTTTTTCCTTGCACTCAAAGCCCCAAGACTCACCTTCAAGTTTTTAACGATTCTATAATTTTATGCGCGCGCGTGCGTAGGCGAATCACTTAAACCCATTAGCTACCACTAAACGGTGAAAGGAAAATGGCTCCTGAGAATAAGATTAAGGGAGTGGATATACATTTGAAGGGATTCAATATGGCAGAACTCAAGGACATAATAGGCTACATAAGGTCGGTTGAGGCACACAGGGAGTCAAGGGTTGTTCTTGTAAATTTATTTGCCACCGAGGACAATGTCGAGAAGGCGTTGAGTAGAATACTGGAGTTGTGGCCTGATGAGGAGAGACCCCCATTCATGGCGACACTAAAAAAGGATAAAACGCGCGCAGGTGACTGAGTTTGACTGGGTGTCATAGGTGCGGGAGTTGTTGTAGAGAAATTTTTAGTGGCGCAAACTTTTACGAAAAAGATATGGAGCGCATGGAAAATTATTTGTGGGCTAGGTATCATCCGTTGCTGGTGCCTATTAGGGGATTGTATGAAGCATATTCTGTTAGTGAAATGGGTTATGACTCCGTTGAAGATGTACAGACTGAAATCCGAAAGCGTGAAAAAGAACTCGAAAAAGATTTTGGTTTTTCTATTAAAATGCTATATGGGGGGCAATCGGAGCATTGGTGTCCTTTCCTTGAACATAAAGATGAGGAGTGGAGTTGTTTGATCAACGAATACAAACCTGACACCTGTAGAGTTTACCTTTGTGACGGGGATGAACAATACAAAGACAT
>SDBS01004101.1_pt1 | contig 14285 bp, 15 predicted proteins | sample 2277091 | NCBI WGS metagenome assembly SDBS01 (sample SAMN10404972, study PRJNA504765) | marine sediment metagenome | isolation source: marine sediment core GS10_PC15, 163 cmbsf | place: Arctic Ocean: Southern Knipovich Ridge | collected 2010
CGGGCAATCAGTTCCTCGGTAAGAATGCTACCGATGTCACCGGCACTCCCGGTTACTAAATTACTCAGTCAATAAACCTCAGTTGTCCTATTTAACCGTCACTGACATTGCCAGATTACGCGGCTTATCCGGGTCCAGACCTCTCACTACAGCAGAATGGTAGGCAAACAGCTGAAGCGGGACAATGCTCACCAGGGGATAAAATATCTCTTCAACCGGGGGAATCTTTATCCACTCGTCAAATATTTGTTCCTCTCTGTCTGATAGACCGATGACAAATGCCCCGCGTGCCTTGGTCTCCGCGACATTGGATAGAGTCTCATCGAAGGTATAGTCATTAGGACAGATGGCTACCACTGGCGTTCCCTTCTCAACCAGCGCCAGCGTACCGTGTTTCAGTTCACCTGCGGGCATGCCCTCGGCGTGGACGTAAGAAATCTCTTTCAGCTTCAATGCTCCCTCACCGGCTATGGCAAAATTAATCCCCCGAGCGATGTAATAGAAGTCCTTCTTGTCTATAAGCTTCTGGGCAATTCTGGGGGTTTCCAGCCCGTTATCATGAATATTGGTTTCAACCATGTGAGATATAGCGGTGAGCTTCTCGGCACCCTCGTCAATCTTATTGACCATGGCAAAGGCCAGGAGATACAGGATGGTAAGTTGGGCAACGAAGGATTTAGTAGCGGCAACGCCTATCTCTGGCCCACAGTTAAGGTAAAGCACCCGGTCACTCAATCTGGCCAGAGAGGAGCCGACTACATTAACCAGCGAAAAGACAGTAGCTCCATTCTCTTTGGCTCTCTTGATTCCGTCCATGACGTCAGCCGTCTCGCCGCTCTGGGAGACTGCTATTACCAGCGTATTCCTATCAATGGAATCGGAGAAGTAACCGAATTCGGAAGCCATAATCACATCACTGAACTTGCCGGCGAGCTTGGAGAACGCGTATCTTCCAATGAGAGCAGCATACCTTGATGTGCCGCAGGCGGTAAACACTATCTGCCTTGCCCTCAATATCTCCAGCGCCATCTCCATTATCACATCTCTGTCCTGCATCAAGGCACGGCGTACCGCCTGGGGTTGCTCCATAATCTCTTTCAGCATGAAGAAATCGTGCTCTCCCTTGGTAGCCTCGTCCCACTGCCAGTCAAATTTCACCGGTTCTCTCTTTATCTCCTTACCCTCACTGTCAAGAAGAATAATCTTCTCCTTGGTCACGACCACACTTTCACCATCTTCAACGAAGAAACCCCGCTTGGCCTCTTCAAGAAAGGAAAGGGTATCACTGGCAAGGAAGTTACCTGCTGTCCCCATGCCCGCAACCAGAGGGCTGTCCTTACGTGTAGCGACAATCTTCTCTGGCTCCTTCGCCGAAACGGCGAGCAGCGCATAGGAGCCTTTGAGTTCCCTGGTCAACCGCAGCACCGCTTCTTCCAAAGAAGCCCCCGATTCTACATACTCTTCAATGAGGTGAGGGATTACCTCGGTATCAGTATCAGAGGTTAACTTGTGCCTGGTGCCAAGACGAGAACGAAGTGCCTGATAATTCTCAATAATGCCGTTATGCACTACGGCAATCTCCCCTTTACAGTCGAGATGAGGGTGGGCATTCTTTGCGCTAACCTCACCGTGAGTTGCCCACCGGACATGCCCGATTCCAATTCTCCCGGCAAGATTGTCCAGCTGGTGTTTTTCTCTCACTTCGGCAATCCTGCCTGCGTCTTTTTTCACACGGACTTGACCATTGCTAATCGTAGCCAGACCCGCGGAATCATAGCCCCGGTATTCCAGCTTCGTAAGGGCATTTAATATGACGGGAGCAGCTTCCCTGTCACCAACGAAACCGACTATTCCACACATCTTAGCCCTCTCATTCTCTCATTAGCTTTCTGAGTTGCCTCTTGGTTGACTCCGGACTGGTTCCCGGTAACCTTCCGGACTGCACCGGTAATCACCATTCTATTCGGTTCAAGGTCCTCTGTCAGGCATACCTGCGGCCCAATGATGCCTCTAACACCACTCGTCCCAAATAACCGGGTATAGTCTTGTGTAGCTTTATATACCATCCTGCCTATCCAAACAGCTATTATCTACGTCGTACTTCCTGGTCGTTGCCAGCCCTTGCCTTTTGGCACAAACCCTTAACCCAACCGCCAGGCTGAATCCTCCTGTGCCCAACCCATCACAGGCCATACTGAGCAAAGTGTTACCTCACACCACAGCTAGTATCAATCATATCTTACCGCCATAGAACTGTCAACGCTCGTAATAAGGCTAAGCCCCTCCTCCAAATTATTCATCGACCCCCTCAAGCTATATCAGGTAGGGTCATTCGTCATACAGTATCTACTATTTGTAGCTCAAAAGTAGACAGTTGTCAACATAATTTGTAAAATAGCGCCATCTGGCAGGATGAATTCTTGGTTCAAAGCGATCAATAAGGTATGGTATGCCAGGACATATACTAGCTAGGTGAACAAATATCACAGAAGAGGCTTCTGTTGGGTCACGAAAGCTTATCTTGTGTGATTAGGCACAAAAAGCAGGATCGAGAAACTAGCTCTCGATCCTGTTCAATCCGAGAATCAGCCTTAGTTCTTTTTCTGAGAAGTTGTACAGAAGCTCGTTCTGTCGCCCAATGTGACATCCTACTGATTTTGTCTGATTTACCACAAGTATTCCCACCAGAATACCGAATTACAGACGATTACCACTTCAATCACACGCCATGACGGGGTGCCCAATTCATTAGCTTGACCCAATGACTGGCCTCTGCTACGATACCTTGGCACAAGGAGGCACGTGACAAGAAAAGCGGAGGTCATAGAATACAGATGAAGAAAGCCGCTTCTCCTGAATCTACCGTTTGCGGTCACACTTATGATGAATACATTAAGATGATCAAAGCCTTCCACGGGCATGTTGCACCGGGAATGCTTCTTGGCGGGTTCATGGTGGACCTGGCATATCAAAATCTTCCGCAGGGGGAGTTTTTTGATTCCATAGGTGAAACCCGTGCCTGTCTTCCGGATGCCATTCAGATTCTAACTCCCTGCACGGTAGGTAACGGCTGGCTAAGGATTATCGACCTTGGCAGGTTCGCTCTTTCGTTATTTGAAAAATACACGGGTAACGGTGTTCGGGTATATGTGAATAGCCAGAAACTTGACGACTGGCCTGAGGTCAAAACCTTCTTCTTCAAACTGAAACCCAAGAAAGAACAGGATGCCGATGCGCTAATACGTGAGATCAATCTTGCTCACACATCCATTTTTGGTGTTCAAAAGGTGATGGTTGACATGGATGCCATTAAATCCCACCGTCGAGATACCTTCGCGGTTTGTCCGTTATGCGGAGAAGGCTATCCCAAAAAAGATGGCGAAATCTGTCTGGGTTGTCAGGGTAAAGCACCCTACTCACATTGTGAAGCGCCAATCACGAAATAGTTGAACTGGGGGTAACAGGTTATGCTCTGGAAGAAAACGAGTTGTGCAATGTGCGGTGTCAATTGCGGTTTGGAAGTTCAGATTGAAGGCAACCGGATTGTCAAAGCTCGCCCGGACAAGGATAGTCCCATCAGCGAAGGATATGCCTGCCGGAAAGGCATGAACATTGCTTTTCACCAGCACAATGCCGACAGGGTGCTATATCCGCTGAAGAAGGTGGGAGATAAATTCGAGCGGGTATCCTGGGACCAGGCAATCAGCGAGATTGCGGAAAAGCTCAAGGGCATACTCCAGCAACATGGACCGCGCTCTCTAGCCTCGCTGGTCGGTGGTGGCGAATATAACGCCTACGGTAGTCCTTATCTGGGCGGCCTTGTCAGCAGTCTTGGTTCAAGGTACATCTATTCCGCCGCCAACCAGGAATTTGCCGGTCGATATTGGGCGCATGGGCTAACGTTGGGAAGTCAGGGTTTAGACTTCTCAGCCGATTATGAGAATACCGAAATGCTGATGGCTATCGGGTGGAATCCCTTGATGAGTCACGGTATGGGGCAGGCACGAAGAAAGCTGCTGAAAATGTCCAAGGATCCGGATCAGCTTCTTGTGGTGGTTGATCCGCGGTCTTCGGAAACTGCCAAAATGGCGAATATTCATCTGGCTATCCGCACCGGTACCGATGCACTCCTGCTAAAATCAATGATTGCCATTATCCTCAGGGAAGGGATGTATAACCGGGGATACATTGATAAGCATACAGATGGGTTCAATGAGATACTGCCGTGGTTTGCTGATTTTGACGTAAAGGCCGCGCTGAAGGTTTGTGAGCTGGACTACGAGCAGGTTTTACAGGTCTGTCGGGAATTCGCCACACGTAAATCGTGCCTTCGTGATGACCTTGGAATCCTTATGAACCGACACAGCGCGTATTTATCATATCTTTTGGTTATGTTACTGGCTATCTGCGGTCGTATCGGTGTACCGGGGGGTAACTACCTGGCGGGCAGGAGGAGCTACTCCGACCCGGATGACCCCAGAACATGGCGGACGGTCATAACGGACATTCCCGCCATCAACGGGATGTTCCCTCCCAATGTTATGCAGGAAGAAATAATGAACGACCATAAAGACCGCCTCAGAGCGGTATTTGTCTTCGCAGCCAATCCGTTGCGTTCTTATGCCGATACGACTGCCTACGAAAATGCTTTTCAGCAACTTGACCTGCTGGTTGTATCCGAAATAGCGATGAGTGAAACCGCTGCCCTTGCTCATTACATTCTTCCTTCCAAGACAGCCTATGAATCGTGGGATGGTAATCCTGGCGGGGGTATCTCCAAAGCTTATGGTCGGATGCGGCGCCCAGTCGTGGAGGCAGAAGGAGAGCAAAAGGAAGGCGGTGAGATCTTCACTCTTCTAGCGGATGCCATGGGATTGATTCCCGAGCTTCCCGAATCGCTCTATCAGACAGCGGAATCGGGCAACATCAGGGAATACCGGGATGCGCTAATGAGCTATGTGCAGGAGAACCCTGAGAGTGGGAGAGCCCTGCAATTTATCGCAGCAAAGACCCTGGGGAGTGCAATTGGCTCCGCTCATCTAGCCAGCCTTTTCACAATGTCTATGCAGAGGTCTCAGGCGCGCCAAGAAGAGGCGGCACGAGCAGGCTTTGCTACAGGTCCAGATCAGGGTCTGGAGATATATCAGGCCATCATCGATCATCCCGAAGGCGTGCTGGTGGGAATACGCGATCCAGAGAAGAACATCGAGTCATTGGCGACAAAGAGCGGGAAAATCCAGCTTCATACCCCTGAGGTTGAGGACTGGATAAGGGAGATAAATCCTGCTGATGAAGAAGACCGACTCAAGCCCGATGAGAAGTTTCCACTGATTCTGATGGCAGGACGGCATATGGACATGAATGCCAATACGGAAATGCGGAATCCGGCATGGAACGAAGGCAGACGGGCATGCACGCTGGCAATGAATGCGGCGGATGCAAAGGAATTGAACTTTACCGACGGACAGATGGTAAAGGTCATCACTGAAGCCGGAGAAGAGACGATAGAAGTGGAAGTGGCAGAAGATACCCGAAAAGGACAGGTAATAATTCCCCACGGATTCGGGCTGGTCTATGACGGTGTGAAGTACGGTGCCAATGTTAACCGGTTGACGAAGAACACGCATCGGGACCAATTCGGAACACCGATACATCGTTATGTTCCCTGTCGCGTAGAGACGCTTTGAAGGAAAACCTGGGATTAATAACAACGATAAGGAGCAAGACAGTGACAGAATCTATTGAAAACAAGCTCAGCAATCTACCTGGTTCAGTCCGTCTAATCATCGGGATTCTGGTATTCGGTTCCGTTTGGGGATTTTTGGAGGCCACCTTGGGCGGGTTCCTGCACATGATCGTATTCCCCAACAAGGGCGCCATTATGAGCGGCATCGGGGTGGCTATCATGGCTTCGGCTCTGGCCATTTACAGGAAGCCGGCCATGCTGCCGGGAATAGGCATTGTGGCGGCCTCGTTCAAGCTACTGGATGTCTGGCTTTTCTCTTTACCCGTTGCCAGCATCCATATAATAAATCCAGCGATGGCCATTATTTTTGAATCGCTTGCTTTCGGCCTGGTTGCAGTATTCATTATGAACAGAGTAGCAAAGAACGCCTTCATCGGGATTGGCGCAGGATTTCTAGTAGGTCTGGTAAGCGCCACTGCCTGGGTTTATTTTGCCATCTACGTAATGAATGCCCCTGCCTATGCCCGCGTGGTATTCACAGCCGGGGGATTCATCGCAGAACAGGGAGTGGCACAGGCTGTCTTTTCCGCCGTATTTCTACCTTTGGGCTATCTGCTAGGTGAGAAGCTAGCAGCGAGACCTCTCCCGGTGTTAACGCGTCGGCCCATTTACTATGCTGCATCAGTATCCACGGTGTTGCTTTGCTGGGGCATTAGTGCCCTGGTCATTATGGCCGGGTTTTAGCCAGAGCCGTGGTTATTATTGTTACCGGTGCCATAGGCATTGGTAAGACCATTGTCTGTGAAAAGGTCATTGAGATAGCTCGGGGTCAGGGACATAGCTGCGGCGGTATTATTGCTCACAAGACTCAGACCGAAGACATCATCATTGAAGACGTTCAAACCGGTGAAACAGAAATCCTGGCCAGTATCAGCAACATATACCGGGGCCCTCACACTGTAAAATACTTCTTCAATCCTGAAGGCATTGACTTTGGGATTCGGGCAATAGATAGGGGCATTGCATCAGACATCCTTCTCGTTGACGAACTCGGACACCTGGAACTCCGCGGCGAGGGATTTGCCGGGGTCATTGAACAGATCACCGCCGGACAAGTCAAGACCTGCATTGTGGTTATACGAAAGGAACTGCTATCCGATTTCCTACCTCAGCTCGGTGCAACAACGTCAGTCTTTGAAACCACCATTGATAATCGTGATCAGCTACCCAGAGAGATAGGCCTTGCATTAGCTCGAGTAGCAGGGGCAGGGCATGAGAAAACTTCCCAAGCATGTGGTTGATCGGGAGCTTGCTTCGAGCTGACTAGGAATGGGGCTCTGGTTTAATATCGAGTATGGGTGTTCCGTCCAGCATGTCCAACCCTTTAACCTGTATGATGTTGCCGTCCACTCTAAGGACTTCTAATATGGAAAGACCAATAGGGTTTGGACGAACCGGCGAGTGGGTGCTAAAGACTCCCATTTCTCTTCTATTGTGACGTGGAGGATTGATTCTCAGAAATTGTGAACTGAACTCAGGGCTCTTGTGAAACTGGAAGATCACGTAGATGTGCTGCCCGGGTTTTATATCGCTCAATCCTTCGGTATAAGACTCATCAAATACCAAAGCCCCTTCCACGTCCGATATTTCCCAGCTTCGGGGTATCTTGTCGGCATCAGTAGATACAAAACCTATGGGTTTCATTTCAACACTCATTCCATACACCATTCACCATGTATTGATAACTGGCACTATCGTAATCAATGTTACGATGGAAGTACGCTACTGTCAATGTGTGTGCTATGGCGACCGGGAATCAGATTACCGCATGACCAACGCGTAGAAGTCATCGCTAGGTACGTGATATGCGCACCAAGAAAGAGTAAGGCAGAAGATATTGCAGGCTCCAATAGTGAATAAAGTCATTAAGTCTAAAGACACATTGTATCCGTGCAGATTCTGTAGACATCTTTGGAAATGAGAAAGACCTCAGAAGTATTAGTAGAGTAGACTATAGCCATAGTCTCTTAGCGGTCTCTTGAGCACCATAAAACGTTCCTTCTTCTGACAATGTCTTCACGTGTAGCACGCAGGCGTGAAGATAGGCGGACCTTTTTCCCGGTGCTTTTCTGTGCTACGCTGTCATTTGTCCGCTCGTGAAGCCATATTACCAATTATGATACTGGTAACTCTAACTTAAGAAGTGGTATTCTTTATGGAGGCCGGTCAGCGCTGAATTACAATCAAGGAGGTATACGATGGAATATCAAACTATTATTCTGGAGAAGAAGAATAACATTGCCACCCTGACCCTGAACCGCCCCGAAAAGCTAAATGCCCTAAATCCTCAAATGTTTGTCGAACTGATTCATGCTTTTCGCAAAGTCAACCAGGACGATGCGACAAAGGTATTGGTTATTACGGGGGCAGGCAGAGGGTTTTGCTCAGGAGTTGACCTGACGGCTCAAACCGGTAACCAGGGGGGAACAGGAATTGAAGGGATAAGCCCAGGTGATTTCCCCCGGGAAGCGCCCCTTGCCTTGTCCGGAATGAGAAAACCGGTAATTGCTGCCATAAATGGTGTTGCCGTTGGTGGTGGCCTTACCCTCACCTTATCATGCGATATCAGGATTGCCTCAGAGACGGCTAAATTCAGCATTCCATTGACCCGCCTGGGTTTCACCTTCGAATTGGGCTCGAGCTACTTCCTATCCCGGATAATAGGCATCGGCAAAGCCTGTGAGCTAGTCTTCACGGGTAGGATGATTGACGCCGAGGAGGCCAAAGAGATAGGACTGGTCAATCAGGTGGTCCCGGCTGACCAACTAACTGAGATTACCTATGAAATGGCAGACAATATTGCCAAAGCGGTACCGCTAGCTCAAGAAATCTCCAAAATGGGGCTCTATCAGGGGCTTAATGCAGACCTGCCCACCCAATTACGATGGGAAGTATTGGCTAACGGTTATCTAGGGCAGACAGAAGACCGTAAGGAAGCAATTAAGGCTTTCATGGAGAAGAGGGACCCCATTTTCAAAGGAAGGTAGCAACCTGAATCAGCTGCGGTGTCCCGGGTTGCAGCAACTAGAGATTATTACGCAGCGGTGCAGGCTCATAGTCACAGAATGAGCCGAATGAGACGGAATGCAATTTCGTTCAATAGAGGCCATACGCTGCTACCTCAAGTCGTCCAGGAACTCTATCATTAGACGGTTGACTTCGTCCGGTCGCTCCAGCTGGGTCCAGTGCCCGCAATCCCTGATCAGGTGCTTTGTGAGGTTTGGGATAATATCTTCCATGCCGTCCGTCATTTGGGGTATGAGTATGGGGTCATTCTCAGCGGCAATCATGAGAGTTGGCATAGTGATCTGCTTGCCTTCAAGATGAGCAGTTGTCTCCCAGTTACGATCGATATTACGGTAGTAGTTGAGTGGACCCGTGAGACCTCCTTTGCGGAAGGCGTCGCTGTAGACCCGGAGGGTTTCCTCCGTAATGAAGCTCTCGTTCTTGGCATTACGACGCATCGATGTTTCCAGCCACTTTTCGATGTTGGGTTCGATATCTGCTTTTGCCTGCCCTGGTTTGCAGGAAGCAGCGGCTCGGAACTTTGACGAGGCTTTTAACCTCATCGAAGGCTTCCCAGGAATCAAAGGTGCCATCCTTATCAATCATGTCACCCAATGCCTTCCAGCGCTCTGGAAGCCCCTTCACCAGGGATATGTAGCGCTTCTGGCGCTCCGAATGCTCCTTTAGCTCAACCTCATTCATCGTATTACCTCCTGCATTATTACTTGGGATCCCCCGCAGCAGCGGTCTACCAGTCCTAAGCTATATAGCCACTTCTCTATTGTGACGCTTTCTCTGACGTTTCCTCTTGCTTACCCGACACGTCCTTTACCCCTGTAGTTCTGGCCGAAAGTTTATCCAACCTGGCAGCGAGCTTTGTTCTTGCGTCCTCAACCACGACCGCATTGGTTATAGGTGCTACGCTAACCTCTAGCTTCTTGTTACGATATGAGTTATCTAGCTTGCATAACTCTACAATAGCGTCTACGGGGTCACGCAGTTTGATCCGCCAGGGATAGGTCTCTTTTTTGATAGGATTCCATTTATATTCCACACTCTCAATGGCTGCGGGATTCGGAACGTCTCCCTCTAGCGGCCTTATGACGCCATGTTCATCTTGGTAATCGATTAGGCGGGCACGGGCGATTTCAGAGAGGACGACCTTCTGCTGGACCAGCGTCATTATAGCCTCATCCGTCGTAGCTTCTGCCAACTCCTTGAGGCGAGCCTGTACGTCCTCACGCTTCAGCAGGGTCCATGCTGTGATATGGGCATTCTTCGGATTCCGAGCGCAATAGCCAGCTGCCAATGCTGACTGAGATCCATTTAAAGTGCTCATATAATGCAGACAGAAACTTTCATGCCGCTTGCGAGCGAGAGCTACATTCATATACCTACCTCCACCAGTCGTTATGCCAAATGTATACGAAGGTTTGGGGGGCTGTAAACTCTAATAATAATCTTATTCTCAGATAGTAGTGCCCACAGCTATGGTCTTCTCATAACCTATGACCTCCTGACGACTCTACTTCTACCCGTCTTCATTGACACAAATGACGCAAATGACGCAAGCTCCGTGGACTCGCGTGTTTGTGCTCTCTCCCACCTGATTGCTCCCTCTCTTTTCTCTCAAATTATTAAATGAATGGAATTCAAGTTAGGGAAAATTTGCGTCATTTGCGTCAGGTGCGTCAGGGAGCACTAGTCGTTTTGTATACTTGAAAACAACGGTATAGACCTGTAAATTAGTATAACTGTCAGACTATAACCCGCATTTCTCATACCAAGCTGGGTGCATAGGCCACTTTCTGTGATAAAATAGCTTCAATAGCGACACCCGTTTTCCTACGTAAAAAATTACAGTGATAGCTTGGTTTGCTGACGAGGGGTGCATTATGACGGAAAAATGGCAAGAAGTGATAAAACATTGGGAAGAATGGGGGGAATCCCTGCGTGAAACTAGGAATAGAATTGAAAAAGATTACGGTAATATCGCTAGCCTTTCACCACAAGTAAGGACCGAGAGCAAGGAAAACAACGATGGTTCAACCAACAAGTATTTAAAAATCAGACTCAATGACGATGCGATGGTATGGTGGCGTATTGACGATGAAATAACGGAAACCGCAAATAAATTCGTAGCTGAAAGAATAGGGTTGAGTGAGGAATATATACTATTTTACAGCTTCGTCGACTGGTGGAAGGCATCCGCCTTTCCTGAGTTTGCCAAAGGATCAAATATCAATGGCTATACAGAAATGGAAGATTCCGGTAAATCAATCCAGTTGGAAAGCAAAGTAGTAAAAACAGACAATAAATATAGAATCCTTAACAGGATCAGCTGGTATTCTAGTCAAGTCAAATTCGAAGAACTTGCACACTATTTATGCAAGATTAAGTGGCCTTTTAAAGATGACGAGACCCTTAATGCAGGAAAAGGTGGCCGACCTGAGAAATCTAAGGACGATATTATATACCCAGAGGCCATAGTATGTTATTTGCTAAATAAGAAACAGAGGCTTAAACAAGCAGCAATAGCCAACCTATTCGATTGGAAAACTCACTACGATAGTTACGGCAATATAATGAGCAATACAGTGCGGCAAAGAGTAGAAATTGGTAAAAGAATCTTGGCTGGCGATATAGAACAGAATAATACCAACAAATAACCCTCCATAAGATTTACCATACGCACAAGTGCGCCCGAAGTATTTATGATTTATCTAGATATTTCGGGCGCTTTTTTATTCGGGATGGGGGTACGGGTGCGGGGGTAAACAATTCATCGTGGAGATCATCCCCATAAATAACCATCCGGCGTCAATTCTACATTGGAGGAATAACACGATGCCTGATAACGAACGTTTGACTATGACAATTTCTGAGCTTGCAGCTGCTATTGGTTGTTCCCGTTACCTTGCATATTCGCTTGCCCGACAAAACAAATTACCAGTAAATGTGATCCGCCTCGGGGAAAATCGGATGGTGGTCAGCCGTAGGGCGGTTCTCACTTTACTTGAGGCTAAAGATGAAAATATAGAAGTTGAGGCTGCAGGTAATGAATGACAGCGAAATGCTCGATACCGTCCTTAAGCTATGTAAATTAGGTTTTACAATACTACCCTCTGGCGGGGGGAAAAGTGGTAAGGCTCCATTGGTGAAATGGAAAGAATGGCAAAATAAAGTACCAGATGAACAACAATTACGAAGGTGGCAGGTAAAAAAGCCGGCCCTATGGGGTATAGTAACCAACTCTAGCGTGGCTGTTATTGATGCAGACACATTAGAGGCACAAGAACAACTTAAGGCTGAGTTAGGAGAACCCCACGTTTGTACTCCGAGGGGTTCGCATTGGTATATCGACACCACCGGGTATCCATTTAAAACCGCAGCTGGGATATTACTTGGAATAGACGTTCGTGGTGTGGGAGGTTTCGTTAATATCATCGGTAAGAATCCTAAAACTGGTGGCGAATACAAGATAAATCAATTACCTGCACCTGAAAACCTCATTCCCTATGATGAGCTCCCTGAGTTTATTTTGATTGCATTGGAAGGCAACGAGCCAACACCTGAACCAGAATTTGAGGTGGAGTTAGATAAACCGATACTGGAGGGGCAGCGTAATGATCATCTGACTAGCAAAGGTGGCAGCATGTCTAGATCTGGATTTGGTCAAAGTGCTATCGAAGCTGCCCTTCTGAAAGAAAATGCGGAGAGGTGCCAACCACCATTGGAGGAGAAAGAGGTTCGTGGTATTGCCAAAAGTGTTGCTCAGTATAAGCCCGTGCAAACCGGTGATAAAAAACGTCTCACAATGGCAACTCAACTCGTTGAACTGGCAAAAGATATCGAACTATTCCACACGCCAGACAGAATACCATATGCCGTTATCAAACAGGACGGCCACCTTGAAACATGGCCATTAGAAAGCCGCACTGTCAAAGACTACCTGTCTAGACGCTACTATGAAAAAATGGGCAGTGCTCCAAGTTCGCAGGCAATCCAAGGTGCGCTAAATGTATTCCGCGGTTACGCCCTATTTGCAGGGTGCGAAGAACCTGTATACACACGGCTGGCGGGACATAATGGGAAGATTTATTTCGACCTCTGCAATTCCGTCTGGAGCGTCGTTGAGATTACAGCCAAAGGGTGGCAGGAGATCCAATCTTCACCTATGCATTTCGTGCGCAGTCGTGGTATGACTGCCCTTCCAGCACCACAAGCAGGTGGAAATGTAAACGAGCTGAGAGACTTTCTGAATACGACTAACAACGATTGGCCTCTATTATTGGCCTGGCTTATCGGGGTGTTTATGCCATCGGGTCCATATCCAGTACTCGTACTTACTGGTGAGCAGGGAAGTGCCAAGAGCACGGTGGCTAGGATAATCCGTTCGCTGGTGGACCCGTCCACTATTCCACTACGCTCTTTACCAAGACAAGAGCGTGACCTAGCAATCTCTGCCAGTAATTCCTGGATATTAGCGTTTGATAATGTCAGCTACCTTACGGATTGGTTATCCGATGCTATATGCCGTCTGGCTACAGGTGGTGGCTTTGCCACACGAGAGCTATACGCTAACGCTGAAGAGGTGCTATTCACGGCTACACGTCCCGTTATGCTCAATGGTATAGGCGATATTGCCACACGATCTGATCTGCTGGACCGGACAATCATCGTTACACTTCCTACCATCACAAATGAAAAACGGCGCAGTGAGGTAGATCTATGGAAAGAATTTGAGATGGTGCGCCCAATGTTTCTAGCCTCGTTCCTAGATGCCATTTCGTTAGCTCTTAGGAATGTGGCCTCTGTGAAGTTGGACGATATGCCGCGCATGGCTGACTTTGCTAGATGGGTTATCGCGGCGATTCCTGCTTTAGGTGTAGACCCTAGTAACTTTCTCGCTGCCTACAGAGGAAATATTCAGGATATCAACCTATTGGCCTTGGAATCAGCACCAGTAGCGAGAGAAATAATGATTCTAGCTAGTGAACTTCATGAGGGTGGTGAATGGGTAGGAACTGCCACGGAATTGTTGGATAAGCTAAGTTTTGATGTAGGAGAGACCACAGAGCGCCGGAAGGATTGGCCGAAGAGTGCTAGAGCACTGGGAACTACACTCAGACGGCTAGCCCCAAATCTTCGAGCCGTAGGTGCGGACATCACATGGGATCGTGGGGGTGGTGAGCGTCTTATCTATATTCGAAAAGGCAAACAAAATTACAATGTGCCAGCTAAACATAAGAAGGTAAAAATAGTAACAAAAACTGGCACTAAACTTCAGATTAACATGGCTAGGTGACGCAAAGTGATTCATTCAAGCGTAAGTCCTGACCGAGAACGGCAGGCAGCGAAGAAAGGAGGAACTGATGAAAGGACAGGAGACAGGACAGGAGACAGAGGTAATAACTGAAGAGGAGTGGGACAGATTAACCGAGGAGCAGCAGCATGACGAACTCAATCGGATCTTTAAGCTAAGATGGGGCATAAATAGCTGCTGTCCCCACTTCACCGTAGTGGATTGCGC
>SDBS01004103.1_pt1 | contig 14283 bp, 11 predicted proteins | sample 2277091 | NCBI WGS metagenome assembly SDBS01 (sample SAMN10404972, study PRJNA504765) | marine sediment metagenome | isolation source: marine sediment core GS10_PC15, 163 cmbsf | place: Arctic Ocean: Southern Knipovich Ridge | collected 2010
TCCCATACGTGCTTGTATTATAACTATATTCAATTTACACACAAATATGTTTTTTTGATTTCTTTAGAATTGGTTAATTATTATTATTCATATAAAATTACTATAATAGTTTCAAATCTTTTTAGAAATTTATTTTTAATTATTCGATTTAAAATTTAATGAAAGTTGTACTCGCAATAAAATAAATTTTGGAGGACTAAGATATGCCAGGTATTGTTTTTAAGAAGGTAAATAGATTACCTAGTAATATTATTACTGAATTTGCGAAATTACCCTCTAGTATAATCTCTGATGCTCAAGGTCGGAATAATACAATGGATGCATCTATAAAACCATTAAGAAGTGATTGGAAAATGATAGGTTCTGCTATTACTGTTAAAGCGATGGTTGGAAATAATTTAGGTGTTCATCAAGCACTGTATTTAGCTAAGGAAGGAGATATAATTGTAGTAGATGGAAATGGCTTTGAAAATATCGCAATGTGGGGTGGGATTATGACGGAGATTGCAGTTAAGAGAAAACTCGCTGGTTTAGTTGTTGATGGTTCAATTAGAGATGTAGAAAGTGCTATAGAATTGAATTTTCCAATATTTTCGAGAAGCATATCTCCTAGAGGCCCTCATAAAGGCTGGGGTGATGATGTTAATGTTCCCATTTCATGTGGTGGTGTGCCTGTTTTACCGGGAGATATCATATTAGGGGATTCTGACGGAATTGTAGTTGTTCATAAAAGATTTGCTGTAGAGGTATTAAAACATTCAAAAGAAAGAATTGAAATGGAAAAAAGATGGACTCAGGAATTAAAGGATGGTAAAACTACTTTCGAAGTAATTGGATTAAATAAAAATGTTGAATTCTTTTCTATAAGAGAGTTTGATGAGGCTTTTGATGATTAATTTTAGAATTATAACCATTGGTTTAATATCTTATTATCTAAATCATATTACCGACTAGATGGAAAATAAAAAATCATATGTAATGTGATCAATATGGCAAAGACTCTATTAGTTATAGGCGCAGGAAAATATCAACTACCTGGGATAATAAAAGCTAAAAAAATGGGATTAACAGTTATAGCTACAGATTATGATCCTAAAGCAATTGGATTTGAGTATTGTGATATATTTCATATTATTGATGTAAAAGATAAGGAAGAAAATCTAAAAATCGCAAAAAAATATAGAATAAATGGCGTAGTTTCTTTCGCTACCGAAATAGCGGTCCCTACAGTTGCTTATATAGCAGAACAATTAAATCTACCAGGAATTGATTATGAAACTTCCTTAAATGCGACAAATAAGCTGAGAATGAGGGAGATTTTTAAAAAAGCTAATATACCCAGTGTAGAATTTTTTGAAATAAATTCTCTTAAATCCCTCTTCGATGCTATTAATATAATTGGTTTTCCAGCTGTTTTAAAACCCTCAGATAGTTCAGGTAGTAGAGGAGTTACTGTATTGCATTCTATAGGAGAAGTACCTGATTCTTTTAATAGAGCAATAAGCTATGGCAATTCTAAGTCAAAGGAATGCATATTAGAAGAATTTTTTGAAGGAATTGAATGTACAATTGAAGGATTTTCCTATAAAGGTAATCACTCAATTTTAGCTATTTCAGAAAAAAAGAAACCAGATACAAAATATCGAGTTGCTACGGAACTTTTTTATCCACCAACATTCAGAGGTGAAATAATTGAGAAAATTAAATCAACAGTAACCTCCGCGCTCGATGCCCTAGGAATAGAAAATGGTATGACCCATTCAGAAATAATAGTTAATGAAGAGGGGAACTTAATAATCGTTGAAGTTGCTGCAAGAGGAGGGGGTTTTGGTATCTCGAATATTATAATTGAACAAATTACAGGATTTGATCCGATTTCGTCATTAATTATGTTATCTATTGGTGAAGAAATTAAAGTAGACATAAAAAGCCATAATAGTGCCATTCTAAAATTTTATGCTCCAAATCCAGGAATATTAGAAGAAATCCAAGGAAGGGAAAAGTTAAAAAGTATTCCGAATACCACAGTTGAGTTTTTTATATATGAAAGTGAAATAATACCAACTCTTATGACTGATGGTAGTCGAACGGCAAGTATAATTTCCTGGGGTAAGAATAGAGAACAAGTCAACTTTCAAGTAAAGCAAGTTGAAGACACAATAAATTTTAAGATTTCACCATTTCCTCTACCGAAAGATTCATTTAAGAAAATTTCTGACTCCAAATCAATGAATATAGGTACAAAAGTAAAAGAACTAAGAAAAAATAATATTGATATTGTAGATTTAAGTTGGGGAGAGCCATATTTTAATACTCCCACAAAAATTATTGAAGCCGCGCATAGATTTCTTGACTCGGGATACACTCACTATACCCCTGGTAGGGGTTATCTCTCATTAAGAACAGCTCTTTGCAATGAAATTAAAGGTCGATTAAATATTGATTACGATCCAGAAAAAGAGATAATCCTAACCAATGGAGGTAAAATGGGAAGTTTTTATGCATTATCTGCCTTTATTCAAAATAATGATGAGGTGTTAATCCTTGAACCTTTCTGGCTTAGTTATAAAGAACAAGTATTATTAGCTGGGGGAAAACCTATTTTCGTAAAATCTGATCCAGACAATATTTTCCGCCCAAATATAAAAGACTTATATAGTAAAATATCATATAAATCAAAGATACTAATTTTAAATAATCCATGTAATCCTACTGGCATCGTTTTCACCCAAGATGAATTACAAAAAATTAGTAAATTGGTAATAGAGAAAAATTTACTAATAATTTCAGATGAAGTATACAGAACCATCACTTTTGATAGAAAACATATATCAATATCCCAATTAGAAAATATGAGAAATAGAACAATTATAGTCGATAGTTTTTCAAAATCATTTGCAATGACAGGATGGAGAATAGGTGTTATTTATGCACCAAACCATCTGATGGATGAGATATATAAAATTCATCAACACTCTTCAACATGTGTAGTTGATTTTATACAGATGTCAGCGCTTATTGCTTTAAATGAATGTATTAAAGAACCTATTCATATGTGTAAACAATATAAGGAAAAGAGAGATTTTCTAATTAAAAGATCAACTGAACTTGGTAACATTGAACTCATCAAACCAGAAGGAACATTTTATGCAATGTTAAAATTACCAAATTCAAAATATGCAGATACTCTGATTTCTGCGATTTTATTAGAGGAATATAACGTAGCTACTGTACCTGGTTCAGCCTATGGTGAGAGCTCAACAGGATATCTACGTTTATGTTTTGCAAAACCAGAAGAAGAATTATCTAAAGGTCTAGAAAGGATATCCAAATTTCTGAAAAAATATAAAATTTAATTTTATTAACTTTTACATAACACATTTAATCGAAATTTTTTATTATTATTTTCTCTACTTCTCTAATTTTCTCCTCATAATTTTTTAGATATTCAGCACTTGTTAGATGACCTTTACCATCTGCTACACCGATAACTCTAGTTGGGTGCGTAATTGAGTCAACTACAATATCGCCTTCAAGTCCAAAAAAACCTCCGGCAACTATATTTAACTCTCTAAGTTTTTTTCTACCATATATATTATGTTTTAAATCATAAGTCTCAATAACATTAATAATATTCCCAGATAAACCAGCCCTCATATCTAATCTAAATATAGTAAAATTGTTTTCTAAAGCATAATTTATTGCTTTTTCGTCTATAGATCCAATACCAGCATCAACTATTATTGTGTCCGAAGAAAACTTTTTTATCATATTAAGATCTAATACAGGATTATCAATTGAGAAACTTATAACTGCGTTAAAATTTATTCCCTTCGGTAATTTAATACAATAAGTAATTTTGGATGGACATTCTTCAGGTAATATATAATTTAAGCTATTAATTACTTTCGAAGCCTCTGGACTTTCCTTATCTAATAAATATACAATACTCCCTCTTTCACACAATTTTAATGCTAGTTTAGCGCTTAGATTATTTAATTTGCAGATAAGAATATTTTTATCTAAATTATCTTCTAGAAACAAATTAACTAAAGCATCAGTCGCCTCAACCCACGCGTCACTGTCTTTATAAGATAACAAAACACTATAATTTACAACTTTTTTAACTTCAGAATATAAATTAAGGAGTTCTTTGGATTTTTTCTCATCATCTATTAAAATATAATCAACTATACCATCAATCGCTTTAGCTATGATTTTTGCATCTTTTAAGTTATCTACTTCCACATTTCCTATTATCGTTAATGAACTTTCTCTAACAAATGGAAAAAAAACTGATTTAGATACTCTTTTTCGAGGAGCAATACCTATTGTAAAGACTGTTTTTTTCCTCTGTACCTCAGCTAAAGTCAACAATTCATTTAGAACTTTTTCTAAATTTTTTTCTATTGAATTCATCCTTATTCTACTCATCTATAAAAAATTTTCTTGGATATTTTATATTTTTAGTATTTTTTTCTGTAACAATCTGTTCTGCAACTTCTCTTATTAATTCATTAGTAGGAGAGACCTTTTCTATTTCACTGACTTTAATTATTAAATCTCTAATATCAATATTAAATTCTTTAGCAACAGGTTTAAATCTATTCAAAAAACTTGAATGAAATTGAGCATAACCAGCAGTAACATCTAAAAATAGAATACCTTGCAGATTTTCTAATAAAGGTTTTATATAGGTTTCACCTAGATCCATTAATCGATAAATATCCAGACCTGAACCTAATTTCTTCTTTTCCATTATTGTTCCTAAAACCTCTGTTTGAGCATTTCCTCCACCTCTTCCCATCCCTAATAAAGAACAATCAACAACTTGAGCACCTTCATCTATTGCTGTTAAAGAATTTGCAATTGCTAGCATTAAATTGTTATGACCATGAAATCCTATATCTGCATTGATATCATCTCGAATTGATCTAATATATGTCTGAATATCTTCTTGAAACATTCCTCCAGCAGAATCAACGATAGCTATAATATCAGGCTCAAAAGAATCTGCAATTAGAGCTTTTTCTTTAAATTTTTCTGGATCCAAAGCATAAGATTTCATTAAATTTATTGATACCTCGAGACCTGAATCTTTAGCAATTCTAACAGCATCTTTTGCCTTTTCAACTTCAGAGATATTTATCCCAACTCTTATAAAATCAAGTCCCCAATCCACACTCTTCGGGATATTCTCAAGTTTTCCGATATTTGGAATGAAAAAATGTCCGATTTTTGATTTTCCTTTAAAATAGTTTGCAGTTTTTATATATTCTTTTTCAGAATGCTTTGCAGAATTATATTGTGAACGATAGGCATCAAAACCGACTCCATGTCCTACTTCTATTCTTGGAATACCCGCTTCTACTAATCCTTTAGTAACAAACGCAACCGTTTTTTTACTTAATTGAAAATCTACAACGTAACTACCATCTCTAAGAGTACAGTCAAGTATTTCAAGTTTTCTCATAACAATAAAAACAATAGTACTTAGAATTTAATTTATGTTGATATAATTAAAAATTTTAATGATTTTGCTTTAAATTTTTAAAATAACTCATAATAATCTTATTGATTTGTTCTGATCCAACTGATTTGAACTTTTTTTTACAATTTTCATGAAGGATTTTTCTTAGTTGTTGATTATCTAATAGTTTACTCAATTCTTTCATTATATATAATTTATCTAAACTTTTGAATTTATCAACAAGTAATGTCATGTCTTCAATAGATATTAATTTTCCTAATTCAAGGTTTTCTTTACTATTTGGGATAATAATTGTAGGTACGCCAATATAAATCAATTCAAATAATGTACCCCCCCCTGCTGATAGAGCAATATCTGAATTAATCATTAAATCATAAATATTTTTTGGATTTTCAATATAATCAAAATTACGATAAGTTTTACAGAATTCTTTAAAGAATTCCTTATCTTTAAAACCTGGTCCTATGATAAGCTTTATTTGGTATTTTTTTAACTCATCTCCTAGTAATAGACATATTTGTTTTGTCATACCTTTCGAATCTGTCGTTCCAAATGAAATGAAAATATTATTTACATGTTTGGAAATCTTATAATTTATATCTTTTTTGAGAAGATTTAAATTTAAAATCCAATAATTTATTCCTTGATATATTTTAATATCATTCTTATCCGTAATATCTAGCTTAGGGGTGATATTTATGATTATATCGGACATTGGAATTAATTTTTCATTTGATGTATCTAAAATTATTATGTTTAAGTTTGAAGTTTTTATTTCTTGAATTAATTTCTCTTCTAATTCAGGTATATCTATAATTAATAGATTAATTTTTAAATTTAGTAGCTTGTTTTTAATAAATTTGATTCGAGCATTTAATTCTACTGGTATATTTATAATAGAAAAACCAGCATTTCTAATCAATTCATTAGAATAAGGATAATATTGTGTAAAAAATATTATTGTCTTTAAGTCTGAATGTATTCTTAGGAAATCTGCTAAGTTTAAACATCGAATTACATGTCCTGTCGCGATATTATAATTCGCATCTACAAGAAAAGCCAAATTGATATTAAATAAACTCAATTTCTTTTTCATTTTTTGTTATCTATCAATAATGAAATATTTTATTCAACAATTATGATGTAAAATCATAAATTTATAAGAAAATTTTATGATTTTATACTTATTGCCATATTATATTACAAAATATATTAAACTAAAAATTAAAATTAATTAAAAAATTTATACTTAATAATAATTTTGGAGAAAATTATGAAAGAAGAGACATACCAAATGAAGAAATGGCATGGTGATTTTGGTAGATTATATACAGACCGAAATCTCCTATCTCTTGAAGAAGTGGAAGAACTTTGCAAAAATAATTATGGCGTAACTCGAACTGAGCTGAATAATGAGTTTTTATTTGATTTCGATCGTTCATTCCGAATTCTAGAAGTTGGTTCCAACATTGGAAATCAGTTATTATTTTTACAAAAAATGGGATTTAAATCTTTATATGGAATTGAATTACAAGAATATGCGGTTGAGATTTCAAAAAAAAGAACAGTGAATATCAATGTTATCCAAGGGTCGGCTTTTGATATTCCTTTTAAGGCTAATTTTTTTGATTTGGTATTTACTGCCGGTGTTCTCATACATATCTCTCCCTCAGATATAAAGAAAGTGCTAAAGGAAATCCATCGTTGCACAGATAAGTATATTTGGGGTTTTGAATATTATGCAGATAAATATACAAAAGTTAAATATCGTGGACATGATGATTTATTGTGGAAAGCAGATTTTGCTAAAACATATTTAAACACCTTCGATGATTTAAAACTAATTAAAGAAAAAAAATTCAAGTATTTAGAAAACGATAATATAGATTCGATGTTCTTACTTGAAAAGGTCTAATTTATTTATTGTAAGAAAATTTAAACTTCTTTTTGTTTCACATCTTTATTAATCTCAATAAGTTCTGTCTTCAAAATAGTTTATTATTACATCTTTTATCACTTGAGCATTTTTAATTAATCTTGAGAGAATTGTCTTAAATTCATATTCCATTACTTTTGCCAAAGAAATATATTTAAACTTGAAATTTTATATGAAACAATTAGAGTAAGATAAATTAAAAGTTGATAGAGATTATATATTTAAAGCATTATGTAAAGAAAATATTGAGGTTAATATCTGGTATATTCCAATTCATTATCATAGCTATTATGCTAAAAATTTTGGGTTATAAAAGAGCATGTTCCCAAATGTGGAATGATTATTCCTTAGAATATTAACTCTGCCAATATTTGCTAAAATAAGTGATGACAATGCTTTCGACGTTATAAAACCTTTAGAAAAAGTAATTAATTACTATAAAAAATAAAGATTTTGAACAAACTATGCTAAATCTCGATCTCTGCAAGCATAGCATAAGGGAACTTTATCATACCGTTTATTTTTAATATCCAGATATAATCGCTTGAATACATCACCAGTCCATATCTCATTTATGCTCATTTCTGAGACATCACCTATGCAATTAATACAATTGAAGTCAGTGGCACATATACCAACTTTATTATTTGAAAAAATATACATAAAGCCTCTATCAATTCTTTTACATGGTTCTGTATTTACTACACGCTCATCTATAATATCAACATTGGTTGGAATATCTCTTTGTCCAATAAACTTTTCTAATCGATTAACATTAATAATATCTACTTTTGGACCCCATTCTTCAAAAAATTTTCCTATTTGGTGATGAACAATGGGGATATCAATCATTTGTATTCTAAAAAATGGTTTTCTTTTATTCATCTTCTTTTTTAAGGATAAGAAATTATTTAGATTTTTCATTACTAAATTAAAATCCGATTTTGGACTAATTTTCTTGTAATTTTCTCTATCTAGAGCATTTAATGAAAGATTTAGAAAATCTAAACCAGAATTTAATAATTTTTTCGCATTTAATTCATCTAGCAGATTACCATTTGTACTAAGCCATAGTGGATGAATACTTGGATACTTATTAACATATTCAAGCATCTCAAAGAAACGTGGATGGAGCATTGATTCTCCTATATTATATAACCATAATCGCTGAATTTCGTATTTAGATATCTCATCTATTAATTTTTGGAAAAGATTAAAGTCAAGATCTACAGTTTCACGAATTAAACTATTTCTAGGACACATTATGCATAATAAATTGCATCGATTTGTTAGTTCCATCAATATTTTTAAAGGGAAATCGCTTTCCGAGCTTCTAATCTTTCTTTTTCGTGATGATTCTAAATATTTTAATCCTAGCCTTTTTCCTGCAATATAAGCTTCTTCACTCTCAATAATATTATAATCATTATCAACAACAATATTGCTTAGTCTGGCGGTTTTCTTAAATTTCTCAATTTCCTCATTTACTTTTTGTTCATGTATTTCTTTTTCTGCATCTCTCCTGAAAATCTTAATATTCGCGTATTCCATTTAATTCACCTCTTATTACCTTTTTCTAGCATAAACTATACATTGCCTTCCAATCCCCAATTTGGCAAAATTTTTATACATATTCTTTCTTATTTCTTAATTTCTAAGAGATACAATAAATCACTTATAATATCAAACTTCTAACAAATGATTTACTTATTATATAGTAAATTTAATATTGTTTTATAAACTCTTTGAGTCGCTAAACCGTCGTTTTTATAATTATATTTTTCAACAAATTGTTTTCTTTCTTTACTTTTCAAAGATGGATTTTCTAGAATTTCTTTAATTAGTAAAGACAATTCATTACAATTAGATAATTCAAATGCCGCGTTATTTAATATATAATGTATTGAATCTTTGTTAAAGTTTAAACAAATTACAGGTTTGCCTAAGATCATTGCTTCTAATCCAACCGTAGAATATTTAGTTATAAGACAATCACAGGAAACTAATAAATTAAAAGAATTATAATGTTTGACAACAGATGCATTATTTACCCCAAATTCCTCAATTAAATCATTATATAGATCTAAATTTCGATCCATCGGATGTAGCTTAATTATTAAATAGATATTTGATAAATTTTTAATTACATTTAAAATACATGTAATTATCTTCTCAATTTCTGAAGAATAAGAACCGAAATTAAAAAAAAAAGATACTGGAGGAGATAAGAAAATTATTTTTTTGTTTATCCCTATGTGAAAATCTTCAAATACTAATTTTTTAATCTTTGATTTTAATTGGGGATTACTATTAATTTGGATATATTTATCAAAACGGGGGCTTCCAGTTCTTATAATTCTCTCAGAATTAATTCCTTTTTGAACAAAAGCTTGCTTATGAGTACCCCCCCAAATAGCGTATTTGGTGAATGGATTAGGAAAAGGTGTTAATGGTGCTGTATCCAATCCTGGAAGGCCATGATCGATAACCAAAGAACTAATGTTTAATTCATGTGAAATTAAAACATTTAAGTATTCAAATTCTAAATCAGAGTTATTTAAAATTATAAGGTTAATCTTATTATGTTTTAGTAAATATACAATTATTAAACAGTTTTCAATAATCCTTTTAAAATCAGTTTTTATAGCAGTAATAATTTTCTTTTTTACAATTGGCCAGAAATTAAAATCATTATATACAAATTTTTTACTAATTTTATTGATTTTAATCTTTTTAATCAAAATTTTATAATTATTTTCTATATGTTTAATTGTTCTTTTCTTAATAATTAGATTATAATTTCTAAAAATTTTAAAAAAAAATATTATTTAATTTTTTTTTTTTACATACTAAATTGATTGAAAAAGTAATTCCTAAGTTTTCAAATAATAATTGAGAAATCAAAATAAAAAATATTTAGTCTAGGATTCTTCAATAAATTCTTAGTTATAGATGGATGAAAGTTATATAATCTATATTGATAAAGTAAGATTTTCTTTTTATTTTTATTTTTAATAGGAGGAATTAATAAGCTAAAATTAAAAATCAAATTTAAAAAAGTAATAGTAAATATTTACCTTATAAATTTGAAGTGATTTCTTAATTTGGTGTTAGGAGTATTTATAGGTTTTGATATATCTTTAATACTTTCTCCTGAAAAGATTTCTAATTTAATATTTTTGTTTTTACAAATAAATTTTAAAACGTCATTAAATTCACTTATAAAAATATTATTATTATTATTAAAAGAAATGATTCTCGAGGGATTTTCTTTTGCTAATACATTATTTATTACTTGGGCATTTTTAATTATTCTTGATAGAAAACCCTTAAATACTAATTCCATTACTTTTGCTAAAGAAATGTATTTAAACTTGAAAATATCATTATGCCATTGCTCTGCAATTTTATAAGCTGTATCATTTATTAATAACATTTCTTCTTTTGTAATAAAATCTTCAAGAACTTTATATGTTAAGAATGTCTTTTTCAAAAAAAAACTTATTTTTAAATCTGTTGGAAAAAATAATATATTTTTATAATCTAATTGATTTAAATATTCAAATCTTTCAAAATCACTTACTGAATTAAGTATTACAATAGTTTTTTTAGTCAATTTCCTAGTTTTATTAATTAAACAACACTTTAAAAAATTTCTTTTATATATTAAGTATTACTTTGTGTTTAAATCAATGGTTTAATTTATTAATTAGAATCTAATTCAAATTTATAATAAGCGTGGAAATTATACAAATTTAAAAGATTAAAAATAAATTAAATCAATTTACTAAATTTTCTTATTAGTTATTTTCATTGTCAATATTTTTTTATTAAAGAATATTAAAAATAAATACATACTTAAAAAACAAGAATTTTTAGATTTCAGAATATAGAAATAAACTCTTTAGTTTAATAAATAATAACATAATAGTGAAAATATGGGTAAAACAACAACAGAAGAAAAATTATTTATTAATTTTAAAAAACTCGGTTGGACTAATTGTGCTCAATCTCTCTCAATATTTAATCTTTTAATGAAAGCGAGAAAATTTGTATTACCAAATACAATACTTCTGGATATGGGCGCGGGGCAATCACGTTATAAGTTTTTTTTTGAACATAGTCATTATATCTCTGTGGATTTTGCTGACGGAGATTCTAATTGGAATTACAGCAAATTAGATTTTATTGGAGATATTTGTAATTTAAATTTTATTAAAAATGAAAGTATAAATAATTGTTTAAATACAACAACCTTAGAGCATATTAAGGAACCTTCAGATTTTTTTTCGGAAGTTAATAGAATCCTTAAACCTAGTGGTAAACTCTTCTTATATGTCCCTTTTGTTTATAATGAACATCAAATTCCTCATGATTATTATAGATATACCAGTTATGCTTTAAGATATTTATGTGAAAAAGCAGGATTAAGAGTTGTTTCAATTAAACCATCTAATAAACCGGTATATACAGGATCAAGATGGTTAAATATATCATTACATGGATTACAAGGAAAAGGATTATTCTCAAAACTTATGATAAAGTTATTAAAAATATATGTTAAATCGGGATTAATTCCATTATTTGATTTTTTAGATAGATATTCGACAGTAGACAATTTCCCCCAATGTTGGTTGTTAATAGCTCAAAAATCCGGTTCTCTAAGTAGCACAAACTCTACATATGATAAAAAAACTGATGCTTTAAATTCAATAATATGCTGCCCTGAATGTAAGAGTAATATCCAATACTCCGAAAACTCATATATCTGCTTAAAATGTAAGAAAAAGTATACAGCTAAAGATGGTCCAATTAATTTTCTTCAATGATTTCTTGAATATTGATACAAAAATGAAGTTAAACTTTATTTGAGGAATTATTAAGTTTTACTCCTTTCTTCAAATTTGACTCATGGAGTGCGTATTATTTTCGTCAATAGGTATAAAAAAAAAGTGAAAGAATTAAAGAAACTTTAAAAGTTATAATTTGGTAAAAAACACAGAAGGTAGTTCGTACTGAACGCATTTTAAAAGGGAGGCTCCATTTAAAAATTCATGATCCAAAAAAATGGGCTAAAAATTTAGAAGATTAAAAACAGAAATGTAAGAAATTATTAGATTTGCTCTTGATGAAAAATTATATTTTTAAATAAATTAAAACTGAAAAAGAATGGTAAATTTGATATTTTAATAAACTGTTAAAATTATAATTTTAAGAATTAAATCGAGATTCCAAAATTGAATGATACCAAACCTTTTAAGCATCCTATTTACATAACACGCCCATTGTTAGTTCCACTGAAAAAAATATATAATAAAATCGAGGAAATCTGGAAATCCAAATGGCTTACTAATATGGGCCCTCAACATCGATTACTCGAGAAGGGATTAATAAAATATCTTAAAATTAAGTATTTAACTCTATTCTGTAATGGTACTCTTGCCTTAGAATTAGCCTTTCAAGCTTTAAAATTAACTGGACAAGTCATTACGACCCCTTTTACTTTCCCAGCTACAGTAAACTCTTTATTTCAAAAGAATTTAGAACCTATTTTCTGTGATATAAACTTAAATGATTATAATATAAATAGTGATTTAATAGAAGATTTGATAACTCCTCAAACTTCAGCAATCTTACCCGTACATGTTTTTGGAAATCCTTGCGATATTGAAAAAATAGAGAAAATTGCAAATCAATATAATCTTAAAATCATTTATGATGCCGCTCACTGTTTTGGCGTAGAATATAAAGGTCAAGGTATTGGTAATTTTGGCGATGTTAGCATGTTTAGTTTCCATGCTACAAAGATCTTTCATACTATTGAGGGAGGTGCTCTTACATTTCAAGACCCTGATTTAAAAATGAATTTATCTTTATTAAAAAATTTTGGAATTAGAAATGAAGAGGAAGTTATCTTACATGGGACTAATGCAAAAATGAATGAAGTTCAAGCTGGAATTGGTTTGCTAAATTTAAGATTAGTTGAAGAAGAAATTGAAAAAAGGAAAGTCTTATCATTAATTTATAAGGAAAATCTAGCGGATATTAATGGAATTAAATGTATGGACGAAAAAAAAGATGTTAAGTATAATTATCAATATTTTCCCATCTTAATTAATAAAAAGATGTTTAAATTTTCCAGAGATCAAGTCTATGAATATTTAAAAAAGTATAATATTTTTTCAAGAAAATATTTTTATCCGTTATGTACGGATTATAAATATTATAATAACAACAATTTTAATCCTCAAATTCCAAACGCAAAAGTAATTGTTAATCAAATCTTATGCCTACCTTTATATGGTGATTTGACAGAAGAAATTATAATTCAGATATGTAAAATCTTATCTCATATTCAATAAAAAAAATTTTAATATCTATTAAAAATCAAACTAAATTGAGTCCTGAATGAGATTAAAAATCCTAAAATTTTATATCAACTTGATATTAAGACTATTTCGTGATATTTTAACTTTAAAAGACGTTAAACAAGATATCGAAAGATTTCCAGAAAGAATTAATAAGCAAAAAAAAATTAATAAATTTTCAAGATTAAAGGAAAATTTAAATCAATTTTTAAAAATCAAATTTTATTTTAATAAATTTAATGATTTTATTAATGTTTTTGAGATTTTAGAAGACAAATACTCAAAAAAAATATTTATTGAGTTGATAAGTGGACGTATATTAGGTTTTGACAGAGTTAAATTATCATTAAATAATAAAAAATATTGGAGAGTAAAAGAATTAGTAAAAACTATGATACCAGGAGAAGAATTTATTATGTCTGGAGATTGGGTTTTGAATTATTATGATTTAAACAAGATTGGATTACCAATAAAAATGTTTGATCACT
>SDBS01004105.1_pt1 | contig 14280 bp, 13 predicted proteins | sample 2277091 | NCBI WGS metagenome assembly SDBS01 (sample SAMN10404972, study PRJNA504765) | marine sediment metagenome | isolation source: marine sediment core GS10_PC15, 163 cmbsf | place: Arctic Ocean: Southern Knipovich Ridge | collected 2010
GTTATCAGCAACCAATGTCTGAGGCGAACCGACCAGTTCGGTCGTACTTTCCATGACATTGTCGGGAAACGAAGTCGATATGTCGTATCTATAAAGATCTATGTTTTCATTTTTATCAAACGCACCCAGCCTAACCAAAACCTTAAAGATCCCTTCCTCAGGATCAATGCCGGCCCTTGCTATAATTGCTTTGCCAAGATCATACTGTTTGCACTCTTTTTCAAAAATATAAAATGATTTCAGAATCTTTACAATTTCTAATTTATCCTCGGGCAAGGAAGGGTTACTATCATTAAAGACACTTTTGAGCCAGACACCACCCTCTTCGATAATTTGATTTCTGCGGGCAGCCTCTTTTTCCTGGGCAGCTTTGCGTTCGACCTGATCTTCCGAATTCGGGAAAAAACGATCATGGTTAAATCTAAAATAAAGCCTGTCATTAAAAAATGCCCTGACTACGGCTGACTCGTTGTCGTAAGTCGGGCTGTCCGGAAAACAGAATTCGGTCATTGTACCAAGGTCGACCCATTCTTGTTCTGTATTTAGAACTTCCCACAATCCCTTAATATCTATATGGTTAGTCAATTCTTTACGCCGGTTTGCTATCTCCTTTAAGGCGTCAACAACCTTATGTCTTCCCATGGACAAATCGAGACGCATCTCGCACTTATGTAACAGGCGACTGGCTGAAAGGTTGACTTCACGGTCGGTTTCGGTTAGGAGCCTGAGCCTCTGTTTCTTGACTTCCAGAACAATCGCACATATTATTTTCTGGCGGTCGATAAATTCAACAACATTTCCTGATTCCATACTTAAGTCATAACAGCCGACCATGTGAAAGTCAATGTGCGGACTGAAGTTATATGAGGTGTCGGGGAGTTTTATCGAAAAGTTATCCTCAATTAAGCGTAATGGGTGATCAGATGTAAAAGCGTGTGCTGTTTGAGGCGGTCAGAGAAAGGCAAGCATAATTTCATGAAACCGACAAATTTAATAAAGCCGTATCTTTTGGAAAATCGGTCTCTCATTTACCTGGGCCTTGTCTGTCTGATTGCTGTCGATTTTTTACAGCTTTTTATACCGCGCATCATAAAATGGGCTGTGGACGATCTGACGTCATTTCACATCGATTCGATAACGCTTTTTCTCTATGCCCTTTATATCGTAGGTATTGCCATAATGATCGGTATTTTTCGATATGTATGGCGGCGCTGCCTGCTCGGCACTTCAAGGCGGGTGGAAGAAGGGCTGCGCAACATGCTTTTTGCCCATATTCAGACCCTTTCGGCCTCATATTTCGATAAAGTCAAAACCGGAGACCTGATGGCCCATGCCACAAACGATATTCAACATATACGTATGGCAACGGGCATGGGCATGGTTGCGCTGACCGATGCCATTGTTCTCGGTACCGCAGCCATAGGCTTCATGGCTTACATCAATATCAAACTGACTGTATTCGTGCTCATCCCGATGCCTATGATAGTCCTCTGTGCACGTTTTTTCAGTAAAAAAATGCACCGTCTTTACGGAGAGGTGCAGGGGTCATTTTCGGATTTAACCGAGGTGGTGAGAGAGCGCTTTGCAGGCATCCGTATAATCAAGGCTTATAACATGCAAGAAGGAGCGGCAACCAGACTCGAAGCCACATCAAAGGATTACATCGACAAAAACTTAAGCCTGGTCAGGATTACCGGGTCCTTTTTCCCGATGATGGTTCTTTTTTCAAACCTGAGCCTTGCCATTGTACTTTTTTTCGGGGGGCGACAAACCATTGATTTCACCATCACTCCTGGAGATTTTGTCGCCTTTATAAGCTATCTCGGGCTCATTACATGGCCGATGATGGCCATAGGCTGGGTAACAAACCTTATCCAGCGAGGCAAAGCATCACTCGACAGGATCAGTAAGATCATGCAAACCCGGCCGGAAATAGAAGATATGCCGGAAGCAGTCTCCATTAAACACATAAATGGGTCTGTTGTTTTTGAAAATGTTACATTTTCCTATGGTACTGATCTTTATGAATCCGGCCCCTTAACTGTTCTCCATGGGATTGATATTAAACTCGACCAGGGGAAGATCCTGGGCATAGTAGGTCCTCCGGGAAGCGGAAAATCGACTCTTTTGAGCCTGATACCAAGGATCTTTGACGTATCACAGGGACGTATTCTGTTAGACGGGATAGATATTCGCAATATTCAGGTTCGTAGCCTCAGGTCCAAGATCTCGTTCATACCCCAGGAACCCTTTTTATTTGACGGTACGATCCGGGAAAACATAACGTTCGGAAATAAAAGAACAAAAGATTCGGAATTGATCAAGGCCGCTGAAAAAGCATGCATTTATGATACCATAATATCCTTTTCAGACGGTTTTGAAACCATCGTAGGAGAAAAAGGGGTTATTCTTTCAGGTGGTCAGAAACAGCGCATTGCCCTTGCCCGGGCTCTGCTACAGGACACATCCATCATAATACTGGATGATCCCGTCAGCCAGGTGGATTTGGAAACAGGGAACGCTATCATAAACAACATCAGGTCAATGGCCGGACAAAGGACAATCTTCATTGTCTCGCACAGGCTTTCAGCGGTGCGATTTGCTGACCAGATTATCGTCCTTGAAAACGGCCGTATTTTTGAATCCGGCGCCCATGCGGAATTGTTGGCAAATGATAAATACTATGCAAAGGCATTTCGACTCCAGGAAATAGAAGAGGAATATGCGTACTGATTTTGGATATTTCGAGGAAAAGCAGCTCGGCAAGCCATATGATGTGAAATTATTAAGGCGGCTATATCCATATACCAGGCCTTACAAACTGCTTTTATTCTGCTCGATCATTATTGTTATTCTAATAACATTGATAGACCTTTCGCTTCCATACATCACCAAGATAGCAATTGATCAGTATATTGTACCGCAAGTACGTTCAGCCGGAACCCGGATTTCTGATACTGCTGAAAATAAAATCAGATACTTAAAGGCTGATATAACAATCCAGGAAATCGAATCAATCGTCAATAAATATCCCGATTGTTTCAAGATATATGAATCTTATGCCCTGATATCATTTGACGACCTGCCCAAACTCGAAAAAGAAGATCTTACGGTATTGCGTAAAGATGATTTTTCCGGTGTTGCTTTTGTTACGTCAATCTTCCTTGTCATCATAATTATAAACTTTGTTCTCAATATTGCGCAGGTAATGATGATGGAATATTCCGGTCAGATGATTATGCACGATTTGAGGGTGCGGCTGTTTGAGCATATCCAGAGCCTTTCGGTCGCATTTTTTACCCGCAATCCCGTGGGTCGGCTTGTTACTCGGGTCACCAATGATATTCAGAACATGCATGAACTGTTCACTTCCGTCATTGTATTTGTCTTCAAGGATCTTTTTCTGCTAATAGGGATCGCGATTGTTCTCCTCAGTATTAACTGGCAACTGGCGCTTGTTTCTTTTACTGTGATCCCTTTTGTTCTTTATGCATCCATCCATTTTTCAGATCAGGCCCGGGAAGCTTTCAGGATCTTGCGGATAAAGATCGCAGAGATAAATACCCGGTTTTCTGAAACCATTGGCGGAATAACTGTAATCCAGCTTTTTTTGCAGGAGAAGGTAAATTATCTTGGTTTTAAAAGGCTGAACCATGAACACTACCTGGCAGGAATGAGACAAGTTCATGTTTTTGCAGTGTTTCTGCCGGTCATAGAACTTCTGGGTGCGGTTGCAATAGGAGTTGTAATCTATTACGGCGGCGGCAGTGTCCTGTCAGGAAGCATAAGCCTCGGCGACCTTGTTGCCTTTATTTCCTACATGAAGATGTTCTTCAGACCCATCAGGGACATCGCTGAAAAATACAATATCCTGCAAAATGCCATGGCATCGGCTGAAAGAATATTTCTGATCCTGGATAGCACCGAAAGCTTGCCTCAGCCTGTCCAGTTTATCGAATCCGACCCAAAATCCGGCTTAAAAACACGAAGTCCCTCTTTGGAAAAGATTACGGAAATTACCCTGGAAGATGTTTCATTCGGTTATGTTGAAGGCGAAACAGTGCTTAAAAGGGTTTCGTTCAGCGTAAATGCAGGCGAAACCCTGGCTGTGGTGGGACCGACAGGTTCGGGGAAGACATCTATTATTAATCTTATTACCCGGTTCTATGACCCGACATCCGGACGTGTCCTTCTTAACGGCAGTGATATAAAAAAAATATACACTACTGACTTAAGGGCAAAAATGGCTCTGGTCATGCAGGAACCTTTTCTGTTTTCGGGAACCATACGGAACAATATTACCCCGGGGAATCGCGATATTTCAGAAGAAGCCATGGAGCAAATTTTAAAGGATTCCAATTGCAAAACCTTCATAGACAGATTGCCGGACGGCATCGACACCGTCCTCTCTGAAGGGGGAGCATCGATCTCAAGTGGTGAACGCCAGTTGATATCAATTGCAAGGGCTTTTGCCCGCAATCCAGACCTTATTATACTTGATGAAGCAACTTCATATATCGATTCAGAGACAGAACATAAAATTCAGGAGGCTATCGTTAACCTGATGGTAAACAGAACATCCATTGTTGTCGCCCATCGCCTTTCAACAGCTCGGGACGCAGACAGGATTATCGTACTGAGCAGAGGACAGATTATCGAGACCGGCGCCCATGCTGAATTAATGCAACAAAAAGGTTTCTATTACAGGCTAAATCAATTGCAGAGCTGAATATCAACTTTCATATAGTTCTCAAAAACTTATTGAGAAGTTACCTAAAACGTTTTTTGGCATTATTTTTTTTCTTTAAAAAAACGCACATATTACTTGCCAAATTTAATTTCATGTGATTTATATTTTTTTTTAATAAATTTAATATATCAAAATCTTCATGCGCCCTTTGGCATGTTTGTTATTTAATGATTTAATTAAATTAAATTCTTATACAATCAGGTTGCTCCGTTTTCGCCCTAACACGCCTTGTGAATTGTCGGTGTTTTAAGGACGAAATCTTTGTATTTTTCGAAATTGAAGGAACCTTAAGGTTGAATGGTTGGTTCCAGTATTTGTTAACTTTTAATGGAGAGGAGGATTTAATAAATGGCTTATGACGCAGTAAAAATGGCTGACTGGCAGATTTCCGAAGCGGCCGAAGAGAACATGCCGACTCCCGAAGAGTGGGGGGAGAAGCTCGGCCTGGAAAAGGAAGAAATTCTGCCAATGGGAAGATTGTGCAAATTGGACTTCATGAAAATCATGGATCGGCTCAAGGACGAGCCGGATGGCAAGTACATTGAAGTGACCGCCATAACCCCCACGCCTCTGGGCGAAGGCAAGACCACCACCACCATGGGTCTCATGGAAGGTCTTGGCAAGCAGGGAAGGAATGTTGGTGGCGCTATTCGGCAACCATCCGGCGGACCCAGCATGAATATTAAGGGTAGCGCCGGTGGTGGTGGCAATGCAACGATTATTCCCTTGACCGAATTTACCATGGGCCTGACCGGTGACATCAACGACATCATGAACGCTCACAACCTGGCCATGGTGGCACTGACCGCCAGGATGCAGCACGAGCGCAATTACAACGATGAGCAGTTAGACAGGCTTACCAAGATGCTCCGCCTTGACGTCGACCCCACGCGGGTGGAGATGGGCTGGATTATGGATCTTTGTGCCCAGAGCCTGCGGAATATCACTATCGGTATGGGTGGACGCATGGATGGCTTTATGATGCAGTCCGGTTTTGGCATCGCGGTGAGCTCCGAGCTGATGGCTATTCTCACCATGGTTCGCGACCTGCCGGATCTGCGTGAAAAACTGAATAACATCACGGTAGCTTTTGACAAACGCGGCAAACCGGTAACAACCGGTGATTTGGAAGTCGGCAACGCCATGACCGCCTGGATGCGTAATACCGTCAACCCGACTTTGATGTGCACGGCCGAACACCAGCCCTGCATGGTGCATGCCGGGCCCTTTGCCAACATCGCCGTGGGGCAGTCTTCCATCATTGCTGACCGTATTGGCCTCAAAATGTTTGACTACCACGTCACAGAGAGTGGTTTTGGTTGCGACATCGGCTTTGAGAAATTCTGGAACGTCAAGTGTCGTTTCAGTGGTTTGATTCCCCATGTCTCCGTGCTCACCAGCACCATCCGGGCCCTGAAGATGCATGGCGGTGGTCCCAAAGTGATTGCCGGTATAGCCCTTCCCGAAGAATACAATAAAGAGAACCTGGAATTGCTGGAAAAGGGTATGGTTAACTTGACCCACAACATTAATATCGTCAAGCAGTCTGGAATCAGCCCGGTAGTCTGCATCAACCGCTTCCACCTCGATACCGACGCGGAGGTCGCCATTATCCGCAAGGCCGCCGAAGGTGCTGGGGCTCGCTGTGCAGTTTCCACCCACTGGGCGGACGGTGGTGACGGTGCCCTAGAACTGGCTGACGCTGTGGTGGAAGCCGCCGAGACCAAACCTGACTTCAAGTTCCTCTATCCCCTGGAAATGAAGCTGCGTGACCGGGTTGATACCATTGCCAAGAAAGTTTACGGTGCCGATGGTGTGGCCTGGACTCCTGAGGCTGAGGCTAAGGCCAAGATGCTTGAGAACGATCCCAAGTACGCTGACTTCACCACCATGATGGTCAAGACCCACCTCTCCTTGACTGCTGATCCGGCGATAAAGGGCGCGCCCAAGGGATGGGTTCTCCCTGTTCGCGACGTGCTGATTTTCTCCGGGGCCAAGTTCCTCTGTCCTGTCTGCGGAACTATCAGCCTGATGCCCGGAACCAGTTCCAACCCGGCCTTCCGTAATGTGGATGTGGATGTTAAAACCGGCAAGGTTACGGGACTGTTCTAAACAGCATAAAAAAAACATATAACTAATAAAATAGGGCTCGAATTGTTCGGGCCCTATTTTTTTGTAATCGTCCAGTTTAACACTACCATCTTTTTCTCTTCATTCTTTTTTTGGTTGACATGCGATGATTTGTGTGATTATGCTCAATTTTAAAAAAGGGGATGGAGTCCCCCATTAACCGCTTTAGGCTGATGACTCCTACCGGCAGGAAAGGTAGGGTGGGAGTTCATCGGTCCAAAACCTATCCGCTTCAAAGCGGTTTTTTTGTTCCCCCTCAATGCTTGTTTTTTTACTGCTCAAAGGTCTCTCAGTCCAACCCGTGCAATAGGTTTTTATTATTCAAGGAAGTTTTATGATGCAAAATGTCGTAAGACAAACTTTGAACAAGGAAAACAGTTTCATAGTTTCATTGCTGGAAAAAGGCACACATCTGGTTTCCGATCTGGGAACGGAGTTTGATCACGAAACGAAAAAAATTTCCTCTCTTATGAGCCGCCTTCTGGAAGGAAGACTTCATCTTGCCGTGCTCGGACAGTTCAAACGAGGAAAAAGCACCCTGCTGAACGCATTTGTAGAAGAACCGGTTCTCCCGGTTTCAGTAGTTCCTCTGACCTCTGTTCCCACTTTCATTCGATTCGGGAAACACTCGATGATCAGGGTCCATTTCGCGGGAAAACGAAGCGCTGAGGAGTATATAGGCGCGTCTACAAGCGAAAGAACAGCTTTTTTAGTCAAGCATGTAACTGAGGAAGGTAATCCAAAAAACGAGCTTGGCGTAACGGAGGTGGGAGGTGTTGTTGCCTTCTCCGCTCCTTTCCAAGGGGGTCGTGCTGATCGACACGCCGGGTATTGGTTCGACTTTTCGGCACAATACTCAGGCCACACTTAATTTTTTGCAGCAATGTGATGCGGCTTTCTTTTTGATTTCGGCCGACCCGCCCATATCGGAAGTGGAGTTGGATTTCCTGGAACAGGTTCGTCAAAAGGTTCCCAGACTTATTTTTGTCCTGAACAAAATAGATTACCTGAATGCGGAAGAGCGACACGAAGCGCTTACCTTTTTCCGAAGGATACTCGTAGAAAATTTGAACGTGGAGAAAAATATCCCAATTTTTTGTGTATCCTCCCGCCAGGGGCTTGAGGCAAAACTTGAAAACATACCGGAACGCTGGGCTGAGAGCGGACTGGAGGAATTGGAAACCCATCTCATCGAATTTCTCGCGATGGAAAAATTCTCTGTCCTGGGTAAAGCCATTTCACGTAAAGCGCAAGATATCATTGAATCAATTTTGATGCGGGTTCGAATATCACTGCAAGCGCTAAAGCTTCCACAGAAGACACTTGAAGAAAAAATAAAAACTTTTGAAGAAAGCCTTCACCGGGCATCGCGGGATCGAGTAATCATCCAGGATATTCTTGAGGGAGACAAAAAGCGTGTGACGGTGTACCTTGAAGATCAGGCTATGTCACTGCGGGAAGAGGCCGCAATTTTTCTGAAAGATACCATGCACAAGGGATTGAGTTCGGTAAGCTATGGGAAATCCTCAAAGTCCCGAATTCAAGGCGCATGGGCCGAGTCTATTCCCGTTTTTTTTGAGCAAAAACAGGCTGAGGTGAACGAAAATGTCAAATCGAACCTTGTGGACGCCCTCGGCCCGCACGAGCAACGTACGGATGATCTCATAGAAACGTTGCGCAAAACCGCTGCCGAGCTTTTCCAGGTCCCCTACCGGCCCTTACACAGTGAAGATGCTCTGGAAATGGCAAGAAAACCCTATTGGGTATTGAACACATGGAACACTGAAGCGCTTCCGATGTTGAAATCCATGGATGATCGTATAGACGAGCTGGTCAGGCGTAATGTAGAAAACCTCCGGTGGGCCACACTGCAAAATATCAATATTTCTTTTGCGCGTTTTGCCTCCAGGATCAAGGAGCGTTTGGAAGAAACCGTCGCGGCCACCAAAGGCGGCATGAAAGTGGCCCATTCCCGAAAAAAAGAGCACGCTGAAACCGTGGTTGAAGAAATAAAACGCATAGAACAGTTTGCCGACGCATTGGAAAACTTGAAGGTTACCTTAGAGAGAGCTGACATGCCCTGAAAAACGACGGCATTGCGTCTTGAATGAACAAATTATGCCAAAGATCTGTTTGGCAAGACTGATGGGTTTTTATTTTAGTGCGCCCCTTTTGAGGCCCTGCTTAGCTTTTACAAGCTGGGTTTTTTTGTTTTAAAAACAAGAGAATGGAGGGATTTTATGGCGTCAAGTATTTCTTTGATTATCGTTTTGGGGTTACTGGCTGATTATGCATTTCGCCGGATGAGGCTCCCCGGTTTGGTTGGGATGCTGATTGCCGGTATCCTTTGCGGCCCGTATGTACTCAATCTGATGGCTCCTGAAATGATGAGTGTGTCGGCGGACTTTCGCAAAATCGCTCTCATCGTAATTTTGCTAAGGGCGGGATTTGAACTCCACAAAGACACGCTTCACCGCGTCGGACGTGCAGCCCTTATTATGAGTTGTCTGCCTGCTGTTTTTGAAATCGCGGGAGTCATGCTGGTCGCCCCGAGGTGGCTGCATATCAGCTACCTGGAAGCCGCCCATACTGGGTGCAATTTTAGGCGCCGTATCGCCGGCGGTGGTTGTGCCTTTGATGATTGATTTCATGGACCGGGGCCGGGGCGCCAAAAAGGGCATTCCCACACTGCTGCTGGCCGCTTCATCCATTGACGACGTTTTTGTGATCGTTCTTTTTACCATATTCTTAGGCATGTATGGAGGGGGCACCGTCAATATATGGGCCAAGTTAGGAGAAATTCCTGTCTCTATTACTCTGGGAGTTCTTGTGGGGGTCGTTCCGGGATATTTTTTATATCGTCTCTTCACCAAATACGATTGGCGACCTCCCAAACGGACCTTGATGGTTTTGGGTATCGCCATCATATTGACCTGGATCGAGACGGCATGTGAAAAATGGGTGCCCATTTCCAGTCTTTTGGGGGTGATGGCCATCGGGTTTATTATTCTGGAAAAGTCCGAGCCCATCGCCCACCTCATTTCTCAAAAGCTTAAATAAGTCTGGGTGTTTGCCGAACTGCTTCTGTTTGTGCTGGTGGGCGCCCAGGTCAATGTTAAAGTTGCGTGGCACGCCGGTCTTACGGGAACCCTTGTCATTTGGGTAGGTCTATTGTTCCGAAGCGTTGGAAACTATATTTCTCTTATGGGAACTTCCCTCAACTTGAAAGAGAAAATTTTCTGTGTTATTGCCTACATTCCAAAGGCAACCGTCCAGGCGGCCATCGGCGCCGTTCCGCTGGCTGCGGGAGTGGCTTCCGGGGAGGTAATTCTGGCCGTTGCCGTACTCTCCATCCTTCTGACGGCACCCATTGGAGCCATCGGGATTATCATTTCCGGAGAAAAGATTTTGGATTACGGCGAAAAGTCCCCTTACAAATTCAAAGACCTCCGTGAAAAGCACGGACTGCCGCGTGTGGGAGAAAGGGTTCGAAGCAAGCATTTCGGAACGGTATGGAAGATCATCGAAGAAAAGGAAATATGGATGGAAGCGCCCAACAAGCAACTCATTCCCGGAATCTTTGTTAACTACTGGCGTGAGGATACCACTTCAGGTCCCGGCACCGGGAAAACCATGTCGTACCGTTACAGTCAAAATGACCCGCCATTTGATAACTACTGGGAAATTCTTTACGACTGGCAAGAATTTTTTTTTATATTGCTTGAGATAGAGGCACAGCTTGGCAAAGCCGCAATTTTTGAAAATCCCTTGACGGATAGCGTATCGGTTGGGCAAAATTATAAATGATGAACTCAATGATCCGACGAATATGGGGGCGTGTCTACAATAAGCTGGGGGTGATAGCACATCACCGAGGAAATCTTGATGAAGCCAAAAAATGGTATTTAAAGAGTCTGAAAATAGAACAATTGTCAAATAACTTCCTTGGTATGCAAAAATCATACATTAACTTAGCCTTGCTTGAAATGGATTGCGGCAAATTTGAGGAGGCAGATAAATTTTGCGAAAATGCGATAGAAATAGGTAAAGAGGTCGGAGCTACCAAAGCCCTTGGAAATGCCTTGGCAACTCGCCTAATGATAAAATTAGCCAACGGAGACTGTGAAGGCTATATCCTATGGGCTATAAGGGCATTAGTCGTCTTTGCATCCCGGGATGAAACAAACAAAGAAGCCATAGCAATCTTGGACGACTTGAGAACTAGGTGGCAGAAAAGACTTTTTGACATAGACTTATTTGAACGTGTATGGCGCCAGGAAACCGGCGATGAGGCGCCTAAACAGATAATTGACATTGTCTTTGACGATTTTTATAAGGAACGTGAATAGGGAATGTATAGAAAACTAATTGATCGTACTGCCTGCGAAATCCGCAGGCAGAAATGTATGTGAATATCTGTACGTGCCCTGTTAAATTGTTTAAATTCAATGCTTTGGAATACTTCATATAAAGGTTTGAGTTGAAAGGTGTAAGATGCTCAAATCTTATTTAACAGGGTGGTAGTGTAATAAATCCATGCTTTGTTATGCCGCTGAGACATGATGGTTTATGAGAAACTCGGATTAACGACGCAGGCTTTCATACAGCGCAATTCCAACCGTGGTGGACAGATTAAGACACCTTATCTCATTGGTGATGGGGATATGGTAGGTTGCGTGCTTATACTTGTACAGAATCGTATGGGAAAGTCCCATTGTTTCCGAACCAAAGACAAGGAACAATCTTTTCGGAGACTGCATTGACCAGAAAGGCTTTACACCGTTTTTGGTAAAAAAAGCGACTTCATCTTCTTTAAGCGCCATCTTTTTCTCGAAACTTGTAAAATCTTCCCAGACAGACAGTTTGACTTTGTGCCAGTAATCGAGCCCCGCCCTTTTTAGCTCGCGGTTCTCAAGGGAAAACCCCAGGGGTTTGATCAAATGAAGAAATGCGCCAACACCCAGACAGGTGCGCCCGATATTACCGGTGTTCCATGGCACTTCAGGTGCAACCAGAACCACATGCCGTTCAATATTCTTACCTGAAATATTTTGGAAATTATTATTCATTTAAAGTAGGTTTGCCGCAAAACGGGCAGTACTTGAAATCACTATGCAAATCTTTTCCGCAACTTTTACACATCGTATCCTGTCCGGCTGGGAAGGTAGTATATTCTTGTTCGAATTCATGCACCGTTCTTTCACACCTGTCACACATAATAAACGGCTCACCCTTTTTAACCCTTAAGATCGGAATGAAAAACAGATTAAAATAGTGATCCACCCGTTTATAATAGGCCCGGGCCAACCCGCATACAGGGCAACGCCTGGGGTTATTATCTAGAATTTTTGTTTTGGGAGAAACACCGGCAATCAGAAACATATAAAACTCATTCGCTTCATTCTCAAAAGGAAATTTATATTTTCAAAATAGATATATTTTACAATACTTTTGATTACAGTCAATAGGGATTTAGCAAAAGCTGGATGCCAAAGCTGGTAAGTCATCGACGTTCGTGTCAGCATCGAGAAGTATTGTATTGACTTGAATAAAAAAGAAGTCAATAATTATGTTAAATCGCAAAGCGATTCTGTTATGGAGACACATCGATGATTATCGACTTTCATACTCACATTTTCCCTAAAGCGATTCGTGAAAACAAGGAAAAATATTTCCCTTCTGAATCGGCTTTCAAGCTTTTGTACAGTTCACCTGGATCAAAGCTTGCCGGTGCAAGTGAAATCGTCGCTTCAATGGATGAGCATGGTGTTGATATGTCGGTTGTCTTTGGATTTCCATGGAAAAGTTCGAAAACATTTATAAAACATAACGACTATATCATGGACGCAGCGGCAAGATACCCGCAGCGCCTTATCGGTTTGTGCTGTATTGATCCTTTTAGCAGACAAGCTGTCCCGGAAGCTGTGCGGTGCCTCGATGTGGGACTTTCAGGTATCGGGGAACTGGCTTTTTATCAATCCGGAATCGATGACGCAACCCTGGACAAACTGGCCCCTCTGATGGAAATCTGCCATGACAAGGATCTTCCGGTCTTGATCCACACCAATGAGCCGGTGGGCCATACGTATCCCGGCAAAACGCCGAATACTCTGAGACAGATCTACAACCTGGTCAAAAGATTTCCTGAAAATAGAATCGTTCTGGCCCATTGGGGCGGTGGGATCTTTTTTTTCAATCTCCTGAAGAAAGAGGTTAAAGAAAGCCTGAAAAATGTATATTTTGACACGGCCGCTTCGCCGTTCCTTTATGATCCTTCAATATACCAGGTTGCGATTCAGACAATAGGGCCGAACAAGATCCTCTTCGGCAGTGACTTTCCGCTTTTAAAGCCGACAAGATATTTCAAGGAGCTTGAGAAAGCCGGGCTGTCAAAAGATCACATTGAATCTATTTGCGGCCGTAACGCTGCAAGGCTGCTTAAGCTAATTGTAGGGATTGCTAATGACACATGAAAATGGAATAAAGAACAATAATAATGCCGGGCCTGATGAACATCAATTTGGAAAAGACTTCCTGACCGGCTGTCTTGCTATTATTGTCATCGGAATAATCCTGTTTATCTTGATTCCTCTTCTAATATTCGTATTGAAGGTGAGCGTTTTGGTTGCTGTACCAATAGGATTTGTTGCGGCTCTAGTCATATTTACAGCATTTTTTGGTCGAATTATTAATATATTGCGTAAAAAATGGTGGCAGCATTAATTCGCTCGGCTCATGAGAAATGCGAATTAGCGACTGGCCCTGGCCCGGACATCATCCAGTTTCTGCCCCACCAGCCGCAGATGGTCCCCCATCTGCTTTGCCGTCTGATAACGCTTTTCCAGGCTTTTCTCTAAGGCTCGGTTGAGAATGGCCACCGTCGCTTTGTTGATCTTGGGGTTATATTTGGTAGGCGGCTCAGGATCCACCGCAGTAATCTGATACGTAATAGTCGCCAGACTTTCCCCTGTAAACGGAAGCCTTCCGGTAAGCAACTGGTAAAAAACCACGCCCAAAGAAAATATGTCAGAAGGGCCGGCAATCTTTGTGCCCTTTGTCTGCTCGGGCGACATATAGTACGGCGTTCCCTTAATTATGCCGGTACGGGTCTTGGAGCCGGCGACTGCACGGGCAATGCCGAAATCAGTTACCTTTACCAGGCCGTCTTTTAAGAGCATAATATTTGCAGGCTTGATATCCCGATGCACGATGTCATGCTTATGTGCATATTCCAAAGCATCACAAACCCGGCTTATTATATCAAGGCACTTTCTAAATGGAAGCAGATTGCCTGCCTTAGTATATTTATCCAGGCCTTCACCATCCAGGTACTCCATAGCCAGATACGACAGATCAAGATCTTCACCCACATCGTAAATGGTGACTATATTGGAGTGGGA
>SDBS01004106.1_pt1 | contig 14276 bp, 13 predicted proteins | sample 2277091 | NCBI WGS metagenome assembly SDBS01 (sample SAMN10404972, study PRJNA504765) | marine sediment metagenome | isolation source: marine sediment core GS10_PC15, 163 cmbsf | place: Arctic Ocean: Southern Knipovich Ridge | collected 2010
TCCTATTTAAAATATTATTGTTTTATCTTTTCATTTCTTACATATCGAGATTTTTTCGATAATAATCTATCCAGTAATCAAACAATTCCCTTAGTGTTTCCTTAATCGATTTTTTAGGCTCCCAATTCAATTCAGATCTTATTTTTGTATTGTCTCCAATAATTATATCTTCGTCAGTTTTTCGTAACTTATGAGGGACATTTTCTACTACTTTAATTTTCTTTTCGGAAAAACTCAGTGCGATATCTAATAATTCTTCTATCTGGACTTTTTGTTTTGTACAAACATGATAGGTCTCTCCGGGTGTTCCTCTCGTGGCAGTTAGCCAAATTGCTCTGACGGCATCTATCACATCCAAAATATCTCTAAAAGGGAGTAAATTCCCTACTTCTATAACGGGTTCTTTCAATCCTAATTCAATCTGAGCTATTTTCCTTACAAAATCAGATGATGCGTCGTTAGTTCGCCTTGTTCCTGTCAGATTGAAAAATCTTAAGTTAATTATTTCAATTCCGAAATTAATGAAATATTGACGAGAAAGAAGTTCCGCTGCAATCTTACTGATTCCATAAGGATGGATTGCCATTAATGGATCAGATTCCTTTAAAGGACGCTTTATGTTAGTAGTCGTACCAAATTCAGCAGCAGTACAAGCTAAAATGACGCGAGTTTTTAAGTTGTATTTTTTAATTGGTTCAAAAACATTTATCGTTCCAATTACATTAGTTTCAATTGTATTGACAGGATCTTCCCACGATGGAATTATATATGGTTGCGCTCCAAAGTGAAATAATAGTTTAGGTTTAATTTCTTCGATTATTTTCTCTAATAATTCCTTATTTTTTACATCGCATTCCAAAAAGATAAGGTTCTTCCTATTACTCTCAATTTGTATTTTTTTTCCTAGGAAATTAATTTTTTCTTTTTTTGAGAAAGATTCTTTTCCGTCTGTATAGTTGACTAAATTTCGAAAAGATGAGGAGGGTCTATCTAAACCATATATCATGTAGTTTTCATCAATACACTTATCTATAAGATGCGAGCCTAAAAAGCCGTTTGATCCTGTAATTAGTATTTTGTCCATTTTAAAACCATTTTTTTACAGATTTAAAAATCTAAGAATCTCTGGTAATAGAAAGTATTCAAAATTAATTAATTATTTTAAACTTAAATAATACAAGAATAATGTCATATTCCAATTATTCATCTTTTTTAAAAAGGAAAATTGATTTTGGAAAAACTTTAAATTTTTTATGTTCAGCTCACGATTAATTAAGTAGGTTGTTTTGGTTTAAGGGAGAGATATTTAAGCATAGTTTTTTATTAAAATACCGATACCACACAGTTTTTGATCCCAGTCCTCTACAATCTCTTTATATTCAAAATTCTGCTTAATTTCATTCCAAAATTTATTTACATTACAATTAATCTCGGGGGGGTGAACAACTATATCGTGAAATGCTATTATTCCCCCTTTTTTAACCAAGGGACCATACATTTCAAAATCCTTTTTTACCCCTTCGTATGTATGATCTCCATCGATGAAAAGTATGTCTATAAGTTTATTATTCAGAATTTTATTTAATTTATTTAAAGTGGCAACGCTATGAGAATCTGCTCGAATAATCGATATCTTTTGAGTATCTAAAGCAAAACTTTTAAAAAAATAACCTACCCATCGACTATATCCACCCCCAAATTGACCTCCTGGTAAATCGAGGCTGATTAGATGAGCATTAGGACTAGAAAATTTTGTAAGTAGAAAAAATGTCCCTCCTCTAGCAGTACCTATTTCTAAAACTACTTGAGGTTGATATTTTGTAAATAATTCAATAAATTTCTGTAGCTCACTTTTAATTTGTAAAGCCTTAGTAGTTATTTTAAAATGTAATCGCTTAATAGGTGTATAGTTGTACGAAAAAGAAAGATTAATATAATCTTCGATTGTTTTAATTTTAGCAGTTTCCTTCCTTAGGTCAAACCGAGCAAGGATCGTTAAAAATATTATTATACTCGTTCTAATTATTAAAATAATTTTTTCAATAAGGAGATTCTCAGATGCCTTTACATTTAATCTTTTAGCGTATTCTTCTATCAAATTTGAAATCATAAATTTAATCACAATAAAATATCTAGATCTATCTAGATTAAAAAATTTCAAAAAATAAAAATTAGTATAGTATAAATATATAATTTAATTTGTCTAATTTTGAAAATTAATATTTTAATTAAATAGGATTATAAAAAAATGAAAGTAATTATTTTAGCTGGAGGATGGGGCACTAGACTTGGACATTTATCTGAAATTATTCCCAAACCAATGGTGAAAATAGGAAATAGACCAATAATGTGGCATATAATGAAACATTATTCATATTATGGATATAACGAATTTATAATATGCTTGGGGGTAAAAGCTGATGTAATCAAAGATTATTTCTATCATTATGATGTAAAAAATAATGATTTTACAATTGATTTATCAAATGGTAATATTAATTTCTATAACCAGCATCAAGATGTAAATTGGAAAGTATCTTTGATCGATACGGGTTTAAATACTTTAAAAGGGGGTAGGATAAAGAGAATTGAGAAACATCTAGATCCCGATATGAACATGCTAACCTATGGGGATGGTCTTGCTGATATAGATGTTCCGAAGTTAGTTGAATATCACAAATCACACGGAAAAATTATGACAATTAGTGGTGTACATGCACCCGCACGCTTCGGAGAAATTTCTGAAAAAGATGGTAAAATAAAAGTTTTTCACGAGAAACCTCAAACTTCTGTAGGTCTAATCAATGGAGGATTTATGATTTTTAATAATACCCTACTAGATTACCTTACCCCTGATGAGGATTGCGACCTTGAAAGGGTTATATTTGATGAATTAATTGCCACAGGAGAGTTAATGGTTTATAAACATGAAGGAAAATGGGAATGCATGGATCATGAAAGAGATGTTGAACATTTAAATAAATTATGGAAACAAAAACAAGCTTTTTGGAAGATTTGGAAATGAAAAAATTATTTGGAGCGTTTTTTGTTGATAAAACGATTTTTATTACTGGACATACAGGATTTATTGGATCTTGGTTGTCGATATGTTTAAATGAATTAGGGGCTAAAGTTGTTGGTTATGCCTTACCTCCTCTTACGACAGAAGATAACTTTGTAGTTACCAATCTCCAGCAAAAAATTTCAAGTGTTATTGGAGATGTAAGAAATTTTAATTCTCTAAATGAAATCTTTAAACAATATCAACCTGATATGGTATATCATTTAGCAGCTCAACCGTTAGTAGGTGAATCATATTCTATTCCCAAAGATACTTATGATATTAATGTTGGAGGAACTGTAAACATTCTTGAAGCTTTTAGGACAAATAAAAGCGCTAAGGTATTAATTAATTTTACTTCAGATAAATGTTATGAAAATCAAGAAAAAGCAGAGGGGTATAAAGAAGAAGATAGAATAGGAGGTTTTGACCCTTATAGTTCGAGTAAAGGGTGTTCAGAATTAATAACTTCGGCATATAGAAATTCATTTTTTAAATCTGGTTCATCTGACGCAAATAAAAGACTCTCTTCAGTAAGAAGTGGTAATGTAATAGGTGGTGGCGATTGGCAAAAAGATCGATTGATTCCAGATTGTATGAGAGCTTTGAAAAATAATGAGTTGTTAACCCTTAGAAATCCTCAATCTATAAGACCATGGCAATTTGTTTTAGAACCAATCTATGGAATGCTATTACTAGCTAAGAATATGTGGTACGAAAATGAGAAATTTTCTGGTGCTTGGAATTTTGGACCTGAGAATAATTTGATGTTTACTGTTAAAGATATTATTGAAAAAATTGTTACCTATATTGGAAACACTAAAGAGAAAATAGTATTTGAAAAGAAAGAAGAAGATTTCCATGAATCAAAATTATTATGTATCGATAGTTCTAAAGCTAATCGAGATTTAGGATGGCAAAATCTATTAAGTATCGAGGAAACAATTAAATTTGTATGCGACTGGTATATGGAAAGAAATCCTACTTATGGATTTAATGTTAAACAAATAAAAGATTATTTTGAGAAGATAGATACAGAGTAATAAAAAATTAACAAGGAATCTAAAATTTTGATATATAATGAAACAGAAATAAAGGGATTATTTACAATTGAAGTAGAGCCTTTTGAAGACCATCGGGGAAAATTTTATAGAATTTATTGCAAAAATGAATTAAAAGGTATTGGTTACGGTAAGGAAATTGTACAAATTAATCAATCTCTAACTAAAAAGAAAGGAACAATAAGAGGGATGCATTTTCAATACCCTCTCAAGGCAGAAACAAAAATTATTAAGTGTCTTAAAGGTTCAGTATACGATGTAGTAATAGATTTAAGAAATAAATCTCCTACATATCTAAATTGGCATAGTGTACTCCTTTCTGCAGATAATATGAAAATGCTTTATATTCCAGAAGGATTTGCTCATGGATTTCAAACTTTAGAAGATAATTCTGAATTATTATATTTTCATACAGAATTGTATAGTCCGGATTATGAGAGTGGAATTAGGTATGATGATCCTAAAATTGATATTAAATGGCCCTTAGAAATTGCTGATATTTCTGAGAGGGATAGAAGTTTTAATCTAATAGATAATGATTTTAGAGGTTTAACAATATGAATTGTAGATTTTGTAATGCAGAATTGGATTTTGAATTTATTGATCTGATAAATTCGCCACCATCTAATTCATTCTTAACGAAAGATCAGCTAAATAAGCCAGAACAATTTTATCCTCTGAAATTATTCCTGTGTGATAAATGCTTTTTAGTGCAAATAGATGAATATAAAAAATCTAACGAAATTTTTAATGAAAATTATCTATATTATTCTTCTTTTTCCAAAATGTGGTTAGATCATGCTAAGAATTATGTGAATTTAGTATTGAAAAGATTTGAGTTAAATAAGGAATCACTCGTCATAGAAATTGGATCAAATGACGGTTATCTCCTACAATATTTCCAAGATTTAGAAATTTCTTGTCTAGGAATAGAACCATCTTCTAAAACTGCGAAAGTTGCAAAAGAAAAGGGAATTAAAGTAATCGAGGACTATTTTAATGTCTCTTTAGCTGAAAAACTAGTAGAACAAAGTAATAAAGCAGATTTAATTGTTGGAAACAATGTACTAGCACATGTCCCCAATTTAAATGATTTTACGCAAGGTTTAAGCATCCTTCTTAAAAATAAAGGCGTTATAACGATGGAGTTTCCGCATATTATGCAACTAATTGAAAATAATCAATTTGATACCATTTATCATGAGCATTTTTCATATTTTTCATTTCTAACTGTAAATAAAATATTTGAACATCATAAACTTAAAATTTTTGATGTTGATAGAATACCAACTCACGGAGGATCTCTTAGAATTTATGCAAAACATTCAAATGACAACAGTAAACAAATATCAAGCAGAGTTAAAAGCTTGATTGACTTAGAAATCTCAAAGAAAATGGACTCTTTAGACTTTTATTCCAATTTTCAAGATAAAGTTAATAACTTGAAATATGAATTATTAAAATATTTAATCGATATAAAATTAAAAGGGAATAAAATTATTGCTTACGGGGCAGCCGCTAAGGGTAATACGCTTTTAAATTATTGTGGCATAAAAAGCGATTTAATAGAATTCATAGTCGACATATCCCCTTATAAACAAAATAAATATTTACCTGGAAGTCACATTCCCGTTGTACATGAATCTGAAATTCAAAAATATAAACCAGACTATATTTTGATTTTACCATGGAATATTAAAGAGGAGATTATTAAGCAATTAGAATACGTTAAAGAGTGGGGATGTAAATTTTTAATCCCTATTCCAAAAATTCAAGAACTTAACTAGATCCTTAATTATTCAATTTAAATAGGGCTTCAAAGAATCTTGTTTTCACTCTACATTCTCTCCAATAAATTTCTTTCCATTTTTCTCTAACAGGATAGTCTTTTTCTGAAATTCTAATATTTTCGTCTTCATATCGTAATCTAACTGTTTTCCATTGCTTAATATAAATGTATTTTCTTATGACTGAATCAATAAGATTAAAATACCATTCAATTTGATCATGACGCATTTCGTGGAAAGACGATATATTTATAAACAGATCTGAACTGTTAGGGGGTATTAGTGCAAGTTGATATGGAAGAAAAAAGGCGATATCTGCTTTGTCAAATTCTTCTTTAATTTCGTTAAAATTTTTAAAATCTCTAAATTTGAAGATTTTTTTATCTCTAAATTGATGAGATAAATACCTTTCTGCTACATATAACGCAGGAGGTATGTCAACAATAATATATTTAACATTTGGTATCATTTTTAGAAATACATACGCTGTTCTACCGTACCCAGCACCTAACTCCAATATAGATTTAATTTCATTTTTATTTACTTTTTCCACTATTGAAAAATACTCTAAAACAGAATTTGCCAAGTCTTGGGAAATCAAGGTCTTCTTTAAATATATTTTTGGGGGATTTCCTTCGATAGGTTCTTTGATTTTCTTAAGGACGTTTTCATTATCTAATCTTGAGACATAATCCCATAACATATGAACCAAAAAATTATATAATACTAATTTCACAAAGGATAAATTTCTAAATTTATTTGTAAAAATTGCTTTAACGGCCCGAATAGCATTTTTTAATACAGAAAGAGGTGGCAAATTCAATAATAAAAATTTTAGCTGATCATCTTGCCAAATTCTTCTAGTTTTTATTACCCAGGTAAAATAGTTAAGTGCCAATGTTTTTTTAAAATTTTCGTATCCTTTTTCCTTTAATTGGGCTATATGTTTCTCACTGGTTATAATCCAAAATTTAGCTGGCAGATGTTCACTTCCAGATTCCAATAACACATTTTTCATTTTATACAATTTCTCAAATTCATGTTCTTCGTAAACCGTTGAATTTATTTCTTTCATTTTAAAACCCAACATCTAGTTATAAAAGTTCGTATTTTACATTAAAAAATTTAGTAATACATAAAAATAATTAGCATTATTTAGTATATTATTTTCAATAACCCATTAAATTTATTTTATTTTAAAATCTTATAACTCCTATATCTAAGAAACGCCTATGAAATTATTAAAATAATATACTAGTGATTAAATAATGAAAGTCTTGGTTACAGGCTCAACAGGGTTCATTGGAAATTATGTAATAAACGAATTAATCAGACAAAATAATTATGATATAATCGCAACTTCTGTTGATTCTATTGAAGTAGCTATGAATTTTGAATGGTTTGACAATGTAAAGTATATTCAATGTAATTTAAACGACAAAACGAAAAATTTTTTTACATTTTTTGAAGAACCTGACTCCTTAATACATTTAGCATGGGAAGGTTTACCAAATTACTATGAGTTATATCATTTTGAGAGAAATCTTAACGCAAATTATATTTTTATTAAAAATATGATTATTAGCGGATTAGGCAATTTATCTGCTATAGGGACATGCTTAGAATATGGTTTAAAAGAAGGCTGCTTACATGAAAACAATATGACAAACCCAATTACACCATATGGATTAGCAAAAGATACTCTTAGAAAATTTATAGAAATGTTGACTAAAAACTATGATTTTAGTTTTAAGTGGATAAGACTTTTTTATTTATACGGTAAAGGTCAAAATCCTAATTCTTTACTACCTCAATTAGATAGGGCTTTAGATAAAAACGAAGATGTTTTTAATATGTCTGGAGGTGATCAATTAAGAGACTACTTACCCGTTGAAAAAGTTGCAGAATATATAATAAAAATTACATTCCAAAATGAAATAAATGGTATTATTAATTGCTGTAGCGGAGAACCGATTTCAATTAGAAAATTGGTTGATGATCACTTAAAAAAAAGAAATAAGAGCATAACGCTAAATTTAGGATATTACAGCTATAATGATTACGAACCTTTGGCTTTTTGGGGGGATAATACTAAATTAATGAATATAATCAACAAATTTAAAGATTAAAATTATCAACTTCTTATTATATCGTTTAAAATTGTAGTCAAAGATTTACAAATTTTTTCAGTTGTGCAATGTTTTCTATAGAGTCCATAAGCATTTTCTTTTATTTCATCTCTTAGTTTTTTATCATTTTTTAATAGTAAAATTGCTTTAGCTAACGATTCTGGACTTGCTCGTTCGCATAAAACAATATTTTCATTTTCGGTTAATAATTCGCTTATTGCTGGGCTTTTACAATTTATCATCGGAATTTTCATTGCCATCCCCTCAAATACTTTATTTGGTATTGCTAACAAAGTTTTTTGACTAGTTCCAAAGAGTCCTAACCCTACCTCAAATTTTGCTATATATTTGGGTAATTCGTTAATTTTTGTCTTTGCAAAAAACAGTTTTGGTATAAATTCAATATTCTTAATTTTTAATCTTGTTGCTAGTTCTTTATTAGCTTCGTAAGTTTGTCCTTTTCCTAGTAAAGATAAATAGATATCGCTCTCATTTTTAAGGAGTTCAAACGCTTTTATTATATATTCGACTCCATGTAAGGGAATAAACGTACCCCAATATCCAACAAAAAATTTATCTGCATTGTTCTTTTTGATATTTAACGGAAAAAAGATATCATCTCGAGCTCCAACAAGAATTCTCCTGAATTTTTTAAGGGGGATATTATACTTTTGGTGGAAAAATTGAATGTGAGAATAGGTGTCCAGTAAGATATAGCTTGAGAAATGACATTCAAAAAAGTCAAGAAGATAATAATAAAACCAGTAGTAGGGTTTTAGCTTTATTTTTTTTTTAACATGAGATAATTTACGATCATAATAATATGTAAGATGTTTAGAAATAAAGATGTCGTAAATAAATGGGATTCTTCTAATATATGCAAAAATTCTTGACAATATGAAATTGATTGGGGAGGTTTTTATAGAAAAGAAAATTAAAACATCAAATTCTATGTTTTTTAATTTTTTAAAATTTGATAGTAATACTTTTATTCTTTTCCTTTTACTCATTTTATTAAGATTAATTTCATGAACGTTTACTCGATTTTGTTTTAAACCCTCAATGAAAATATAGTTTCGAGAATAATTTTTATGGTATTCCCCTATATATAACACATTTTTTACAGAATTGCTAAACATAAGACTTTTTGTAACTCCAAATTTGATTAATTAATCATAATTGTCATTCCCAATAAAACATTCTTGAACATATTTAAAATAAATCATTTAAAACACATAAACGGAAGAAAAAATCTATAACTGATTGTTGGAAAGAGATAAATCCCTAATTCTTTGTTAATTTTCTTTTCGAAAACAGTTCTACATAATTCTTTTTAAAATTTTAAGTCCTTTTCTCATAAATTTATGTAAAGTATTATCTCTATTGAAAAATGCTTCTATATTCTCAATATCATCTGAAGTTAGAATTTTAAATAAGATTATTAATAATAAATATACAAGTACAAATACGATAATAGAACTAAAATTAAAGTGTCTTATAAAATGTAAGTTGAGACTATCAAGAACTAGGCTATTAAATTCTGACAAAAATAAATTTTCTAAAATTAAAGTTATTCCTATTGAAATGAAGAATATAAGGTAAGGAAGAATATGTTTTCTGAAATGTAATTTGATTTTAAAAAATTTATTGATTAGGATAATTTCTAAAATAAAAGTAAAGATTTCTGCTATTAACAACCCAATAATACTTCCTTCTATTCCATAAAATTGTAAACCAAGTAAAAATATAGGAATTCTAATAGAGTAAAATATTATACTGACTGGTACTGAGTATGCTACTTTCTCACTTGCTTTTAATAGACTGAACAAAAACCCACCTGGTAGAACAAAAATTGTAGTTATTAACATTAATTTAACTATTAGTGAAAATTTTAAATAAGAATCACCATAAATTAAAGAAAGAAATAGTTCTACAAAAAAAAATAACAATCCTGTAATTAATAAAAGTAAAAACAATGAATAAGAAAATATAACTTTGAATATTTTTTCTATTTGATTAAACCGTTTAAGAGAATATAACCCCGAAAATGAAATAGTTAATGGTCGATTTAACGATCGAACTGCCTCAAGAGAGAGATCTTGATAATGTTGTGAGAGATTAAAACCAGTAACAAATTCAGGACCTACTGAAAAGCCAATTGATTGAATTTTAAATTCTCTATAAAAACTATCAATGAAAGTCTTAAAACTTAAAATAGAACCATATTTGTAAAGGAGTTTAAATGTTTCCTTAAAAGTTATCCCCTCTTCTTTCGTCTTATTTATTTTATACTTTAAAGTAAAGAATATTACTACCAAATTTATTAAAAATGGGACCAGATTTGACAGAAGGGTAATAAATGCAATCATTTCCAACTCAATTGTACCTACAAATAAAAAAAGATAAATTAAACCTCCAATATTAACGATGTATTTGATAACAAGCAATGTAAAGACAATTTGAAACCTATTTAATGCTCGAGATAAATCTTTAAAGATTGCATCAAAACTATTAATTGCAATTAGGGGACATAAAATATAGAATAGGTAAGTGTAATTCTGTAAACTAATTTTGAAGAAAGCAAAGAAAATATTAAAAACTAAAAGAGTTAGTAAAAATATTGGAATTAAAAATATCAATCTAATAATTAAAGAATTTAGTACAAGCGATTTTAACTTGGAATTTTGATTTAATGCCCTATATCGAGGAATATAATAGTGGAATGATAAACCTAAACTAGGAGGAAAAAATACCAAAAAAAATGTAAAAATGTTAATAAAAGATAAAGTTAATATTAAAAACCCCCACGCCTCTTGAGATATAATTCTTGCAATAATGAATGAAGAAATTACTGAAAATATATATGATCCGTAACTGGACAAAAAAGAAAAAAAAGTGTTTTTAGCCAAGATTCGATGGTCCTTACTTAATGTCTTGGTATTCTTTTCTTTATTATTCATTTTAAAATTAATAAAAATTTCAGATCTATGGAGAATTTATAGTTAGAAGTGAAACTGAAAAATAAATTTTTGTACTATAAAAATTTAATTCTAGGAAAAAAAAAAGGTATTACAAAAGAGATTAAATTTAGCGATTAAATTCACATTCCTTTAATAAATGTTATTATCCCTACTTGGAAAGAGAAAAAGCTATTTGAGGAATGTTTATTATCTATTACTAAGTTAGATTATCCAAATTTAGAAGTTATTATAAGCGCAGGGGGTAATGAAGAAACAATTCAAAATATTTTTAAAAATTTAAAAATTCTAAATACAACTGATTAATCTCCAAAAATTTCTCTTGAAATACAATGCTTAAAACAATTATTAAGTTGATTGGAAGTAAATATAATAGAACTCATAATATTGTTTCAAAATTATTATCTGCGGTTCAGGATTACCCAATCTTCTATTTTAAAGAATTTTTGAACATTACTAAATCTTTAATCATTTCATTTCTATTGAGATCCAATAAAAGTAATCGTAATACATAGAAAAAACTTCCGTATGAATCGCTTGGTAACGCCACTTAAACCTCTCGAAGCTATGGCAATGGAAAGAGTATTATTGACGAGTAACCTCCCTGCTCTTAAGGAAATGGTAAAAACTAATGTCTCTGGAGATGTATTTGAAGTAGAGAACTTTTACGATTTATCTGAAAAAATTCTTAAATATCTAAATAATTCTCATCTTCGAGAGCAATTAGGAAAAAGAGCAAGAGAGTATGTAGTAAAAAATTACGAATGGAATCTAATTGGTAATAAGTATGCATTAATATACAATAATATACTTAAGAATTAATTTATAAATAAACCTAAAAATAACCAGAATAAAATCTAAAAAAATACAGAAATTTAGGACTTATGCATATCAAAGATATAATCAGAATCTTAATATATAATAACTTATATGGTTCAATTAAGAGATTTAAACCAATATTACAGAGGTATACCCCTAGGTTAAATGTTTTATATTCACGAATAAAGCTAAAATATTATAGTGGGAATAATTTATATTGTCCGTGTTGTGAACATTATTTTCGTAGATTTTTCCCCCATGGGAGTGATTTAAGTTCCTCTAGAATGTGTCCTAATTGCGGTTCATTGGAACGACATCGATTATTACTTTTATATCTCTTTGACAAAACTAATTTTTTTACAGAAAAAATTAAAGTCTTACACTTCACGCCCTCGTATGCACTTGAAATGAGATTTAAAACCATGGCTAATTTGGACTACATAACAACAGCATTAGTTCATCCACGTGCAATGATCAGAATGGACATTACAAATATTAAGTTCCCAGATGACAATTTTGATGTTATTTTATGTTATCATATTTTAGAACATGTTAAAAATGATCAACGTGCCATGCAAGAATTATACCGCGTTTTAAAGCCAGGTGGGTGGGCAATTATACAAGTTCCTATTGATTTTAATCTTAAAAATACTCTTGAGGATCCAAATATTATCTCAGCTAAGGATAGAGAGTATTATTATGGCTATCGCTATCATTTAAGGCGATATGGAAGGGATTATATCGAAAAACTTGAGAGCATAAGGTTTACCGTTAAAATCGATGATTTCGTAAATGAGATCAACAAGGAGAGTAGAAAAAAATTGGGTTTAAGCGAAAATGAAAAAATTATTTGCTGTTTTAAATAAATTATCTACAGATAAGATTAACATAATACAAGAGTCAATAAAGCAAAATAAAATACTTTTTTAAGACAAAAGATTTTTCCTTTTTTTATACGCTTTTCTAAAAAACAACATTTCAAAAAAAACAATATTATTTATTATTAAATCAAAATAGATATAAAAAATAAGATTAAGAAAAAATATTAACTCTAATTTAATTGATTCATTTTTGTTAGTTAATTTGTAAAACACTATTTTTCTTACTTTTTTTAAATAGATGCTTAGTAGAAATAGTAGACCAATTAAAAAGAAATAAATGTTAAAAAATAAGATAAATGGAAATATTAAAAGATACAATGATATAAGTACTAAACCTAAGAATTTTATTATTCTAAATTTTTTATTTTTAATTGAAGTAAATAAGGTGTTTTCAAGCCATCTTATATTTTGGTTAAAGTATTCAATGATTTTGAAAGGATAATTATCAGCCTGAATTTTATTATTAACTAAAATGAAAGATTTAATTCCTTTTGAAGAAAGATCCATTCCAATTGATAATCCATCATCTGTAAATCTTTTTTCTGTAAATTTTCCTATTTCTTTTATAACTTCATATTTTATGCAAGCATTTGGCGCCACTCCATATACATATCTAGAAAATTTATGTCTAAATTCATAACTTCTATTAATATATAAATATTTTACGATATTAAAATTTATAATAGAATTTGAAGGTCTTAAAAGAGATATAACCACTTTTTCATTGCGATTAATGATTGGATAAATCATTTTTATTAAGTTTTCATCGTTTAAATAAATATCAGCATCAATTAAAAATATTAATCCCTCAGCAATATAACCTAAACAATCATTAATTGCTTTTATTTTTCCTTCTCCTGTCTTTTGGTATATAATAATATAATTCTTATTATTCTTAAAAGAATTTGCTATTTTAATGGTTTCTTCAGACCCTCCTGCATTTATTATTACTTTTAATTTTGGATAAGACAATTGATTAATAAAATTTAAACAAGTTCTAAATGTTTCACCTTCCTTCCAAGCAGGAACAACTATATTTACTAGAGGTAATTCGTTTAAATCGTTTATCGAAATATTATCTTGATCTTTATACTTTTTTAAGATATCAACATATTTTTTATCTCTTAGTACAAGCAATAAAGTATGATAAAAGATTATTAATAAAAGCAAAATTAGAATAAAATTAATCGAGTTTAAAAAATTTAATATCTGATTTCCTAAATATTGAATAATCTGGATTAAATTCATAAATTATTATAATTAAAGATTTTTTATATTATTTTTCACAAATTATCAAGTAAAGCTTATCTTATCAGGATTATTGATTATAAACTATACATTTGAACCAATTGAATTCATAAAATTCAATTGTATGGTTTATTAATGATTTTTAATAATTTTTTTAAGGAAGTTATTAATTTCTTGATTCATCAAATTTTAATTTCAAAGATCTATGTTTGTAAAGCTAATTTTTGGTTTAGATAAGGTGATAAACTTTAAAAAACCTAAATATTTAAACTCGTAACTCAAGTCTACATTCTTTTATTCTTTTAATTAAAA
>SDBS01004107.1_pt1 | contig 14275 bp, 10 predicted proteins | sample 2277091 | NCBI WGS metagenome assembly SDBS01 (sample SAMN10404972, study PRJNA504765) | marine sediment metagenome | isolation source: marine sediment core GS10_PC15, 163 cmbsf | place: Arctic Ocean: Southern Knipovich Ridge | collected 2010
ATAATCGTAATCTTACTCAAAACGATTATGATTAAGATTACGATTATGAGTATGAATCCAAAAACAACCCCGCCTCTGGCGGGGTCAAATGTGGCAGTTATTTCGTCCTAATTTGTGTGAGTTGTTAAATCCAAAATCGTGCCTGAATCACGCCAAGGCGTGATTTTCGTTCAGGCGCTACTGAACCATCTTTCCCCGCAGAGCTAATTTGGCTACTGCCTCAATATGATAGGTATGGGGAAACATGTCAACAGGCTGTATTTCAAGGAGTTCATACTCCTTGGTCATCTCGGACAGATCCCTGGCCAAGGTTGCTGGATTGCACGAGATATAGACAATTTTTTCAGGGGATAAAGCCATGGCCTGGGCCAATACATCCTTGTGCATGCCTGCCCGCGGCGGATCTATGATCAAAAGATCGGGCCTAAAGGTTATGTCCGATAATTTTTCCCTGATATCACCGCATATAAAACGGCAGTTCTGAAGCCCGTTTTCCTTAGCGTTCCTGACCGCATCAGATGTGGCGCTCCGGCTGATCTCTATTCCGGTGACGGCGTGGACCCTGTTGGCCAAGAAGATAGGGATGGTGCCGGTTCCGCTGTACAGGTCAAGCACAATTTCAGAGCCTTCAAGCTCCGCATAAGTTGCCATGCTCTGATATAGTTGTTCGGCTGCCCTGGAATTGGTCTGGAAGAAGGAATTTGCCGAGATCTGGAAAGTGAAGGGACCTATTCTGTCTCTGATATACCCATCCCCGTAAAGGACCGCTTCACTCTCCCCAACAGCTATGGAGGCCTTCCGGCTGTTGATGTTGTTTACCACGGTCTTGATCCGTGTAAGCCTGTGGACGAGTAGATCCGCCAATGGCTGTACGACATCCCGCCTCTCTTCTGAGGTAACCAGGTTGACCATCCATTCATCAAACGCAACAGAATAACGGATCATCAGAAAGCGCCAGAATCCCTGGTGGCTTTTCAGGCCATAGACAGGTATCTCGGAGTCCTTGACATAATCCCTGACCATGTTCAGGATCTGGTTACCCGTTTCCTGTTGGAGTAGGCACGCCTCAACGTCAATGACCTTGTGATAAGTCCCTGGCACGTGGAGACCCAAGGCAAACTCGCCCTCGTCTTTCCGTCTGTCCAATTCATCGGGGAGATACCAGCGCCTGTCAGAGAATGAAAACTCCATCTTATTTCTGTAGGCAAACCTCTTCACGGAAGGGATAACAGGATGGACTGTTATATCTTTTATCCCTCCGATACGTTCCACAGGCTCCTGCACGTGTGCCCTCTTGAACTCCAACTGTTTTTCGTAGGCCACGTTCTGCCACTGACAACCGCCGCAATATCCAAAGTAGGGGCATGGCGCCTCTTCCCGATCAGGAGAGGGGGAGACGAGTTCTATCAGGCCTGCCTCCGCGTAATCTTTCTTCTTCTTGTAGATTTTGGCCTTTATCCTGTCCCCCGGGACCCCGCCCCGGACAAAGATCACGAACCCGTCCAATCGACCGATCCCCCGGCCGCCGTAAGCCATATTTTCTATGGCTATTTCAATTATTTCACCTTTACGAATTGCTGTCATGGTCTGACGGTCGACCCTGTTCTTTCTCCCTATTATCTTTATAAGTAGTGTCTGAACGAAATAACTATTTCATAATCTTAATCATAATCGTAATCTTACTCAAAACGATTATGATTAAGATTAAGAGTATGAATCCAAAAAGGACTTTCACGGACACATCAATGATTCCGGGATCTTAATAACTGGGATAGGGTCCATTTTGTGTCTGTTGGCCTGGTGAAGCCTCTGGTAGATGCCTAAGACCTCTTTCTGCCTTGGGCTCAATTGGTCTTTATCTTCGGATTCGGCTTCAAACTGCATGGCCGCTTCGAGTTCCGCGTAAGTGGCCCCGATCTGGCTCTCATCTGTGCGAGTATCAGACCAGAGCCCGTCGGTGGGAGAAGCATTCAAAATCGCCTTGGAAATGCCCAATTCCTTACCAATCAGATAGACTTCCGACTTCATTAGATCGGCTATCGGCGAGATGTCGACCCCGCCGTCGCCGTATTTGGTGAAAAATCCTATCCCGAAATCTTCAACCTTGTTGCCGGTCCCAACGACCAACATCCTGTGATGGGTGGCATACGTATAAAGCGTCACCATCCGCATCCGTGACCGGGTATTGGCCATAGTCAACCCGTCCTGGATATCCGGCGGAAAGGTCTTTTCGAAGGCCTGGAATGCTGGTGTGAGATCGGTCGTGATTCCTCTGACGTGATCGTAATTTTTCTCCAGCCAGCCGATATGCTGCTGGGCCAGCGAAATCTGCTCAGGGGCCTGATAAATAGGCATGTCCAAGAGGATGGTCTTTTTTCCGGTTTTTGCGCATACCGTGGAGGTAACCGCAGAGTCTATACCCCCTGAAATCCCCACCACAAATCCCTTCAAGCCTGCCTCATCACAATAGGCCTTTAACCGGTCAACAATATAGTCTATTACTCTGGTGGTTTGCATTTTTAAGAAATCCCATTCTAATTACGGGGAATCACAACGCAATAAGTAGCGGTGGGGAATCAAAATTTAACCTTATGGAGGGGCACTTATCAGTTGTACTGGAGCCACCGTGCGGAATCGAACCGCAGACATCCTCATTACGAGTGAGGTGCTCTGCCAACTGAGCTACGGTGGCTCAAGAACAATTTCCCGGCAATATAGTTGCTTTTTTCCTGCCTGTCCATTAATTTATCATGGTAATTGTCCGATGTCCGATGTCTAATGACCAACACCCGCAACTCGCAACCCGTAACCCAAAAAAGGATTCATTTATGAAAGAACCGAAAGACTATATAATTTTTCCCTTAGATCTGTCCACCTACGATCAGACCATCTCCTATGTTGAGACCCTCGATGGTCATGTGGGTCTCTTTAAGGTAGGTCTGGAATTATTTATAGCCCAGGGGCCTGAAATACTCAAGGCCATACGCAATTTTACAGACGCGGGGATATTTCTCGACCTGAAACTCCACGATATCCCTGCCACTGTCAAGCGGGCCTTTATGGCGGCAAGCCTTTATCGGCCGCAGTTTGTGACGGTTCACTGTGACGAGGGAGATGAGAGCCTCAGAGGCGTTGCAGAAGAGAACCCAGGCAATTCCAAGATATTGGCAATTACCGTCCTCACAAGCCTCAATCAGGAGAAATTGAAGAGATTGGGTTATTCTCGCGAGTATGCGGATAATGTTTCCGCATTGGTCCTTTTAAAGGCGCGCATGGCCAGGGAAGCAGGGTGTCATGGCGTGGTATGTTCCGGCCTGGAAGTGGCAGCGGTAAGAAAGGAGATCGGTCCTGATATGATTGCGGTGACCCCGGGGATACGACCGGCCTGGACCGTGGTCGATCAGGACGACCAGAAACGGATTGTCACTCCCGCAGACGCCGTCAGAAACGGCTCGGACTACATTGTAATAGGACGTCCGATCCGTGACGCAAAGGACCCGCAGGATGCGGCAAAAAGGGTGGCAGAGGAGATAGCCTCAGCACTTTAAAACAATTTATCCCTGTGTACGGCCATAAGGGTAACCATCGCCTTTGCAGCCAAGAATTCCCCCTCTTCTCTGACATCCAAAACCTCTGATTCCGATATTAGAATCTGACTGCCGTCCCTGATCACCTTAGAGCGGCAAATCAGGGCATCACCGTATGCGGGCCTCAGAAAATTGATCTTGAACTCGATGGTCAGGATCTGAATATCTTCCGGAACAGTTGTGAACGCAGAGTATCCTGCAGTATGATCCGCCATGGTAGCCATAACCCCAGCGTGGATGAAGCCATCCTGCTGCCGGTGATGCTCCTCGATCTTCACCCTGGCCTGAAAATAGCCCCTTTTCACCACTTCCGCTTCGAACTGGCAATATTTTATAAATCCTCGAGAGTAGTCTCTCGCCAAAAAGGCCACCCTCTCCTCGGAGATCTCCGCAGTCATTTGAATCCTATATAGTGTCCGAAAGAAAACTAGGATTTTTCGTTCAGATCAAGGAAGACGATAATTTTAACCGCAGGAATACATTGAGCATCTCGAGGATTAATCCGCCTCAGGCGGGTTAAAATTTGAGTCTGCCGTCCAGCCGAGGCGGGAGGCGAAAAAGACAGTTTTCGCTCAGACACTATCTAAAAGAAGTTATTCTGCGCTCCCTCAAATTTTCAATACCCTATTCTTAATTCACAATCTTTGGTCCTTACTGCCCCTTCCAAGGGGTGTATCAAAATAGTTTTTATAACCATTGCTTCTTCAAGTCAACATCAACCCGGCAATTCAACGGCCCTAAATTTGGAAACATGCCCTCCCCGCCAGGAAAATGCGGCGCTCAATCAGTTTGACAAAGGGGGTGACTTGATAGAAAATAGACCGTCGGTTTTGCAAATCAGAAAAATGAGCTACCAAAGGAGGTTGACTTTGCTCCACACAGCGAATGCCCAGGAAATAAGGGATGGCCGAGTCGCGGACGTCTACTTTGAAAGAACGGAAAAAATACTTAAGGCAAAGGGGATCGATAAGGTAGTAACGGTTGAATTTATTGCCAAAGGACTCCCCTCAGATTATCCATGGGCGATCTTTGCAGGGGTGGAAGAGGCTGTATCCCTGTTGAAGGATCTGCCGGTGGATGTCCGTATCATGAAAGAGGGGACGCTTTTCAGGCCATACCAGCCGGTCATGGAAATCCATGGCAAATACCTCGATTTCGGCCGATACGAAACAACGCTGTTAGGATTGATTTGCCAGGCCTCCGGGGTGGCCACCATGGCGGCGAGATGTCGCAAGGCGGCAGGCAGCCGTCAGGTCATCAGTTTTGGCGCCCGTCGAATGCATCCGGCTGTCGCGCCTCTCGTTGAAAGAAACGCTTATATCGGTGGGTGTGACGGTGTGGCGCTGATACCTGGTGCAGATTTAGTGGGGATCGAACCCTCAGGCACCATGCCCCACAGCCTTATCCTGATCATGGGCGATACCGTCGAGGCCACAAAGGCCTTCCACGAGGTTATTGAGCCTCATGTGAAGCGGGTGAGCCTCATAGACACCTTTAATGATGAAAAGATAGAGGCTCTGAATGTTGCACAGGCCTTAGGTGAAAACCTCTACGCTGTTCGTTTAGACACACCGGGTTCCAGGAGAGGAAATTTCAAAGAGATCATGGCGGAGGTCCGGTGGGAACTTGACCTCAGAGGCTTTGAGCATGTGAAGCTCCTTCTGAGCGGAGGTCTGAATGAGTACCAGATTCAGGAATATAATGAGTTCGCCGATGCCTATGGCGTGGGTACGGCGATCAGCAACGCCCCTGTCATCGACTTCTCCATGGACATTGTGGAAGTTGATGGCAAACCTCTGGCAAAACGAGGAAAAAGATCCGGATCAAAATGTGTATTTCGCTGCAAGGACTGCCTTGAAACCGTGGTTCTCCCTTCAGGCAAAACTCCGGCTCCCTGCAGGTGCGGCGGGGAAATGGAGAACATATTAAGGCCCTTTGTCTCCAAAGGGAAGACGAAGACCTTCCTGCCAGAACCGAAAGAGATCCGTGAATTTGTGATCAACCAATTAGAAAAAGTAAATATATAGAGGCTCCATCCTGGGCAAACGAGAACATCAGATAAAAACAGACAGCCTGAGTCGGATGCTCGTCTACGTGCTTGGCCACAGACCGGATGAGTTCGGCCTGGTTCCTGACAGTGAGGGCTTTATTCCCTTCAAGGAACTCCTGCAGGCGATTCATGAGGAGGGATGGCGTTATGTAAGGCGATCCCATATTAATGAGGTCCTTTTGGGGAGGGATAGATCGCTCTTTGAATCTGAGGATGAACGTATCAGGTCAGCGGAACAGCGGTGGGAACTGGACCTCTATAACCCTGCCCAGTTTCTCCCTAAAATCCTGTTTACGGCCGTAAGAAAAAGGGCCCATCCCGTAGCGATGGAAAAGGGCTTAAGCACGGTCGAAGACAAGTATTTGGTCCTCACGCCGGCCAGGGAGATGGCCTTGAGGATCGGCCTCCGCCGTGATCAGGCCCCGGTGTTACTGGAAATTTTGGCTGAGGTAGCCAGAGAGAAAAGGGCCTTATTCTTTTCGTTCGGGGACCTTTTTCTGAGCCCCGAAATCCCAGCTAAATTTATTGCAGGGCCTCCTCTGCCCAAAGAGATGCTTGAGCGCCGGAGGGAAAAGGGTAAAGAGAAGGAGAAGCCCGTAAAAGGGCCTCCGACCCCCTCACCGGGCAGTTTTTTCTTAGATCCTTCAAGAGACCCTGATCCTTACAGGAGGGCAAAGGGGAAAAAGAGGAAGGGATGGAAAGAGAATGCTAAAAAGATGAGGAAGGGCCAGAAAGGGAGACCGTAACCGGGTTATCCGGGACTCCGGGGAGGGACGGAGGGCAGAGGTCAGAAGTCGGAGGTCGGAGGTCATAAAAACCCGTAACTCGTAACCTGTAACCCGTTGGCTTTTCAATCATCAATCAACAATCATCAATCAACAATCCAAAGGCCCGCAACCCATCAGACTGGTCTTTTATAACCACAACCCCTTTTCCGGCAGACTAAAACCGTCCCGGAATTCTTCCTCTGCTTAATGCTCAAAACCTTGGTCCCGCATTCGGGACAGATGTCATCAAATGGTTGATCCCAGGTGGCAAATTTGCACTTCGGATACTGGTTGCAGCCGTAAAACTTCTTCCCTTTTTTGGATCTCTTTTCCACTAATATTCCCTGGCAATCCTTCTCAGGGCATGGCACGCCGGTGCTCACCGGTTCGGGCGACCAGATGTTCTTACATTCCGGATACCCGGAGCAGGCGACAAAAGACCCGTACTTCCCATTTTTGGTCACCATGGGTCGGCCGCATTTCTCACAGGTACCCTCTTCCTTACCTGTCTCGGCGGCGGTCTCAACGATAATCCGACCCTTTTCATCCCGGGTAAAATTAGAGGTATTTCTGCATTCAGGATAACCGGTACAGGCCAGGAAAATACCGTTTCGACCCGACTTGATGGCCATTGGCCGGTCACACTTTGGACAGGATATGCCGGCCAAGACCTCCCCCTTCATCTCATGGGTCGCCCTTTCCAAATCCTTCTCAAATGCCTCATAGAACTCCTTTAAGATATCGATCCACTTCGCCTCCCCCCGCTCAATTTTATCTAAGTTGTTTTCCATCTGGGCGGTGAAGGCCGTATCCATTATATCGGGAAAGCCCTCGACCAGCAGATCCGTCACCAAAAAGCCCAATTCCGTGGGCATAAAGCGCCTTTTTTCTATGGAAACATACTCCCTCCCACTGATGTTGGCCAAGATCGCCGCGTAAGTTGAGGGCCGGCCGATACCGTTTTCCTCTAAGGCCTTGATCAGGGTGGCCTCTGTAAACCTGGGCGGGGGCTGTGTAAAATGCTGAGCAGGGTCCAATTTTATGAGGTCGAGGGTCTGATCTTCCCGCAAGGGGGGGAGCAGGGTCTCCTGGTCTTTCTCAGGCCCGGCACTATTCTGGCCTGCTTCATAAAGGGTTGTAAAGCCCTTAAATAAGACCACAGAGCCGTTTGCCCTGAAGGCGGCCTTTCCGGCGCTGATCTCGACCTGGGTCTTATTTAATATGGCAGGACTCATCTGGCAGGCAATAAACCGTTTCCAGATAAGGGTATAGAGCGCCAACTGGTCTTTGGAGAGATATGGTGCAACCACCTTTGGGCTAAGCTCTGCCGACGTAGCCCTGATGGCCTCATGGGCCTCTTGAGCGCCCTTTCGGCTCCTGAACCTGTTAGGTTTGTCAGGAATGTAATCCTTGCCAAAGGCCTTTTGAATAAATCCCCGCGCTTCAGCTATGGCATCGTCTGAAAGCCGGAAAGAATCTGTCCTCATATAGGTAATAAGCCCAACCAGACCCTGTTTTCCGAGATCCACGCCTTCGTACAGGCTCTGTGCAATGGACATGGTCTTTTTGGCCGGGAATCTCAGCCTTCTGAATGACTCCTGCTGAAGAAAACTGGTAATGAAGGGCGGGGGCGGATTTCTACTTGTCTTTTTTTGTGTGACCTTTGAGACCTGAAATGGAAGACTTTCTACCTCCGAGACAATCTTGAGTGTCTGTTCCCCATTTTTGAGGTCGGCCTTTTTGCCGTCATATTTGAAGAGTCTCGCCTCAAAAGGGGGCGGCTCGGTCGATCTCAGGTGGGCCGTAAGAGACCAGTATTCCTGGGAGTCAAAGGCCTGGATTTCGCGTTCCCTGTCACAGATCATCTTGACTGCCACTGACTGAACCCGCCCGGCGCTCAAGCCCCGCTTTACCTTTTTCCAGAGGAGTGGAGATATCTGGTAACCGACAAGCCGGTCCAGGATACGCCTGGTCTGCTGGGAGTCAAACTTATCCTTGTCAAGTGCCTGCGGCGATGATACCGCTGCACGGATGGCCTTTGCAGTCAGTTCGTTAAATAGGACACGGAATATTTTTTTGTCCTTGTTCTTGGGACCCTTTTTCAGTTCCCCGGCAACGTGCCAGGCAATGGCCTCTCCTTCCCTGTCAGGGTCTGGCGCTAAATAGATCTCTTCGGCGCTGTTTCCCGCGGCCTTCAAATCCTTCAGAATCTTGGCCTTTCCTTTAATCGTGACATAATCGGGCTTAAAACCGGCCTCAATATCGACCCCTAATTTGTTGACAGGGAGATCTTTTACATGCCCCACCGAGGCCATAATCCTAAAGTCAGGTCCCAAGTATTTTTTTATGGTCCTGGCCTTGGCCGGGGATTCAATAATAAGTAGTTTTTTTGTCATCTTTGTCATCCGTCATTGGTCACTCGTCACTCGTCACTCGTCAATTGTCAATTGTCATTAGTTGTTGGTTGTTGAACTTTAAGCACTTTAGCTCACTTTAGGCATTTCTTTACCGAACAAACATCTTGCCCGGGAGCTGCTTCACGACCCCCTCCAATTCCATTTTCATCAGGATGCCTGCCACCTTGCCGACTTCCATTTTTCCCAGTCTTACTATGTTGTCCATATGCATGGGATAATCTCCGATGATTTCATAAACCTTTTTCTCGAATTCATCCATATTCCAGTGCGTACCGCCTGTGGCCCCCGGAATTCCCCTTCCTACTGTTCCTTTCCCCGCAAACCCGAATTCGTCCAATATGTCATCCGCGTTTTCAATCAGCTTGGCCCCCTGCTTGATCAGAAAATGGGTCCCCGTGCTTTTAAAGGAATCAATGCTTCCGGGAACAGCGAACACGTCGCGGCCCTGATCCAGCGCCAATGAGGCGGTAATCAAAGAGCCGCTGTTCCTTGTCGCTTCCACAACTACTGTTCCCCTGCTCAATCCGCTTATGATCCGGTTTCGTATGGGGAAATTCTTAGGCTCAGGAGGGGTCCCTGTAGGAAATTCCGAGACAATAACCCCGTTGACCTCTATCTGCCTAAAAAGCTCTTTGTTTGATGCAGGGTAAACGACATCTATCCCGGTGCCCACAACCGCAATGGTGAAGCCATTACCCCTCAAGCAACCCCTGTGGGCAGCAGAATCTATCCCCCTTGCCAGGCCGCTTACTACTCCCGCACCCCTGCTCGCAAGCCCAAAGGCGATTGTTTCCGCTGCCCTGCGACCGTAATGGGTCGGATTTCTCGAGCCAACAACGCCAACAAAGGTCTGCGCCAGGGGGATCTCTCTGCCCTTGGCATATAACAACATGGGAGGATTGTAGATCTCCCTCAAAAACGCCGGGTAAGAGGGGTCAGTGTAGGCGATAATGCGAGCATGACATCTTTCCGCATTCCTTAATTCCTCTTCAGCCTCTGTACTGAGAGACCGATTCATGATCTTCTTGGCAATATCCCTGCGCATTCCCTCCACATTCATAAGTTCTGTTAGGTCTGCCTTGAAAACCACTTCAGGATCACCGAGCTTTTCTATCAGCCTCTTGAGGACCGTATTGCCCAAGCCCGGAATCAAGTAGAGGGACAGCCATGCTATTTTTTTATCATGGGCGTTCACAGGTTCAGGGTTCCCCGTTCAGGACATCCAAAAATTCAGTTGAGAGGCACTAAAGGCCTGACATCGTTTCGAGGCAAAGATGGCGGGAATATAAAACAGGGTCACGCAGATTAGTCAAGTCTTTTCTCGGCGAACAGGTAATGACACACCCGTAAAAAGTCCTTTTTACGGGCAATTGCGAATTATTATCAGTGGTTAGCTTCAGACAGTTATCAATTATATCTTGGGCAAAAAGCACAAGAACATTTTTTCAATGTCCGGAAAGCCCCGCTAAAGCGGGGTAGAAGGGGTTTCCGAAGTATGAATGGTCACTCAATTTTTTCATGTTGTTTGATTTCACTCCCGCGTAGCGCGGGATTCTCCACATTTAATATTTGGAACCATATATGTGTTGGTAGCTCCATAACTTTAGGCATTTTAGGCACTTTAGCTCACTTTAGGCACTTTTCCGGCCTATTGTGTCTGGCATTTTCGCATTGTTGCTAATAGACGAAGGGCCTCAGGCAGATCAGGTTTAGGATCGGTTTTCCTTTCCAGCCTTTTCAGCACCTGCAATGGATTGTTTTCAATATCTGAGCTTTTTGGGTCGACATCCCCATAATGGATCAAGATATTTCTCAGTTCCCTGTTCAAGTCGATCGCCTTGACCATGGCGCCGCTGGAAAATTCTCTCCTGGCCGTAATAACGATTCCGGTTGAAGTACTAGGTCTCGATTCCAAGACGAGGAGATAACCCAATGCCTGATCAGGGAGGGCAGGCTCCTTTGGCCTATCTGTTTCCGGTTTGGTCACTATCTCGAAGAAATTGCCCCTGCGGATACCATGTTTGAGGCCATGATTCATGTAAACGACCGAAAATTGACCCATAATCTCCTTCAAATCCTTGGAAGCTACAACCGGTAGTTTAAACCCGTCACGCTCTTTCAGCTTTTTCCATTCGGGGGCGGAAAGCTGAACACATGGAGATATCCAGGTAAAAGGGAAGAGAGTGTCCCCCACGCGCATCGGGCTGTAGCTTTCAACAATTTTTGCCTTGTATAGATCAGGCTTAACCTCCCTCTTCAACACAACCCTCCCCAAGAAGGAGACGACATATCCCAGATCTCTCCCTGTAAGAGGGTGATCGAGTTCCCGGGAGCTTTTGTAAACGGTGAAAAGGTCTCCTGGCTTTACGTTATGTCCCTTATCAAAGGCCACATAAACCGTGTCGCCCTCTGCCAAGAGAAGCCTCTCTGTCTCATCTGCAAACAGACGCCCCCACGGACTCACCTCCTCAGGTGACAAAAACCCGAGGGCCTCCACGTCGGTCAGCTCCGAAACATCGATGCCTATGGGGCCCTGGGCCACATCATCAGTGCCTGCAATCGGCGCTGCCTCATTCTTTGGACCTGATTGTGCCCCGGCGTCGGTGAAAGGGCCCAAAACAAAAAACAAAATGCCAGTGGCAATCAATAAAGTAACTATTCGATCTTTTTTTCTCACTTTCCTGTCCTCTCCTTGGATGATGGATGCAAGATGCAGGATATTTGATTCCCGTTGAGTTCCTTACGCCTCGCGCCTTGCGCCTTGCGCCTAAAAGTCTTTACACTTGTCAACGATCCCGTTTTTAAGCGGGAATACTCGATACTGATCACTCGTTTTTCTGACTTCCGACCTCCGACTTCAGCGGGGATACGGATAGCTTACAAGACTCCGGTTCTTTTTGTCAAGTTATACGGAAGAAAAATGAGCGATCAGATGTGGACTTATGAGGGGTTGAAGGGCATAATAGCCTTAAGCTTAAAGTTTTATTTCACAAAGATCTATGAAAAAAATCCTCATAATCGTTTCATTAGTTCTCATCGCAGCAGTCCTCTTTATCAAAGAAGGCCGACTGAATCGGCCTTCTGAACCACTCAAGGACGCGTGTTTATCCTGCCACAAAGAGATGAAAAATCCGGACCCATCCCATCCCATCTCGGCCTTTGGATGTTATACCTGTCATTTGGGAAACAGATACTCATTAGACAGAGAAAGGGCCCATTTTACCATGGTTCGAAATCCAGGGGACCTCCGTGTTGTGGATAGGACCTGCGGGAAAACAGGGTGCCATGCGGATATTGCGGCCCGTGTCAAAAACAGTCTCATGGCCACAAACGTAGGGATCCTAAAGACTATCCAGGAACAGTGGCTTAATAGAAAGGATATCCCCGGTGACTCACCCGTTGTTATGGGCGTTGGTGTCAGGGATCTTTACAGCAAGGCGCCACCTCAAAATCTTGCCATTGATCACTATCGAAAGATGTGCGGGGGATGCCATTTGTGGAAGAAAAGGGGCGACCGCAAGGGAGAGATAGGCAGGAGGGGCGGCGGTTGCAGCAATTGTCACATTCTGGATGATGAAAAAGAGGGAGAACCGAAAAACGAGGCCATTGACCACCCTGAGATGACAACAAGGATTCCTTCGGCAAACTGTATAAAGTGCCACAACAGGTCTGCAAGGATTGGCCTGTCCTATTTCGGCAGGTTCGAGTCAGAGGGTTACGGGACACCCTATGAGGGGACCGGCCTGAGCAGCAGGAGACTGTCAGGAAACCGTTTCTTTTTGGACCTGCCGGCGGATATCCATTTCAGCAGGGTCGGGATGGAATGTATAGACTGCCATACCGCCACCGGGCTGATGGGGGACGGGAAGCGATACGACAGGATGCATTCCCAAATCGACATCACCTGTCAGACGTGCCATTCCCCGGAGTTTTCTATGACCAAAGGCCCTGATTCATTGGCAGGCCGATTAGCCTTTCTTAACAAGCGGGTCCCGTGGAAAAGGGAACAATCTGTTGGTCTCAGCAAAAAAGGGACACCTATCTACAATCTCCAAAAAGAGGGCGGCAAGGTAATCTTTTACCGCAAGATGGATGGCCGGCCCTTTGAGATGGATATCCGATCGTCCAATAAACCTCACCACCGTTTGAAGGGACACGAGCGTCTCTCCTGCCAGGCCTGCCACTCTATCTGGATACCGCAGTGTTATGGGTGTCATCTGACATATAAGAAATCTGAGAAGCAGAAAGACTGGATAAGCAACGAGATGTCGCCCGGCAGGTGGAAGGAGGCCCGCTCTTATCTCCGCTTTTCAAGGCCCGCCCTCGGTATCAGAGATGGTCTTGAGATCTTCCCGATCTCCCCGTGCCAGGAGTTCGTCTCGGTCTTTGACAAATCGGGCAGATACTTGGAAGACGAGTCATTCAGTATCATGAACATATCGGCATTTGATCCCCATACCACTGCCAAGAAATCGAGGGGATGCCTTGAATGTCATCAAGACCCAAAGGTCATTGGATTAGGAGAAGGTATCCTCCATCAGAAGGGTGGTAAGCAAGTTTTCAGACCAACCTATGACTCATCCTCTTCCGGCATGGATCTTTCCTTCCCCTTAGATGGTTTTGTAAACCTGAGAGGGGAACCGCTCCAATCAGGCTCGGGAAAAGGAGTGAGGCCCTTCAACAAAGAGGAGATCGACCGGATACTCTCAGTCAATCCCTGCCTTGGCTGTCATAACCGTTATGATGACAAGATCTATGCGGACTTCAAGGAATCCAAAAGGCGGTTTGAAATGGAGGGAGGGGCGCCATGCCTGAAATGAGGAGAATCAATTCTCTTTTCCTTTTCACCATCACGGCATTTTGTCTAATAAGCACCCTGCTTTTAACGCTGTTTGCTGTTCCCCCATGCAGTATTAACGCTGCCCAGGAAAAAATCGATTACGCTGACTGCCTCCACTGTCATAAGGGGATAGAGCCGATCAGTCCTGACCATCCATTCAAGTGCGCTGTCTGCCACCTGAGGCCTGAAGATCCCCAGGGGAAGGCGCTTACGGATCACCAGAGAATCGTTCGCAATCCTTCGGCCCCCGAGCACGTGGAGATCTTTTGCATAGAGTGTCACGAAAAGGAGATCAAACAGGTCAAGAACTCCCTTCATTCGACAATGGCCGGGGTTATCAACCAGACCCGGTATCTCTGGGGCGCCCAGGAAAGGGCAACCCCGGCCATTTATGGGCTGAGCGGTCCTCTAAAGCCATTACCAGAGGTCGACCCCTCTCTCTACCCCGAAACCCCGGCCATGCTTGTGGATGATTTTCTGAGGAGGCGATGCCTCAGATGCCATATCCATACCAAAGGCATCGAAAGCGCCGGCCTTTACAGGGGAACGGGGTGCGCTGCCTGTCATGTGCTCTATAATAATGACGGCAGATATCGGGGAACGGACCAGGCAAT
>SDBS01004109.1_pt1 | contig 14275 bp, 13 predicted proteins | sample 2277091 | NCBI WGS metagenome assembly SDBS01 (sample SAMN10404972, study PRJNA504765) | marine sediment metagenome | isolation source: marine sediment core GS10_PC15, 163 cmbsf | place: Arctic Ocean: Southern Knipovich Ridge | collected 2010
TGCAAACAAGCAATAAACACATTATGAAGCGCAATCACAGGATCGACAATAGGATCTACCGCAATAAAAAGCACAAGAACCGCACTTAATGGTAATCCCAGTGGTTCCAATATGATTGCTAAAAAGGAAAGCGTCACAATAGACATTGATCCCGTAGAAGCCATGCTAGCAAAAATGGAACCAAAAAACACAATGAAAAAACCACCGATTCCTAGTGATATATGGTAAAGCTGAGAAACAAAAACTACACAAAATGCAAAATAAAACACCGTGCCAAATCGTCCTAACAACACACCAAGTGGCAACGACACATTAACAGAATTTTCCTGAAAACCTAATCCTTGAGTTAAAGCATTCAGTGCCGAAGGAATCGCAACAATACTGTTTCGCGTACTGAATACAATAAGAAGGGTAGATTTGAATATTGACAACATTTTTAAAAAAGGTATTTTGACGCGCAGCCAAATCAATAAAGCGCACGCACAAAAAATAACCAAACTGCTTAAATAGAAAACAGCAATGAATTTTATCATACTGAGAAATATACCAATTCCCACCTCTGCAACTTGTGACGCAATTAAAAAGACTAAAGCGATAGGTAACAAATACATGGCCCAAGTAATCACATCAGTAAAAATATGATATATCAGTTCCATCAACACTAATCCGCGCTCTGAAGTTTTCGGCGGCAGAAAACCCAACGCAATACCAAAAATAATCGCAAAGAAAAGCACTTCTAAATTACGATCATCTGCCATTGCTCGCAATATATTTGAAGGAACAATCCCTGAAATAAACGTGTGAACGCTTTTCATTTTAGACGTCGATGGATTCTTTTTGAAAATAAACATTTCCAAACCAGAGGATACGCCCTTTTGGCTAATCACTTCACCTAATGTGGCTTGTGATTTTTGAGTAAGATTCGCTCCAGGCTTGCCCACAAATCCTGTTATCATTCCCGCTAAACTTAAAAGCAACAGAAAAAATATAAAGTAATCGATTAATTTGCGTAAGCTTCCATCCCTACTCTTTTTCTTCAATGCCCTACCAAGACTCATAGAAACCGCTGAAACTAAAATAGGTACAACGCACATTGTTAACAATGACAGGTAAATATTTCCATATATTTCAAATCCACCAGAAAGACTTTTTTGATAGATGCCCAAAAGAAAACCTAAACCCATTCCAATAAGAATTGCCCAAGGACTTAACATCCAATGAAAAGGAGATTTTGGACGACACTGAAGCTTTTCTTTCATATTATATTCTCTTAAATATCTTGCTGCATTAAAATATCTTTCTTCGTTTGAGAACTCATCATTTTTTGAGATTGTTTAAGTATTTGATTTATAGTTATCTGTTTTGCACGAACTTCAATATAATGATTTAACCAATAAAGCAAATGTGGGCTATTAACAGAAACTGCAATTGCAATAGGATCGATGGCATCCTTAAAAACAACAGGTTGAAATACAATAGCAAAGCTTGGATTTAACAAAATTGTTTGCTTTGCTTCAACCTCGTCACGAAATGCTGCAATTACATTCCCTTTCGCCAAGGCAATAATAGCCCCAGCCCAATTATTATATTGAACTACTGTTGCGCGTGGAAAAATCGTTTTTGCCCAATCCGCATAAGATGTCCCTTTAAGCACCGCTAACTTTCCTTTAAAATTCCTTATAAATTCTACGGTTGATTGACTCTTTTTAGCTTTTGCCAACTGTAAACGACTAATCAATAACGCTCGATGTAAGACGACATAAGGTTTAGTAAAATAAACTTGCTTCGAACGATTTAAAGTTTTACTTAATTTTGAGATTGCAACATCTGCTTTATGTTCTGCCACAAGATTAATGACACCATTAAACGTTTCAGCTGAACGATTAAATTCAACTTTTACACCAAGCGCTTTGCCGATACCATAAGCTAAATCAACATCAACCCCAACGAGTTTTCCGGATTTATCTTTGCTAAAAAACGGCGGGTAATTTTTATTAATCATCGCAACGACGATTTTTTTATTTCGAAGTATTCGTGCGAAAGTTGAACCAGGAATTTGTGCATTGCACGTTAACGAGAAAAATACCAAAACAGAAGCAATCAAAGCAAAGGCAATGATACTTTTATAATTCATTCTGTTAAATAACACTGACATATATCCATAATCCATGTCGGTTATATACCCATCACCAATGACAACGAGTATAGCAAAAAATTTAGCCAAAAAAACATCCTCGAATTGTTTATATTAGCAAACATAGAAAATGGACTCCAGTGCCGTGAACTTCGGTGCCGAACTGCGTCAGCGGGACCTGCATAAGCCGTCTCCGGTCCCGTCTCCGGTGCCGATGTTAGCATAATCATCCTAACTTCAGCCCGAAGATGAAAATATTGGCATATTTTGTAAAGAATAACTGGTAATTTTCTGCATGAATGCTATTTTATCGGGTGAGCAAAGTTTCTAACCGTTCAATTTTGATAGATTTAGTCTAAGTCCTTCAAAAGACAAGAAAGTTTAGTTACTGAGCGTTATTTTATTTTTTAAAGAGAAACATTTACTATGAAAAAACTATACGTTGGCAATTTGCCATACTCCGTTACAGAAGATGGGATTAAAGCCCTTTTTTCACAATATGGAGAGCTTGAAAGTGCAAACCTTATTATGGACCGCGATACTGGACGGCCAAAGGGGTTCGGCTTCGTTGAATTCGTCAACCAAGCAGATGCTGAAAAAGCATTAGAGCTTGATGGAAAAGACTTCGAAGGTCGCCCATTAAAGGTCAACATGGCCAGACCAAAAGAATCTGGTGGTGGTGGTGCTGGTGGTGGCAGAGGCGGCGATCGAGGTGGCCGTCGCTGGTAAAGTCGAAAGGCTAAAAACCAGACAACATTTTACAAAACGCAGTGATTCTTTGCTGCGTTTTGTGATTGTTCAATAATTTATCATTCTGATCTGAATACGTCATAATGTGATATGGCGTTGAAAAGATCATCTCTACTTATTAACATTTTAAAATAAAACGATGCTTGCGAACAGTCGTTACATCCCTATCTGACCCATTTTTTATTGCTCTTTTTAATCATCCCCTGTCTGATTAACTCCTGATAAGTAAACGTTTTTCCAATCAAAACAGTTGGGGTATCAGCCATCGATTGATTTGCGCTATGTGAGCCCCAGCTGAATTTACAGAAAGAATGTTACACTAGCCATTCTTGCTTGATTTAGGTGTAAATTTTGAAGTAAATATGCAAATATTAAATAAAAAGATATTCATTCAACGAAAGGATTATTGAAAATGAAATTGGCATGGTGGCCACTTAGCTATAATCAAAAATGGTTGCGATTTGATCTTATCGCCGGGATAACCACAGCAGCTGTCGTTATCCCCAAAGCAATGGCGTATGCCGTTATTGCAGGACTACCGGTTGAAATTGGCTTGTATACTGCCATTGTACCCATGATCATCTATGCAATTCTTGGCTCCTCAAACAAACTGAGTGTTAGCACGACCACAACCATTGCGATTCTGGCTGCTATAGAAATTGCAACTGTTGCTCCACATGCTGGCTCTGCTGAATTAATCATCGTCGCTACAACACTTGCATTTATGGTCGGCGCATTTCTTTTACTCGCCTCTTTTTTACGCCTAGGCTTTCTGGCAAATTTTATTTCAGCACCCGTATTAACGGGATTTAAAGCAGGCATTGGCATTATCATCATCGTAGATCAGATTCCAAAATTACTTGGATTTCATATTACCAAAGGTAATTTTGTACAAACATTATTCTCAACCATGCATCACTTATCAAGCACTAGCATGGTAACGCTCATACTAGCCATAGTTACGCTTGTATTAATATTTGGTATCGAAAAGTTTTGGCCGCAGATACCCGCACCATTAATCGTACTCATTCTAGGAATTTTTGGAACAATCATATTTGGCTTTCAACGTCATGGTGTAGAATTAATAGGTTCGATTCCGGCGGGACTTCCTTCTTTTAGCATCTTCAAACTTTCATTATTAAAACAACTCTGGCCAGGAGCGCTCGGTATTGCACTCATGTCATTTACAGAGTCAATCGCAGCAGGAAGAGCTTTCTTGGCTCACAATGAACCGGCTCCAAATGCTAATCGTGAATTACTTGCGCTTGGTACAGCAAATATTATAGGAAGTTTTTTTCAAGTGATGCCAGCAGGCGGTGGCACTTCACAAACAGTTGTCAACAGTAATTCAGGTGCGCGCACACAAGCTTCTGGACTAATCACTGCTGCCTTTGCCATTCTTGTGTTATTATTTTTTACACCACTTATCAGCAAAATTCCACAAGCAACTTTAGCAGCAATCATCATAGCAACATCAATCGTTTTACTTAATCCTATAGATTTTCGAGCCATCTTACGAGTGAGAAAAATTGAGTTTACATGGGCTATAGTATCCTTAATCGGCGTGATGCTGTTTGGTGTTTTAAACGGAATTTTAGTTGCTATTCTGTTATCGATATTAACTCTCATTTATGAAGCAAATCATCCTCCTGTTTATGCTCTAGGACGCAAGAAAAAAACAAAAGACGTTTTTCGCCCAATTAAAACACATCCTAAAGATGAGATATTTCCAGGATTACTCATCGTTCGAACTGAAGGCATGCTGACATTTGCCAGCGCTCCGAATACTAAAGATAAATTTAATATGTTAATCGCAAAATACAATCCAAAGGTTATTTTACTAGATTTAAGCGCCGTACCTGATATTGAATACACTGCCCTTGTAATGTTAGAAGAGACAGAAGAAAGACTAAAACAACATGGAATTGATTTATACTTGGCTGCTTTAAATCCCAAAGTATTGGAAATGCTAAAACGATCTCCTCTTGGCAAAAAACTCGGAACCAAAAAAATGTTTTTCACGGTGGAACAAGCAGTGGATTTTTATAACAGTAAAACATCTTCCAAACCTTAAACTTATATAACTGCATCCAACCCTTTTTGCTCAATTAAATTAAGTAATTTTAATGCTGCACCACTAGGATTTTTCTCGCCTCGCTCCCAATGCTGAACTGATGATGGGCTTACATTCAAACATCTTGCCATAACTGATTGACTGATTTTTTCTCGTAATCTTATTTTTTTTATTTCACTTGGTTTCATTTTATGGATTTCTGGTAAACATAGGCTGTCAAATTCGCGCATAGTCGTCGAATCCATTAACCCAGCATCATACAATCCTTTTGCAGATTCATGTACTACTTCAGTTATAGTCTTTTTCATCATAACACCTCTATTAGTTCTTTAACTTTTACAGCTTCTTTAAGTTGATTTTCATTATAAGAAAAATAAATTTTTGACAACGCTTTTAACGCTTTGCTCTCATTCTCTTTTATATTTGTTCTTGTGTTTTTCGCAAACCCATAAACAAAAAATACATTATTTTCTTTTTTAAAGGCTATTATCGTCCTTAGCCCACCTCTTTTTCCCTTGCTTCCTATCGCCACCCGTTTTTTGTATAAGTGACCTCCTAAACTAGCCTCATACTTTCCAGACAACATTTCATCAATTGCTTGCTTTAGAGTTATATTTCTCAAACCAACCTTTTTAGTCCATTGATGAAATATCTTAGTTTTAAATATTCTCATAACTCATCTCACTTTTAGAACTATAGCCCATAGGGCTATAGTTGTCAAGATCTTGATTTATTTTCAATCGAATTTTATTGAAACAATTCTCGCCAGACTCAAAATCAAAATATAGCCGATCCTAGCATATTTTATCTTTAATGTTGAAACGGTTTTCCTGAACTGAATAAAAAACTCGGAACCAAAAAAATGTTTTTCACAGTAGAACAAGCGGTGGATTTTTATAATAACTCACACAACTGATGTTTTCTTTTTTAAAAACTTATCACGAATAATTGAAAATAATGTAAATAGCATATTAGGAAACACCATCAATGCGCCCAATGCAACAAGCGGTGTAATGACTTTTGCTTGTGGCGCCGTTTCCATTGCAACAACAAGACAGAGCGCCACATTACGCATACTCGTTATGATAGCAAGCACTTGACGAGTTTTTCGCTCGGGACCTCCCATCAACCAACCAATAAGCATCATAATAAAAATAAAAAACAACATGACAATAATTATTTCTAGAGCGTGCGCCGATATTGAAACCTTTCTTACTGCAAGCGTTAAAACAATCATGAGCACAAAAGCAAGTGTACCTAGAAGCGAAAAAAGCTTGGATAATTTATTCGCGATTAAAGCTATTTTGTGATGAATCAACACGCCTAAAACTATTGGTAACAACATAAAGACTAGTAAAAACACAAATAACTCTAGATACGGAATTGCCAATACAACACTTTTCGGTATAAAAAACGTCATTAATACAGGAGAAATAAATATGGCTAGCAGAGAAAGTAATAACACGGTGAAACCAGCATAAGCTGACTCTCCTTTTATTTTACTGCCAAATTGAATTGCACTTAATCCACCAGGCGTTAATGCTAAAATAATGAAAGCTAAAGAAACAGTTTGTGAAAATGAAAATATCTTTATAATTAGTATGCCAACCAAAGGAACAACGATAAAATTCGCAATAATTGATTTCAGCAATAACAATTTCTTCTGCAATAATAACGAAAAATCTTTAAAATCAGTTTGCAAACCGATAGCAAACATAGATGAAAAAAGAAAAATAAGAATTAAGACTTTAGATGTTAAACTAATCATTTTGTCATCCTACACTAAGCAAAAGTGCTGCATAAAAAACTCCACCCAATAAAAATGGAAAAAACTTGCCTGCTTTTCCTTGAGGTAATTCCATAATCATACTATTCATGATAATAGCCCCAGAAATTAATCCCAATAAAACAATAATTAACGGCTTATGAAGTTCCGTCAACATACCAACGCCCCACCCTAAAATTGCTGCAATGGCTAATATATATTTTCCTAATTTAGTATAAAGCTGTCCGTATTCTTCATAAAAATAAAAATCTAAACCCAGAAAATGAAATCCCATAGCTATTGTGTAAAGTGCTATCGATATAGTGCCTACTTCAATATTCCGAATCATTAAATAACTAACCAACCAAACATAAATAGCATAACCACTAAGATGCAACAAAAAAACAGACTGATTATGTTTAACAGATAATTCTCCTTGGCCTAATGTCACCCGCGACCAGGAAATCATTCGTTCTAAACCATACGACAAAATAAATCCAAACATAGCAGCCAAATACACGATATGCTCAGGGAAAAACAAAGAAGAATGCGCTGTTTCTTGCACAAACACTTTCTTTGCTATCTGCAACTCAGGAAGCAGATGAATAAAAACATAAGCTACTGCAATACCCGCTGCAAAAGATAATATACAACGATGTAACTTTTTATTAAGTACAGTAATTTTATAACCAAACAAAAATATTATGGTAAATAGAATAACGGCGATGAATGTTTCTTGAATATGCATTATAACCTCACAGAAAATGGGCTTTTACAAACATGGCCACAAATAAAACCAAACCTAACAAGGCAATTAATGCTGCAATAATGAGTGTAAATCGCCATGCCGAACAAGTATAGATCTTCTTCACTTCTTTAATCGTTGTCCAATATTGCAAAGTTCCCAACAAGATTGAAATAACACCAAGAAATAACAAGAAAAGCCCTATTCTTCTTGGCCCATCTGCAGACACTGTTAACAATGTACCTTTTTCAGCTAGAGATTCCAGGAATGCATAAATGGTAAACCCAAAACCAATCATTGATAAACCCGTACGAACCCATGCCATCAATGAACGATCAGCAGCCATCAACGTTCGTTGAGCAGCTAAATCAGTTCGTGTTTGCGCAAGCTCATTAGATAATTCAGATTCAGCGTGCTCCATATCTATTTTCTCCTTCATTTAATTATTTCGGAAATAAAAATTGTAACTGCAGTCTTATCGTCCAGCGTGCAGCCAGCTTTGGCCTTGACACATTATAATACCCTTGAAACGATGCATTTACAGGTAAACGCCCTAGCTTAAAAACTTTTCCAACACCACCGCCTAAAGGAACTAACCAACGATTTGAGTCCGTGTTTTCCCAATTCGCCGTGATAACTGGCGATGATGATAAATAGAAACCTGATGGAAAATTGTAATTAACAAATGGCTGTAGCGTCATTAGATTAATATTATTTCGATCATCACTTCCCGCAAAAGATTTAATATTACTAATCAACGCACCATACACCCATGGCCCTTGCATCTTTAACACTACAAGAGAAGGTCCCACACCCCATTTTTCTGATCCTAGCGCTTTGTCAGTCGCTGTTGGAATAAGTAAAACTGGGCCAACACCCCAAATTACTCCGCTAGGTTTTGCAGGTGATAAAAAGGCAGTAAATGTTATATCGCCCAATCCAAATTTACGATTTGGATTAAGTGCTGAAGTCGGCTGAGAAATTACAGGTAAAATAGTTCGGGTAATAACGTTCCAATTATCATTTAAAGACAACGGCCACACGGGTTGAATATTAAGAATGTTTTGAGTTTTTTCTTTGGGTCCTACGTCAAAATTTATATTGTTTTGAAAAGGAACACTGATTAAATCACCCACAGGATTTTGTGATACTTTTGCCAAATCTTCGTTACTAGTTGCCATCGCAACTGAAACAGTCACAAAATTGATGAAAGCTACTATTACAAATAATTTAATAAAACATCGCATCCTTGATCCTCAGCCCCTAATTTATCGTTTGTTTCAACACCAGCTTTTCCTTTATCGAACATATTAACAATATCATTTTCAAAGTTGATTTAGAAGCTGTCTGATTAATCCGGATATGATTTTTATAATTGCTATAATGATCTGGAATAAAAAAGCCAGATCATTGACATAGCATTAAACCTAGAAACCGCCTGCTTAAAAGGCGATTTGGATATTTCTAAATAGGCGCTCTGAATTAAGAGTCCAGTGCTGGCACTGGAGACTTCTTCCACGTTTTATCCTGGGTAAAACGTGATAATAATCACGTTTTACCCAGGATAAAACGTGGAAGTTATCACGTTTTTCTATTATAATATCTCTATGTTTTAGAAAAAATCCAGTATTTATATTCATAACATGTTGATTTTTATGGATTTCAAGGAGACAATGGCGATGAAAAGAGATATATATTCACAACTTATTGCCTGGAGGGAGGATAAATATCGCAAACCGCTAATTTTGCGTGGCGCTAGACAGGTAGGCAAGACCTATATTTTGTCTGAATTTGCCAAAGAATATTCAAACAAGCTCTATATAAACTTTGAACGCATGCCTGAGGCTTGTCAAATCTTTGAGGATAACTTAAGCCCAGAAAACATTATTAACAAACTGCAAATTCAATTTGGTCAGCCAATCGAGCCAGAAAAGACATTGCTTATTTTTGATGAAGTTCAAGAGTGTCCAAATGCGTTAAATAGTTTGAAATATTTTAATGAAGAGGCCAATGGATATCATGTCGTTTCCGCGGGTTCATTGTTGGGCGTCAAGTTAAAAAGAGAGAAGGGTTTTCCGGTTGGTAAAGTTAATTTTCTGGATTTAAAGCCGTTGTCATTTTTTGAATTTCTTGATGCTGTCGGAGAGAATCGATTAAGAAAAATGTTTGAGGGTATTAATCGTGTCGAACCAATCAATGAAGCTTTGCATCAAAAAGCCATTGCTTTGTTAAAACAATATTTTGTTGTTGGCGGTATGCCTGAAGCTGTTAAAATGTTTGCAAAAGAGAATGATTATGAAAGAGTGAGGAAAGTACAACAATCCATTCTGGATGCTTATGCTTTAGACTTTTCAAAACATGCTCCGCCTGCTGATGTCATGAAAATTACGGCAGTTTGGGAGTCGATACCTAATCAGTTAGCCAAAGAGAATAAGAAATTTATTTTTTCAGCAATCAAAAAAAGCGCTCGCGCAAGGGAATATGAAAATTCAATACAATGGTTAGTCGATGCGGGTTTGATTTATAAATCATTTAATATTTCGGCGCCTAAAATTCCAATCGATAGCTATGCTGATAAGAGTATCTATAAAATTTATATGCTTGATGTGGGATTGCTGGGACATATGAGTCGTTTACCGGTGAAAGCGTTATTGCAGCAACACCAATTGTTCACAGAGTTCAAAGGAGCCCTAACGGAGAATTTTGTTGCACAAGAGTTGATGGTTGGTGAAAACGACAAAATTTATTATTGGACGAGTGGTGCCGCTGCCGAAGTTGATTTTGTCATGCCTTACGAATTGGATATATATCCGCTAGAAATTAAAGCAGGAACATCAGTTCGCAAAAAAAGCTTGTTAGTCTATGGCGAGAAATATAATCCAGAAGTGTTATCAAGAGCGACACTATTGAATCTGAAAAAGGATGGTAACATTTGCAACTATCCATTATATCTTGTTAGCTTGTTTCCAAGGCTAGCTTATAAAAGCGCAGCCTCTTAATCCATCGCTTTTTTAAGTTCTGCTTTTTCTTTATCAGAAAGTTCTGCGCCATCATCATCAAAATCAATTTTAACAAAATTAATTTTGCCGGAAAAGGCGAATGGAAGCTAATCTCGATAAGCTTAACTTACTCTAATGCCTTGGAAATGGCAATATTATGTATTTCCGACAACTTGCTCTCTTCCTCCTTTTTATATTTGTCTCTTATCTCCAAAATTTTATCTTGAACAGCAAAAAAAGCGTCGACCACTGCTGGATCAAAATGTTTCCCTCTCTCTTCTTTAATGTTCGTGAAAGAGTTCTCTAGCGAAAACGCATCTTTATACGGCCGCTTTGTTGTTAACACATCAAAAACATCTGCTATAGCGCAAATTCTTCCGACCAACGGAATATCATTTCCCTTTAAACCTTTCGGATAACCACTTCCATCCCATTTTTCATGGTGGGTCAATGCAATAATTTCAGCAAGCTTAATAAAACCAGATTCAGAATTCGCCAAAATTTCTGCTCCGATAACAGAATGCTGTTTCATAATTTTCCATTCATCAGGATTTAGTTTTCCTGGTTTTAATAAAATATGATCAGGTATGCCAATCTTTCCTATGTCATGCATCGGAGCCGCATAAAAAATTCTTTTAATATTTTCCTTATTCAGTCCCAGTGCTTCAGCAACAGCTACCGCATAATGACTCATTCGTTTTATATGTTCGCCAGTACCCTCGTCTTTATATTCTGCGGCACGTGAAAGCCGGAAAATTGTTTCAATATGCGCTTCGCTTAGTTTATTTAAGGCTAACTGAATTTCTTTTGTTTTATTCGTGACTTCAGTTTCTAATTCTTTTTCATAATTCTTCATATGGTCATGGTATGCTTTTACCATGAGAAGAGATTTTACTCTTGCAAGAAGCTCCGGGGTTTCAATCGGTTTGCTTAAGAAATCATCACACCCTGCATCAATCCCTTTTACTCTATCCTGAGTGTCACGTAAGGCAGTAACCAACACAATCGGTATCAATTTTGTTTTTTCATCAGCTTTTAATTTTTTTGTTACTTCAAAGCCGTCCATTTTAGGCATCATCACATCAAGCAATATAAGATCTATATCCTCTGATTCGACTTTATGCAGCGCCTCTATACCATCAGCAGCAGTCACAACATCATATCCACAAGGAACAAGATTTGCTTCAAGAAGTTTGACATTTCTCGGGTCGTCATCAACCACAAGGATCGTTGCTTTAGCTTTCATATGTTTTTTCCTTATTTAACATCTGGTGTTTTATTTTATCTTGCATTATACGCCTCGTTCCCAGTTTTATATTTTTGTCGGTATAGAAAAATAAAACGTAGTACCTTTGTCCTTACCTTCGCTTTTAAACCAGATCTTTCCACCATGAAGCTCTATCAATTTTTTTGACAGTGCAAGGCCAAGACCTGTACCTTTCTGTGTGCGTTTCATATCCGAATCTAACTGTTCAAAAACTTTAAAGATCCTATCTTCGTATTTTGATTCAATTCCAATGCCAGTATCTTCGATGGTGACTAAGTATTCATTGTCTTGAAGTTTGGCTTTAATCTTAATCTTACCGCCATCTGGGGTAAACTTAGCAGCGTTTGATAATAGATTATATAGTATCTGCTTAATCATCCTCTCGTCGGCTAAAATCTCTTTGACATCATCATCTATCTCGATTGAGAGGGTGATACCATGCTTTAAGGTTTTCTCTTTGATCATAATTGTACTGTTCTGAATGGTGTCGCCCAAATCAAACTCGGTGAGCTTTAATTCAAGCTTGTTAGCTTCGACCTTTGAAAGATCAAGGATGTCATTTATAAGCAATAAGAGATGTTTACCACTTTCAAATATATCGTTTGTATAGTCTGCCTGTTTTTCGTTTAGTTCTCCGTAATTTTCTTTCATCAACACTTCTGAAAAGCCGATAATGGCATTAAGGGGTGTACGTAATTCATGCGACATATTAGCTAGAAATTGACTTTTAGCACGATTGGCTGTTTCGGCAGTTTCTTTTGCTAATTTCAGACTTTCTTGCATTCTCTTTTTCTCAGTAATATCTTCCGCAACTTTAATATAACGAATCACTTTTCCCTCATGATCTTTAATGGTAGAGATAGATGCCGATTCCCAATATAGCTCACCATTTTTTTTCTTATTATGAAATTCTCCGTGCCATTTTTCTCCGCTAAGAACCGTATCCCACAATACCTTAAAAGTTTCATGGGGTGTTTCACCTGAATTCAACGTTCGTGGATTCTTCCCTATTATTTCCTCCCTCGTATAACCAGTAATTTCAGAAAATGTAGGATTTGCATACTCTATATTATTGTTGAGATCTGTTATTACAATCGTGCTCGGACTTTTTTCAACAGATTGAGATAATATTCTAATTTTCTCTTCATTCTTTACACGTATTGTCTCATCGCGCACCGTCGCCTGTAAAAAATATTTTTTGTCTAGAGTGACTTTCGTCAGAAGCACAGTGGCGGGAAATTCCTCGCCATTTAGCCTCTTGTGGATCCAGTCAAATAAATGAAAGCCGTCGACCATGGCCTTATTTATCATCTCCATCGATTTTTGGGCCGAAGGCTTTCCGTCTGGCTGATATTCAGGAGAGAGTTCAGAGGGTGCTTTGGAGACAAACTCATTCTCATCCTTTGCTACAAACATTTTAATCGTGGCAGGGTTGCCTGCAGTAAAAAACCATTTGGGAGGAGCTAGCATCATGATAGCGTCAGAAGAAGAATTATAGAGAGCTTTAAACTTTATCTCACTAGCTTTAAGTGCATGTTGGACATTCATGTGCTCGGTACGATCATAAACCACTCCATCAAGTGCCACCACTAGGCCTTCTTCATTTTTTCTCCAGGAAAAGTGATCTTCCAGCCACCTCACCCTCTTGTTTTTATCTATTGCTCGATAGCTAACAATGCCGCTTTTTGCTTTTCTTTTTGCGTTATTCTTTACTGTAAGCATTCTTTCTATATCATCTGGATGGGTCGTATTTTTCCATGCAGTTGGATTTATCAGCCATTCTTCTCTAGAAAAACCATATAGTTCACTGATAGCGTTATTTATATATGTTATTTCCATCGTTTCAGGATCAGCGCTGTAAACCAGTTCGCTTAAATTATCAACTAAACTTCTGTGTTCAGCCTGGGCAGATCTAAGCGCTTTCTCTGTCTTCTTTCCTGCCCTGATTGTTAGAATCATTGGGCGAAGAGATAAAAAATATAGTGATGGGAACAATATAACCAATAAAATGAAAGCATCAATAGTCGCTTCTAACGGGAGAGCATAAGGATTTCCATCGAAAAAAGGAGATAAATGGCTCAAGAAAAACATCATGCAAAATTCCGATATAAATATCAGACAAAGAAAAATAATAAAAAAATATATAGGTTTATGTAAATTTCCGTTCCTTTTCATATGTTGACTACATTCCCTTATTGTCACATTGATGATCTTAATCTAACCAACCATTCATTCTCTCGGATTTTTTTAAATATTTCAATAGGCTATGTTGCAAATAATCCAACAATTTAGGAATAGACCATGTTCACTTATTTTTCACAGATCAATCGTAACCGGTTTATTAATCCTTTAATTTAAGGTGCCAAGTATTAACCTTGTCATTACCCATAAGTCGTTCAGAGAGCAATATCAGGCGCCGATGAGCTCCGAAGGAGCGTCATAAGGTAGCCCAGGCCGCGAGGCCTGGGAATTGATGACAAATATGAATTTTGAGGTCTGAAAGACCGACATATAAAATAACATTTTAATCATTTTTATGTC
>SDBS01004110.1_pt1 | contig 14269 bp, 10 predicted proteins | sample 2277091 | NCBI WGS metagenome assembly SDBS01 (sample SAMN10404972, study PRJNA504765) | marine sediment metagenome | isolation source: marine sediment core GS10_PC15, 163 cmbsf | place: Arctic Ocean: Southern Knipovich Ridge | collected 2010
CTTAACTCGTGCTCCTGCGACAAAAATCATCACCAGCAGGAATACAGCGGCCGATCCGGTAATCCAACTCCGGAGAAAGAGAGCGCACCAGATTTATCTCCATTGCGGTGTGGGCGCGGCAGATCTCCGGCCGTTCCAATGGATACGGACATTTATCCACCCGAATAATAACACGTTCATCGGAGAATTCCGTGACTTCGGGTTCGGACAAGAAACTCACCAATTCAAAAATATAGAGCAGAAACAATGCGGTGGATTTAACGTCGTTGGTTTGCACCCGGTTACCGGAGTGGGCGGCGATTTCGCGCCCGTACCCGGCGGAAACCTCCTCGATCAACTGCAGACCCTCATCCCCGAACCGCTCATATATCGCGTCATAGAGTATTTTTATCCTCGCGGTCAGACCCGCCACCACGCTCCGGTATTTCCGATCCAGGGGAATTTCCGGTAATTCCACTCCCGCCGGCAATTTGGCCATGACTCGTTCTCCTTTCCCATACCACCGTGCGCAAAATACGCGGACACGCAAGGCGCGCAAGGCCGAATACGATCGGGATCACGCTGAGGGATCACCGGTTGAGTGAAAGCGGATGTCGTTTTTTGCGATGGACGAGGCGAAAATACGCAGGTTATTGCAAACTCGATTATTAACCGAAAATAAAGTTGTTGAAGTAAACTCTGAGGTACTTGAATCAATTCGCTTGAGTTCAATACATTGTGAATTCACATCTCACCAGCGCATGCTGGCGGCATAAACTTTGCCAGAATATTCATTTGTCCGGAAGGCCGAAGCATTGTAAATTGCGGTGGAGGAAAACAAAGCGGTGTACACGAGAATTACCTGTATTTTCAGCGGATAGCACGTACCCACGATACTTTACGGCAATCTCATCCGCTTTCGCCTTTCCCCGGACATTCGTCGGGCTATTGCTCGGCGTGCAGGTTTGGCCGATGTCGCATCGTACCGAAAAGTGCGTGAGATACGCCATGTGGAAAGTGGCCGGATGGGTCCTCCCGGCGTTTTTCGGGATCGGATCCATCGGGACCTGGCTTACCGGTGAATTCGCAACATCTCAACTCGGTCGGCGGACCGTGGAGATTATCTGCACTTCAGCTGAGCTGGCCGGCAGGGAGGCCGTGCAAAAACCACAGTCACCGGCGAAAAACCCGCTCGATCAACTGGAAGACCAGGACCGCCAACTTCGCCTGCAAATCGAAATCTGCCCCGATGAAAAGACACAGCAGCAATTAATAGAAAAACGAAACCGATGTATTCAGGCCCAGGCCGACTGCGCGCGACATGACATGCAGATCACTATCCGGCAGAAGAAGAACAAAAGACTGTCTAAAGTGGTTTTACGACCACCGACGACGTGCGATGAGCGCCTTCGCCGCCGGCCTTATGATGCCGCCAGGCAACCGCCAAAACCTGGATCGCCGACCGCCAATGCCCACGTCAGTGATCGCCGCGATGATTGTCGATGAGTGGCCACTTCTTGCCAAAAACCAGGTCCTTAATATAGTCTTCACGCAAAAATTCGTGCGGGAAGCCGAGTTCAATTGCGCTGACCTCTGAAAGAAGTTGCAGTTGCTCAGTGGTGAGTTCCCACTCCAGGCAACCCAGGTTTTGCCTGATTTGTTCGGCGGTGCGCGCGCCGAGGATCGGGATAATCAAGCCGGGCTGCCGGCGCACCCAGTTTATCGCGACTTGGGCGGCGGGATAGCCGGTTTCCGCGGCGATTTGTTTAACCACCCCGGCGATTTTCAGATTCCGTTCGTTTAATCTTTTTTCCGACGGTTCTCGCTGGTGATCGGCCTTCGCGTCCTTTTCGGGATCGCCGGAATACTTTCCGGTCAACACCCCGCCGCCGATCACCGCCCACGGTGTAACCGCCAACTCAAAGGCGTGGGCCATCGGCAACAAATCGCGTTCCGGCGCGCGCTGGATCAAACTGTATTCAATTTGCAAACCGACAAACCTCGTCCACCCACGCAATTCCGCCAGGGTGTTGGCCTGCGAGACAATCCAGGCCGGGGTATCGGAAATGCCGATATACAAGATTTTGCCGGAGCGTATCAGATCATCCAGACCACGCATGACCTCCTCGACCGGAGTGAGAAAATCCCACGCATGCAACCAATACAAATCAATATAATCAGTATTCAATCGTCTCAGACTGGCCTCGACAGCTTGCATCATGTTTTTGCGGTGGTTACCGCCGGCGTTCGGATCATCGGGATTCATGCTTAGCGTGTACTTCGTGGCAATCACGAATTCACCACGTCGATTGCCGACAAACTCACCGACATATTTTTCGCTGGTTCCCTCCGTGTAACGATTGGCGGTGTCGATGAAATTCCCCCCTCGTTCGACATAAGCATCGAATATCCGGCGGCTCTCCTCGCGGGAGGCGCCCCAACCCCACTCCTCGCCGAAAGTCATCACGCCCAGACATAATTCCGAGACTCGCAGGCCCGATTTTCCCAAAAGTTTGTAACGCATCGCTTATGCCCCTCTCAACCAAATAAGCTCCGCCATTTCCTTTATCGATAAGAAGATACGCAAATAACACAACCCGATCCAGTGGCGATAAAACTACCTCCGCGACCAAACTACCCTGCACAAGACCTGAGTTTAAATACAACGGCAATAGCGACAATACACAGCGCGGCTCAACCGGAACAAAACAGATAACGCCAACCCCCTAAGCTTATTTCTTTGTTTTTTTGGCCTTGCGGCGTGTTGTCTTCTTGGGGGTCGGCGGTTTATCCGCAGGCGGCCAGCCACAGGCGCTGCCCGCTCGTTTTCTTGACGATATTCGAGTACCGGAAAGTTTGCATGAGACCTGGCCCTTGGCCCGGGATATTCTCTTGGGACGGGCCAACTTACCGGCCATCGGCAGCAAATCCTCAGTGATTTTTTCCAGCCAGTTGTCATCAGCCATCTGCGCCAGCGTATACCGATCCAGCACATCTTTGATCATGCAATTAATCATGACCCAGATCGGGCGGCTTTCGCAATCCGGTGACCGCCCACAGTTTTCCGGATATTGCACACACTCAACAATGTTTATCGGCCCGATGACCGCTTCGACTATCTCGATTAACCTGACCTCCGCCGCCGGACGGGCCAGGACATAGCCACCCTTCCGGCCGCTAACGCCCCGGACTAAAGAGGCATTGCGCAACGAGATCATCAATTGTTCGAGATAACCGTGCGACAAGTCGTTGTCTTCGGCAATCTTTCGCAGGTGCACCGGCCCGGAACCATCATAACGCCGGACAAGGTCCACCATCAGCCGTAGCGCATATCGAGCGCGGGTTGATATTCTCATACCATATCCATATAAGAATACTGGGGTTTTGTCAAGTGTCATTTCACTTTTGGGCGCGGAGGAGCAAAACCCGATTAAATTTGACACACCGATCGCGGCCATTACCAGACTAATCCGGTATGCCGCGCGAAATTGATTTCCAAACGGGCGACAATTCCGTATATTTTAAGTTTGGCTGCCGGGATGTCCGGGCATTGTTTTTCCGGGACTTTCCGGCAGGTATCAGCCGGGTTCCGCCCGCCTTCGGGGGCCGGGCGGCTCGAAACGGGGGTTTTGGAAGGTGCCGTCAAAATATATCTGGATCAAGGGCGCGCGCGAACACAACCTGAAAAATATCGACCTGAAAATCCCGCGCGATAAACTGGTCGTCATCACCGGGCTTTCCGGCTCGGGTAAATCATCGTTGGCTTTCGATACTATTTACGCCGAGGGACAGCGGCGGTATGTCGAGTCGCTCTCCGCGTACGCCCGTCAGTTTTTAGGGTTGATGGAAAAGCCCGATGTGGATTTCATCGATGGCCTTTCCCCGGCGATTTCGATCGAACAGCGATCGGCCTCGAAGAACCCGCGTTCCACTGTCGGGACAGTTACGGAAATATACGACTACATGCGCTTGTTGTACGCCCGTGTCGGGAGGCAACACTGCTGGAAATGTGGCCGGAAAATCAGCCGCCAGACCGTCTCCCGCATGGTCGATGAACTGAGCAAGCTCCAGGAGAAAACACGTTTCCAGATCCTGGCTCCGCTGGTTTCGGGCCGGAAAGGTGAGCACCGCGAGGTGTTCGAACAAGCCCGCAAACAGGGTTTCGTGCGGGCGCGCGTGGACGGTGAGGCAGTCGGGCTCGACCACGTCCCCCCGCTGGACAAAAAGAAAAAACATTCGATTGAAATCATCGTCGACCGCCTGGTCGCCGGGAAGAAAAAAACAGCCCGCCTGGCCGATTCACTGGAAATCGCGTTGCGCCTTGGTTCAGGCACTGCAATTGCAGAGATCATCGGCGGGGAGGATATCTTGTTTTCGGAAACGGCCGCGTGCCCCCACTGCGGTATTTCATGCGATGAGTTGGCCCCCCGTTTGTTTTCGTTTAACTCACCCTATGGGGCCTGTCCCGCCTGTTCGGGGTTGGGGCATCGCATGAAAATCGACCCCGAACTGGTCGTACCGGACCGGGACTTGTCGATCTTCACCGGCGCCATTCATCCCTGGGGAGAAAACCCCGCACCCCACTACCAATACATGTTGCGCGGCGTGGCCAAACATTATGGATTCACCTTCCGCACACCGTTTTCGGCATTGCCGCCGCCGGCGCAAAAAGTAATCCTACACGGTTCCGGCTCCCAGGAATTCGTCTATCAATATGAAAGCCGTAACGGCCGCGGTCATGGCGAATACCGGGGGCGCTTTGAGGGTGTGATCCCCCACCTCGAACGCCGGTATCGCCAAACCAGTTCCGAGGGCATCCGGCAGTGGATCGAGCAATACATGCGGGTCATTCCCTGCCCGTCGTGTCTGGGCGCCCGGTTGCGACCAGAGGCGCTGGCGGTGCGGGTGGGCAACCTGTCCATCGATGATATAGCTTCAATGTCGATCAAGAAGGCCAAAAAATTCTTTTCCGGCTTAAAACTCTCGGGGCGGGAAAAACAAATCGCCCGGCAGATTCTCAAGGAGATCAACGCGCGGTTGGGGTTTTTGAACAACGTCGGGTTGGATTATCTGACGCTGGAGCGCTCGGCCACGACCCTTTCCGGTGGCGAGGCCCAGCGCATCCGGCTGGCCACACAGATCGGCTCGCGCTTAGTCGGCGTCTTGTATATTCTGGATGAACCATCTATTGGCCTGCATCAGCGCGACAACCGCCGTTTGCTGAATACGTTGAAGGAATTACGCGATCTGGGCAATACGATCCTGGTCGTCGAACACGATCGCGAAACAATCGAATCGGCTGATTATATATTCGATTTGGGACCCGGTGCCGGGCGGCGCGGCGGACGGGTGGTGGCCCAGGGCACGCCCCGAAAGATCAAGGCCAGCCGGCAATCTCTGACCGGCCGCTACCTGGCGCACAAAGAGACAATCCCGGTCCCGGAGAAGCGACGGCCCGGCAACGGCAAAAAACTCATCCTGTATGGCGCACAAGGCAACAATCTGAAAAAGATCAAGGTGGAATTCCCGCTGGGCGGATTTACTTGTATCACCGGCGTTTCGGGGTCGGGGAAATCGACGTTGGTCAACGAAACGCTCTACCGGATTCTAGCTGGGTATTTTTATAATGCCAAACACCCGCCATTGAAATACGCCGAAATTACCGGGCTGGATTTTGTCGACAAGGTCATCGATATCGACCAGTCGCCGATCGGACGCACGCCGCGCTCCAATCCCGCGACATATACCGGGGTGTTTACTTTTATCCGCGACTTGTTCACCCAGCTTCCCGAGTCCAAAATCCGCGGGTACCTGCCCGGGCGGTTTTCCTTTAACGTGCGGGGCGGGCGCTGTGAGGCCTGCCAGGGCGATGGGATCATTAAAATCGAGATGCATTTTTTGCCCGATGTTTATGTCCGTTGCGAGGAATGCAAGGGTAAACGATATAACCGTGAAACGCTGGAGATTGCCTATAAAGGCAAAAACATCGCCGATGTCCTGGATATGACGGTTACCGAGGCGTTGAGCTTTTTCTCCCCGATCCCGCGCATCAAAAAGAAACTGCTCACGCTGCAAAATGTCGGTCTGGGTTATATTCATTTGGGCCAGCAGGCGACCACGCTTTCCGGCGGCGAAGCGCAGCGGGTGAAGCTTTCGACTGAACTATCAAAAATGGCCACCGGACGCACGCTGTATATCCTCGATGAGCCGACTACCGGTTTGCATTTCGAGGATATCAAAATGCTGTTAAATGTCCTCAACGAACTGGTCGATCGCGGCAATACCGTGCTGGTCATCGAACACAATATGGAAGTAATCAAGACCGCCGACTGGATCATCGACCTGGGCCCCGAGGGCGGCGATGACGGCGGCAAGATCGTTGCTTGCGGCACGCCGGAGGAAGTTGCCAAAACCCGTGGCTCTTACACCGGCAAGTTTTTAAAAGCCGAACTGAATACCTGCCCAACGAAGACCACTCGCTCACCCAAAAAGAAAACCCCGGCCGGCGTGTAGGGGCGCACTACGTGCGCCTTCGGCGATCAATCCCACGGAACAAGCCATCTATACCGGCGGCCCAATCTGCAATAGCCGGTTTTTCTTAATGGCGGATCAAGCGCCTTTTAAATATAATAGACAAAACCTGATTGGAGGCGGGAGCATGATGAATAAAAGCAGATTCCAGATGATAATCACGGCCTTGGCGTTTGTCCTTGCCGTTTCGTGTATGAGCATGACCGCCTGGGGTGAGGGGTGTTTCACCATTGTCGTTGGCAAAGACGCTTCGGCCGATGGTTATGTAATCATGGCGCATAACGAGGACGACGGCCCGCCGCAGATTGTCAACCACCACAAGGTCCCTCGGCGGAAGCACTCGGCAGATGAAAAAGTGCAACTGCTGGGCGGTGGTGAGTATGAACAGGCCGCTGAAACGTGGTCATATATCTGGTCGGAAATGCCGGAGTTGCGGTTTTCCGACAGCTATCTCAACGAATGGGGCGTTTGTGTCGCCTCGGATAACTGCCCCTCGCGGGAGGACAACCCCGAACTCACCGATGGCGGGATCAGCTATTGGCTACGGCGGCTGGTGGCCGAACGCGCTACCTCGGCGCGCGAGGGAGTCCTGCTGGCCGGTGAGTTGGTCGAACGCTTCGGCTATGACGCCTCCGGCCGGACATACATAATTTGCGACCCGGACGAGGGCTGGCTGTTCTGTGCGGTCAATGGCAAACACTGGCTGGCCCAACGCGTCCCCGATGACCAGGTGGCGATGATCGCCAACACGTACACCGTCCATGAGGTTGATCTAGGCGATAAAAAGAATTTCCTCGCCAGTGAGGATATTATCGATTATGCCGTCACGCGCGGATGGTATGATCCCGACGAGGGTCAATCATTCGACTTCGCTGCGGTGTATGCCAATCCCAACGTCGCGGCGGATTCCGGAAATTTCTGCCGCCAGTGGGGCGGTTTGCGACATGTCACCGCGGAACCGATCGCCCTCGGTCAGCATCTCCCCTTCTCCGTCAAGCCCCAAGGCAAGCTGGATGTCGCCGCGGTGATGGAAATCCTGCGCGACCACTATGAGGGGACCGAGCTTTATACCACATCCGATTCCACCGGTTGTCCGCATGAAGACGGCGGTCGCCCGATTTGTATGTGGGCCACGCAGACCAGTTTTGTCGCGCAACTACGCCGTGATGTATCTCCCGATATCGGGTTGGTTTATTGGGTTTGTCTGGCGCCCCCTTGTGGTTCGGTTTATATCCCCTTTCATTTCGGCATCCGCGAATTCCCGGCGGGATATGCATTAAACAGTGAGCAACCATCAGAAGAATTATTTAAAGCAAAAACATCGGCGCCGTTTGCCGCTGTCCCGGACAAGCCATTCTGGACGCATGCCAATTTCCAATACCAACTGGAAAGTGTCTACGGCGAGAAAATCTCCGAGCTTGCCGCAAAAATTAAAGAGATCGAAACACGCGCGATCTCCCGCCAGCAATTAATCGAAAAAAAGGCGCGGGAATTGTTCAAAGATAATGTTCCAGCTACACGTTCGTTACTGGCCAATTACTCGCGCGGCGTCTACCTTGAAGCGTTGGAAATGATGGCGGAGATTTTGCTGGAAAAATAATTACCTGGTCGGATAATGTCGAAACCACGTCCCGTCCTTCGGGACGGGACTCAGGGGTTTCGACCTACGCGTTTTCCTGTTTGGCGCGTCAAAAAACCCGGCGGATATCAGATAGCCGCCGGGTCGGTAAACTGTTGGGATTTACTCAGCAAACCCCAACCAATATGGAATGGGGGCTTACTAAGTATCAGCCACCTCAGCTAAGTCTATGTCCATTCGACCACCTCCTTTCCGCTGTACCAAAACTAATATCGCCCGAATCGGGAAAGGCAAGCAAAATCTTCCCGATTTGGGCATTTTTTCGCGCAATTCGGGGCGGCGGCAGTTACTCCATCAATTTCATCAACTGATCTTTAAGCGCGAATTTTTCCACGTTGCGATAAAGGACACCGGCGGCGGCCAGGGAGATTTCGCCGGTTTCCTCGGAGATAATCACCACGACGGCATCGGATTCCTCGGTGATCCCGATGCCCGCTTTATGCCGCATGCCATAGAGCTGCTTGTATCGCGGTTGTTTGGTCATCGGCAGCGTGCAAGCCGCGGCGGCCACTGATTCGGCGCGAATAATCACCGCGCCGTCATGCAGCGGGGTGTACGGCGTAAACAGGGTGACCAGCAGTTCGGCGGAAAGCTGGGATTTAAGTTGCTTGCCGGTTTCGATAATATTTTTCAAGCCGACGTTGCGTTCGATGACGATCAGCCCACCGTACTTAAGCTCCGCCAGCCGGGTCGTCGCCTTGATGATTTCGTCGATTTTGCGCTGTTCCTCGATATTGAAAAACACGCGCACGACGCGCGAATGGCCGATCCGCGCCAGTGCCGAACGCAGTTCCGGCTGGAAAACGATCACCAGGACAATAAACCCGACGGTCGCCAGGTTGGAAAACATCCACATGACCGCATCGAGTTGGAACCAGAAGGACAAAAGTGAGGCAACAAATACCAGGACCAGCCCGATGGCGATCTGGGCCGAGCGGGTGCCCTTCATCAGGGAGAGCAACTTGTAAAAAATAAACGCCACCACGGCGACATCAATAATGTCGATGACGCCAAACCTGATGAAACCAATCCGAAACAAGTCCATGGCTGGTTAGCTCATGTGGTTTCCGCCCACTGTTCGGGGTTGGTCACCGCCGCACAAATCTCCAGGGCGCGCCGGGTTTGTTTAACCTCGTGCACCCGAACGATCTGCACCCCGGCCCGGGCCATCAATACCGCAACGGCGATCGATCCCTCTATCCGGTCCTTTTCGTCGACATTGGAAATCTTGCCGATCAACGATTTCCGCGAGGCCCCGACCAATACCGGGTACCCCAACCCGGCAAATTCCTCAACCCGGTTTAATATATGAAGATTATGCACCAGTGTCTTGCCAAATCCGATACCCGGATCGATAATGATTTTTTCCGGGTCTACCCCGGCCGCGGCGGCCACGCCCGCGCGCTCGGCCAGAAACTCGCGGATTTCCCGTACCACATCACCATAGTCCGGGTTTTGCTGCATATTTCGGGGAGTGCCCCGCATATGCATCAGGATTGCTGAAACCCCGCTCTTGGCGATGGTCCCGGCCATTTCGGGATCGAAACGCAGTGCCGAGATGTCGTTGATAACCGAGGCCCCACTGTCCGCCGCCCGCCGGGCGATTTCTGCCTTGTAAGTATCGACGGAAATCGGGACCGTTGCTTTGCCGGCCACGCGGGATAACACCGGCCCGATGCGGCGCCACTCCTCGCCGATATCCACGGGTTCAGCGCCGGGGCGGCTGGATTCCCCGCCGAGGTCGATAATTTCCGCACCCTCGTCCACCAGACGAAAAAAATGATCTACCGCTTGTTCGGGAGTAAAAAACTCACCCCCGTCGGAAAACGAATCGGGGGTGATATTCAGAATGCCCATAATCAGCGGGCGAGCCGGAAGAGCAATTGTCTGTGTTCCCAGGACAAGGGTCTCGCTCCGCCTTATGGTCGGGGATGCTGCCTTCACGATTTGCGGGTCCGGTGTCGACAAACCGGGAACTGGAACTAAAACCATGCCGGTCTGGATACAATCACTGTCCAAACAACTTATCCCCCGGACAATTTACCCGATGGCGTCGAGCTTGGCGCCGGCCTGTTTCTCATCCGGGCTTTCATTCTCTTTCTTTTCGGTCGTTTGTTCTTTGGCTTCGGCATTTTTCTTCGCCGACTGGCGGTCGAGTTTCTCGCCGTTCATGATCTTGTCGATTTCATCGCCATCGAGAATTTCATACTCCCGCAACGCCTCGGCGATCGCATGCAGCTTATCGAAATTGTCCTTCAGCAATGTCCGGGCTTTTGATTCGGCCTCATGGATAATTCGGGTGACTTCCTCGTCGATTATCTGTGCCGTCCTTTCCGAATAATCACGATGCCGCGCGATTTCGCGGCCGAGGAAGATTTCCTCTTCTTTTTTGCCGAACGTCAGCGGGCCGAGTTTATCGGACATCCCCCATTCGCAGACCATTTTGCGGGTTAAAGCAGTCGCGCGCTCCAGGTCGTTCCCGGCGCCGGTGGTATAGTGATCGAAAACCAGTTTTTCCGCCACTCTTCCACCCATCATAAAGACCAGACTGGATTCCAGATACCCTTTCGAGTGCGAATGCCGTTCATCAATCGGCAGAAAACTAGTCAGCCCCAGGGCCATTCCCCGTGGGATGATCGTCACTTTATGTACCGGGTCGGTGTCCGGCAAAAGCTTGCCGCAAAGAGCATGACCGGCTTCGTGGTAGGCGGTGGTTTTTTTCTCTTCCTCGGAAATCACCAGTGAACGTCGTTCGATGCCCATCATCACTTTGTCTTTGGCGGCCTCGAAATCCTGAGCTTTGACTTTGTCATGATCGAGCCGCGCAGCGAGTAATGCCGCCTCATTGACCAGATTGGCAATATCCGCCCCCATCAACCCCGGAGTCCCCCGCGCCAGGACCGAGAGGTCGACATCGTCATCAAGGACGACCTTGCGGGTATGGACTCTAAAAATACCCTCGCGCCCCTTGACGTCCGGTGAATCGACGATGATCTGCCGGTCAAACCGCCCTGGTCGCAACAAGGCGGGGTCCAGGACATCCGGCCGGTTGGTGGCGGCAAGCAAAATCACGCCATCGTTTGATTCAAAGCCGTCCATCTCCACGAGCAGTTGGTTAAGCGTCTGCTCCCGTTCATCATGGCCGCCGCCTAATCCCGCGCCACGCTGCCGACCGACCGCATCTATTTCATCGATAAAAATAATACAGGGGGCATTTTTGTTGCCCTGATCGAACAGATCGCGCACGCGGGAGGCACCCACTCCAACGAACATTTCGACGAAATCGGAGCCGCTCATCGAGAAAAACGGTACGGCCGCCTCACCGGCCACGGCCCGCGCCATCAGGGTTTTCCCGGTACCAGGCGCGCCCAGAAGCAACGCGCCTTTGGGAATCTTGCCGCCAAGTTTTTGGAACTTGCCGGGGGCTTTGAGGAATTCAATAATCTCAGAAAGCCCATATTTGGATTCCTCGGCGCCGGCGACATCCGCAAAGGGGACTTTCGGCCCGACCTCCGTCAGCATTTTTGCACGGCTTTTGCCGAAGGAGAAAATGCCCTTGGTACCCCCACCCTGCATCTGCCGGAACATGAACAACCAGAAAAACGCCATCAGCAAAATCCACGGCCCGATGGTGAAGATAATCTGGGTCCAGTTGACCCCCTCGGTCTCAGCGGAGATCTCGACGTTATGTTCCTCAAGCCGCCTTAATAAATCGGTATCCCGCAACGGCAGGAGCAATTTAAAGCTATTGAATTGCGCCGGCCTTTGCCCGGGTTCATTTTGCAGCGCGGTGATCAACTCACCCCGCAGCCAACGCTCAACGAAAGTAACCTTGGCGACATTGTCGGCCTCGAGTTGCTGCAGAAAATCGGTATAGTTGATCTCGGCATATTGTACTTTCGTCGCCGAGAGCGCCTGCATGGCCAGGATGGCCAGGATAATCAGGGCAATCCAGAACAAGCCGGTCCGCGAACTGCGTTTCCAGTTGAAACCCGTTCCGCCTTTTTCGCCGGGTTCTTTCGTTCGGCGTGGCCGGTCGGACCGAGAGGGAGGTCTTATTCTATTCATTTTGTCCATCTGGAATATCCACCGTGGCAATATAGTCCAGGCCTCGATAGCGTTCAGCCAAATCCAGGCCATACCCGACGACGAATACGTCGTCAATGGCAAAACCCACATATTCTATCGGCACATCAACCGCGCGCCTTTTTGCCTTATCCAAAAGCGTCATTAATTCCAACTTCGCCGGCTTCCGGGCCAATAACATTCTCCGAATATAATCAATCGTCAGCCCGGAGTCGACAATATCCTCAACAATCAAAACCACCCTACCCTCAATATTTACGTTTAAATCCTTTAAAAGTCGCACGGCCCCGGAATGTTCTGTCATATTCCCATACCCGGCAATGCCCATAAAATCAATCTCGTAATCAATTGTGAGTTTCCGAATCAGGTCGGCCATGAACACAAAACTCCCTTTAAGAAGCCCGACCAAAACCAAATTTTGCCCGACATAGCCCCGGTTGATCTCCGTGGCAAGCTCGTCCACCCGCCGATGAAGCGTTTCCCGATCGATTAATGTCTCCAGCCCCTCGGCATTGCTACCGTACATCTTGGCAACTTCCAGTCCGGCCGAGTCTTTCATCGGCCCGTCTTGTATCTTCGATTTCAATATTCAGTATTTCACGGGTACCGTCGTGGATCCTTACTCGCTCGTCCTGCCGCTGGCCGACGACCCAGAAAATCCCCCGCCGGTCGGTAAAAACCGGCGCCCGTAGCCGCAAAATACGGGGGATTCCCGCCTCCGAAAGGATATCGCTGATTTTTCTTCGTCCCGACATTCCCAAGGGCCTGATTTTCTCCCCGGCTTTCGGTCTGCGCAGGACCACGGGCGGAGAAATACTCGCGGCGTCGCCGTAAAACCGCCAAACCCCGCGCGGCAGGCGGATAGCCGAATTAGCTTTTCTTGCCCTCAAACGGCAAACGATCCGCATACCCCACCTGTCGACAGTCGTGGTCCCATCCAGGTCAATTTCAACCGGGGTGGGCGAACCCAGGCCCCGCAGATAAAACGTCACCACCTTCCGAGAAACCTCAATGGTCCCTGTGCCCCAGGATAACCGTTGACCCGGCTGCCCTGAAGACACTAGATGCCGGAACCGCCGAACAGTCGCCGCACCCAATACCGGCTTGCCGATTTCCAACCGCCGGGCGATTTCCAGTAATATATGATAATCCAGCCGAAAATCACAACGCCGGAGTCGTTTGAGATCAAGCCCCAGCCATTGGTTTCCCCGGCCAATGATCGACCGATCGACCAATCGTCCGGCGGTCTCGGCAAGAAAAGCACTTTGCTCGGCCACCAATCCCGCCCACCGAAAGAGCGTCTGATCAATGTGTGGATCATACTCTTGCCGTAAGGTGGGGAGGATTTCGTGGCGAACCAAGTTTCGCAGGTAACGGGTGTCCTGATTGCTGGCATCCTCCCGGTGTGGTTGCCCGATCCGCTGGAGGAAATCGAGGATTTCCACGCGGCGGCAGTCAAACAGCGGGCGCATTACCCGCCCCCGCACGCGGGGAATGCCGGTCAGCGCAAAGCTGTCGCGACCACCGAATAGGCCGGCGGCGATGGTTTCTACCTGGTCGTCAAAATGCTGCCCCACGGCAATACGGTCAAAACATTCCTTGTCGGCCAGCGAGGCAAACAACTCATATCGAACGCGCCTCGCCCAATCCTGCAAATTGAAAGATTTTATCCGGCGTGGCGGCCGACGACGCGTGCGAACGTAAATCCGGGCCCCCGATTTTGCAGCCAATTCCCGGCAAAACCGTTCATCGGCGTCCGAGGCACGGCCCCGCAGGTGGTAATTGATATGCACCATCGCCAAAGTCAGCGACATCTCGTCGGAGAGCATCTGCCTTTGTTCTGCAAGCTTCTCTCTCTCTTCAACCAGCTCACGTGATTGACGTTTCACTTGGGTTTTTAGCAGCACGTCTGGATAATCAGATCGAAGCACTTCGTCTTTCACCTCACCAACACGTACTACTGTACCATTGGAGAGTTGTTCTTTCATGGAACTGGCGACGTGTTTGATGGCTTGGTCGACTGCTGTGTTTGTA
>SDBS01004111.1_pt1 | contig 14268 bp, 12 predicted proteins | sample 2277091 | NCBI WGS metagenome assembly SDBS01 (sample SAMN10404972, study PRJNA504765) | marine sediment metagenome | isolation source: marine sediment core GS10_PC15, 163 cmbsf | place: Arctic Ocean: Southern Knipovich Ridge | collected 2010
TCTCTCTGCTACTATAAGCCTTGCCATCTCCTTATCTGTCATATGATATGTTTCCTCTCTTTTATTCATAGGTGACATTTTCCCTGAACAACTAAGAAGTGACAATATCGCAGAACAACAACATATAAAATATTTTTTATTGACTTTTTTAGGAAAAAACTATAGTATTTAAATATATTTTATATAATGAAATAAATTTCATCATAATTAATAAATCATCCAACATATTTAAATCAACAATAATTAGAACATCATAAATTAACAGGAGGCAAGGCGTAATGAATACCTTAACAAAAGAAGAAAGAGTTCTAAGGGTTATAAATAGAGAAGAAGTTGATTACCTTCCAAGCCAAATAGTTTTTACAGATAGAAGCAGGTGGGGTGAAATAAGTAAATTATTGGGACTTTCTTCGGAGGATGAATTGGATGATTATCTTGAAAACCATCTTCACCACACTCTTTCTTTACAAGATAAGCCAATATTTTACCGTGAAATAATAGAAGAAAGTGACAGGCTTCATGAACTGGGATTTTGCAATCCTGACTGGGAAAATAATATAGTATATGACACTTGGGGAATGGGTTTAATCTATGGAACCGGAACTTTTTTAATGGTATTTCATCCTGTTCAAGGAAAAGCTACAAAACACAATGCGAAATATATGCCCCCCAATGTACCCGAGAAAGCTCTCTTTGCCAAAGATCTTAAAACCAGAGTTAAAAACTATAATCCTCCAGCTATTATTCAACCTGGCAATTTTGCCGAATGGGAATATGACCTGAATAATAATCCAAATAATTTACTTATTTGGCCGACAGCTTATCTGGGAAATTATGAAAGAACCTATGGGGTAATGGGCTGGGAAGAGTTTATGGTGGGACTTAAATTATACCCTGACGTAGTTGAAGAATTAATGGAAAAAGTAATAAATTATAAAATAGATTTTGCAAAAAAAGTAGTTGAATATGGATTTAAAATTGCACATCATGGTGATGATCTGGGTACTCAAGAAGCACCATTATGGTCCATTGACACCTTCAGGCAATATATATTGCCTGGCCTGAAAAGAGTCTGGGAAGTTTATACCAAAGCTAATATCCCAATATTACTTCATGCCTGTGGAAAAGTTGTTGATTTTATACCGGACCTAATTGATATAGGATTGAAAATATTAGAACCTGCACAACCATGCAATGATTTAAGATTCCTAAAGAAAGAATATGGAAAAGACCTGATATTTATGGGAGGAATAGATACTCAAATTCTTCCTTTTCAAACTCCTAAAGAGACTGAAATAATGACCAGGGAGACAATTCAGATTCTTGGTAAGGGTGGAGGATATATTATCGCCCCATCCCAGGAGATCATGAATGATGTTCCAGTTGAAAATATAAAAGCAATGGTTCAGGTGATTAAGGAAGAGAGAGAAAAAGTATTGTATATGTAATAAGAAAATGTATATATCCATGATGGAAAAATGATCTTAACTTTCTATTAAGTATTAAGGAATTAATAAAATAATGAAAAATAGAAAAAACTATTCAGATTTCTGGTATGCATTTATTCAAAGATATGGGATCCTATTAACCCTTATTGTTCTGGTAATTATTTTTGGGACATATAATCCAAAATTTCTATCACTTCAAAATATTACAAATATAAGTGCACAACTAGCACCTATAGGTATACTGGCTATGGGTTCTATGTTTGTTATTCTAGCGGGAGGCTTGGACCTGACTGCAGGTATCGGGGTTAGCCTTGGTGCGGTTGTTTTGGAAAGAATATGGACAGTGACCCATAATATAACCCTTGCTGTGATTAGCAGTTTTATTGCAGTATTAATAATTGGTGTTATCAATGGTCTCTTGGTAACTAAGGCTAAGTATAATTCAATAATTACTACTCTTGTAATGATGGTGATTGTTGGTGGGACTCTAGATATAATATTCCAAATGGGATCAGTTACTTTAAAAATAGACACACCACTTTTCCCATTTATAACATATACAAAGATTTTTGGAATCCCTCTTCCATTTTTGATCATGGTTGCCTTTTATATTATTGCTTATATCTTGCTGAATCATACAAGGTTTGGAAATTATATTTTGGCAATAGGAAATAACCTGGATGGAGCAAGAATAGCGGGTATAAAAGTATATAATTATATTTTTGTTACCTACATGATGTCAGCATTTTCAATGGGATTAGCCTGTTTGATAATAGTTGCAAGGATCGCTTATGTCGCTCCGACATTAGGTGGGACACCCCTTTTGCTTGATACCCTGGCTGCTCTTATTATCGGGGGAGTATTAATCGGTGGTGGCAAAGGTTCTGTACAGGCTGCTTTTTTTGGTACGGTAGCCATAGCACTGATTAATAGTATAGTAAATATAGTAGATATACAACCAGCATGGAATGGTTTCTTTAAAGGATTTGTAATTGTGGTTGTGATGATGATGAATAGGGGCATAGAAATGATTGAAGAAAAAAGGGTCTTAGCCTAAAGGAGGTGATGAAGATAAGGGTAGTAAAATATTAATAAATATGAGATTGATTAACAATTTGGAGGTGGTTCTATGATAAAAAAAGATTTGCTTAATTAAATTCATAATGTCTGGCGGTATTTTTAAAAGAGCAAATCACATGAGGAATTATAGCAAAGGGAATTACAATTTCCCATAAAGAAGGAGAGTATTATGAAAAGAATTTTAATTAGTTTAGTGACAGCTATTTTTGTAGTGTCAATGTTGCTTATAGCACTTTCGGGCTGTAAGGCACCTGAAGTTGTAACCGAAACAGTAACCGAAACAGTAACCGAAACAGTAATCGAAACAGTAATCGAAACAGTAACCGAAACAGTTATTGTTGAGGTAGAAAGATACTTTTTTGGTGTTGCTGACATAATCACCACGCATCCATTCCACCGCGAGCTGATAGATATTCAAAAAACTCAAATAGATCCAAATTTTGGAAGTGACTCACTTTACCTGGATGGAAATGTTAGTATTGAACAACAGCTAGCAAATATCGACAATCTAATACAGATGGGTGTTGATGTACTAGCTATTATACCGGTAGATAATATTGCAGAAACTCCCTCTGGGCAAAAAGCTGTAGAAGCAGGAATTCCAGTTACTGGTTTCGGAACTCCAATTATGGCTGATGGAGTACCAAATACTGTTTTCGACAGCTACAATTCATTCAATGATAATGGCCATTTACTTGCAGCATATATGGGATATGAAGGTAATGTACTTTACCTGGCAGGTATTATAGGTAATGCAGATAGTGATGACAGGATGAATGGGTTCCTGGATGCTATGGCAGATTATCCGAATATTACTGTATTAGATACGCAAGCTTCAGATTGGATTATTGAAAATGGTTTGGCAATTGTGGAAGACTGGTTAAATAAATATGATGATATTGATGCCATCGGTTATGTTGATAACCAGATAGCTGCTCCATCAATCGAACTCATTAAGAGTGCCGGAAGGGAAGATATCCTTGCAGTTGGATATACCTGTGACACTGTCGGACTGGAATTAATGGACAATGGTGAATTGTTATTTGATTCGTTGGTAGATCCGAATATCTTTGGCTGGTATATGAACTATATTGCATATGCACATTATAAGGGTGCAGATCTTCGAACATGGCCTGATGATCCATATATAATGCCATCCCCTAGAGCTATGTCACAGGATACATATGATATCTTAGTAGCAAATGGTGTTGAGGGTATTGATTTGGATGCATTGGATTGGTTAACTCCTGATGGAATGAGGGATTATATTAGCACTCTTGCAGAAACATATGGTAAAGAAGCAGCAGATGCTAATTTTGGCCTGGAATAACTGATAGTTAGTAAAAAGATATTGGCAGGATTTTTTAATCCTGCCAATATACTAATACAGTAATTTAATAATAGTATGGGTGTTTGGAGACGTTAAAAATAATGGGAAATGAATTACAGGTAATAACTGAAAGAAGAGCTGCTATAGGATTTTTCTTCAGGTCAAATCTAAGAAATATAGTGCTACTTATTGTGATAATATTGCTGAGTCTTATATTTTTTTCATTTAATCCCCAGTTTATAAGTTTAGCAAATATGATGAATATAATGAGAAGGGTAGCACCATTATTCTTAATATCAATTGGAATGGCTATGGTAATACTTACCGGTAATCTTGATTTATCGGTTGCTTCAAATACTGCTTTATGTGGAGCAGTTGGAGCATTTGTAATCACGAATACAGGAAATCCTTATCTTGCTATATTTTTTACAATACTATGCGGTGTCGCTGTAGGGTTTATTAATGGTATAGCAATTGGAAAATTAAAATTAAACGCAGTTGTTTTTACTCTGGCCATGCTTGGTATGTTAAGAAGCCTTAATATAATAGTACTGGGTGCTAAAACAAGAAGAATTGAAAGTGACATTTATAATTGGTTGGGGGGGTCCTATTTTAAAGTTTCAGAATCACGTATTTATGTAACTCTATTCTTCATAATTCTATTTTATATTATATTCCATGCTCTTATGAATTTTACAATATTCGGAAGAAAATTAAAGGCTATTGGAAGTAATCCATTTAGTTCCAGGGCAGTAGGTATATTAGTAGAAAGAAACGTATTATTTATTTTTATAATTGTAGGATTTTTGGTAGGAGTAGCTGGTCTTATAACTGTTGGAAGATCTGCTGCTGCGGCAACTTTTTCTGCAGTTGGATTAGAGTTTGAAGCTATTACTGCAGTGATAATTGGAGGATCCTCTTTGGAAGGTGGAAAAATTGATCTGATCGGAACATTTCTGGGGGTCATACTTCTTGGAATGATAATAAGTGGCCTTACTCTCATACGTGTTCCTGCTATTTATATAGAACTTATAAAAGGAATAATACTTCTTATGGCTATAACAGTAAACTATTTTACTCAGAAATATCAGAGAGAGTATTAGGAAGGAATTGTAGTGTTGGATAATTCAAATATTAAGAGAATTATTGAAATGATTGATATAAGCAAGGCTTTTCCTGGCATTCAGGCAGTCGATAAGGTTGATTTTACACTGGAAAGCGGCTGCGTTCATGCTATTGTCGGAGAAAATGGTGCTGGAAAATCAACCTTAATGAAGGTACTGGCTGGAATTCACAAAAGGGATTCAGGGAGTATTAAAATAGACGGTAAGGAAGTTGAAATAAATGAGCCACTGGATGCAAAGAATCTAGGTATTAGTATGATAGAACAGGAATTCTCCCTATTTCCGGAAATGAGTGTATTTCAAAATATTTTTATGGGACGGGAGTATTCCAGGAGGATGAAGTTCTTTATTAATTGGAAAAATATCAAGAAAAAGACTTTGGAAATGCTTAAAGATCTTGGTTTATCGGTTAATATCAATGTACAGATCAAGAAATTGAAAACAAGCGATCACCAATTGGTTGAGATAGCACATGCCATATTTTTTGGGGCAAGCTTTATTATAATGGATGAACCCACTTCTTCGCTTGGAGAGGAGGAAAAACAAAAGCTGTTTTCCATTATCAGAAATTTAAAGAAGAGTGGTGTCGGTATAATATATATTTCACATAGGATGGAAGAAATATTTGATATAGCCGACATTGTTACCATAATGAGAGATGGGAATAAAATTGTCACACATCCAATTTCCGAAGTAGATGAAGCAAAACTAATAAAACTGATGGTTGGAAGAGATCTGTCGGATATATTTAATAGAAAAAAAGAAAAGATTAAAAAAGGAAAAACTGTATTAAAAGTTGAAGGTCTGAGCAGAAAGGGAGTTTTTGATAATATATCTTTTGAAGTAAAGGAAGGAGAAATATTAGGCCTTAGTGGTCTACTAGGTTCCAAAAGAACCGAGATTGTGCGTTGTATTTTTGGTATGGATAAATTAAGTGCCGGAAAAATATTCTTTGATGGCAGGGAATTAAAACTGTCAAATCCTATGCAGGCAATAAATAATGGGATTGGGATGGTACCGGAAGATAGAAAAAAAGACGGTTTATTATCTGCTCTTTCTGTAAAGAATAATATTTCAATAGCTATGCTAAAGGATGTAAGCAGATTTGGCTGGATCAGTAATAGAAAAGAAAGAAAAGTTGCATATGGACAGGTAAGTGATCTGGATATAAAGATAGTATCCCTGGAACAGCCAATAACAAAACTTTCTGGGGGAAACCAGCAGAAGGTAATCCTTGGAAGGTTCCTGGCCTTAAAACCAAAACTATTAATACTAGATGAACCTACAAGAGGTATTGATGTTGGTGCAAAAGCTGAAGTTCATAGGATAATATCTGAAATTGTGAAACATGGAGTAGCAGTGATAATGATATCTTCAGAACTTCCGGAAGTTTTAGGAGCCTGCGATAGGATTCTTGTACTTCATAATGGCAGGATAACTGATGAGTACAATTTTGAGGAAGCAAATCAGGAAAAGCTATTACAAAGTGCCTTAAAGTAATATTTCCAATATATATATCAATAGATTTTTTACTAATTAATGCTAAGCAGTAGAAGTGTTCATAATAGCAATAAATTTAAAAATATAAAATAAATTTCATTAATAAAGGTGGCATAATGAATGGTTTCCAAAGAGTTATAACAGCATTGGAAAGGAAAATACCAGACAGGGTTCCACATTTTGAGTTTCTTATAGACAGTTCAGTAATAAATGAGATTGTTCCGGGTGGTGATTTATACAGTTTAACAGAAAAACTTGATCTAGATGGAATATCTATAAAAATAAATGAAAAAAAGAAGAAAATAGATGATTATACTTTTCAGGATGAGCGAGGTTTGATTTTAAAAAAATCTACTCAAGATTATATGGAACCAATAAATAAGATTATAAGAAATGAAGCAGATCTTAAAAAGTTCGAATTTCCAGATCCTTATGCCCAGCACAGATTTGAAGAAATAAAAGAAGCAGTAGACAAATTTAAAAGTAAAAAAGCAGTGGCAGTCATGCTGAGGGATGGTTGGTCTGAAGCAAGAAATCTCCATGGTTATACCGAAACTTTAATTGATTTAATAGATAATCCAAAGCTTATAAAAAACATAATTGAAAAGGCGGTCGATTATTATTCAGAACTTGGGAGATTATCCGCAAAAATAGGAGTAGATATCGCTTTTGCAGGCGATGATTTTGCAGGTAAAAATGGTATGTTGATGAGCCCTGCGCAATTTAAAGAAATTCTTTATCCTGCTATGAAGAGATTATTCAAAAACTGGCATAGCTATGGTTTATATGTAGTAAAACATTGTGACGGAAATCTTTATCCCGTTATGGATCTGCTCATAGATGCAGGAATTGACTGTCTTCACCCAATAGACCCTATTGCAGGAATGAGTCTGGACAAAGTTAAAAAAGAATATGGTGATAAAATCTGTATTATGGGTAATGTAAATTGTGCCGGAAACTTAGTATTTGGTACAAAAGAAGATGTAACCAATGAAGTTGTAAGATGTATAAAAGTAGCAGCTGAAGGAGGAGGTTATATATTGTCCTCAAGTAACTCTATCCTTAAAAGTGTAAAACCAGAAAATTATGTAGCTATGGTTGAAGCTACTCATAAATACGGAAAATATAACTAAAATCTTAAATAAAAGGAAAAGTATAATGGAAAACTTTGTATTTCAAAATCCAACAAAAATAGTATTTGGGAAAGATACCATATCCGAGGTTGGAAAGTATTCAAAAGAGTATGGTAAAAAAGTGCTTTTAGTTTATGGAATGGGAAGTATTAAGAAAAACGGTGTCTATGATAAAATTACAAATTCTCTTGACGAAAATAAAGTAGAATTTTTTGAATATTCCGGTGTCGAATCAAATCCCATTGCTTCACATACCAGGAAGGGAATAGAATTTGCAAGAGATAATAATATAGACTTAATCCTTGCTGCTGGAGGAGGAAGCGTAATCGATGAAGCAAAAGCCATTGCTGCAGGGATTAATTATGAGGGTGATTTCTGGGATTTTTTTGAGGGAAAGGATGAAGTAAAAAGTGCCATACCCTTAATTGTTGTTTTAACTATGCCAGCTACGAGCTCTGAGATGAATTCAGGTGCGGTAATCACCAGAGATGAGGATAATATAAAAACTGCCGTTTTTTCTCCGCTGCTGTACCCTAAAATTTCAATCCTTGACCCTACAACCACCTATTCTTTACCGGCCAACTATACAGCCTGGGGAGCTGTTGATGCAATGTCTCATATATTAGAACCATATTTTACACATAAGGAAAGCTGGGCACCCATTCAGAGCAGGTTTATGGAAGGATTATTAAAGACTTTGATAGAAGCCACAGAAAGGGTTATTAATGGCATTATGGATAATCATGATGATTATGAAGGTAGGGCAGTACTCATGTGGGGTGGTACATTAGCATGGAACGGGCTTCTTGCTGCCGGTCTTACTGGTTGGCATGCTCCCAATCATATGTTAGAACATCCTTTAAGTGGTTTTTATAATGTTCACCACGGAGCAGGGTTATCAATAGTTATTCCTGCATGGATGACCTATTATGAAAAGAAATACAGGAAACGCTTTGCTCAGTTTGCCCGAAATGTTTTTGGTATCGATCTAAAATCAGATGAAGAAACTTCAAAATCGGGAATAGTTGCATTAAAGAAGTGGTTCCAAAAAATCAAAAGCCCTGTTTCTTTTACAGAAGCAAACCTTCCCAAAAATAATCTTGAAGAAATTGCAGATAGCTCTGTTGAACTTGCAGAAATGTGGGGAATTGATGGTTATAACAGGGAAGATATTTTAAATATTTTTAAAATGTGTATTTAAATAAATGTTAATGAGCTCTTCAGATAATTAAACTATAATATTTAAAGATTGATATTTTAAGGAAAGGAATAGCATGTCCAATAATAAAATGAAAGCTGTGGTTTTTGAAGAAATAGATAAAAGCATTGTAACAAAAATTGATATACCTTCAATAAAAGATAATGAAGTTTTAGTTAGAAATAAATATGTTGGTCTGTGTGGCACAGATATGCATATACTACATGGTGATTTTCCTGCTACTTATCCTATTGTTCCTGGACACGAATTTGTTGGTACCATAGAAGAGATTGGGCGAGAGGTAAAAGGATTTAATATTGGAGACAATGTAGTAATAGATCCTTCTTCAAGTTGCGGTAATTGTTATTACTGTAAAAATAATTACCAAAACTTCTGTACAGAATATGATGCATATGGAGTAACTTTAAATGGTGGTTTTGCAGAATATACAAAAGTATACTTTGAGAATATTTATAAAATTAATGATATTGACCTAAGGGAAGCCGTATTATTGGAACCATTAGCTTGTGTAATATACGGTCTAAGTAAGTTAAAAATAAATTATGGTGATAAGGCAATAATATTTGGTGTGGGACCTATAGGGTTATTGCTGCTCCAGGTTCTAAATTTAAGTGGGGTATCAAATGTCTATATGGCAGATATTGATAAAGAAAAAATAGAAATTGGTAAAAAATTCGGAGCAAAGGACGTGTTTCTAAATGATAAAGAACTAAATGGCAAAATAAAATCTGTTGCAGAAAAAGGCTTTAACATATTAGTAGATGCAACTGGTAGAACTGAAGTATGTCAAGAACTATTTAATTATACAGCCGTGAAGTCTTCTGTACTATTTTTTGGTGTATGTGACAAAAATAAAAAAATAAATATCAGTCCATTTCAGATATATAGGCAAGATATATCCATATATGGTACTTTTTCATCCAATCATAATATATCTAATGCAATTGAATTATTAAGAAGTGGTAAGTTAAATCTTACTGATATTATATCTCATGAGATGAAATTAGAAGATTTCAGTAAAGTTTTTAATATAATAAAATCTGGAAATCACTTAAAAGTGATTTTTAATTGTCAATGATTCAATAATTTATAGAGAAAAGAGAGAAATTATAACTGAAGGATGCACTGATGGATAAATATACAAGAGTAAAAAAAGCTATATCATTTTCAGGACCAGATAGAATACCAATGTGGGCACCAGAAGATCCTGAATATTCGGACATTGAAACTATTTTTGCTGGAAGGATGCCCCTCGTGGGAACTACAGCCGGGTCTGAAGTAAAAAGTGATAAAGGAGAGAAGCTAAGACTTATTGGAGTTGATGGGATTGCTGTGACTGATGAAGAAGCTTCAATTGGCATAAAAGATGAATGGGGAAGTGTTTGGAAAGACTTTTCGGGTACAGAAGGAATGATAATTGAGCACCCATTATCAGATTGGAAAAATTTCAAAAACTATAAATTTCCCGATCCATATAAAGAAAACAGATTGGACGATGCTGTCCAAAAGATGGAAATGCTTGGTGACAAGTATTATATCCTAGCTATACAGTGGTCAGCTCTTCTTGAGAGAATTGCTTGGCTTATGGGGCATGATAACCTTTTTATTAATATGCTTAAAAATCGATCTTTTTTTAATGAAGTTGCTGAGGGTGTATCAGAATATGCAATAGGAATAATTAAAAGATTTGCGAAATTGGGAGCACATGGAATAATGATGAGCGATGATTGGGGCACTCAGAGAAGTAGTTGGATAAAACCAGAGACATTTGATGAGGTTTTCAAACCTTTCTATCAAAAAATCATAAAAGAAGCGCATAATCAAGGACTTGATTTTCACCTTCATACATGTGGTAATTTTTTTGATCTTATACCAAATTTAATTGATTGTGGTGTAGATGTCCTAAATACTTGGCAACCTAGAGTTATTGGTATTGAAAAGCTAGGAAGATCTTATGCTGGCAAGCTATGTTTCCAACTTTCCTCCGACATTCAAATGACTTTACCTTCAGCAACTGCTGAAGAAGTTAGAAAGGAAACAGAGCTAATAATAAAATTATTTGGTTCACACGATGGAGGTTTAATTGGTATAACTTATGCGGGGCCTCAAGTAAAGGAAGAAAATGTAAAAGTTATGTTTGAAACTTTTAAGAAATTTAAATATTAAAGATTACAAAAAGAAATAAAATACAATTAATGGTGATTTGAATTTGAGGAATCCAAAATATATTAAAAACAGAAAGAGAGTAAATGAAGATTAAAACTGAGATTCAATATAGAAATGATTTAATTGAAATATTCAAAAGGATTTATGATCATGGTTGGGTAGCTTCAAATGATGGTAATATTTCTATTAGAATGGAACCAGATAAGATTCTTTGCACACCAACTGGAAAGAGCAAAGGTTATATGAATGCTGAAGAATTGGTTATAGTTGATATAGAAGGAAATAAAATAGAAGGCTCTCTGAATCCGTCTTCGGAAATGCTAATGTATCTGCAGGTCTATAAACATAGGAAGGATACTAAACATAAGAAAAGAAAAGGGTTTTGACCCACATTATTCTAGTTGCAGAATTGATGATAGAGTAATTAAAGCAAATGAAGAAGGTGATATAAATCCTACAAAATCAGGTAATAAGATAATTGCAATAGAAAAACAAGAATTTATTGATATAGTTACAACCATTGTAAAAAAAGTACAAGAAGAAATTAAAAATAAAAAGACACAATAATAAAAATAATATATTTATGGGTAAAAATTCCAAATATATAATAAGTATAGATCTTGGAACAAGTTACATTAAAGCAGGACTATATAATACAAAAGGTCAATGTTTAAACATCCAGCAGAATAAAATACCTCATAAATATTCAAAAGATGGTGGCTTTGAGCAACTCGGGGATGATTTCATTAAATACTTTATCAAGACCTTGAAATCCATAGTTGATAAAAACATCTCCCCAAAAGAAGATATAGAAGCTATCTCTTTCACTGGCCAAATGGGTGGTGTTATTGGCATCGATGATAAATGGAATACATCTACTATATGGTCCGGGACGATGGATACCCGTCAGAATTTAAATATTGCAGACGGAATTGACCATAAGAAAGTACTTAGTGAATCCGGGACAAATTTTCCATTAATGGCTAAAAAAATTAAATGGTTTGAAGATAATAATGGTAATACATCTGGAAAGATTTTAAAGTTTTTAGGCTTGAGTAGTTATGTTATAGGTTCAATAGCAGATCTTGAAATTGATGATGCATTTCTTGAATCAACCTATTTAACTTGGACTGGAATTGCAGATATAAAAAATAGAAATTGGTCAGATGAACTATGTTCCATGTTTGGAATAAATAAAAAAAAACTTCCACGTATTGTTGATTCCAAAACTATTGTAGGTAAGCTTTCTAAAACTATTGCTTCTTCTTGTGGTCTTCTTGAAGGAACACCGATAGTTGCAGGTGCAGGGGATAAAGTAGCAGGATGCATTGGTGCAGGTGCAGTAGATCCGGGAATGTTGGTTGAAGAATGTGCTTCGGTTGCTGCACTTAGCCTATGTGTTGATAATTATAAACCTGACGTAGAGAATAAAATACTGGAAACACTTCCTTCAGCGATAAAGGGTCAATATTACTCCATATTTTTTATTCCGGGATCGGGCCTTGCAATGGATTGGTTTGTAGATAATTTTGCTGAGGAAGAAAAAGAAGCTGCAATAAATACAAATACCACAGCATTTAATCTACTAGATAAAAAGGCAGAAAAAATAAATCCTGGATCTGATAATTTGATCTGTGTAGGATTACTAGGTGGTCGCGCTTTACCAAATCAACCTAACATTAGAGGCATCTGGATTGGTCATTCTTTTTATCATACTAAAGCTCATTTCTATAGAGCATTGCTTGAAAGTTATGCATATGAGTATAAAAACTGTCTTACAATAATGAAAAAACAATTTGATAACCTACATTTCTCAAATGTTAGGGTTATTGGTGGTGGATCGTCATCTAAGCTCTGGAATAAAATAAAAGCTAATGTTTTGGAAATGCCTTATGACAAGATGAACAGAAGAGACATTACCTTACTTGGCACAGCAATTATAGGTGTCGTAGTGGTTGGTTTATTTGTCGATATAGAAAAAACATCCAAGAAATATTCAAGGATGTCATCATTATATTTTAAAGTCATAAAAAACAATGAGAATATATTTGATGAGCTGAGGGAAGAAAATTAAATGAACCATAGACAAAGAGCAATGACAGCAATTTCGTTAAAAGAACCTGATAGGATTCCCATGGATCTTGGAGGAACAGGCAACCTTATTGTCGATTCGGCATATCATAAGCTTCGAAAACACCTAGGTTTTGAAGAGGAAATAAATCCTTACAGGAAGGGAAGTACTGCAAATTACTATGATGAGAGAATCCTTGAAGCGCTGGAAATAGATTTCAGGCATGTCTGGCTTGACTCAGAAGATAAGCCTGCTTCAACCACTCATCCAGACGGCACAGTCACAGATATGTGGGGGATAACCTGGAGCAGCGAGGGCTCTTATCCTGTACATTTTCCCCTTAAGAGAAAATCTATAAAGCAAATAAAAGATTACAGTTGGCCTGTCCTAAAAAACTGGAATACAGACAAACTTAAAGAGCGTGCAAAAAACTACTTTAAAAATACTGATTATGCGGTTGTAGCAAAGGCAGTTCTTGCTGGAGCAGGTATATTTGAACGCTGCTACTACCTAAGATCAATAGATGAGCTTTTTATCGATATGATGGACAAAGAAGATCTTGTAAGGTATCTAATCTCTAAGGTGGCAGAAATTGAGATTTCCCTGTGGGATATGTTTCTTGATGCTGTAGGACCATTCGTACAGATAATCCAGCGTGCAGCAGATTTAGGAACCCAGACAGGACTTATGATATCTCCAGATCTTTTTAGAAAGTACTTCAAACCGGCAGAAGAAAAAGTTTACAGCTTTATTAAGAAAAAAGCACCCCATGTAAAAATATGGTTCCACTCATGTGGTGCAATAGAGCCACTGATAGGGGATTTTATAGACCTGGGAGTGGATATATTAAATCCAGTGCAGCCCCTGTGTACTGGGATGGATTCATTTGAGCTTAAAAAAAAGTATGGTAAAAGGTTATGCTTTCACGGAGGGATTGATCTCCAGAAGGCACTTCCTGGAACAACTCAGGATACAATAGATGAGGTTGAGACAAGAATCAGGGCTTTTGGGCCGGATGGGGGCTATATTCTTGCTCCGTCAAACCATATACAGAAGGATACTCCGGTGGAAAATATTGTTGCCTTATATAAACATGGTGTTGAGTTTGGGAAGTATCCTTTTGAATAATTCTATTAGGATTCTTCCTTATTAGCATCACAAGTTTTTAAAATCCGATTGCTAAAATAAATCCAACTG
>SDBS01004112.1_pt1 | contig 14267 bp, 15 predicted proteins | sample 2277091 | NCBI WGS metagenome assembly SDBS01 (sample SAMN10404972, study PRJNA504765) | marine sediment metagenome | isolation source: marine sediment core GS10_PC15, 163 cmbsf | place: Arctic Ocean: Southern Knipovich Ridge | collected 2010
AATTTAGAAAGATTAATTACTATCTTAATAAATACTATAAAATAGGATGTATAATGTCTAAAACAATGTCTAAAGATTACGATATCATCATTATAGGGTGTGGTATAGCGGGGTCAGTTGTTGGTGCGCTTTTATCAAATATGGAACGTAAAAAGGTACTTATCCTTGAGGCTTCTTCGGAGATTGGAGGACGTGTTATATCTTTCCGGGGGGAAGGTATAAAAGATGCTGACAAGTTCCGTAAAACGCTCGCACAATCCGCTCACTCTTGGGTTGTAGATAGGACAGACCCAGACCTCTCCACGCTGATAAAGAAACAAATGCTTAATGGGTATGTGCTCGAGGCGGGAGGTAGGGGTGCCTGGTATACAAATCGGGGGCGTGTCAGCAAGGCCTTAGCTTTGTTTAACAAAGCTTCGATTTTCTACCCCAATGTAGGCTTTGTATGGTATGACCATGATTGGAAACCTCATATAGTGGGAAGGAGATCTAAATATGGATGGATGAGTGATGAAGATTACGCTGAGATGGTGAAGGTCCATAAACGAAAGCTCCAAATTCGCTCGATAGCTGAAGCTGAAAAATTGGACCATGTAACCTTGAAGGACTGGATTGAAAGTATAACTAAAAGCGACCTTGCACAAGAATTCCACTATGCTATGGGTACATTCCAGACGATTATCAACGATCCAGCATTAAATTCTGCTGGTGAGAACATGAAAGTATTTTTACAGGTTCAGGAATCTAAGGTCCATATAAATAATGGTTCTTGGGCTTTCGCGGGAGCACCTGGGCACCGTTTTATTGTCGAAGGTTTTGCCAGCGCAGTCACAGACGCCCAAGGTGATATCTTTACTAATGCTAAAGTCAAGGAAATTGTCGTCCAAAATGGGAAAGCGACTGGTGTATTAGCTGAAATAGAAGGTAAAATAGTAGAGTTAAACGCTTCACAGGTAGTTTGCACTACCCCACCAAGGGTATTAAATAATCTCATACCGGAGAATTTGCTGCCTAAAGATTTTGTCAAACTAACTAAAAGAGTAATCCATACTGCTATGGTCGCTGCACAGTTTGGATTAACCAAACCGTTACACACTTTTTGTAAACTTGATGTGGATCCTAGGGCTTTTTACCATACTTCTATGTTGATCCCCGAGAGTGAAGGGATGTTTAGGGGTAATGTTCCACTTGATGTAATAAGTTTATCTGGTATGGCACCTACAACTGCTCCAGAAGGCAAACATCTAGCTGGTATGGCAAGCAGTATCCTTGATACTGAGGCACATGATAAGAAGAAGGTGAATATTGTAATAGATAGGATGCTAAAGTTTCTGGATACGGCATTTTCAGGTTGGAGAAACTCTCTTGAGTTTATATTGTTCACTGTTGGAGATACTTGTATACTTTGGAGACACCCAGAGGACGAATGGGTGGACGTGAAATGTCCAACTATCGAGGGGCTCTATTTCGCTGGAGATACCTATGGGAAGAGAATTAACGAAGGAGGTATAGAAGCAGCGACCCATTCTGGCTTTATTTGTGCCAGCGCAATAACTGGTAAAGACTATCTACAGCTTCTTTCACCACTCTTCCGCTAATTGAAGGCATTATTTAGATCCAGACGAATCATCAATCATTAGCAGTAAATTTAATAAGAAAAAAGTTTTTTTCCTCAAAATTATTTAATGTTAAGAAGTATTATAAAAAATTTTAGAAAAAAATTAATCTCCGGTAATTATTCCTGAACCATTATGTTTGGCTAACTTGTATTTACATTTATCTCCGCATCCATTCTCAAGAGTTGGATCATGTTCTTCTGAATCAAAATCTATCGGTAAAATAAAATCTTTTGCTATATCAATGACTACTTCCATTGCTACTGAATTTATCGCAGGATTATTCCTGAAATGATAATTCACGATATTATCTAGTTTATCTAGTTTAGATGAAGCCATAAGGATCAATATATTATGTTCGCCTGATAAGCGAAACGCGTTTAACATAAAAGGGCAATGTTTTGCCATCTCCATTATTTCTTCGGGATTATTGGTTTTCAATTCAATAGTAGCCAGATGCAAATCTACTTTTTTAAAATTTATCCCTGGTTGAAATTGAAGTATACCATTTTTTTCCAGCTTTTTTATGCGCATACCAACTGTTGGTTGGCTGCGGTTTATTTGCTCAGCAATTTCAGTATGAGTAAGGGTGGGATCATCTTGAACTAATGATATAATTTGACGATCTATATCATCTAATTTTAGTTTTTCTGATATCATTATAATCATATTAAAAATTATTTCTTACTATAATGATATAATCTATTCTAAAATTTATATTTTTAAATATCAATATAATCTCTTCTGACATTTTACTAGTAAAATCCAAAGATTTCGAATTAAAAATTAGACAATGGTATTGTACCTTCAAAATAGATAGTTTTTCCATCAAAACTTACTCTCACAGGAAATATTTGGATACTTTTCTTTCTTGCTTCACTTAGTTTTTTGGAAAATTTATGATCGGTTTCCCAGTTTGGAGCAAATTCTCGAGCTTCTCGTAATATTAAAATGAGGATATAACCTTTATGTTTAATAATTTCTTCGACATGTCTAGTCCCCCGTTCTGTCGGAGCATCAGGAAATAAAGCAACACCATTTTTAACTAATGAACAACCTTTTACTTCTAATGGGATATTATCAAGAGTAAAATCAATTCTACTTTTACCAAATCTTACTTCGCTCTTAATTTCTCGCACAGCTGAGAATTCTGGGATGAATTTAAAGATCCTTCTTGCTATTTTCGAATGAAGCGCCGAATCTATTAATACCCACTTGTTATCGGCTTTAACTGCTTTGATATAGTATTTTAATTTACCGCTTGAATAAGTGAATAATACATCTACACCTTCGACTAGTAATTCTTCTAATCTCCCGGGATCATGTATGTGAAAAGAAGAGGAAATCTTCCCTCTATATTTAACTTCTCCTATAAAGCGATTGGGTCTAGATATAAAAGTGCCTTTCATTAAGTTCGGAATTTCAAATAGAGGTTCTTTACTGAGACTCATTTGTAAGATTTATTGCTTTGTTATCTATTCATTTAGATAAAGTTTTCATTAAATAATAAGAAGCGCCATTATAGAATATAACCTTAAGAGATTTAAAGTCTTTAAAATTTTTCCTTTATAATGAGTGGAGATATAGACCCAAGTATAATTGAAAGTTACAAATTCCATCATATAGATGTTTGTAAATGTCATGTTTGTCAAGAGTTTTCATGTGAAGAAGTATGCTTCAGAAAAATCTATAAAGTTATCAATAAAGAATCTAAACCTAAATGCATTGTGGTAATAGATCGTGAAGAAAATTGTGTGAAATGTCATATTTGCACAACCGCATGCAAATTGAAAGCTATAACTATAGATTAGTCAATATTTTAAGAATAAGCTTTTAATTGGCCTGTAGTAATACAATTAGCGCTTCCAAAAAAAGTGCTAAAATCCGTTGAACCCAAATAAAATGTCTCGTTAATAAGTGTTTGCATCTGTATTACATAGGAAGTATTTAAATCTAAATGTAATTGAAAAAATCCATCGTTTCCAGTTTTTACTTCATCCGAAATTATTAATGTCTCATCATTTGTAGTAACAGTATAGTTAATCAACTGGTTTGGTAATTCGCCATTACAACTGGAACCGTGAGTATGACAAGGGTGAGTGTGAAAAACATAAGGAGCTATATAAATATATTTTGTACCTTGTTGCCTACGGGTTAAATTTGGAAAAAGAAAAAATCCGAAATATATTATAACACCAGTACTGATAATGATTACAAGAGGAATAATAACTTTAAATCTTAACTTCATACCATTGAAAATAATTCACTAAATATAAGTTGAGAATTAATTAACTAATATTAATACTTTTTTTTTATATTATAATAAAAATCAACTATTTAAATGAAATATTTATTTTCTTTAGCGGGAATTAATACGAATCCATTGTAGCTCAAATTATGAGAAAAATATAGAGTGTACAACATTAGAAAAGACCTAAGAAGCACCGAAAAGCTTTAAACTATTGTAAGAGATACACGCTCAATAGTAAATTATTAAATATTTAAGACTTTTCATCGTTACTCCAAGAATTATGATTCAATGTTTGAAAACACTCAATCGGTTGTTTTTAAACCCAATTTTCGAATTATCAAATACTTCTTGAAGGGTTTTAAACTTTTTAAGACGACGGAGAGTTGAATATTGAGGGAAAATCATTTTGATTTGATTTTTCTTATATACTTCTAATAACTGTCTTGGAGATCCCCATGATCCCTCGATTAATTCATCATTAAATAAATTAATATTCTGCTTTAGAGGTAGTTTACATAGAAAGAATTGCGTATCAAACCTAATTGGAGATAATGCAGGGGTGACCAATCTTCCAAAATATTTTAAGTTATTCGTAGCATAATAAAGATTTTCTTTTGTTAAAATGTCAGTCATGGTTCCTCGTTTTTGTTGAAGATCTTCTTGATATCTTCTAAATTTTTTGATATTTTGGTCATTAATTATAATTAAACTTCCAGTTTCTTCAGTCGCGATTAAAATCCCAGTTTCTTCAAATAACTCCCGGATTGCGATTATCCAAAGAATAGAAGGATCTTCAAATATTTCTGTAAAATTTTTCTTGAAACTTTTATCAAGCCCAATTATTCTTGCTCTTGATTCTTTAGTAGTATCTTGTTCGTCAATCCCACCACCAGGAAATACGTGATGATCACCTAGGAATTTATTATTAAAATGTCTTTTGGCCATAAAAACTTCAAATTCACAATTATCGTTAGTGTCTAACCCAAGTACTCGTTCACGTAATAAAATTACGGTGGCCGCTAATTTAGGTTCGACAGGCATTAAAAATCAATTCTTGATTATCTTACTGTTTTTTAAAGTGAAATAGTACTTATTAAAAGTATCATAAAATGATATTTTACAAAATGATATTTCATATTAATATCTTTAAAAAAAAAGTAAAATATTAAAATTAAAAAGTAATTACTATGGGAAAAAAAGGATTTATATAAACCTAACAAGAAACACAGATTAAAACTCGATCATGAGGGGTACCACGACGATGGAGAGAATTACGATAACGACAAAGAAGAGTATGATGATGGAAATTGGTACGATGATGATAAATATCATCACCACGATTAGTATTAATTAAAGTTTCATTAATTTACTACATTAAACGAAACCGTGTATCGAAGTCTATCAGCTCTGCGAGAAATATGAAAAGATGGAATTTTTTCATGTCGGAAGAAATAATCCATATACCCAAAAATGTGTTATTTTATATATGTAATCATTAAATCCCTGTTTCTCCAATTTTAATTCTACTTATTGATAAAAATCTTCTAATATTTAAATTTGAAGGATATGAAGCCTTGAAAAGGATTCTTTAATTATTTTGTGTAGGTTTATTTTTATAGACCTAGGATCTAAAAAAAAAATAAAAAAAATATTTCATTACTCGATAAGTTAGAAAATAGTTTTTGGTTGTAACCAAAACTTAGAAAAAATAAAATTAATTATCTTCTACGCTTTCTATAACAATCTCGACAATAAACGGGTTTGCCTTCCGTAGGCTTAAATGGAACTTCGCACTCGTTACTGCAATCGGCACATGTGGCTTTGTGCATCGTTCTGTTGCCATAATTTCTATTAGACATACTTTCACCAAATTTTAATTTTATACTTGAAACTTTCAAATATCTCTGTTCAAGCATGTAAGATAGATTTTTAAATTTAATAAACCTTGGTATAATGAAAAATACACTTCAAAATTCTGTTAGAAAATATCTTTGTTATTTTTAGTATAAAGAGGTTAAATTAAGGTATTTCAAGAGAAAAAACTGAAAGGATTTAAAATTTTAGTTAGATAGAGCTTTTTTCCTATATGTTATATTATGTTTATGATTACTTTCTTAGACATAAATTTTTGCTTATTTTTGCGAATATTTCTATTGAATTCAAAATTTCAATAAATCATAAGAGAGGATAAATAAAAATAATTTTTAACTAAAAAGTTTAAATGTTCTTATTTACCATTTTTTTTAATTACTGTAAAAAATTTAGAAAAATTTGAAATTCGTATTAAGAAAAATGTGTCCTAATACAGAATTGACGTCAGAATATTTTAAAAAAAGGTGAAAAAATGGTTATAAAATGTAGAGTTTGTGAAACTGATAGACCAAAAAGAAAGGTTGTAAAAAAAATGCCACTAGTGGAAAAAGAATTACCAGAGAAATACGGTGACTACAAGGAATTTATGTGCATGAATATTATTAAGGAACTTCGTAAAGATAAGAAATGGTATGATAATGTATGCAAGAATCGGATGATAGTACTAAAAAAGTAGTGACAAAATTAGGTTCGATTGATATTAAAAATCAATTCTTGATTATCTTACAGTTTTTTAAAGTGAAATAGTACTTATTAAAAATATCATAGAATGATATTTTCCAATAAGATATTTCATGTTAATATCTTTAAAAAATAGTAAATATAACAAACCAAAATATCTCCTACTTCTTTAAAATATAGTTTTTAGCAGGAGAATAATAATAATAATAAAATTTCCCTACTATTATAAAAAAATTAGATATTATAATACCCGTAACTATGGTCCCTCACATCAAACTGCTCCTCTTCAAGATTTAAATATTAGAAGAAACACATATGCCTATGCAGGAACGAGAAGAATTTTTAGAAAAATGACGAAAATCTAAGGGATTTTGTGATTATGCTTTTTTTTAAAATCTGAAGACTATCTGAAAGAAATATATGATAGTTAAAACTGTTATGTATTACCCAAATCTCTTGAGATAGCCTCTGTAGACACAATTATTTAATAAAAAATAGATTTTAGAGAAAGCCTTTTTAACTTCTCTCTCTCTCTTTTTTATTTATTCATCAGAACTCTGTGTTTATTTCCTCTATGTCTGAATAATCATCGTTTATTTCTTCTATTATTGGCTCATCCATGTTTATTTCCTCAATGTTTGAATCCTCTATCGTTGGTTCGTCCATGTTTATTTCCTCAATATTTAAATTGTTTACACTTAATCCATCTATAGCTGGTTCAACTTTCTCTGAATTTTTTCTTCTTTTCTTTTTAAGATAGAGTAATGTTCCTGCTACTACATAAATTGAGATAATTGTTCCGATAAAAATTAAATCTTGGATTATATTATGTTTTGTTTTGATTTGAATTCCTTCAATAATAAACTCAAGCGAGAAAGAATTATTTTTAAATGTTTTAGTTTGAGGGAACAAAAATTTAGCTGTAATTGTATGGTTTTTATGAGTTTCATTCAACATGAGTAAATTGCTAGGAATAGTTATATTTATTAAGCCTAAATTGTCAGTACTTTGATTATATTCATAGATTATAGAACCGTTGTTAATAAAAATGGTTTTTATAGTCGCATTCTTTAGAGTTGTGTTGAAATTATAATAATAATAAAGTACTATTTCGATATTCTCAGTTGCATTATACATTTCTTTAAAACTAATTATATTAACAGAAATATTAGATTTATTTACTAATACCTCGTATGAGAATATAGCTTTATTGTAGTACATATCACTTTTTGCCGAAAATAATAAATTATTAACTCCAATTTTCAATTGTTCATAAGTTGATAGGTTTAACCAAATACTACCTGAACTATTCGTAGTATAATTGGCTTGAAAATATGTTACATTGTTCGAAATAATCTCAAACATTATTAATTTATTTATTAGATTTGAACTTGTTAACGAATCGAAAAATCTCGCCTCAAATTTTAAATTTTCTCCAAAAGTGATTTTATCTTTAAACCCTATTAGTCCACAGGATATATCTTTCTTAGTTACTTGAATTTCAATTGTTTCCAGAAATGTAATGATAGTATTTGAAGAATCTATATGCAAGAAATAAACAAATAACCGAACTTGTAGAGAAATATAAGAGGTATTAGAGAAGGGGAAATTTAAATTTAATGAATTAATATTTACATCCCAAATTTCTTCAATTACTCCAATTTCATAACATTCTGAAGAATTCCAAATAAGATTGTTGAGGTTGTCATAAATTTGAGCTTGAATATAAGCAATTTCAGTATTAGGATTATAATATATATCCCAAGATGCATTGATTGTAATCTGGTCGTCAACAAAATATGTGGTTTTGTCAGTTTCGAAGGTACTAACAGCCCAATAAAAACTTTTTACGTTCGTAGGGAATAAAAGAATCGTAGCAAAGATTAGAATAACAAATAATCCATACTTTATTTTTTTCATAATTTTTCTTTACAAATATATATAAAAACTCTTAAATATCTTGAAGATGATGGAAAATTAGGGGTGAATGGAAGCACAAATCCTAAAACTTACAAAATTATGGTTAATGAAAAATTCGATTTTGAAAAAATTATAGGTCAAGCGGAACGAGAAAGAAGATTAAAGTTAGAACTTCAATATAACTTTTAAAATAAAAACTGATATTATTTACAAAAGGCAAATAAGACTGTACACAAATTAATAAAATTATTAGATATATGAAATCCAAAAATAAATTAACATGGCTACTGGATTTAGAGTAGAAAGTTTTTTATAAAAATAAATGTTTTAAAGAATATCGATACATAATTCTTTTAGAATAATTAATAAAGCGTTTTTCTCAGATATTAATCCCTGTAATTCTTGTTTTTTATCATTAATCATCTTTTGGATATCTTTTCTTGAAAGTCCTGTATCTTTTATTATTTTTATTATATATTTTTCAAGAGTCATTATTATTTAATTAACGCACAATTCTTTTTTTTGTCGTATAATTCTATCGGAATCATAACTATTTAAAGAAGAATAGTCCTAAAATTTATTAAAAACATATATCAGCAAACTCAGGTTTGATACATCTCATTTTACAAATTTTTCAATAAAATCTTAAAATGTGCCTTTTCTTATAAATTATGTTTTAAGCGTTTTCTTTTTAAAAGTCGATTATCTGTTATTATTTCTTTTGCTTTTTGTTGTGAGAGATATTTTTCCATGATAATTTGAATTGTTTAATCCTCAATTTTTACGTTTTGATTATATAAAAGTTATAAAAAATCTTTATTTAGTACGATTGTTCTTTAGATATTACTTAGATATTCTTATAATTTTTATCGCTCTTTTTTTAAACTTTTTAAATGGTTAAAAACTTGCTTGATTTATGGATTTTAAAGGATTGTGGAATAATTATTTTTAGTAAAGTGAACAATCCAATATTCGATGACCAATGTTTAGCAGGCATTATTAGTGCATTATCTTATTTTGTGAAGAGTAAATTGTGTGAAACGTTAACTCATTTTAGTACTGATAAGTTTCAATATAACTTAATAAGAAAACATAACATTTTGTTTGTTGGGAGGTTTTCCAGATTTACCGGGCAAAAACTTATTTTGCAAGAATTAAATTATATTGCGGATCAATTTTTTATACGTTATCCAAAACAAATTCTTGATAGATGGGACTACAATATAAATAGATTTGCAGCTTTTCAGGAAGCATTAGCAGAGCTATAATAGGATTACTTTAGATTGAAATTGCTTAGAAAACGTTTTTAAAAGCAAAATCTTGTTAGGATGAGTTAGGAAAATGTCATAAATTACGTAATTTTATTCAAAAAAATCCAAATAGATTAAAATTGCATTATTCGTCAGATTCGGAAGTTAAATATTTTAACAAGGGTATCTTTTTAGAACTTTTAGACGTAGTACCAAGTATTTTTCATTTTATTCTAATAACCCATAATATATTGAGAAGATTTTTAATGCGAATTTACCGTCTGTTGAGATTTTGATTTTTCCACGAGGTTTTCTTTCAATTTCTATATATTTCCTCTCTTCCAATTTATCTAAATACCTAAATTTTAACTTATTATAATCTCCTGAAGTTTTAGAAAACAATTCTTTTGGATGTAACTGTTCCATTAACCTTAAACATTGTCCCTTTGATATTGTATCTGTCTTTTTTGCTTTCATTTCTTCCTTTATAGATAGTAAAAATGTTATCAGTGATTTTTCAGGATGGATAATATTATACTTTGGAAAAGGTAAAATCTCTGGATTTGCTGGAATCTTATTTTTTTTAAAGTCTTTTATCAAGAAATATGGTTCTGCATCAAATAAAACGCAAGAAAGCATTCCTGCAGCACTTAATAAATTACCTCCAGTTGATAGACTAAAATAAACTTTGTTTTTCATAACTTCTCTTTCTTTTCTTATGATTTTAGCAAATATCTGAAGCAGTTCCGTGAAATCAAATATATTGCAACGAATTTCAATAAGATCATCTTCTTTAACTATTCCTTTTGTTAGGATTTCTTTTATCGAGTTATTTATTAAATCCTCAAATAGATTTTTTCCTTTTTTGATAATAAGATATATACGATCTGCTTTTCCTATTTCAGCTGGAATTACAATTCTATCTACATCATCATCTCCTATAGGTATAATATGTACTCTTTGGGGATATTTCATCATTAGATGCCACCTCAAATCACTTAAAAAAGTTACTCATGTTATTCACATTATTTATGTGACATTTGTTACTTAAATATTTTTCTTTACTCTATTATCTTAGATAATAAAATTAAAATCAAATTAAAATGGAGTGTGAGAACAAAAAATGTTTGGTTATATAATTTTAAGGGATCTCCCTAAAGAACTTGTCCAATTAGATTTATTGTATTTCCCAATTAAGGGTGGGTTTCGAGGATTTTCAGATGTTAGCCCAGGACCACATTATATAAGTATTAAAATTGACAACGAAATGCATGAAGGATTCTGGTGCTGGGTGCAACCTGGTGAAGCCATCATAAAAGTATTTGATTATGAGAATAATATGTTTAAAGATGACGAACCAGATAATGAAGCCCATTTTAAAAATTTGGCAAAAAGTAAAGCCATGAATCGTGTGCTTATTCCTGTAACCTCTCTTAATTTTAAATCCGTCTCTTTTTGGCAGAAATTAACGAGGAATATTAAATCATATCATTTTCCTCCAAAGTTACATAAAGAAGTTCCCTTGACATTACCAATAGATATTAACCCAGATGAAATTTCTGATTGGTACATCAATAAGTTTAAGTCTCGCTTTGAACAAGCCTTTAATGATACACATAAAAACAATATTCAAGCCTTTTTAGCGGAATTTGAATTTGCATTTCTAAAATATTTTGTACGGCAAAAAGATGAAAATGCATTAGAACGATGGATGCACCTTATACAAGCTGTTTATAATGCTGGCGAGAATGGTGTTGAAGCATCACCAGATCTATTCATAAATTTCGTTTATGTTTTAAAAAATCAGTTTGACCTTCTAAAAGTTGAGGACCTTCAGCCTGGCACTAAACTTATAGCAGGAGTAAATAAAATCATTGAAGATATGAGAGATGTCGGGACTGATAGGCTAAAAGAAAAAGCCCAATTCTTTGAATCATATCTCATCAATAGAGGAGTTAAAATATAAATTAGTAATACGACATCATCGACATTCATATTAATTAGTATAGCGAATAATCAACTTTTCCTATCAATTCTGACTCTTCCAGACAAAACTTCTAACATAGATCAAAAAAAATTTATTAAACTAATAGAGTGTTATTTAATTTAAAGGTAATATAATTAACAAACTATGTGCAGACTTTGAAAGATTCTTTAGAAGATTATGTATTTTTAAGCAGAGAAATATCACTCCCTCTACGAGTTCTCCAAATTATAAACGAAAGAATGTCCTTTAGTCATGTAATGAATTTCTCAGAAACTAAATTCAAAAAATTGTTGATAAATTTAAAAGAACATGAAAAAATTCCTATCAGAAAGATTGATGAGAAAGTAGCCCTTTTTAGTAAAAATAAGAATTTTAAAACGTTTGATACGATTAAGAAAAATCTGAATATATGTGAAGCAAATAATATTAAATGTCTTAGTTATTTTGAAAGTGATTTCCCTCAACTGCTAAAAAGGATAAAACGACCTCCTAAATTAATCTTTTTAAAAGGTGATATAAAACTTGAAGATGAAAAGGCTGTTGCAATCATTGGAACTAGAAATCCCACTAAATATGGTATAGAAATGACAAAACTGATTGCGAAAAAATTCTCTCAATTAGGATTTACAATAGTAAGTGGCTTTGCTAGAGGTATCGATACAATCGCTATGAAAAGTGCTCTCGATTGTGGAGGAAGAGCAATTGGTGTGATTGCTTCTGGAGTGTTAAATCTTTATCCAAAAGAAAACGAAGTGTTAGTTGATGAATTAGTTAAAAATGGGGCATTGATTTCTGAAAGATTCCCATTAAAAAGTGTGAATAAAAGAGCTTTACAGATAAGAAATCGAATTACTAGTGGTTTAGGTTTAGGAAATATTTTTGTTGAAGGGACAAAGTTTAGCGGAACGAAATGGCAATTTAAATATGGTAGAGAACAAGGTAAACCTGCAATAGCTCTAGAACCTACTAATTATGATGTTGAACAAGCATATATTCCTAATTGGATAATTAACGAGAAAAACGGATACAAAATATCCACTATTGAAGATGTTGACTTTATTGCGGAAGTTTTGATGGAAGAATACGCTTCTAAAAATAGAAATCACCTTAAAAAAACTAAAATTTTTTCAAAGCAAACAACTGTATTGAAATACTAAAATGGATTAGTTTGCTTAAAGTATGTCAAAAAACGAAAAAATATTTCTTGAAGGAAAAATACCAATAAGATTAATCCAAAAACCCTTTTGCAAGAAATGTATGGATATTGTTAGTCAAGGGGAAGAAAAGTGCCATAACTGTAAAGACCCTCTCCCTATTGTAAGAGATTGGTACTTTGATAAAGTATTAAGTCTAGGAATATATCACAGTTATGATAATGATATTGGTGATTCAAGCTATAAAATACCTATTAATATTCTTTCTGAATTAATATATTTATTAAAATTTAAAAAAGGTGAAAATTTTAAAGAATATGCTGGAAAACTTATTGCAGATGGCTTTTTTCAATTAATAACTAAGAAACAAGAAATATTCAGAAATATAAAATACATAACAACATCTCCAAAATATGGTAAATCTGAGAAAAATCAGTGTGAATTTATTATTAAACCGCTACTTCAGAAAATGAGAGAAAATGGTTTTGATGTTGAAAATATTTTAAGTAGAACAGAAAGGTTGAGAGATGTTGGAAAGAATAAAGATAAAGGTCTGGAAGATCGTTTCAACGATATATCTGGCGTTCATAATATTGTTGGAGAAGGTTTTAATGGTGAGGAAGTATTGATTATCGAAGATATCTACACTACGGGTTCGACAGTCTGGGATCTTGCAAGAGCTTTAAGAGAAAAAAATACTGGAGAAATTAATGTTTTAGTTGCTGGAAGATCCAGAAGTTATAGCAGTTGGAAGGTGTCAGGGGATCTTGATTTTAATGAATTGATTTTTTATTTTTCCAATCTAGATATTGATAGAGCACCTAAAAGAATCTATGAAGTTATAGTCACACAACTAGAAGTTCTAGATGATTTTATCATAGCGAGTTTCAAAGGTTCTGAGGAAAATTACAAATTAATCATAGACTACAAAAATAAAATAATAAAACATAACTGTGGAAACTTTATCCAAAAAAGAATGAGAAATAAAAAGTTTTGTAAGCATTTAACAAAGATTTTTATCGATTTATTAAATCAAAAAGATAAAACATATGTAAAAAACTTACTTAATTCAATTTATCTTTCCTTGGATAAATGGGAGTTTAAGGAATTTTACTAAATTCACTGATTTGTGCTTGTCTTCAAATATAAATACGAGTAAAATTTCGTTTACGTTTTAAAAAATCAGGCACTACATTGCCCGCAACAATGGTTATTCACGTCAAACTGCTCCTCTTCAAGACTTAAATTGATAGGCAATACAAAATCGTTCGCAACGTCCGCAATAATTTCTAGGAATCATTCAATTTTTTCAAGTTTTAAATCATTGATACGAGCTTTTGAGTATCTTAATGCTAAATTAAAAGATTTTTCTGAGATATCATGAGAAATATTTACTAAATCATGCATAAAATTATTTCTTTTTTTTCTCAAATCATTCAAGATATTATATTCATCATCTTCTAAATAGTCAAATAAATTCAGAATTTCTGTTTTGACACTAGCTGTATAATCTCTACTCTTTTTCAACTTCTTTTG
>SDBS01004113.1_pt1 | contig 14267 bp, 12 predicted proteins | sample 2277091 | NCBI WGS metagenome assembly SDBS01 (sample SAMN10404972, study PRJNA504765) | marine sediment metagenome | isolation source: marine sediment core GS10_PC15, 163 cmbsf | place: Arctic Ocean: Southern Knipovich Ridge | collected 2010
GACGAAGACATCGAAGACATGAGGACCCTCATGCTCACCAATGCGGATTCTCTCGCCGGTGAAGCATACAGGCAAAATAGACAGGATCGCGCAACGTCCGATCAATCTGTTCTTTCGACAGAAAGCCCAGAAAACTGTAGCACACCTCGGGGAGAAGCTCGCTTGCCAGCGCTTCCATCTCTCCCCTGCGCTCGCCGTCACCCACGAAATGAATGACGGCCTCGGGGAAAGAAGTACGCGCGATGGAGAAGGCTTCAATTATGTCAGGCACCCTCTTCTGTTCGGTAAAGCCGGAGACGTGAAGCAGCCACGGGCAGGCTGCGGGTTCGCTCCCTGGGTGGAACAGCTCGGGATCGAAGGCATTCGGGAGCCACTCCACGTTCGCCCGGATACCGTAACTCTCCAGGTAGTCAGGAGCTTTGCAGCTTGTTGCAAGTACGATTCGTGCGTTGGCGAGCGACTTCTTGAAACACGTCAGATGGTACTGCGTCAGATTGCGCTTCATGAACCCTGTCCAGTGTTGGCTCACCACGTAGGGTATGCCCATGAACCTGGCGGAAGCCCCGCCGTAAAAGGAGGCCATGTCCTGGCAGTGCATGAGATCGGGCTTTCCCCATCCGCTCAGTGCCCAGCGTAAGCTCCGTACCCAGAGAAGCCTCCTGCCCAGTCTGTGGAGAAGTCCTCTGCCGTGGTACGGGGAGGATACGTCGAATGTCTCTACTCCGTTGTCATCGTATAGTTCGAATGAAGGTTTCGATCCCTTGCCCGTCTTCCGGAAGGCGAGGACTCTGACATCTTCGAATCGGGAAACAGCCATGACGTGTTCCCTGACGAACGTCCCGTCGATAGTCGTCTGACCGTTCCTGGGAGGGTACCAGAAGGGCACGAAGAGGGTTTTCAGTCTGCAGTTGCCGGTCTTCATGATCGGAGAGAATGCCCTTTTACTACATCCTCGAGGAAGCTCGCAAAGCGCATGGTCACATTCCTCGCATCGAATACTTCTGCAATGGCGTCGTGGGCGGAGGTTCTCTTCAGACTGCCCTTCTCCCAGTGGTCCAGGAGTGTCTCGAGCGTGTTGGCAACCGCCTCGGGATCGGGCCTGCAGACGTATCCTGCATCGAACCTCCTGACGTATCCGGTCATGTCCCCCTCGGGAGCTACTGCGAGAATCGTCCTCCCCGTTCTGAGGTACTCGGCCAGCTTCGAGGAGTTCTTCATCTCCGATCCCGGGAACGGGTTCAGATAGGCCAGGAGGACGTCCGATCCGGACTGGAGAGAAGGGATTTTCTGATAAGGTACAGGTCCCATGATGGCGACTCCGGGAAGCGTGGAATCGACGTCCTCCATGGATCCGACGAATCTCAGTCTCAGTGGAGCGTCCGGGTGCCTGCCGAAGAAGATATCGAGGCCCTTGAGTAGAGGCTCCGGGGACTGGTTTCCGATGAAGTTGCCGGTATAGGTAATGAGAAGATTGTCTCCTCTGTCGGGGGGTGGTGTTGGAGCCCCGGTCCTGTCTGGGTCGTAGCCATTCTCGACAACGTGAAGAGGAGGGCATAACCCCGTATAGGTTCTCTCGAAGTAACCTGCAGCCCCGGCAGTTGTCACAGCGATTCCTGAAGCCTTTCGTACGATCGACTTTTCCATCGATTCCTCGATGCGTCTGTTCAGTGCACTCGGCCAGTTCACATTCGAATCGGCCAGCCACAGGTCACCGAAGAAGGCCACGAAGGGAATCTCCGCCTTTCCAGCTATCTTTGACGCGTGAACATGCAGGGAGTGATGCGGTCCGAACGACACGACGACCGAGGCTCCCTCTTCCCGGGCGAGAGCGACACCGGCAGGGACAACGCTGTGCCCCCAGGTGATCACTCTGTCGGGGACCAGAACGTAGCTGTGGATGATCCGCTTCAGTAATTTCGTCAGGAAGCCCTGCTTCCTGCGGTTCGGGTCCAGGGCGGGAGCATCATCGGACCCGGGACGGCGGAAGGGCTCAGTATGATGGATACGTGTTACCCTCAGATCCTCCGGAAGCAGTGATTCCAGGGAGCGATCGACCGATAAGCCTCTGGGGTTACTGACCGTGAGGGGCAGGACCTCCCATCCGGAAGGCGGCATGTACCTGACGAGATTAAGAACCACAGGTGTTCCGCCGCTTGAGAGGGGAGGAAATGTGTATGTAAGCAGGATCATTCTTTTCACACTTCAAGCTCCCTCTGTCGGACGGATGTCAACAAACGTATGACATCGTTCCAGAGTCCGTTTGCAGGGACTCCGCAGGAATGTGTACCGTACCCTACGGTTTCCATAAAGCCCTGAATCGGCATGGAGACGGATTCAATGACTTGTAACTGGAACAGAAGTATACTCAAAGCCGTATAACCGCTCAAGAAGAGGGAGTCAGGAAGAGTTGCAGGCCACGTTCATAATGCTCGGACGCCGGGATGCGCTCACGGGCGGCTACGTCTTCAATCACAGAATGGCTGAATACCTCGAAGACAGCGGTATCGATCTCGACGTAATCAGCAGGGATACTGTGCCTGAAGGGTTGCGGGACAGCGTTCTGAGGACGTCCCTGCATGTTGCCCTAAGGGTTCTCCGGGCCAGGTCCGATGTCATTATCGTGAGCAAGAGCTACCTGTACATGATTCCCCTCAGGTTCTGTCTGGCCTTCTCGCGGATTCCTCTTCTCTACATGGTGAACCACCTCGTGTGGCGCGACAGGAGAGACGGAAGAGGAAGCCTCCTGCGAAGGTGGATCGTGAGATGGCTTCTCGGAAGAGCCCGGAGAATCCTGGTGATCAGCGCCAGTACGGCGAATGATGTCGAGAGCCTGGGAATGCCGCAGGAAAGGCTCAGGATCATCTATCCTGGCTTCGACAGGCCTGAAGGGCCGGTGCCGGAGAGGGATCCATCGCAGAGCCTGGTCAGTCTGCTCTGTGTCGGTTCTCTCTCTCCGCGAAAGGCCCAGGATGTACTCGTCATGGCATGTACGCACCTCGGGGAGAGAATGTTCACTCTTGACCTCGTCGGTGACACGGAAGCGGATCCCGGATATACGAAGGCATTGGAGAAGCAGGTCAAAGACCTGAATCTCTCTGACAGGATCAGGTTCCGCGGGATGGTGGACGAAGACGAACTGGCCTCGTTCTACAGAAAGGCCGATATACTTGTCCATCCATCCAGATGGGAGGGATACGGCATCACGGTTGCCGAGGCGATGTGGCTCGGCTTGCCGGTCGTCGCCTGTGACGCGGGGGCGATACCCGAACTGGTCAGGAATAACGTCAGCGGCTACCTTGTACCAGCTGGTGACCACGAAGCACTTGCCGGAGGGATCGCCGAACTCATCGATTCGCCTGATCTCCGGAGATCGATGGGTACGGAAGGGCACCGTATCGCCGAAAGGTGGGGTGGTTGGGAAAAGAGCACGAAGGAATTCCTCGAGCTGGTACTCGAGACCGCAGCAACAGGGGGAATGTCGTGAAGAAGCTGGCCATAGTCAAATTCGGTGGAACCTGCCTTGCCGATGCTGAAGACAGGAACAGGACCGTACATCACTGCCGGAGACTGCTCGAGGAGTTCGACAGGCTGGTCCTTGTCGTCTCGGCTATGGGTCGCAGGGGAGACCCTTACGCGACCGATTCCCTCTCCAGCCTTGTGGAATCCCCCCTGCCCTGTGAGAAGGATGTTCTTCTGAGCTGCGGGGAGGTGATCTCGGCAGTTGTCCTGGCCGGGGAGCTCAGGAAGGAGGGTGTTTCTGCCCGAGCACTGACAGGCTGGGCCGCCGGTATCGAAACAGACGGGGTACACTGTGACTCGGAGATACAGAAGGTCTACCGGAACAGGATCCTGGGTGTTCTCGAGGAGTACAGCTGTGCCGTCGTCGCAGGTTTCCAGGGGGCCGGTCCCGGGGGTATCGTAACTACCATTGGCAGAGGTGGCAGCGATACGACCGCACTGGCTCTGGCCGCAGCACTCGACGCTGATGACGTTATTCTTTTCAAGACCGTCGATTCGGTCTTTTCCGCCGATCCCTCGGAAGTATCCCGTGCGGTAGAGATCAGGAAGATGAGTGCAGAGGACCTGAGACAGCTGGCATGGCACGGCGCGAAGATAGTCCATCCCAGGGCGGCAGAAATCGCTATTGAATCGGGGAAGAGGATTTCGGTGAGAGCCCATGCGACCGGTGAGACCGTGACCGAGATAGAGCCATTCGTGCTCAGCAGCGGCAGGTATATCACAGGTGTCGCGTCGAGCCCCGAAGTCGTGCAGTTCCACGTCGAAGGTGATCCACCCGACACCGCTTCCGGTTTCTTCGCATGCATCTTCCGTCTGATTGCCGACGCGGACGTATCGATGGACATGTTCAGTGTCCTCGGACGAAGTGCCTTTTTCACCGTTCCGTCGGATAGAAAGGACTGCGTTTCCGGAATCCTGGAGAAGGCCGGAATCCGCTTCTCGTCGAAGGGTCCTTGCGTCAAGGTGTCCATAGTCGGTGCCGGGATGCACGGCCTCAGGGGTGTCATGGCAAGGTTCTCAGAGGCTCTCGAACGGGCCGGTGTCGAGATGCTCCAGACAGTCGACTCCCACGCAACCATTTCCGCACTGGTCGATTCAGCTGACCGTGGAAGGGCTCTCGAGGAACTTCACAGGGAGTTCATAGAGGAATGACGATTCTCACAGCCATCCTCCTTGCCGCACTCCAGGGACTGACGGAATTCCTGCCGGTATCGAGCAGCGGTCATCTCGTCCTCGCAGGGATGCTGCTCGAGGTTCCCGAGGGAAGCATTGCATTCGAAGTCGTCGTCCATCTCGGGACCCTTCTTGCCGTTCTTGCGGTCTACGGTAGAGACCTGGTCTCTCTCATAGCCAGAAGCCTCAGGGGGGAAAGGGCATCCCTGCGCCTGCTCGGACTGCTGGCCCTGGCATCCCTCCCCGCGGGTGCAGTCGGGGTATTCCTCGGCAGTGCCATCGAAGCTTCGTTCGAGAACCCGCTTCTGGTCTCCTTCATGCTGCTGGTTACAGGCACCATTCTCTATGTCACACGTATGGCTCCTCCTGCCTCCCGCAAATCACCGACCGTGACGGGCTGCCTGCTGATCGGCATTTCCCAGGCCTGTGCAGTATTCCCCGGCATATCCAGATCGGGGGCCACGATTTCAATCGGGCTCTTCCGGGGAATAGAACAGGCGCAGGCCGCCAGATTCTCCTTCCTGCTCTCCGTCCCGGCTATACTCGGAGCCGGGTTCATAAAGCTCCGGGATATCGGAAGCACCATCGACCCGGAGATAGCCCTGGCAGGACTAGCCGTCTCCGCCGTTGTCGGTTTTGCCGCTCTGAAGCTCCTGCTCCGGTTTCTCAGGGCAGGCAGGTTCAGCGGCTTCTCATGGTACTGCTGGGCTCTCGGTGGCACCGGTATCGCGTACACCCTCCTGAAAGGCTGACATGGTCTTCATACTGACCATTGTATGCCTGACATCCGGCCTGGGTGACTGGTACAGCAACTACTCGTCAGGCGACTGGCTCCAGGCCCGGGAAGAGGCCATGACCCTCTTCTCCGAAGATTCGACAAGCGCGGTCGCTCTCGCGGCGCTCTCACTGTCCAGCCACGACGACATGTCCGAAGGCAGCACGTCGCTGGATCTCGCTACTAAGGCGCTGCACCGCGACTCGACACTGGCCCTGGCATGGGCTGCACTCGGAATGTCAGTGCTGCAGACAGACCCCATCCTTGCGATCGAGGCACTGACCCGAGCAGTGGAGATCGACTCGTCGTCTGCCGTTGCCTGGGAGGGTCTCGGTATCGCGATGCTCGATTCGGGGGAATACTCTCTGGCCGCGGCGAACATGCAGCATGCAATCGAAGCGGACTCATCGTACATGCCCGCATGGCTCGGTCACGCGATGGTCCTCGACGAATCTGGAGACCCGGAAGGCGGGCTCTTCGTACTCGACATTGCGCTTTCGAGATGGCCGCGGAGCACCGCCCTCCTCTTCCAGAAAGCCTGGATTCAGGAGTGGCTCTTTCCGGCGGACTCGGCTCTCGTCACCTACGGCCGGATCCTCGAAGTCGATCCCGGCAATGTCGACGCTCTGAAATACAAGGGCCTGGTCCACGAGGAGCTCTACCAGTGGGGCAGGGCGATAAAGACTTACAGGGTAATTGTCGACGCCGATTCCACCTACTTCTGGGCCCATGGAGAGATCGCCTACTGCTTCGAACAGCTTGCCTGGTTCGACTTCGCCGAGGACTGGTACCTGAAGGGCCTGGAAGTGAATCCGTCCTACGCATGGGCAGCGTACAGGATAGGACTCATTGCCAGAAGCACCGATCTCGACGAATCCCTTGAATGGTTCACCCTCGCAACCGAGCTCAATCCACGGATGGCCGATGCCTGGGTTGAGAAAGGACTTGTCTACGAGGACACTGGTGACTTCTCCGCGGCCGTTTCCTGTCTTCAGACGGCACTGGATATCGATCCCGATGATTACTGGGCATGGGGGGAGCTGGGGTACCTTCTAAAGGAACTCGGGAGGTTCGAGGAAGCTGCGGAAGCGTACGAGAACGGTGTCGCTGCCAACAGCGGCTACGTCTGGGGGTGGCAACAGAGAGGGCTCCTCTACGAGGATTCAGGCGAGTACACCGAAGCGATTTCATGGTTCAGACTCGCCATCGGGGAATCGGGGGGTTCCTCCTGGCTGTTCGGAGAGCTGGGAGCCATGCTGGAGACCGAGGGGGACATGGATTCCGCCGCGATATGCTTCCAGGGAGCGATTGAACTTGATTCCTGTTACACCTTCGGGCTTCACAGGCTGGCACATATAAGACGGATCGAGGGCAGATCGGACGAAGCACTGGAGCTGCTTGCGGCCTACCTCCAGTGCGGGGGAGACACCGTAACCGCGAGATCCGAAGCGGTTCTCACCCTCGAGCAGGCAGGCAGGGAGAGCGAGGCAGACAGCATCGAACAGGTCATGCTCGACCTCTATCCCGATGCCTGGCTCGATGCTGCCTGGAACAGCTTCTACATGGACGATGATGACGAGGCCTACCAGCTCTGTCAGAGGTTCGAGGCGGGAGGTCCTGTCGAATCCAGCCAGTGGGTTGCAGTGGCAGACCTCTACTCCTTCCTCGGAAGGGACGACCAGTCAGACCGCTGCTACGTCGAGGCCACCCTGCTCGATCCCTCCGACATTGACTCCTGGGTTGCCTGGGGCTCGATGCTCTCCGCAGTCGACAGGTTCAGTGAAGCCTCCGAGAGGCTGGACAGAGCCATCGGGATCGATAGCACCTCCATCGAAGCATGGTCGGTTCTGGGAGAAGCCCTCCTCTTCGACAACAGGTACTACAGGGCAGAGGAGGCTCTCCAGAAGGTTCTCGAGCTCGATCCCGGATCTGTGTACGCCCTCTGCTACATAGGTCTCATCAGGGAGAGGTCGGGAAAGCCGCTGGAGGCGCTGGACTACTACCTCGAAGCCCTCGAGCTCTCTCCCGGTTACCATTATGCCGAGGACAGGATCAGAGCGATATCGGATCCGGCCTACGATTCGGAATGGTGGGCCAGGGACGAAGGCATGTTCGATGCCTCGCTCTGGTTCGACCTGTCCGTCATCAGGGGTAACACCGAGGAGAAGATCATGAGCGCCGGTGCTTCCCTGACCATGAAGTACGACAACAGGGGAAGCAGCGTCATGCTGGAAGGCGGCGGGATGCTTGAGGAGAGGTGGGAGAAGGAGACCAGGAACACGGCCTGGGCTTCCCTCGAAGCGGACTACTTCATCTCGGATGCCTTCTACATCGAGGCCAGCTCGACCTGGGACCGTCAGCCCATCACGGTGAGACCGTGGCAGATCAGTTCGTACCTGGCAGGTGGCTACAAAAGGTGGATCTCAGACTGGCTCTGGGTGGCCCCCGAGATCGGTGTAGGCCTGGTGAGCAGCAGCTGGAGCCTGGGTCACGAGAGAACTGATGACGTTACAGCATACGGATCCTTTGGCATCTGGTTCGAGAAGACCGGATCCATACTGCCCGAGGTCTGGCTTGCCGGGAGTGTCTACCTGCCTCCCAAGGACAAGGATGACCTGGTTGCATTCGGCGATGCCGAGATCACCTTCAGGATCTGGCATCCTCTCTCTCTGACGCTCGGATACTCCGTGGACTACACAAGGAAACCAGTCGTTAGCGAGTGGGAGAGGTACGATACCGAAGTCTTCACCAGGATAAGGCTGGAGCTATTCTGACCGGGAGGAATACGGGGCTTCAGACTCTCTCCAGCGAGTCCATCCTGAAGACCGGCCCGTCTTTGCAGATATACCTCTGGTCGATGTTACACCTGCCGCAGATGCCCACACCACATTTCATCTTCATCTCCAGAGTAGTGTAGATCTGGTTCTCCTCGAAGCCGAGGTTAGCGAGGGCGAGACAGCCGAACCGGATCATAACAGGCGGACCGCAGATGACCGCGACCGAATTCCGAGGTGAGAAACCCAGTTCGGTCACCACGCTGGGGACAAGTCCCGTCCTGCCCGTCCATCCCGGAGCGGGCTTGTCGATGGTGACGTTGACATCGACCTTCTCTCCCCATTCTTCCAGCTCTTCCCTGTAAGGCAGCAGCTCGGGAGTCCTTGCCCCCGAGACAACAGTCACCGATTCGTATTCGTCCAGCCGGTGCAGCAGGGAGTATATGACCGGTCGAAGGGGGGCCATCCCTATCCCGCCGCCTACGATGATCACCCGCTTGCCCTCCCAGTCATGCAGCGGAAAGAAGTTGCCGTAAGGGCCCCTGATCCCGACCCGGTCCCCCGGATCGAGCTCGTGTATCGCGTCGGTGTTCTTGCCTACAGCCTGTACGCTCACGGAGATCGTCTCGTTCACAGTGGGATCGGAGGAAATCGCGAAGACAGATTCGCCGGTACCGAGCATTGAAACGAGAACGAACTGCCCGGGTCTCCAGTCCATCGGGTTTTTCGGTCTGATGGTGAAAGTCCGGAGCCCGCTGGCTTCTCTGACGACATCGGTGACCAGAGCGCTCTCCACCTTCAGGAGATCGTGCATCGTCACACCTCCCCTGCGATTATTGACAGGTCTTCGCGGATGTCTCTGCCCGTCGGGCAACCGGATATGCACCGACCGCAGCCGCTGCACATCAGTTCTCCATCTGCCGTGGATGGATACCAGGCGAACTTGTGCATGATCCTCTGCCTGGCGCGGGCTAGTCCCGCTTCCCTGGGATTGTGACCCGATGCTTCCAGTGTGAATTCCCTGCTCTGGCAGGAATCCCAGACGACGGCACGTGCTCCCCGATCGGCGAAAACCTCGTCCGTGACCGTGAAGCAGTGGCAGGTCGGGCAGACGTAGGTGCAGATCCTGCAGTTCACGCACGGAAAGCTGACCTTCTCCCAGAGGGAGTCATCGGCCATGCCTGCTATCCTGTCGATATCGCTCGGAACCTCAACTGCTTCCCCCGGTCCTGCAAGCGTCGGCTCGGGAGGGTTTGCGCATTCAGGCATGCCTGAGCCGTCCATAACGGCGGTACCGCGGTCAGTGAGGGCTTCGAGGTAGAGAATGCTGTCGGAGCCTCTATAGAGAGCCATGTCCATGCCTGTCCGCTCCCCGGGTGAACCGCCGACAGCCTCGCAGAAGCAGGAGGATTCCCGGCTGTTGCAGAGGTAACCGACAATGATTGTATCTGCCCGCAGTTTCCGAAAACTCTCGCTCTCTGAGAAAACCCGGTCGAAAACTCTGATGGAAGCCACGTCACAGGGCCTTACTCCAAGAACGATCCGCTTCCCGGCAGGGATGTCACGGAACTCGGGCTCAGCACCGGGAACGCTGTCGAAGTGCAGGAAGTAGTGGGTTACAGGCTGCATGACATTCCTGGCAGAGATATCCGTCCTTCCTGACAGGTCGATTGAATCGTTCTCACGGAGCTCTCTGAAGAGCAAGGTGCCGTCTCCCGACCTGACAGGACCGAACACCTGTGCCTGGCTGCGGAAATGCCCGGCCAGAATCCCAGGATCGTCCACTCGCCATGTCATGATCAGTGCCCTCCGATCTCGAGATGCTCTTCGTCCTCCCTGAAGTCGAGCATGGCAGGGGTGGTCTCGAGGCTTTCCCCGGGAACGTAGTCGAAGAGGTCCTGGACTATTGTCGCCAGCCTCCTGTTCAGGACCCGGAGGGGGATGTCCACCGGACACGCCCTCTCGCATTCGCCGCAGTCAATGCATCTTCCGGCGAGATGGTAGGCCCGTATCAGGTTCCAGTAGGCGTTGGACGAGGATTTCACGCCGACCTCGATCCACTGAGGCCGGGACTTCTCCGTGATGCATTCCCGGCAGTAACAGAGGGGACAGATGTCACGGCAGGCGTAGCACCGGATGCACCTGTCGAAATGCTCCCTGAAGTACTCGAACCGTTCGCTTCTCGGCAGTTCCAGGAGCGAGTCCAGCTCCTCGTCCTCTATTTCTTGGTCCCACGGTGCAGTGCCTTCCGGCTGGACCAGTTCATCGTATACCGGTGGTGTGTTGGCCCTGCATCTCTCGCATTTGGGTACCGGGCTCCCATTTTCGGAGAGTCCCGGGCAGACCACGCCCAGGATGCGGAAGCGATCCCTGTCCAGCTCTCCCTCTGCCACGAGCTGGACAAGGCCTCTCCCGTCGCAGCCCTTGAGGAGGATGCCTGTCCGCTCCGTTCCCGACAGGGAAATGAACGAAATGAGGTTGTGCATGCAGCCGTCGCCGAAGACGAGTTGATCCGCGTCGGAGGGATCCGTTATCCTGACGGGCACAGCGGTTCCGTCCGGGCGCCTCCGGAAACCTACGAAGCAGTCTACCGATCCTTCTTCGAGCCAACTCCGTGCCTTTTCCCGTATTCCGGTTTCCATCCTAATCCTCGAGCTCTCTTCTTGTGTAGGGGTTCGGAGATCCCAGGCTCCTTACACCTTCAGTGAAGTTGGTCACCAGCTCCGCGAAGCGGTCTCCCTCGGCTGCCGAGACCCACTCCAGTGAAAGTCTTTTCGGCTCGACTCCGACGAAATCGAGAAAGGACCTGAGCACAGCGAATCTGCGCCTGGCGTAGTAGTTGCCGGTGTTGTAATGGCAGTCGGCCGGATGACAGCCTCCCACAAAGATCCCGTCGGCCCCATGGAAGAGGGCGGTCAGGATGAAGTGAGGGCTCACACGGCCGGAACAGGGGATCCTAACCGGTCGGATGTTCTGCGGGTACTTGATTCGCGTTGTGCCTGCGAGATCGGCGCCTGCATACGTGCACCAGTTGCAGAGAAGACCGACTATCCGAGGATTGAATTCATCGCTCATTGCCTGACACCCCCTGCGAATAGTGCTGTGATCTCGGCATGTATCTGCTCGTCAGTGGAGAACATCATCTCCATTGCCCCGTCTACGCACTGCGCAACACAGGCACCGCATCCCTGACATACTCCGGGCAGGACGCTGGCTACTTTCCGACCCATGTATTCCTCTTCCTCGATGGCGGCAAAGAAGCAGACCTCCATGCAGTCCATACAGCCGGCACACCGTGCCGGGTTGACCTCTGCTATCAGTGGCTCCCTCGCTATCTCGTCATTCGAGAGCAGACCGAGAACCTTGGATGCAGCAGCCGAAGCCTGGGATACAGATTCAGGAATATCCTTGGGACCCTGGCACATGCCGGCGAGGAATATCCCTGCCTTGTTCGATTCTACAGGCCTGAGTTTCGGGTGAACCTCGCTGAAGAAGCCGTACTGGTCGTAACCTATCCCGAGCTTCTGTGCCAGTTGTACAGCATCGTCCTGAGCGGTTGCTCCGTTCGTGAGGATCACCATGTCGGCCTCGATCTCGATCGGCCTTCCAAGGAACATGTCCTCGGTTCTGACAAGCAGCTTTCCATCGCGCTCGATCACCCTGGAAGGACGACCCTTGATGAACTGAACGTCATCCTGCTCGATCGCTCTCCTGATGAACTCCTCGTAGTTCTTTCCAGCTGCGCGGATATCGATGTAGAAGGAGTATATCCTGGCGTCGGGGAGTTTCGATCTCGCGATTACTGCATGCTTGGCCGTCGCCATGCAGCAGATTCTGGAGCAGTATGGGAGTCCCCTTGATGGATCCCGCGAGCCTACACAGTGGATGAAGACTATCGTGTCGGGCTCTCTGCCGTCCGAGGGTCTCCTGAGCTTACCGCCAGTAGGTCCTGAGGAATTCGTGATCCTCTCGAACTGCAGCCAGCTTATGACATCTGGATACTGGTCGAACCCGTATTCGGTGTACTTGCCGGCATCGTAGAAGTGGAAGCCAGTGGCTACGACAATGGCGCCGACCTTCTCTTCTACCACCTGATCCGTCTGTTCGAAGTCGATTGCACCGGTGGGGCAGACCTTTTCACAGGCCCTGCACTTACCGGTGCTGAAGTAGAGACAGCTTTCTCTGTCTATTACGGGGACGGCCGGTACAGCCTGCGGGAAGGGACGGTAGATCGCTCTGCGCTCCGCGAGCTGTGCCTCGAACTCCGCTGAGACCTTGACGGGGCATTTCTCGAGGCAGGTTCCGCAGCCGTTGCACTTCACAAGATCCACCGACCTGGCGCGCTGCCTGATCTTTACCGTGTAGTCACCAACGAAACCGGACACTTCCTCGACTTCGGAGTACGTCATGAGGTCTATCTTCGGATGGGTGGCGACCTCGACCATCTTCGGGGTCAGTATGCAGGAGGCGCAGTCCAGCGTGGGGAATGTCTTGTCGTACTGGGCCATATGGCCGCCTATGGAGGGGTCTCTCTCCACGAGTACGACCTCGATTCCACCGTCGGCGATGTCCAGCGCTGCCTGGATGCCGGCTACTCCTCCTCCGATGACCATGGCTCGTCTGGTCACGGGAAGGTGGATCTCCTCGAGGGGTCTCAGCCGGGCAACCTTCCGTACTTTCATCCGGACGAGGTCGATGGCCTTCAGCGTGGCTTCTTCGCGATCCTCAGCAACCCAGGAATCATGCTCTCTGAGATTCGCCATCTCCATCATGTACGGGTTCAGCCCTGCATCCTTCACCGCGCGCCTGAAGGTGGGCTCATGCATCCGTGGTGAACAGGCGGCGACAACGACTCCATCGAGTCCGTGCTCCCTCACCGCATCCTTTATCTGAGTCTGTCCGGGCGCTGAGCATGTGAACATGTAGTCCGTAGCATACGCGACTTCGGGAAGCCTGCCGGTTGCCTCCACAACACGGTCGATATCGACCATGGATGCGATGTTGGCTCCGCAGTGACAGACGAAGACTCCGACCTTACGCATCAGCTGCCTCCAGTTTCTCGAGGAGCCGCCTGACCGGGATGATGTGAGCATCGAGCCCGAGCTTCACCGGGTCCATGCCCATTGCCAGACCCAGGACCTGGTTCAGGTATAGAACCGGGACGCCGTACTCCCCGATCTTCCGCTCGTTCAGCTTGAATTGCCCCCTGTCGAGCATCGTGAGGCAGTAGGGGCACACGACGACAACGGCGTCCGCCCCGGCGGTCTTCAGGGAGTCCTGTTTCTTCTTGACGAAGGGGAGGGCTATCTCCTCCTTGTGGATGATTATCTGTGTGAGACCGCTTCCACAGCATGTCCTGGCTTCCGGGTATGTGACGTTCTCGGCCCCGGCGATGTCGATGAGCTCTTCCAGTACTGTAGGCATGAAGGGGTCGTCAATGGCATCGTGCTTGAGCCCGTAAAGGTAGTGGCAGCCGTAATGGGTTGCCAGACGCAGATCCTTGAGAGGCCTGGTTATCTCCCCGGCGATCCTGTCCTTCAGCTTGTATACCACCTCGAGCATATGCAGGACCTGGCTTGTTCCGTTGTACTCCCTGCCGATCATCCCGAGCATCTCGTTCACCTTGTTTCGGATATCGTCGTTGTGATCCAGAAAGTGACCGAACTCGGTCAGGAACATGTGGCAGCCGTTGCACATGGTGAGTGTGTTCCTGCCGGTGTCCTCTGCGATGGACAGGTTCCTCGCTACTGCCGGCATGGTTGACGTGACCTCTGCGAGGGAGGTGAAGGTAATGAACCCTCCGCAGCATCCCTGGTCGTCCGATTCCTCCAGGTCTATTCCGAGTCTGGAGAATACCTCTCTGGTGGAGGTCTCCATCCCGGGATACTTGCTGGATGAAACGCACGACCTGAAGAGGAAGTAGCCCTCGTCTACGGGGATGCGGTCCAGAACTTCAGCTCTAGGCATTGTCGTCCTCCTCCGGAAAACCAGCGAATTTGCCTTCCGAGCTGGTCATGATGCGGATC
>SDBS01004114.1_pt1 | contig 14266 bp, 13 predicted proteins | sample 2277091 | NCBI WGS metagenome assembly SDBS01 (sample SAMN10404972, study PRJNA504765) | marine sediment metagenome | isolation source: marine sediment core GS10_PC15, 163 cmbsf | place: Arctic Ocean: Southern Knipovich Ridge | collected 2010
TCTCCCTGGAAAAACAGTTGAGCGGCTCAGTCAGTACAGACGGAGTTTGTTCATTTGCCTTGAAGAAGGCAGCGATTATATCTTTTCTCATGAACTTGCCAGTTTGCATCACATCACTGCTGTTCAGGTAAGACGTGACCTGATGCTTATAGGATATTCAAGTGTATACAGGAAAGGGTATCCGGTGCGCAAACTGATTGAAGTAATTGGGAAGACACTGGACAGCAGGGATGGTCAAAATGTGGCTATTGTTGGAATGGGAAATCTTGGCACAGCGCTAAGCCATTATTTGAGTGGAATTCGTCCCAAATTAAATGTTGTAGCAACATTCGATATCAATCCGGCAAAAGTCGGGAAGGCAATTAATGGCATTCCTTGTTATCATGTTACAGATCTTCAGAAAGTTATACAAGAGCAAAATATCTCAATTGGGGTAATGACGGTACCCGGGGACTCTGCAGTTGAAGTGGCCGATGAACTTGGAAAAACAGGAATTAGAGGAATATTAAACTTTACACACATTTCTTTGAATGTTCCTGAAGGAGTTTATCTTGAAGAGTATGATATGATCACCTCCCTGGAAAAAGTTGCATATTTTATAAAGAAGCTAAGCTAGTGGCCTTTGCATTTTCAGTATTTAATCAGCTTCCTGCCTGGTTCAATTTAAAATAAATACAATTTATCTCATAATAAGGGCAAAATCAAAAAAAAGGGCATTCAAAGAATACCCTTTCTGAATAAATATTTTATGCCGGACAATTAAAAATAGTAACGGGCGCCCAGTCCTCCGTCTATGTCAAAGGCAGTGGCTGGGATGAGCTGTAGTCCCGGGGCAACTTCTACGAAAATATCAATGGGAACCTCATCAAACATATAATTTAATCCAATAGGAACACGGATACCTATATGAACATCATTCCCAAAACCGAGTTTTAAACCCAGTCCAAAATACAGAGGTAATTTCCCTTCATTCACCGGTATCAGGTTAAACCTGTGAATGAGCATATCGGCATGTATATTGAAATAGCCCTGGTCGATAAAGGACCATGACATACCGGCAGCAATAGCTGAAGTTTCCCCGGTCCAAAGTTTGAGACTTAAGCCCGTTTGTGTACCAAACATAACTCCAGCACCAAATCCTGAATCCTGGGCCTTTACCACAGGATTCAATAACAGCACAATGGTAATAATAATTAAAAAGTTCTTTTGCATTTTTTTATTTTCAAATTAAATTATAGCAATTGTAAATACAATTAACTGACAAATTTCAGAAAAAATTGTCCGATCACAAAATAATTTATTTGCAGAATTATTTAAATATATATTTTATTATTAGTGTCTGACTAATTTTAGCTTCATTGAGCATGCTACGTTTTTATGGACTTTAGTCCAACTTTCTCATATTTAGGGCTAAAGCCCATTTATGGATTGATACTTCAACCCCCCGGCATAAATGCCGGGGTTATTCAAAATCTCAAAATAACACAGACTCTTAAGCCTGGGGTTAGTAAATCCTTAACACAGGGGTTTTAACCCTAATGAAGTTTTATCAACCGACCACCAGTGATTTCAAACAAATTATTTGATTAAATGTTAAAATCTTGAAGAACCGCTGACAAGGTGACCAAAAAGAACAGCATTCACAAAAATTTTATTGCTTCCATACCACACCCCTCTGAAGTTTGTATTATCCATAATACTGATCACTCTTCCTCTTCCCGAATTATTAATTGTGAGGAAGGGAGAATTTTTGATTCTCTCAATATTTTCGGGTGATGCATAGCCACTTAAGAGAGGCTTTGCAGTATACCTGAAAGGTGTGGAATAAGGAACTTCCGGCAATTCGGCAACGGTGGTTCCGGTCTTAAAAACCGGTATGGTATTGCGTTGGAACCCAAAGGCAAGAGGATGGCTGAGGTCCATTTTTATTTCAAAAATTGCTCCACTAATATATTGTTTACTCGATTCCTTTCTTCTGTCTATGAATTGGTTAAGACTGGCAGGATCGGTTGAAACATTCTTTTTAAATTTGGTGCTTGTTAGCTCTTTAGAAGATACCCACCGGGCGGCATTTTTGTATGCAATTAAAGTACCACCATTATTGATCCAGGAATCGAGCTTGTCAACTCCGGTAATACCAATTCCATTATATGATCCACCCGGTAAAATAATTGTATTGTAAAGATTCAGGTCGAGTCGGTTAAACCTGTTTACATCAACCATGGTAATTGATATAGAATACCGCGTATCGAAGAGATGCCAGATTTCACCTGCATCTCTGCTGCTTGCACCATCCCCAACCAACATTAAAACCCTGGGTTTTTTCAGGGCAGCAAAACTGCCGCTTCCCAGGTCAATCCCGGAAGGTGTAAGGCCGGTATTCAATCCAAATACTTCAATGCCGCAATCCTCAGAGATTTTCTTGAGCAGGGAATATAATTTATTTGTGGAAATATCCTGTATTCCTGCAGGGACAAGTATGGTGCCATACCCAAAAGCTTCATTGATCTGGTCATCCCTGGAAGTGAATTTTCTAGTAGACACCTTAAGCCTGATGCCTTTTTCCAGAAGTGCATTCACCGCTTTTGGAGCATAATATTCATCGTATCTGAATACCCAGGCGTATGCCTCTGATGAGCCTGTGATTTTGCCTTCAGGAAAGACTGTAGAGGCAACTTTTTCTCCCTTGATTGAGGTCATTGTCTTAAGGCCATTTACCTTTATGTATGGAATATTAAATGACATAGGCAATGTCCAGGTAGAAACATCGTAGAAACTGCTATCATTAAAGTTATTCATGGTTTCAAACAGTCCCTTTATCAATCTGTAGTTTTTTTGTTTTAGTGGGACCATGTATGAATAGTTTTTCTTAAACTTTTTATTTCCTGAGGAATAGTCATTCTTCAATTGAAATACTTCAATTTTATGGTTTTCGAGGATCCTGACAAATTCATACATCCTTCCAAGGCCGTTTTCATCGCCGAAGATATAGGCTTTAACCTGGTCCTGATCAGCCTGTTTGAATGCGCTACTATAAAATTCTCTCTGGTAATCCAGAAGTTCTATTCTAAGATCCTGGCTGGCCTTAAGTGTGGAAAGGCTTACCGTAAATTGATTTTTGATGGCAAAAGGAAAATCAAATACCCCATTGGGTGTTTCTCTTTCAAATCCCCTGATTCCGGCCTGTTCAAATAAAATTCCAATCCCGGAATTGATATCAGGATAGGATGATCCTTTCCCAATATAATAATCATCAAAAACTTCTTCAGAAAAGTACAATGAACCGATTTCATCAAGAGCTTTGGCATGGTATGCCCCGATTTTATGTGTCAGGTCATAATTTTTCTCCGGAGTTATTGGATTGTTTCTGCTTGGAATACCTGGCTGAAAGAAAAATGTGGAATTTCCTCCCATTTCATGATGGTCGGTTACAATGTTTGGATTCCATTCCTGGATACTGGTAACCCGGCCGCGACTCTCAGGGTTTGTCAGAAGGATATAGTCACGATTCATGTCAAACCAATAATGATTTGTTCTTCCACCGGGCCATACTTCATTAAATCCACGGCCGGCAGGATCGGCTGAAGGAGTCTGACTTTTGTGCATATTTGCCCATGTTGAGAAGCGGGTAATTCCATCCGGATTCAATGCGGGATCCACAAGGATCACACTGTTTGAAAGCATTTCGTCAATTTCCTGACCCTGGGCTGCTGCCAGGTAGTATGCTGTTAACAAGGACGAATTTATCCCACTGGATTCATTTCCGTGGATAGAATAACCTAAGATAACCACCACAGGCATCTCAGAAGTATTCATTTGAGCAGATTGCCCAGGATCGGAAAGTTTTACATGCTCAGATTTAATCTGATCAAGTTTATTGTGATTCTCAGGGGATGTAAATATAAGATGGAACAGTGGGCGGTTTTCATAAGAACGTGCGTATTCAATCAGCACAGCCCTGTCAGAACTGGCTTCGATGGCCTTCATATATTCAACCATCTTGTCATGGCTTACCAGCCATTCCCCAACCTGGAACCCAAGGATAGACTCGGGTGTGGGAATACTTGCGTCATAGCTTATATGATCTGGCAGATAATAATCAAGATCTGCCTGAGCAATTACCGGAAAACCGGAAAAAATGAGGGCTGCGATAAGGAGAATGTTTTTCATCTTTTTGTCTGTTATTTCTTAATTGATATTGTTATTTAATCTGTGATACATGTTTTTTGACCATTGCCGGCAAAGAAATATTCCATAGAAAACACCATTTCTGCATTTACAAATATAAATGATTAAATATTTAATTCAGATGAGAAAATATTTTCCGGGAACTATTAACTTTGAAAAGAGAAATTGTAAAAGACAAAAATATGATAAACCAGCAATTGTTAGATCCAAAGAGTATTGTTGTTGTGGGAGGTTCTGAGGATATAACCAAGCCGGGTGGCAAAATTCTGAAAAATATAATTGATGGAGGATATTCAGGAAAGCTATTTGTGCTGAATCCTAAAGCTGATAGTATTCAGGGAATAAAAACATATCGGTATCAGGAAGACCTGCCCCCAACAGAACTGGCAATACTTGCAATAGCTGCAAAGTATTGTCCCTCCTCAATTGAGTTCCTGGCTAAGAAAAAAGGAACCAGGGCCTTTATTGTTATTTCTGCCGGATTTGGAGAGGAGAGTGAGGAGGGAGCACTTTTTGAGAAGAGGATGCTGTACACAGTGGAAGAAACAGGTGCCTGTTTGATTGGTCCGAATTGTATAGGATTTATGAATCACAATTATTACGGTGTATTTACTACCCCTTTGCCTAAGCCCGATCCTGAAGGCATTGATTTTATTTCCGGGTCAGGGGCTACTGCGGTATATATTATGGAATCGGGTATGATTAAAGGATTGACTTTTGCTTCGGTATATTCAGTTGGAAATAGTACACAGATAGGGGTGGAGGACGTACTGGAATATATGGATGATAATTACAGGGAAGGAATTAGTTCAGGGATCAAGCTCCTGTATATTGAGAATGTGGGAAATCCTGAGAAATTATTGAGACATGCTTCTTCCCTGGTTCGAAAGGGTTGCAGGATTGCCGCAATAAAGGCCGGGAGTACTGAGGCAGGAAGCCGGGCGGCATCATCACATACAGGGGCCCTTGCCTCCCCGGATACATCTGTAGATGCCTTGTTCAGGAAAGCAGGAATTGTTCGTTGCTTTGGCAGGGAGGAACTCACCACTGTTGCTTCCATCTTTCAATACAAAATTCCGCAAGGGAGGAATATTGCTGTGATCACACATGCGGGTGGCCCCGCAGTAATGCTTACCGATGCATTATCTGAAGGTGGTTTTCTGGTACCTCAATTGTCAGGCAGGAAGGCCGAAGCCTTACTTGCAAAATTGCATCCCGGATCCTCTGTTTCAAATCCTGTGGATTTTCTTGCCACTGGTACAGCACAACAACTTGGAGATATTATCGATGCATGTGAGAATGATTTCGATGAAATTGATGCCATGGTTGTAATTTTTGGGAGTCCCGGCTTATCCAGGGTTTATGATGTATATAAATTATTGGACAGGAAAATGAAAACCTGTAAAAAGCCTCTCTATCCTGTTCTGCCATCACTGATAAATGCCAGGGAAGAAATAAAAAGTTTTCTTGAGATGGGACATGTGAACTTCCCGGATGAAGTGACTTTTGCCAGGGCACTTTCATTAATCCTGAATACACCCATTCCTGCCGAAGAAAATGGAACAATTCCTGACCTGGACAAAAAGAAGATAAGGAATGTAATAAAAGGAGCAGAATCGGGATATTTGAAGCCGGACCAGGTAGGAGAGCTTCTTGATGCTGCAGGTATTCCCCGTGTAAAAGAAAGGACTGTGACTTTCTTGCAGGAAGCTTTGGAGGCAAGCTTAAATATTGGATTTCCCTTGGTAATGAAAGTAATAGGCCCTCTGCATAAATCTGATGTTGGAGGGGTAGTGCTAAATATTTGTACCCGGGAGGAAGTGAATATACATTTTACTAAACTGATCAAAATACCGGATACCAATGCTGTTCTTATGCAAGCCATGAAGTCGGGAATCGAACTTTTTGCCGGGGCTAAACGGGATGATAAATTCGGCCATTTAATCCTGGGTGGACTGGGAGGGATTTTTATTGAGATACTGAAAGATGTTTCAAGCGCCTTGGTTCCACTGCATAAAGAAGAGGCTCTGGATATGATCAGCCGCCTTAAGGGATATAAAATGATTCAAGGGGTCAGAGGAAAGGCAGGAGTAGATGAAAAGAAATTTTCAGAAATTCTTGTTCGCTTATCTGAGCTGGTTCTGATTGCGCCTGAAATTATTGAAATGGATCTGAACCCCATTTTGGGAGAAGGAGAAAATGTTTTTGCCGTAGACGCCCGGATAAGAGTTGAGAAGTTGAAGAGTTGAAAAGTTGAAGGAGATGTATAGCAGCCTACAGCCTATTGCCTTCAGCCTGCTTTGACCTTATACCTTTGATTTTTTATCTTTCATCTTTATTTAAACTTATTCTGTTATGTTGTTTAACAATATATTAGCTGTAAAATAATTTTATATTTGTAGAATAAAATTAAACCCTATTACTGAACCCAACTTAAATAACACGAGATGAATAAGATAGGTCTTTTTTATGGTCCGGCGGGAGGCTCCGTTGAGAAGGTTGCAGAGAAAATTTCTAAATTACTTGGTGAGGAAAAAGTTGATATAATCCACGTGCAGAATGCAGATGCTTCTGATTTCAATAATTATAAATATATAATTATGGGAATCTCAACTATTGGTGCCCATACCTGGAATCAGGATACCCCATCCAAAGATTGGGATTGGTTTGTAAATGAATTGAACAAAGTGGATTATAGTAATAAAACCTTTGCACTTTATGGATTGGGCGACCATATTACCTACGCCCGTCATTTTGTAGATTCACTCGGCATTCTTGGTAAGGAGTTGATAAGTCATGGTGCAAAAATCATAGGCCGGTGTGATCCTGCCGGGTATGAGTTTATTGATTCAGAGGCAGTAATTGATGGTCAATTTATTGGACTACCCCTGGATGAGGACTTTGCACCAGAGGAAACTGATGCCCGATTAGAGAAATGGCTGGATATTATATTGAAGGAATTTAAATAATATGCTTATTTTGAAAGCGGTCAGGAAACGATCGCTTTTTTTTATCATAAATAAATAATGCTTAAAACAAATAAAAATACACCTGTTGATTCCCAAATCGTTCAGAGATTTAAAGAGGAAAGCGGTTTGCCTATAATTGGAAAGGCCAGCATTAGGGAAATTGTCCGGCTGGTTAACCGAATTGAGGAAGCTAGCGGGGAGAAATTTGTCAGGATGGAGATGGGAGTGCCAGGCCTTCCCCCGGCTAAGGCTGGCGTAGAAGCGGAGATTGAGGCTCTGAAAAGGGGAGTGGCTTCAGAATATCCTATGATTGAAGGAGTGAAGGAATTAAAGGAGGAGATTTCACGATTTGTAAAATTATTTTTGAATATTGATGTAAGTTCTGAAGGCTGCATTCCAACGGTTGGTTCTATGATGGGCTCCATGGCTGCTTTCCTTGTTGCAAACCGAAATGATCATAAAAAACAAGGCACCCTTTTTATTGACCCCGGATTTCCTGTCCAGAAGCAACAGGTAAAGGTTCTGGGTCATGAGTATTATTCCTTCGACATTTACAATTACAGGGGAGAAAAGCTCAGGTCGAAACTACTTAGCTACCTTAATACAGGAAAAGTATCAAGTATATTATATTCAAACCCTAACAATCCTTCCTGGATTTGTTTTACAGAGGAAGAGTTGAAAATTATAGGGGAACTGGCCACGGAATATGATGTTGTGGTTATAGAAGACCTCGCCTATATTGGAATGGATTTCAGGAAGGATTTCTCCAGGCCGGGACAAGCTCCTTATCAACCTACAGTTGCCAATTATACAGAAAATTTCCTTTTGCTGATTTCCAGCTCGAAAGCCTTTAGTTATGCAGGGCAAAGGGTTGGAATGATGGTTGTTAGTGACAAACTGTTTTCAAGAAGATATCCCGATCTTAAAAGATTTTATACATCTGATGGATTTGGCTATTCAATAATATACGGAGCTTTGTATGCTCTGTCAGCCGGGGTAAGTCATTCAGCCCAATATGGATTGGCTGGGATATTAAAAGAGGTGAATGAAGGAAGGTACAATTACAGGGATGATGTTCTGGAATATGGGAAAAGGGCCAGGGTAATGAAGAAATTATTTATGGATAATGGATTCAATATTGTATATGATATGGACATCGACAGACCCATTGCGGATGGATTTTATTTTACTTTTTCTTATCCTGGATTTACCGGAGTGGATCTTCTTGAGGAGTTGCTGTATTATGGGATCAGTGCAATCTCGCTGGATATTACCGGAAGTGAGAAGTTAGAGGGGATAAGGGCTTGTGTTTCGCAGGTACCAAAAGCAAAGTTTAAGATTTTAGAGCAACGATTGAAAGCTTTTAATCAGGATCATGCCTAGCTTGCTTTTATAAAATGCTGATATTCGGTACGGTATAACTATGCTATAAATTAGTTGTATTCAAACAGAAAAGAAATAACTACATTTGAATTTTTCCGGTTAAAAATTTTATCAATAAACTAATAAGATAAAATGGCAAAAGTTAAAGGAACTATTGTCGTGGATATTGAAAAATGCAAGGGCTGTGAGATATGTATTACAGCCTGCCCGACAACGGTAATATCCATGAGCGTGGAAGTGAATGGGAAAGGCTATCCTTATGCTTATTTGAATGACCCAGACGGATGTACCGGATGTTCAAATTGCGGCATAGTATGTCCGGATGGGGTAATTACGATTTACAGACAAAAAATTGTGTGATATTAAATTATATCAAATAGAATGGAAGAGTATAAATTAATGAAAGGAAATGAGGCAATTGCAGAAGCAGCAATTCGGGCAGGTACCGATGGGTATTTTGGATATCCAATTACACCACAGAGTGAGGTGATGGAATATCTGATGGCTGAAAAACCTCATGAGCGAACAGGCATGGTGGTCTTGCAGGCTGAAAGTGAGGTGGCCTCTATTAATATGTTGTATGGTGGTGCTGCTGCCGGGAAGAAAGTATTTACATCATCCTCTTCGCCAGGAATTAGCCTGATGCAGGAAGGTATCTCGTATTTAGCGGGAGCAGAATTGCCATGTTTGATAGTCAATGTTGCCAGGGGAGGCCCGGGCCTTGGAACCATTCAGCCGGGACAGGCTGATTATTTCCAGGCTACCAAGGGCGGTGGACATGGAGACTATAATCTTATTGTACTTGCCCCGGCTTTTGTTCAGGAAATGGCTGATTTTGTGAGCCTGGCTTTCGACCTGGCTTTCAAATACAGAAATCCGGTAATGATACTTTCAGATGGAGCCATTGGACAAATGATGGAGAAAGTGAAGTTTAAAGAACAAGTACCCCGAATGAAAACACCTCCGGCGTGGGCTACTGTTGGAAAACCTGCCAGCAGGGGACCAAATATCATTACTTCACTGGACCTGGATCCTGCAAGGCAGGAAAGATTTAACCTTAAACTCCAGGAAAAATATAAGAAGATCAGGAAGGAGGAAATCCTGTTTGAGGAGATAGATTGTGAGGATGCAGATTATATTTTTGTGGCTTATGGTACAAGTTCCAGGATTTGTCAAAAGTCTATGCAGTTGGCCAGGGAAGAGGGTATAAAAGTTGGTTTATTCAGACCTATTACTCTTTGGCCTTTTCCATATGAGCAAATTACCCGTTTAAGCGAAAAAACCAGGGGTATGCTTTCTGTGGAATTGAGTGCCGGTCAAATGGTTGAAGATGTTAGACTGGCAGTTGAGGGAAAAATTAAGGTGGAGCATTACGGAAGGATGGGAGGGATGATACCTACTCCTGAAGAAATTGTAATTGCATTGAAAAAACAAATAATCGGAGGATAACTCATGACTGAAAAGCTAGTTAATCAGGAAATAATAAAGCCGGAAAACCTGGTTTATCAGAAAACCAAGGTTTTGAACGATAATGTAATGCATTATTGTCCGGGCTGCGGACATGGAACAGCGCACAGGATCATAGCTGAAGTAATTGAAGAAATGGATATCCAATCTGAAATAATTGGGATTGCACCGGTTGGATGTTCCGTACTTATGTATAATTATTTCAATATAGATATGCAGGAAGCCGCTCATGGAAGAGCCCCTGCTGTGGCAACAGCTGTGAAAAGATTGTGGCCGGATAAATTTGTGTTCACCTATCAGGGGGATGGAGATCTGGCTGCCATCGGGACGGCTGAAACAATTCATGCCTGTAACAGGGGGGAGAACATTACCATGTTTTTCATAAATAATGGTATTTATGGAATGACTGGCGGACAAATGGCCCCAACCACCCTGGAGGGAATGAGATCATCTACCAGTCCTTATGGAAGGGATATTGCAATGATGGGAAATCCCTTAAAAATGACTGAACTGGTAGCACAGTTACCGGGTACCTGCTATGTTACCAGGCAGGCTGTTCATGACCCTTCCCATGTAAGAAAGACGAAGAAGGCTGTGAGAAAAGCGCTGGAATATCAGCAAAAAAATATGGGAACTTCCTTTATTGAAATAGTTTCAAATTGTAATTCCGGATGGAAAATGGCTCCGGTTGAGTCAAACATATGGATGGTGGAAAATATGTTCCCATTTTTTCCTCTTGGTGATATTAAAGTACCAGAGGAAGAATAGAATTATTAGTATTATTTTTTTTGGAATTTGTGATTTAGAATTTGGAGTTTATTTGAGTTTTGTAATTTGATTATTGGAATTTATAGTGATTATTGTCAAATTTTGATTTGTAAAGTATTAATCATAACCTTATGACTGAAGAATTAATCATTGCCGGGTTTGGTGGACAAGGAGTACTCTCCATGGGAAAAATTTTATGCTATTCAGGTGTGATGCAGGACCAGGAAGTAAGCTGGATGCCTTCTTACGGACCTGAAATGAGAGGTGGGACTGCAAATGTAACAGTCATTTTAAGCGATGACAGGATCAGTTCTCCAATTTTGAATAATTTTGATTCTGCCATTATCCTGAATCAACAATCTATGGATAAGTTTGAAGAAACGGTAAAACCCGGGGGATTGCTGATTTATGACGGGAACGGAATTTCAAGGCATCCTGAAAGAAAGGATATTTATATATACAGGGCTGATGCCGCAGCAGAGGCATCAAAAATGGAAAGTGCAAAAACCTTTAATATGATTATGCTTGGAGCTTACCTGAAAGTAAAACCCCTGGTTAAGCTGGAAAATGTGATTAAAGGCCTGAAAAAATCTTTACCAACCAGGTATCATCATCTTATCCCACTGAATGAGAAAGCACTTAAACGGGGCTTTGAAATAGTGCAGGATATCCAGGTATTATAATATTATCTACATCTGAATAAATTCTCTCAATGAACCTATAGCTTATTTCTGGGTTTATTAGTATTTATGTATTTTTGCCAAATATGAAATGGGAAAAATATGAAGCAATACATATTTCTTTCTTTCTTCTTTATCAGCTTATTAAATGTTTTTGCCCAAACAGATACATTGCTTCTAAGTAATGGAGATGAAATAATCGGAGAAATTAAAGAACTTGATAAGGGTATTCTGATTATTGAGACAGTTTATAGCGATAATGATTTTGAGATTGAATGGGATAAGGTAAGAAAACTTCGTAGTGACCAAACATTTATAATTATCCTGTCAGACGGAACTCGTTTACATGGCGGTTTTGGTCCAGATCCTTCAGATTCTTCAATGGTAATCATTGATGACATAAACGCTGATGTAATTGTCGATTATTATGAAATAGTTTTTATTCACCCTGTTAAATCAGATTTTTTGGGAAGGCTAAGTGCCTCGATTGATATTGGTTTTACCCTTACAAAGGCAAACAATTTAAGACAATTTTCAAGTCGCAGTTCCCTGGGATATATCGCTGATAATTGGGGCTCTGCTGCGTCATATAATAAGGTTAATAGCAGACAGGATAGTATTGCAGATACGAAAAGAACCGATGCAAGCCTGGGGTTTAAATATCTTCTCAAAAACGATTGGTTTGTTATGATTTCATCAGATTTTTTACAAAATGATGAACAGGAGCTTAAGTTGCGGACCAACCTGAAAGCTTCGTTTGGACATAATATGACCAATACCAATAAAATGGTTTTTAGCCTGTCTGCAGGGTTGGCATGGAATATTGAGAATTTTTTAGATGAGGCAGGGGAGCCAGACCGTAAAAGTGCTGAAGGATATTTTGGTGTGAATCTGAACCTCTTTAATATGGGAGATATTAGTTTGCAAACTAAAATTGATTCCTATCCTGGGATAACTGAAAGGGGGAGGTTCAGGGTGGATTTTAATTTTGATCTTAAATATGACATTCCCTGGGACTTTTATATAAAAATCGGCTATACCCATAACTTCGACAATCAGCCGGTATCAGGTGCTTCAAACCATGATTATGTTTTGCAAACTACTTTTGGTTGGGAGTTGTAAGCGTACTATTCGGCTATTAACCCGCTTTATTCATACAAGAACAAAGTGAACCGGAGCAAAGCGTAGCTCAACGAAGTTAATTGTATGAACCGGAACGAAGTGGAGCTCGATGAAGTCAATGAGTATAGAAAATGCATACATTTTCCGGGTTAATAACGTGCATCCCGGTTTTGTCACGATTTTTGCACAGAGGCAAAAATCAGCGCCAAAACCTAAGTTTGAATCCTCACTTAACACCAGGCTAAAGCCCGGTGCTTTTTTTGAAAATACTAAACTCAACAGTTTTATTTCTCGTAAAAGTGCATTTCACGAATGTATTCATACACTTTTTCAGGCAGAAAGTATTGAACATCCTTTCCATTCTTTATTGCTTTTCTTATAAAAACTGAGGATATCTCCATTAAAGGGGCCCTGGTTATTGTTATTTTGTTTGGAACTTTTAAGGCTTTCTCATCAGCTGAAAAACCGGGCCTCGGATAAACAAAGATTTGATAATTTTTGAGAATATTGTCAATGTTCTTCCATTTGTGCAAAGTTTTCAGGTTGTCTGATCCCATGATTAGTGCGAATTCCCGTTCAGGGAATTTCTCTTCCAGGTAAGCCAGTGTATCGATTGTATAGGATGGTTGGGGAAGTTTAAATTCGATGTCTGAAACCCTGAATCTTTGATCATCTCCCAGGGCCAGGCGAACCATCTCCAGGCGCTGTCGGTCATCCAGGAGCGTAGATTTTTTTTTAAGTGGATTATGAGGACTCAGCACAAACCATAACTCTGATAAGTCAGTAAATTCAAGTATGTAGTTGGCAATGGCCAGGTGCCCGATATGAATGGGATTAAAAGATCCAAAATATAGTCCCGTTTTCATAAAGCTTTTTATTTAACTATTTGTTTCCAGAAATTTCCGAATATGATTTTCAGCTTCTTTTTTTGCTTTCTCAAGCTCATCATTCACTACTACTACATCAAAACCCGATGCATATTCCAATTCCTTCTTTGATTTTTGAACACGTTTCCGGATTTCATCATCCGGGTCTGTTGACCTACTTTTTAATCTTTCCTCAAGTACCTCTATCGAAGGTGGCTTAATAAATATTGCAAGGGTTTCCTCAGGGAACTTTTTTTTCAGATTCAATCCCCCGACAACATCTACATCAAAAATCACATGATTCCCCTTTGTCCAGATTCTCTCTATTTCAGAATGTAAAGTACCATAATAAAAGTCAGGGTAAACCTCTTCCCATTCTACAAATTCTCCCCGCTTAATTTTAGATTTAAATTCCTCAACACTGAAAAAGTGATAATCTTTGCCATGATTTTCATTAAATCTTTTAGGCCGGCTGCAGGCTGAGACAGAAAACTCAAGACCCAATCCGGCATTGAGCAGGTAATGGACAATGGTGGTTTTTCCTGCACCCGAAGGTGCTGATATAACAATTAATTTACCTTTCATAAATTACTTAAATCCTTAACCAGTCGTTCTTCAAGATCAAATTTATCCATAAGTTCTAAAATCCTAAATCGTTAACTGAGCGAAGCGTTCTCACAGCCTGTCCCGAATATCGGGAAACTCAACTAAGATATATTATCTTGTGAGTAACTGAGCGAAGCGTTCTCACGAACTCAACTAAGATATATTATCTTGTGAGTAACTGAGCGAAGCGTTCTCACGAACTCAACTAAGATATATT
>SDBS01004115.1_pt1 | contig 14265 bp, 14 predicted proteins | sample 2277091 | NCBI WGS metagenome assembly SDBS01 (sample SAMN10404972, study PRJNA504765) | marine sediment metagenome | isolation source: marine sediment core GS10_PC15, 163 cmbsf | place: Arctic Ocean: Southern Knipovich Ridge | collected 2010
TGTAAATACCAGAGTCAGATGTTTTTCCCTCACTTGTAACATTGCTTCCTATTCTAAATCTAACATTAAATTTATCATCATGAGTCTTGAATCTCCAGTATATTTTATCTCCTTCCTCAAAACGGGGATTATAAACGGTAGCATCCCCAAAAGAAAAATATTTACTCCCCTCAAAAATATTTACTGGTGCTGGGTCATTGGGTACAAAATCATCTGATAATGGTGTATTAATACCAATTTCTATATCAATCCATCCCTCTCTAAACCATTCAAAATCATTGTTCATAAAAAGTAAACTATGTGAACCATTCGTTAGAACATCATAAATCCCAGAACCAGATGTATTATACTCAGTTATAAGATTGCTTCCTATTCTAAATCTAACATTAAATTCATCATCATAGGTCTTGAATCTCCAGTATATTTTATCTCCTTCCTCAACGTAAGGATTATAAACGGTAGCATCCCCAAAAGAAAAATATTCACTCTCCTCAATAGCGTTTACTCTCGGTATTATCCCATTTAATAAGGCAAAAATTCCAAATAGAAATCCTATTAGTAGGAGTCTTTTTTTCATGTTTGAATGAATTTCATTTTCTTTAATATTTATTAATTAGAAATCTTAATATTTAAATAACTTGAGAGTGTAAAAAATGCCTCATTGTATTAGAGAAAATCAAAAAATTTGATGTATTAGAAAAAAACATAGATTTTAGCATATAAATTACACATCCTAAATTATAAAAAAAATGGAAAAATCTTTTATAAAATTTCTTCCCTTCAAATTATCCCCCTTTCTATGAGAATGCTTTCTTAAAATAAATATTTGCTTTAAATTTTTTTTATTACTTAAGTTCTAATGTATTTCTTACAATATACCCTTAAATATCTATTGAAAATAATTTGAATATGTTATTGAACCAGATAAAAATAGTTCAAATTTGAACTTGAATATAATAAGCCTCATAGAGTAGTTTGATAAACAGTTAATATGATCATTTATAAATAATGTCCATTAAACAATTTTATAATAATTTGTTTTTTTTTTAAAAATGTTTCAAAACCTATTAAAACTATTGTTCGGGGGTGAAAAAGATGGATAAAAGAGATTTACATTTCTTCAAATATAGACTACATGGAAAAATATATTTGAAATTTTACAGAGATCTAAAGAAGTTTAGATTAGAAACTCTAATAAATCATTATGAGGAATTTTACTTTCTAACCAAGTATAAAGAGTATGGTTTAGAGTTTTTAAAGTTCTTAAATGCGGCGATTGAATTGAAAATAGTTGAAATTATTGATATGAAGGATTTAATTGAGTTCAAGGAAAGCTGTATATTGAAATGGGTCTTCATGAATTTAGATGATGATGGAAGGAATAAAAATAATTGATTGCATCTTGCTGTGCGGCAAATTTCAATTATTTTTTCCTTCATATAATATATTCTTATTTTTTTTTTAAAATTTATTAATAAAATGATCTTAGATTTAGAATTATTTTTGAAGGAATTTCCAATGATGGTATATCATAATTAAAATCTAATAGAATCAGCAAATTTCTCCTGAAGTTGAAGAAAAAATCTCAATTTTTTGCTCTAAATTTTCAGAAAGATTATATATATTAAAGATAAAAATTTCAACAAGTTCACAACATTATGAACTAATGTTCTTGTCTTAGTTTTACATCTCTAATTATCATTTTTAGAGTTACCCTTCTGATAGCTTATTTTCGCTTGTTCTCAGTACTTAGTTATAATCAAAATAAAATAGAAATAATTCCAATTTTTTTTAGACAAGTTCACTTGTATATGAACTTAATATGACAAAACCAGAAATTTAAGAGCCTATTGGCTATTCAAATCCCGTTTTCACAACTTAGTTCAATAAAGAGCACTAACTATATTTACAATGGAAATTTTATTTGTACCTAAAATTATTATATTTTAAAAGACATATAAAAAATAAAACATATAAGATTTATAAAAAAGTGACCGAAAAACCGGAATTGGATTCAACTAAAGTCCTCGAGAATATAATTAAGGAATTAGGGTCTGGAGTCTTCTTTATTATTATCACGTCTGAAAATGGGGCTGTTATTAAATCCTATATAAATGAAGAGTTCAATAAAACATCCATAGGGTTAAATATGGCCCAATTATACGAGTTAGCAGAAGAAATTGCAACTGATGTTGGAATACATAACCCTGATTTTACGGTAATACATTCAGATAATTTTTACATAATTTCGGTGAAAATTTTGCACAAATTAGTAATCCTCCTAACTGAAGACCAAATTTCCTTCGAAAAGATTTTTGAAATTATCAATAGCTGTGTCGCTAGCAATTAAGTTTTGTTTTTTGGTTGTAGTAATCTTCAAATTTAAGTATCTTTTGACATAAAATCCTCAATCTTATTATATTTACAAGTTTAACAGAAGATCAAGTACCCTTCGAAAAAATTTTTGAAATTATTAATAGCTCTATCACTAGCAATTAAGTTTTATTCTATGATACTAGGACTCTTCAAATTAAGTATTTTTTGAACCATAATCCATATATTTATAAATTTCCTAAACCAATAAGTAAACAACTCTATAGAAGTTTTATGTATAATAAAAACTAAATGTGAAGTAAAATGAAATATGAAAAAAATCAGTATTCTGAAGGTTTTTCAATATGTGCTTTAATAATTGCGGGATTTTTCTTATGGTCGGGAATTAGCCAATTTATTAATTGGGGGGACGGTGGGGAATGGTGGGGGTTCATTTCGACTGGAATAGGCATTGCCATTTTGTTAGGTCAAATTTATGCTGTGACAAATAGAAGTAAGTTAAGAAATGTAGTTTTAGGAGAATTTCAAGCTAAACCAGAGACAACAGTGGAAGAAGTTTCAAGAGGTACAGGAATCACACAAAAAGATATTAATGCAATCATTTTGGATTTAAAAGCTTCAGGTCAATTTCGGGTAAAATTTAATACTACCACGGGTCAGGTAAAACATATGACAATTCCACAAAAAGAAGAGGTTTCAGAAGAAAAAGCAAAATACTGTTCTAATTGTGGAACACCAATAACAAAAGACTCTACCCAATATTGCGCGTATTGTGGGGCTAAAACTTAGATAGAATTTATTTTTTTTTAATAATAATAACTCCACATTTTATTTTTTCATTTTCAAAAAAAAAATAATAAATTTTATAAGGGTAAGAGAGTACCAGAATATTTAAGACTTTTACAAACTGTTATTGATTATTGTAATTAGCTTTCTACCCTGTAATAATATTCTTGTTCCTTCATTTAATTCTGTGGATATTATGTAATTGTGTACAAACAAAACTTTTTTATATTATCTCAATTTATTTTTGTTATTTAAAAGCAATTTAACATAAAGAGAACTATTATTATGGAAGATAAAGAAGATATTGAAGAAATTGAACTCGTTAGTGATGTCAAGGAAGATATAGAGAAACTCCAAAAAGAAAAGAAAGAACAAGAAATATCAGAAAAGAGAAAACATCTTTTTTCTTTATCCCAATCAAATGATGCTGCTGACCAAGATTCAGTTTGGGGATTATTTAAAAGTCGAACAAAAGATTCTCTGGAAATAATGGAAGATGAGCCAATTTATCGAACACCATTTACTAATGTGATAGAAAACGAAAAAGAGTTTTATTTATTAATTGAATTACCTGGTTTAGACAAAAGAAGTGTAAAAATAACTTTTCAAGAAGGGATCTTAGAGATAGTTGGAGAAAAAGTTAAAGAAGACAAACATAAGAAAGAGAAAAAGGATAAAGACAAAGAGAAAAAGGATAAAGACAAAGAGAAAAAGGATAAAGACAAAGAAAAAAAGGATAAAGACAAAGAAAAAAAGGACAAAGACAAAGAAAAAAAGGATAAGAAAAAGGAGAAATTTAAAAAAATAAAGGGCTCCTTTCTAAGACGTGAATTTAAATCTGCAAGTTTTTATCGGGCTTTTCAATTACCAGAAGATATTTTAAGTGAAGAAATTGATGCAAATTTTAGAGAAGGAGTTCTGACATTGAGAATGCTAAAAAAATCTGCAATAATTAAAGAAAAACACGTTATAGATATAAAATAATCTATTTTAATTATTTTCTTTTTTAATTTATTGAATTCAGTGGAGAAAGAAGAAAAAAAAAAATTAAATATTAAGAAGATTCATTCAACTTTCTATTTGTATGGCTTTTCCTCTAAAGCTTTGCTTATCTTTTGTTCATGTAAATCGGTCAATTTTCTTCTATTTTCAGCTAATCGTTGTCCTTTAATCGGATAGAAATACAATCCGACTAAAGAAATCAAAAGTACTATGGCTGGATATACACCCATCAGAATTTTTAACCCTAAGATTGTATCTACTCCTGGATTTGGAGTGTAAGTATACCAATCCGTCGTTGTAAACACTATGCCAATTATAAAGAAATTAATAATAGTTGATAATCTAATAAGAAAATTTAGCACCGCATAATGTATACCGGATCGTCTTGTTCCATGAACAATTTCATCCTCGTCAATGATTTCAGCGATACACTGATCATAGAAATATAATCCCCCTCCAAGACCAATACCATTTAGAATTTGTACAACAAAAGCCATTTCAATACTTACCGAGAACGCAAAAATTATAATCGGAACTATCCATACTCCAATTCCGATTAATCCCGCCATACGTGCTCCTTTTTTAACCCGTATTTTTTCCCATAAGGGGGTTGAAAGTGCTGCTACTATAAACTCCACTGCTAAGAGAATTCCAATTAATTCAGTATCTAAAATTTTAAGAGCATGTGTCATAAAAAGTGGTGCTAATGTTGGTAAAATGTTTATAACTATCCATGTCCCCAATGCAGGGATTAAAAACCATTGAAATGATTTGTTTTTAAAGGTATGTTTAAGTGTATTTTTAAAAGACATTGCAGTTTCAGCATCTCTAGAAAAATGTTTTGGTTCTTTCACGCCCCACTTCAATAAAATTAAATAGGATATAATTATTATAATTGCTGCAATGATTCCTGTTAGTAAATATTGCCCTTGTGTGGAGGAATATCCATATAAATTTGTAATATCTTCAATAATTAACGTAGGGAGAAGAAATGCGAAAATTAATGCAACCATGACGAAACTTATTCGCACTTTTCCTGCTGAACTACGGTCTTCCATTGTTACAAACATTTCTGAAAAGATAGCGTTATAATTTAAGTTAAATGCTGTATATGTAGTATCGAATAACATAAGGATAATCGTGAAATACACTAAATTGAGAATATCTGAGTCAAGAGCAATTGGGGGTGTAAAAAGCAATATCATTACAATTGCTAAAGGTATAGTCGCAGCTACCATCCATGGAATTCTTCTCCCCCATTTAGTCTTTGTTCGATCAGAGAGATATCCTATCAATGGATCATTTATAGCATTCCATAAACTCCATATAATAAAAACTGGAATCATCCATAAGATGGGTACTTTTACAACCGTAAAATAGAATGTAAAAATTAGAAATGAAAATGTTTGCATCGCAGTATTATCACCCACCTCTCCAACTGCAAAAGCAATCCGCTTACCTAAGGAAACTTTCTGAGATTTTTTATCACTCATAATATTATCAATTTCTCATTAAATTATTAATTTATATATTATCTATTCAAAATAGACTTAATAAAATTTAAATGTTTAATTAAAAAGCTTAATTTTGCGATTAATTTAAAATTATTAAACATAAATATTTAATTTTATTTATATTAGAAAGTTTCTTTTTAAGTGAGGTTTTAATATGGAAAAAATGTTGGCAGCTGTGTTTCATAAATCTGAGAGTGGTGGAGGAGTTGTAAAATTGGAAGAAGTAGACATACCTATAATCTCAAAAAGTGATCAGTTATTAATTGAAGTTAAAGCATGTGGTATTTGTGGTACTGATTTAAGAATCATTGAAGGGGGACATCCAGCAACAGACAAAATAATTTTAGGACATGAATTTGTTGGAATTGTGAAGGAAAAAGGAGATAATATAAAAGACATAGAAATTGGAGACAAAATTGTAGTAGATCCTAATGAAAAATGTGGTTATTGCATTAACTGCAGGAAAGGTCTTACTAATCTATGCAAATACATGGCTTTAGGTACTACTTTTGGTATATTTCAAAATGGAGGATTTGCTAAGTATTGTGTTATACCTAGAAGTGCTGTGTTCAAATTACCAGTAAATATCGATATGACAGCAGCAGCTTTGATAGAACCCTTATCGTGTGCTGTTCATTGCCATAATATTGCAGATGTTAGAGAATCTGATAATGTTGTTATAATTGGTGCGGGTCCAATGGGATTAATTATCGAATCTATAATAAAAGAGCACCCAATTAAAAATCTAATTAGTATTGAAATAAATGATTGGCGTATTCAGAAGGCTTTAGATATAGGTGCTGATCATGTAATAAATCCACAAACTCAAAATATTAAAGAAGAAATAATGAAACTAACTAATAATGAAGGAGCTGATGTGATTATAGATGCAGTCGGAATATCAGAAACTTTCGAATATGCTCTAAAAATATGGGCACCTGGTGCAAGATTAGTACTGTTTGGACAAGATATTCGAGCAAAAGCGGAAGTAAAACCTAATGATATCGTTAGATACCAGAGGAGAATTATGGGATCTTATATAGGGTATGCTCAAGATTTCTTGGACGCAATAGAAATTATAGCAAATAGAATTATCGATACTACCAAGATAATAACTCATCAAATCCCTTTAGATGAATTAATTTCTAAGGGACTTAATTTAATGAAGGAACGAAAATGTGTTAAAGTAATAACAATTCCATAATTCATAACTTTATTTAATAATATATAATAAAATTTTATTAAAAAAGAGAGAAATAATAGTATAAAATTATTCCATGGTGATAATAAATTCCATTTGATTTATCTGCCTTTAAAGTATTATTAAAGAAGCTCTTCCCTCCAAAAAAAAGTGTTTATACAGTTGATACTACTGGAGATGGGAATGCAGATTCAATACAAATTAAAGCTCTAAATTTGATAATTCCATTTAATATTCCTAAAAAAATTAAAATAGGAGATTTTAAGTTAAACAATTTTGATTTAAATGATTTTGATTTATCTAAATATGTAAAGTTGGTATTAGATGATATACCAATCGAGATTTCTAAAGATAACGCTAATTTGGATAGAATTCAAGAAGTTTTTAAAATCTATCATAAAGGCGAATCTTTTACAATAGATGACATCTTAAAAGGTAAATTAAGTGGAAGAACTATTGCCTTAGGAGATAGTATAAGTGTTTTAATAAAAGTAGATGATGAAACTTTAAAAAGACTAACTAAAGGTAAGCACTCCTTTATTATTGACACTGATAAAGTATCAAATTTGGAAATAGCTTTTGAATTAGATGATAATAATGTCAACTTAAAATTTGATCCTACTAATACTTGAAAAAGATTCTTTTTGATTTTATCGAAACTATTTCAACTAACTCAACTTCTTTATATAGTTTAAAAAATAGAGGGGTTTATATTGTTCATATTAGATAATTTCAAGAAGGTGTCATTATGGCTATTACAAAACATAACTCTAATGTAGAAATAAATTTATCAAATGAGTACACTAAGATTCAATTCATTTGTCCTGTTTGTAAAACTAAAAAAATCCTGGAATTTCCTAAGTCAATTATAAGTGATGCGAAAAATTTGACTACAATTTCGATACCTTCACGCTTAGTATGTAAGCATCAATTCCAAGCATTTGTAGATAAAAATTTCCAGATTCGGGGGTATCAAAGAGTAGATTTTGAATTTAAAAGTCATTGTAATGAAGAAGATTATGATTTTCGTAGTAAAGTTAAAAGAACAGAGGAAGAACTTTTTAAAAACTTAATTTTGGAAGGAAATTATGTTGAATACAAGCCTAGAACAATTGTAAATAGGAATAACGAGGAACACAATTATATTGATGAAATAAGTCCGCGAGATCAAGAGCTAAGAAAGAATAATCAAGATCTACACCAAAAAAAAGAGATAACCCTGCAAGAAATATATGAAGAGTTTTTTGAATTCATTGATGATAGTAATGAAGATTTCTGTGAAATTACTAAAAAGGGTGTCATAAGAAGAAGAAAAAATAATCAAGAGAAACAAGAAAATAATACTTTTTCCTTAAAAGAAATATATGAAGAATTTCTAGATGTAATTGATAGCGATTACGAGAGATTTATTTCGATTAATAAGAATGATAAGTGAAGTAGAAATCCAACATCAATATATAGATAATGAATTCGATATCCTCTTCACTTATACTAAAAATAATAAGCCTCATTTAATTTTTTAATAAAATTAATAGTTTAAATAGTGAAATGGATAATAATAGAAGGAATATATAAGCTAATAAAAAAAAAATATGAATAATAAAGAAATGAACGACTATATTAAAAAAGGAAATGAGATTAAGGAAGGAATAAAGAATATCGATAAGAAAATTAAATTAGATGACCATGATTTAAAAAATACCTGGGATGAATTGAAAAATAAAGGATATATTTTAAACCAAATCAGTGAAATAATTGGAGTTGACATCAAAGGTGCTCTCTATCGAGGATACGGAGTTAAAATTGAATCTTTAAAAAAACTTGAAAATTTAGTAGGTAGAGATATTGCTAGAGAAGAAAACATAGATACCTTAATAATTGAAGATAAAATTGCCATTAAATCTTCAATATTAGAGGAAGTATGTTGGGAATTAAATAATAAAGGATTTTCAAATAATCAAATCAGTAAAGAAATTGGAATATATATTGGTAATGCTTTATATAAAGGATATTCAATAGATAAATCTAGTTTTAAAAAATTAGAAAAAATGTATGGAAAACATATTCCACATGAAATTATAGAAAAGAAAACACAACCAATGGAATTATTAGAAAAAAACCCTAGTATTAAAGAACCAGTATATAATCAAAATCACATAACAAATATAATTATTCCCGAAAATAGTATAGAACTAGAAGAGAGTGAAAAATTAGCAGAATTTATCACAATTTCTCTTGGAGATGGTCACATTCCAGAAGATATGTATTATATTCAAATTTCACTTAATAGCAGAGAAGAAGTAGAATATATTCAATATACAAAAAAATTAATGGGATGTTTATTAAATAAAAAGTCAAAGATTTGTTATCATAAAGGAAGTAATGTAACAGATCTTATAATATATAGCAAAAATGTTGTAGGAGGTTTAATCAAAAAAGGATTGAAACCAGGTAATAAAGTAAAAAATCAAGTTAGCATCCCCCATTGGATCAAAATAAAAAATGAATATCAACGAAGCGGTTTAAGGGGATTAACTGATACGGATGGTTCAATCTTTGTTAAAAAGGCTCAAAAATCTATTAGAATCGGATTTCAAAATCATTCTAAATCTCTTGTGGAAGATTTCAAGGAAATATGTGAATACTTAGATATAAAGGCTGGAAACATGAATTCACATCTTCGAGCTAATATAGAAAGAGAAAAACTTTATAGATCATATGAAGTTTTAATTGCAGGGAAGTCAGGAGTTAGCAAATTTCTTGATATCATTAAACCTAAAAGATGGGAATACCGAGCTGAGACAATAGGATTAACTTTAATTAGTCTTAAAGATCCTCAAAAAAGAGAAGCAATAGAAAATGAACTAAATAATATTTATCCTGATAAAAAAGTTCATTATATGGATGAATTTAAAGATCTATTAAAACATTTATGTGAAAATCAGGGATATAATACTAATAAAGAATCTATTATTAAAGCAATTGAAGAAGCTTTAACTAATAAAAATACGGGAAAATTAAGTATCCATGGAAAAAATGTAATAGATGATTTAAAATATAGAATGCAATGATTTTAAAACATTATATATATTAAGGTTGTTATATAAAGAGAAAATCTGCCAAGAGGGGGACTTTCCGAAACACTCGCTTTTTTTGGGCGTTTCATTTGAACCCCCGGTACCCAGATCTTCAGTTTCACCTCATATCGGAAAACCCGATTGATCTGGTGCGTTCCCGGGTTTCGCAAGCATCTGAGATACAAACGCTCCCTACGCCACCTTGGCGGTCTTGTTTTATCTTATTTTTTGATCATATATAAAATATTACCATCAATAAGATACAGAATAAAGTATAGAATCTCATAAAAATTTATTTAGTTTTTAAATTGATATCCCGCTTTTTTAAAAGATTCAAATAAAAATACTAGTTAATTTGAATTAGCTATATCAAAACTTAAAACAGTTTGGTAGAAATTAAAAAAATTCTTCAGAATTTTATTTTTTTAAAATTTCAGCTCTGTTTTCTTTCGATAATTTTTCGCTAGCATATCTCAAAATTAAACGTGAAAGAGTATTTTTGTTTTTCATTAAATAATCGAAAATTATATTAGGTTTGTATTTAGAACAAGTTTTTAAGAGCCATCCAATGCCTTTTTCGATATAGTTTTGATCAGAGAATTCAAGCATTTTTTCTACTAATTCAAAAACAAATTCATCATCAAAATCCTTTCTTAACATAATAATCTTAAGTAAAATAACCATTGATGCTCTTTTAATCCACAAATTATCTGCATCTGACCATTCATTAACAACCTTTATAGCTAATTCTTCATTACCTTTTTTTCCTAGAAATGGACCTAAAACTCTTACGCTAGTACTATCGCAATGGCTCCAAGTGTGACAGTGATTAGAGTATTCCTCTCGAAATAATGAAATTGTTTCCTCATCAAAACTCTTCTTATATTGGTTTAAGAAAAACAATCCCGCAAATTTTTCTTCCTCAATGTTTCCATGCGTCAAGATTTTAAAAATTTCAATGGCATCTGTATATGAGCAATTATATTTTTTGTATGTTAGTTTTACAATTTTCTCAATTTCAGGGAATTTAATACCAGATATCATATAATTAGGGATATCAGGATTTAATATTTTATATACTCTTGTTTTTTGTTCATTAGATAATTTAGGGGCATTTTCCTTCAAGAGTTTTTTTATGTCATTAACAATGCTTTCAATATTATTCATAAAAATTTATCTAATCCTTTCTTTTGATTTAGCTTTTTACTCTTTTCTAAATAAGGTACTACAAACTCAATAATTTTTGAATTAAAATTCCTTATTTTATTTAATTCTCCTCTTTTATATACATCCAATATGGATTCCTCTAAATTATTCAAGTTTAATCCCGCCCACATCATTGTTTTATTTGATTTACCTGTTTTCAATTTATTTATGTATTCTTTATTTAAAAGTAACTCCGAAATTTTATAGTTCCATTTTCGAAAATCGGAGGGAATCCATCTTTTTACTCTAATTGGTAAACTATATTGCTCACAATAACCAAGTAATTTTGTATGTAATTTTTTGGTATATTTTAATGGTGGTTGCATCTGTCCTTTGTATAAATCTAAAAGAGGTTTAATTATATTTCTATATTCGCTATTTTCTAATTTATTAATAAAGAATTCAGCTTGAGAATCTCGCATTGTTAATCCGGGAGAAAATAAGATAAAATCTGCCCCTGCTTCTTTAGATTTTTTAATTACATCTTCAAGATTTTCATCTCCATCCTCTAAAAAAGGAATTATAGGGATAAAATAAGTACCAACTTGAATTTGAGGTGCACGGTTTTTAATTTCTTTTAATGCTTCCAAACGCTCTAAGGGAGAGGAAGAGTGAGGTTCTAAAAAATCAGCTAATTCATTGTTGGTAGTAGATATTGAAAATCCAATGGTACACCAAGTATCTTCTGCAATTCCTTTTAAAATATCAATATCTCGTGTTATTAACTTGCTCTTAGTAGCAATGTTTAGGGGGTACTTGTACTTAGCAAAAATTTCCAAGATCTTTTTAGTATTTTCAATTTTCTTTTCGATTGGCTGATAAGCATCGGTTACTCCACCAGGACCAACGACATCAGGAAGTAAAGTTCGTGCTCTTTTAATCCTCAGTTCTAATTTTTTCTCAATGTTAGTTTTTATTATAACCTCATCTTCAAAATCTTGGTTTAAATAATATCGCTGACTTCTCGCATCGCAATAGATACATGCATGAGCACATCCAGAATAAGGATTAATGGTGTATCTCGCCCAAAACCATGAATCTGGAAATTTTAATTTATTTAAGATAGTTTTAAATTTTTTATACGTGTATTTGACCATTATAATGAATAGTATTTCAGTATTGGTCAATAATAAAATAAATTATTTAAGATTAATGATAGGATGGTGAATAAAATTTAAAAGAAATGAAAAAACGCTTTTTTTAACATTTACATAAAAGTGATCAAACTGGAAATGGAAATTGTTTATTTATTATATAAAAGCGTTTTTCCAACAATTATGTAAAAGTTTTTAAATTTAACTTTTTGCCTTTTATCTTATAAATCTTACAAAAAATATAAGTAACTAATTACACTCACTCGACAAAAGCAGATATGCTTAACTATTAGAATGATTAATAAACCCTAAAATGAAAGAGAGTTGTTTTTCGAGTTTTTAAAAAATATTCAAATGAGGAAACTACGATAAAATTTAATTCACTAAATGAAAAACTCGCTAATTAATGATAAAAAGTTCGTGAAACCATCCTTTCACGAAATATCTTCTAGGTTCTAAGTGTGAAAATAAAGTTTATATGTTCTATTGTTATTTCAAATATATTATAAGATTAAATTACCTTCGAAATTGATTAAAAATTTTTCCATTACTTCATATAGCCGCTCCTTTATTAATTTTTGAAATACCCTATATTAAAAAGAAATATAAAATTAATAGATTTGCTGCGCTAATTGGAGCATTGTTCCCAGATTTTTTCGATAAACCTTTAGAGATTTTGGGATTAAGCTCAGGAAAAGGTATTTTTCATACTCTCTTATTTGCGTTTATAAGCTTCCTCATTCTATACGTTGCCACAAAAGGAAACAAATCTGTTTGTATTCCATTTTTAATTGGAATATTATTACACTTGCCTTTAGATGAGCCTCAAATTCCGTATTTTTGGCCCTTTTTCTCTTATCAATTTGTTGAGATTCACGAAAATCCTATTGAATATTGGGCTGGGACCTCAATAACATATCTTTATGTTATTATAACAGAAATAATTGGTGGTCTTATTTTAATCTTTATTCTTATTCAAAATAAATTATATGGCATTTCGAAAGTTATTAATTATTTAAAAACTAATCCCAATTCTTTAGTTAATAAAAGAGAATTTTTGAAAAAAGAAAAAGAAGAAGAAAATGTGGACACGAGTTAAAACAAAAGAAGCGAAAAAGAATTTATTTTTTATTTGTATTAATATTCACGCCAAGTAAATTTACATTTGAGACATCGAAAAAAGGAGGTACTTGGTTCATCACCACTCCTTGTCTGCTCTTGCCATGCTTCTGCTTCTTCATGACCGCATTTAGAACATTTGTTCTTAACTTTTATATTAACTGTTATCTTATCTTCTTCAGATACAACAATTAAATTCTCTTTCAATGCATCCTTCTTTTTTTGGATACCTTTTTTAATATAATCCTTGTTAGTTTCTTTCTCTTTTTCATACCCACATTTACAAATTAAGAACGGTTTATCATCTTTTTTTTTTGTATGCCGTAAAAGACTTGAACAATCGGGACAGAATTCAACCATTTTTTATGTTTTACTTATCAAATTCTTTTTTTAATTTATACAGTTTTTGATAATATTCGAAATTTAATTTATTCATATCTTGAATAATATCGGCATTAATTACTTTTTCTCCATTAGATTGAAGCTCTAAATCTCCAATTACATTAATTAAATCATTTTCTTTAAAATTAAAATCATCAATTTTAATTAATTTAACCTTAACTTCACCGGTTTTATCATCCAACATAATATTCTCATTGTCTATTCTATTTTTAATATATCCTGTAACTTGAATTCTCTCATCATTATTCGTAATTTCTTTAACTATTCTTTGCTTTGCGTAATTATTTAACATTTTTTTTTAAAAAAGTACTCATTCTTATTATTACACATGTGAAAATTTAAGATAGGTATAAATAATTAATTTTTAAAACCAAAAAATTGTTATTATTAAAATATTAATATCAAATACTATTAAGAATGCGAAAAAAACATTATTATTTTAATTATTTTTGAATAACTATACTGAAAGAATATGAGTTTTACAATAAAATTAGAAAATTCTCAACAGGTTTATAGAATAGAACAAACAA
>SDBS01004117.1_pt1 | contig 14258 bp, 14 predicted proteins | sample 2277091 | NCBI WGS metagenome assembly SDBS01 (sample SAMN10404972, study PRJNA504765) | marine sediment metagenome | isolation source: marine sediment core GS10_PC15, 163 cmbsf | place: Arctic Ocean: Southern Knipovich Ridge | collected 2010
TATGCCATGTGTGGGTTAAGAATTGGTTATTTATGGTCGTTAGATCAGAAACTAGTAAACAATATTATAGAAATGAAAACATGTACCTCAATGAATACAAATATATTAGGTCAAGAAATGGCTTATGAAGCCACCAAAACACCCAAAAGTTTTATTAATAAACAAGTGAAAATATGGAAACAAAGAAGAGATTTAATTTATAAAGGTTTATCAAGCATGGGTTTAGACCTGTGGAAGCCCGAAGGAGCTTTTTATGTCTTACCGAAAATTAAAAACCCCACCAATTTTGTCTGGAATATGTTTAAGAAATATAAAGTTATTACTTATCCAGGGGAATGGTTTGGCTCTGATGATAGGGTTAGATTCTCATATGCTCTAGATATTAATAAGATTAATAAGGGTTTAGAGAGAGTCAGAAATTATTTAGAAACAAGCAAGTTCTAACCTCAGTAGTATAATCTACGATTAACTACGGGGCAGGCATCGTCCGTTCCCCGGAATCGTCCGTTCCCCGGAACTCGCTTCAAAAAATCGCCAATCAGGCGATTTTTTGATAGAATGAAAGCACTATGAAAATTTACTTTGCAGGATCAATCCGAGGAGGAAGGAATGACGCCGAAACTTATTCTAAAATAATCAAATATCTTAAAAAATACGGACAGGTTCTTACAGAACATATTGGGGATAAAGATTTGACTGATTTAGGCGAGTCTGTGCCAGAAGAAGATATCTATACAAGAGACATGGCCCTGTTAAAGAGTGCCGATGTTTTGATCGCTGAAGTTTCTACCCCCTCCCTTGGAGTTGGTTATGAAATAGCAAAAGCAGAAGAATGGGGGAAAAGTATTTTATGTCTTTATAAAAATATTGAAAATAATAAAAAGCTTTCCATTATTATAGAAGGGAACAAAAACTTGATGGTGAAGAAATATGTTAATTTAGATGAAGCGTTTCAATATATAGATAATTTCTTTAACTAACCAGGTTCTAACCCCAGTAGTAGAAACTTCGTTTCACTACAGGGCAGGCATCGTCCGTTCCTCGAAGCAAATTTAAATCGCCAAAAAGGCGGTTTTGATTGTTTCTTATAATTTATAGCGGTATAATAAATAAAATAATCATGTCATTTTCCATAAAAATTAAAAGCAAATATTTAATTATCATAGTGGTAGCATTATCTTTTCTTTCTGTTTTTATTCTTCCAGAAAAAGAACAAATTAGTGAGGGAGTTAACACTATTTTGGGAGTAGTAGGCCTCCTTTTTGCAATTTTAGTTGGTTTTTTCATCACAGACCTATGGAGCAGGTTTCAAAGAATAAGGGAGAATGTAGCAGTAGAAGTAAGCGGGCTTCAAACATACTATTTATTTACGCAGATATTAGGTAAATTTGCTCTTCATAAAGAATGGGCTAAAAAGCAACAAGAGCTTATTGATAGGTATATTAGAGAGTTTTTTTATGTCGAATGGGGCGATTACGGAAAAATTGACCCTTATTTCAATGAGATTATAAAATCTCTCAAGGATATAAAAGAACTGAAAACAAATAAAGAGGTTGAAACCTATACGAATTTTTTACCACTTTTAAATGAAGTTACCACTGCCAGAGAAAAATTATTTATATATGGCAGAGACAGGTTAAGTAAGATGGAATGGATAGTGGTTTTATTTCTTTCTGTAATACTTGTGTTTTCCATATTCATAATTCGTACGCCCGATTTACCTTCTCTCTTTTTATCGGGTACTTTGATTTCGACTGTAATTGTACTTTTATTAATTTTACGCGATTTGAACGATTTAACTTTTGGAGAAGAAATGGTTTCTTTTGAGCCCTACGAAACAATATTTGATGTTATAGGTAAGCCACGTTTTTATCTCAAGAGAGATATTAAAAGTGGGCGTGCTGTCCCTCTTAAAAATATAAAATACAGGATCGGCGAATGATTTTTCATGACTAAGTCATTTTAAAATCATCCAGCCAGGGGAGTTATTAAAACCCGAGATTCTTCTCTCGGGTTTTTTGTTGACAAAGCCATAAATTCGTGATATTTTTTAGTATCGTGTTGATTAGATTGCTCTTTTAAAAAAGGAGACAAGAGATGATAAAATCAAAAACAGGAATAGTTGTAGAGATTTTAAGCAAAAAGAAATGTTTAGGAAAAACTGGTGAAGATTATGAGCGACGTTGGCTTAACGATTCCGATGGGCATATTACACATTGTATAGTATTACCAAGGGGTTGTGCATTCGATAATATAATGGGACTGGGATTTCAGATTGATGCTGATACGGGGGATAAAAAAGAAAACATTTTCTTTCTCGGTTGGGACCAAATCTTAGAGGTAAGACTCCTGGATGGCCGTCCTATTTATAGGAACCGGTATCTTTGTCCTACGTGCCGAAGGATAACAAAAACCTTCTTAGATAGCGGACCGTTTTGCAAACACTGTGAATCTTCTATTTCCACTACCGAAAATAGAGAAGCTTGTATTTCTCCTTATCCATAAGAACATTTTTAAGCACCTAGAGTTAGGTGCTTTTTTTTATACCAAAGAATTCCGCCAACCAGGTTCTAACCCCAGTAGTATAATCTACGATTAACTACTGGGCAGGCATCCCTCCTTCGCAAAAGCTAACCCGTCGCTATTACGTAGCTATGGAATAGCGTAGTATAGCTACGGATGGGCAAGCGTCCAACCAGCGGGGTCACCATCCCGAGATTATTTTCTCGGGCTGTGCCTTCACACCATTGTTATTGGTAGTGAGGGTTTTTTCTTCCAAAATATTGACAAATCTAAATAATGGGCGTATAGTATTAGTAGAACTTTGTAAACACAATAAGGAAACACTAAAAACCCAAAAGGAAAGGAAACAAAAATGAATACAGGAGCGTCTCAAATGGAAGATGGAGTATTTTATAATTTGGAACCCCCCGCCGTTGTTAAGGGGGAAATATTCCATCGAGTTGAATGTGAATATCAGGTTCCTGGCAGGCCAAACGAATATGTGGTGAATGGTATTCCAGAAGGAGGAGACCAGGGAAAATCATTTGTGTTGAGATTTGCTCAAAAAGGCAGAGTAAGAGCTTCTCGATCTGGAAACCGAAGATCACCCATCTTAAAATTTAAAGCTCAATAAGGAAAACCTTATTGAGCTTTTTTATTCCACCAAGCAGGTTTTAACGTCATCCAGCCAGGTGAGTTATTTTCCCGAGAGTATTTTCTCGGGGTTTTTGTTATGATATAATATAAAATATGAACCCTTATCAAGAAAAAATTAAAAAGTTTTGTGAAGAGAGAAAATGGGGTCAATTTCATAACCCAAAAGATATTTTATTGGGTATAGTTGAAGAGGTTGGTGAACTTAGAAATATAATTAAATGGGAACAGAGACCCGAAATACTCAGAAAATCTCTTTTAGATAATAAAGAAGAGGTAAAAGATGATATTGGTGATATATTCTGGTTTTTATCGTTATTGGCAAACAGTTGCGATATTGATATTGATAAAGCGATTGAAGGAGTTATTGAAGATAATGAAAAGAGGTTTCCGGTTAAGAAAACAAAGAACAGACATACAAATATTTCTCTTGGCGGACACGATGGAAAATATTAAATTTTCCAGAATCTCAAATAATATCCAGTAATTTTTTTGATAGAATAAAAAAAACACGATTATGGAGATAAAAGAAATAAGAACCTGCCTTCGGCAGAACCTTGATTCGCTAAGGAAAAGATATAATCTTGAATTAAGAACCTGCCTTCGGCAGAACCTTGATTCGCTAAGGTATTTATTATGTATATTCTTGAAATAAACAATAAAGAAGTTTGGGAGAATTCTCTTTCAGAGTGTAAAGAAAAAACTTTTTTAAATTCTTGGAATTGGGGAGAGTTTCAGAGAAAAGAGGGTAATAAGATTTGGCGATTAGGGGCGTATTTGTCCTCCGAAGCTTTCTTGTCCTCCGAAGCTTTCTTGTCCTCCGAAGCTTTAGCGAAGGAGGAAGCGAAGGAGGAAGCGAAGGAGGATGACAACGAACAAATAGTTGGGACAATTTTAGTTATTAAGATTGAAGCCAGAAGAGGAACTTTTTTGTTTGTGCCGCACGGGCCAAGTACCAGAGAACAAAGAACAGAGAACAGAGAACAAATTTTAAAAGTTTTATTAGAAGAGGTTAAAAAAATCGCTAAAGAGGAAGGGGCGAGTTTTATTAGGGTTGCAACAACCTGGGAAAGAAACGAGGAAAACATCAAGATTTTTAGAGAAATTGGTTTTAAAGAAGCGCCAATTCATATGCATCCAGAAGTAACTTGGGAAATGGACATAAAGCCATCCGAAGAAGACCTTTTAATGGATATGAGGAAAACCACTCGTTATCTAATTCGGCAAGGATTGAAAGACCAAGATTTAACAATAATTCAGAGTAAAAAGATTGAAGATGTTGAAGTCTTTAATCGTCTTTATCAAGCAACCGTTAATAGGCATCATTTTGTCCCATTTTCTTTAAATTGTCTAAAAAATGAATTTGAAACTTTTTTGCCAGACAATCAAATTTTAATTTTTTTAGCCAGATACAAGGACGAAGTTATTGCTTCGGCTATTATGGTTTTTTGGCAAAAGATTGGTTTTTATCATCACGGCGCCTCTTCTTTAAAATATCCTAAAGTCCCTGCTTCTTATTTATTACAATGGGAGGCAATTAAAGAAGCTAAAAAGCGGGGCTGCGAGTTTTACAATTTTTGGGGAATTGCGGACAAAAGCGAGGAATCTAAGGACTTTAAAAAACATCCCTGGGCGGGCCTTACTCTTTTTAAGAAAGGTTTTGGAGGGTATAAGAAGGAATATGTTAAAACCCAGGATTTAATTCTTTCCCAAAAATATTGGTTAAATTATATAATTGAAAAATTAAGAAAAATCAAAAGAAGGGTGTAAATGAAAAAAAAAGAAAAACTAAGGAGGAGACGTCATCAAATAAAGCCGAAAGAGTCAATTATTAAAAAACCTCTTTTTTGGTTTTCTTTTTTATTTTTAATCGCTGTTTCAACTGCTCTTTATTTCTTTATTTTCTTTGAGAAAATTCAGATTACAGATATTAAGATTTTCGGCAACGAAAAAGTTTCTGTTGAGGAACTTAAAAGCATAGTTTCAGATAAGATAAATCGAAAAATTCTCTGGAAAACCTCAAAAAGTATTTTTTTAACAAGGAAGAGTAAAATAATTAGCGAGGTTTTAAATAAATTTCCAGAAATTAGTGAGGTGAAAATAGAAAAAGGTTTTCCTAACACTTTAATTTTAGAAATAAAAGAGAGAGAGCCCTTTGCCATTTTTTGCAGTCCGGATACAGAGGATTCCGAAAAATGTTTTTTTCTTGATAAAAATGGGATAATTTTTGAAAATATTACTCCGGATAGTTTTTCCTCTGACAAACGGGATTTTTTAGAAAAAAAACTAATTATTAGATTTTCAGAAAGTAAAAAAGAATTTTCTTTAGGACAGGAAGTTGTTGGAAAAGAACTTCTTGATTCAATTTTACAGATTCAAGAAAATCTAAAAGATACTTTTCAAATAGATATTCAAGAAGCCGTTGTTTCTTTGCCTAGCACCACATATAATGTGGTACAGGGCTTGCCCGAAAGATTGGATATTAAAACCTCGGAAAATTGGCAAATTTATTTTAATTTAGAATCTGATATTAATTTACAAATCACGAAATTAAACTTACTTTTGAAGGAAGAAATTAGTCCTGAAAAAAGAGAAAATCTTGAATATATAGATGTGAGATTCAGCAGGGCTTATTACAAATACAAGTAAGGGAGAAGAAGGAAAGATTACTTTCATTCTTCAACCGAACGCAGTAATTATATAGCGAAGCTATACAAATAAACCCTCACCCCGTACCACACTATATTGTAGTACGGGGCTTGATTTTTACGAATAATTTTATTACAATTAGGTATATCTATATAGGCACATAATATCCTTTATGTGTCCCTCATTTGCAATTATGAAAAAGAATATTGAAAAAAAAGACAAAAGAAAAGATAATAAAAAAAAGCCAGCCCCCGAAGATTTAAAAGAGAAGTTAAAAAAGTGTGAAGGTTTTAAAAATGAATATTTAAATGGTTGGCAGAGAGCAAAAGCAGATTTCTTAAATTATAAAAAATCAGAAACAGAAAGAATTGGAGAAATTTTAAAGTTTTCAACAGAAGAATTGATTTTTAAAATTCTGCCGGTTTTGGATAATTTTAATTTAGCGGAAGAAAAACTGCCAAGAGAATTAAAGGATAATGAACATATAAAAGGAATTTTACAAATAAAAAAACAATTTAAAGAAATTTTGAAAAATCAAGGGATTGAGGAAATAAAAACAGTAAACGAAAAATTTGACCCAAATTTCCATGAGGTTATTGAAGAAGTTAAGAAAGATGGATGTGAAGCAGGGATTGTTGTTGAGGAAGTTCAAAAGGGCTACATATTGCATAATAAAGTTATAAGATCGGCCAGAGTAAAAGTTTCTAAATAATAAATTACTGATAACCACTGATTAATAGCTGATTACCGCTGATAATAATCTGTGTAAATCAGCTATCATTAGCGGAAATTAGTGATAAACAAAGCGAATATGTCTAAAATTTTAGGTATTGATCTGGGAACAACCTTCTCGGCTATGGCTGTTGTAGAAGGGGGCGAGCCCAAAATTATTGAAAATAAAGAAGGGGCAAGAACCACTCCCTCAGTTGTTTCCTTAAATAAAAATAATGAAAGATTGGTTGGTGTTTTGGCAAGGCGTCAGGCAATTACAAACCCCCAAAATACCATTTTTTCTATAAAAAGGTTAATAGGTCGGAGATTTTCTGATCCAGAAGTCCAAAAAGATAAGAAACTTTTACCATATGAAATTAAGGAATCTTCTGATGGGGGGGTAGAAATAAAAATGGGAGAGAAGTGGCATAAGATTCCAGAGATTTCGGCAATGATTTTACAAAAGATGAAACAAGACGCTGAAGAAAAACTTGGAGAAAAAATTACCGATGCCATTATTACCTGTCCCGCTTATTTCAATGATTCTCAAAGAAAAGCCACGAAGGTTGCCGGAGAAATTGCCGGCTTTAAGGTAAGAAGGGTTATTAACGAACCCACTGCGGCCGCCTTGGCTTATGGTTTAACAAAAAAGAAAGAGCAGCAAATTGTGGTTTATGATTTTGGCGGAGGAACTTTTGACATTTCTGTTTTAGATGTTTCAAAAGAAACGGTTAAAGTAATAGGTACCGGCGGAGATACTCATCTTGGAGGAGATGATTTTGACCAAAGAATAATGGATTGGGTTGTTAAGGAATTTAAAAAAGACCAAGGAATTGATTTATCAAAAGACCAACTGGCTTTGCAAAGAATAAAAGAAACCGTCGAGAAGGCAAAAATAGAATTATCTTCCAGTTTAGAAACGGAGATAAATCTTCCTTTTATTACTTCTGACGCTTCGGGTCCCAAGCATTTACTTTATAAGATGACAAGGTCTCAGTTAGAAAATATGGTTTCGGATTATATTGAGAAATCAATTGATTTGGTTAAAGAAACCCTTAAAGAAGCAAGTCTTAAACCGGAAGAAATTGAAGAAGTGGTTTTGGTAGGGGGGCAAACCAGAATGCCTAAAATTCAAGAGGAGATTAAGAAACTTTTTGGCAAAGATCCTTGTAAAGAAATTAATCCGGATGAAGTTGTAGCAATTGGAGCAGCAATTCAATCAGGAATTTTGCAGGGCGATATGAAAGAAATTCTTTTATTAGATGTTACTCCTCTTTCTTTGGGAATTGAAACATTAGGCGGAGTCAATACTGTTTTAATTCCTAAAAATACTACTGTTCCGACATCTAAAACCCAAATTTTCTCTACCGCTGCCGACAGTCAACCCTCAGTTGAAATTCATGTTTTACAAGGGGAAAGACCAATGGCAACTGATAATAAAACTCTTGGGAGATTTATGTTAGATGGAATTCCTCCATCTCCAAGAGGTATACCCCAAATTGAGGTTAGTTTTGATATTGATGCTAATGGAATTTTAAATGTTTCAGCAAAAGATAAAGCAACTAGCAAATCTCAATCTATTCGGGTTGAGGGTTCAACGGGTCTTTCAGAAGAAGAGGTTGAGAAAATGAAAAAAGAAGCAGAGTTGCACGCAGAAGAAGACAAAAAGAAAAGAGAAGTAATAGAAGCAAGAAATTCCGCCGACGTCTTAATTTATGCTTGTGAAAAAACTCTAAAAGATGCTAAGGAAAAGATTAATAAAGATTCTAAAAAAGAAATTGAGGAGAAAATTGAATCTTTGAAAAAAGTTAAAGGCGGTGACAATATAGAGGAGATAAAAAACAAAAGTCAAGAACTTTCTCAGGCAATTCAAAAAATAGGAGCGGAATTGTATAAGAAACAAGAGACATCCTCCTCCGCTTCCTCCTCCGCTGAATCTTCGGAGGATAAGAAAACTTCGGCTTCGCCGTCCGAAGCTCCGGAGGAGCGAAGGACGGAGGACAAGAAAAAGGAAGAAAAGAAGGACGAGAAAAAAGACAAAGGAAAAGATGCTGAAGAGGGAGAATTTAAAGAAAAATAATACTGATTACCACGGATAGATAGCTGATGACCGTCGATAATCTGCGTAAATCAGCTATAAATCTGTGTAAATCAGCGTTTTTTGCGAAGCAAAATGAAAGATTACTATAAAATTTTAGAGGTCTCTAAAAATGCTTCTTCGGAGGAAATTAAGAAGGCTTATTACAAATTGGCTCACAAATATCATCCCGACAAAGGAGGTGATGAAAAGAAAATGAAAGAAATAAATGAGGCATATCAAGTTTTAGGCAATAAAAAAAAGAGAACTCAATATGATAAGTTTGGTCAATCTTTTGAGGGGATGCCGGGTTTTAACTTTAGTCAGGGAGGAGCTGCCCCGGGAGGGGGTTTCAGTTCAACCTGGCAAGATTTTGCCGAAGGAAAAGGATTTGAGTTTGGCGCCGAGGATTTAGGAGAATTGTTTGGAGAATTTTTTGGATTTGGTCAAAGAACCTCCAAAAAAAGGAAAAACCAAGGGCAAAACATTCAAATCGATATTGAAATAGGTTTAGAAGAAACTTTAGAGAGTCAAACAAAAAAGATTTCGCTTTACAAACAAGTTCTTTGTCAGCGTTGCAAAGGGGCAGGAGCAGAGCCCGGCACCAAGGTTAAAGAGTGTTTTTCCTGTCGGGGAACAGGTCAGGTTCAACAGATTAAGAGAACAATTTTAGGGTCTTTTACTCATTATATTATTTGTCCTGAATGTGGTGGCGAAGGCCGAACTCCGGAAAAATTTTGTAATGTTTGTCACGGAGAAGGAAGGATAAAAAAAGAAGAAAATATAGAAGTTTTTATTCCTGCCGGCGTTGATTCAAATCAAGTAATAAAGATTAAAGGAAAAGGGGAGCCAGGTAGAAGGGGAAGAGAAGCGGGAGACCTTTATGTTCGGATTTTTGTAAAAAGTCACCCCATTTTTAAAAGAAAAGGCGACGACCTCTATATCACGGTTCCTATTTCTTTTTCTCAGGTCTGTTTAGGCGACGAGATAGAAATTCCAACCCTTGATAGGAAGAAGATTTTACTAAGTGTTTCTGCAGGTTCTAAATCCGGGAAAGTTTTCAGAATTTCAAAAAAAGGAATTCCTCTTTTCTCGGGTTACGGAAGAGGAAATCTTTACGTTGAACTTGAAGTGGAAACACCAAAACGATTAAACAGGAAACAAAAAGAATTGTTAAAGAAATTAAAAGAAGAAGGGTTATAATATTATTATGCGCCCATAGCTCAGTTAGGTAGAGCAGCACCCTTTTAAGGTGATGGTCGGGGGTTCGATTCCCTCTGGGCGTACTTTTTTGTGCTAAAATAATAAACAGCTCTTTAAAATCTGAAAGGAGAAGAAAATGGTGAGATATTTTTGTCTAAATTTTTCGCCAAACATGCTTCCTTCCGGCGCCCTGAATATCCGAAAAACAGAACTCACGACAGAACAAGCAAAAAAACTCCTTAACAGAGAGACGGTTTATTGCGTTTCCCCCTTTATATAAACCGACCATATTGGCTTTAGAGATGAAACACGGAATTCAAATTCCTGTCTCAAAAGGGCCGCGTTACATAAGAATGGTAGCCGGCGACTCTATGATAATTCTCCAGGTTAAGAATTTACCGCGTCTTGAAGGAAGGGTTGAATATACGGAAGATGAAATTGCGGAAGCCAAGTTTACTTTTATACAGATTAATCTGGTTTCGTCTCGGCCGATTCAAAAACTTTAAAGTCCAGTACTCTATATCAGCTGGGCTTTTTATTGCAAAATTTTTTAAAATAGGATAGTATATTGGATAGAAGCCTGCGAGGCTCGAACCAGCATCAACTTTAGAAGGCAAAGAATAGGTCAAGTTCAAGGCGCGACGAGGAAATTATGCTATTTAGCACATTGACGAGGAGCAACGAAGAAATTGGCCTATTATTTGTCTTCCCTTCGGGCGGGCCAATTTGAGTCATTTTCTGCGTTACTCGTCGCTTATGTGCCTAAAGGCACACTTCGCTCCTCGTGCCTTGAATATAGCTCAAATTGACTCCGCTAAATTGATTCTGGTTCGAGTCTCGTAGGCTACTTTAAAAAAAGGAGTAATAGAGATGAAAAAGATACTCAACTCACTGCTATTTCTGACAACAATATACTCCTACGGAATCCTTATAGGAATTGTCTTCCAAATATTGCGTTTTTTAAGAACTATTCGCCTTTTACATTGGGAACGTTTTCCTCATTGGCAAGGAAAATTAATTTTAGTTTCCAATCATCCTTCTTTACTGGAGCCCTTTTTGCTGCCAGCTTTAGTTTTCAGGGAATATTTTTTTCACCCTTTCAAATATGCTCCCCGGAGCACTCCTGACAAGAAAAATTTTTATGATCCTTGGTATTGGTTTTGGTTAAGACCATTGTCGATCCCTGTTGATAGAAGCGACGAACAAGCGGAGTTAAAATCTCTTTTCCAGATGAAAAGAGTTCTTAATTTAGGGAAAATAATTATCCTTTTCGCTGAAGGAAGCAGAACCTTTAAAGGAGAAAATTTCCTATATAGCCGGGGAGGTAAAAGAATTGGAACATTAAAGGGTGGAATTGGTTGGCTGGCTTTAAAAACAGGAGCCCTGGTTGTTCCTATTTGGGTTGAAGGAACTGATAAGGTTTTACCAAACCATTCAGATAAACTGTCTTCACGTCCAAATTTTTGGGAAAAAATAGTCATAAAAATTGGTAAACCCTTAGAATTTCAGGGTTCCCCAGCGATTAAAAGAGAACAGGTTACTCAAATAATTGCTTATAAACTTTTGGAATTGGCAGACGAACCCTGTTAGATAGAACTCATAAAGTTCCTATCTAACAGGGTTTTTTTAGTTGTTTAAAGGGTTTAATTATGATAGAATTATTTCATGGGATTCAAATTTAAGAACAATCTATTCTTAATTCTTTTAATTGTTGCCCTTCTTTTTAGTTTTAAATTTGGTCTTTGGGTTGGAAAAAATCAGGTAATATGCAGGATTTGTCCTCCTGAAGAAATTGACTTTTCTCTTTTTTGGGAGGCCTACAACAAAATTCAAAGTAAATTTGTCAACTCGGAGAAACTTGATGTTCAAAAGATGATTTATGGAGCGATTTCCGGAATGACCGAAACCTTAAACGACCCTTATACCATCTTTTTAAACCCTGAAGAGGCAGAGGAATTTGAAAAGGAACTTTCTGGTTTTTTTGAGGGAGTGGGGATGGAAATCGGAATTAAAGAAGGACAGTTAACCGTTGTAGCTCCTCTTGAAGGGACGCCTGCTAAAGAAGCGGGCTTAAGAGCGGGAGATAAGATTTTAAAAATAGACGATATAGGAACTTCTGATATATCTGATAAAGAAGCAGTTGTTTTAATTCGAGGGCCTAAGGGGACAGAAGTTACTCTAACAATTTTTCGAACAGGTTGGGAAAAAACAAAAGATTTTAAGATTATAAGGGGTACAATTAGAATTCCTTCCTTAGAATGGGAGCTAATAGATGGAGACATTGCTTATTTACATCTTTATCAATTCAACCAGATTTTAGTTTCTGATTTTAGAAAGGCAGCAATTGACATTTTAGAAGGTCCCAGTAAGAAAATAATTTTAGACCTTCGAAATAATCCAGGTGGATATCTTGATGTTGCTCAAGATATAGCCGGCTGGTTTTTGAAAAAGGGCGAAGTTGTAGTTATTGAAGATTTCGGCGAAGGTAAAGAGAAAAAGGTGTACAAAACTAAAGGAAATGGCGAATTCTCTCAATATCCTTTGGTTATCTTAATAAATCAAGGTTCAGCTTCAGGGTCTGAGATTTTAGCCGGGGCCTTAAGAGATAATCGTGGTATTAAGATAATTGGGGAGAAATCTTTTGGTAAAGGTTTAATTCAGGAGGCACTGAATTTAAGAGGAGGTTCGCTTCTCAAGATTACGGTTGCTAAATGGTTAACCCCAAAAGGCAATTCTATTTCAGAGATAGGAATAGAACCCGATATAGAAGTAGAAATAACTGAGGAAGATTATGAGCAAGAGGAGGACCCTCAGTTGAATAAAGCTATTGAAATAGTGAAAGGATTGAAGTAGAATATAATAAGAAAAGATAGAATTATGAATTATGAATTATGAATATTGTATTATCGTCGTTTTCGTCGTCGTATTCTTGATTCTTTATTCTTAATTCTCTATTCACGTTTATGCGTATTATACTCCTACAAGACGTTGAAAAATTGGGAAAGAAACACGACGTGAAAGAGGTAAAAAATGGCTATGCCAGGAACTTTTTAATTCCTAAAGGACTGGCGAAACTTGCGACCGAGAAAGACCTGGAAAGAGTAGAAACCCTGAAAGAGAGAGAGATAAAAAAAGAAGAAGAGGAATTGAAAGATATTCAAGGGTTAGCTTCAAAACTTGACGGAGTTGAATTAATTATCCCGGTTAAGATTGGAGATGAAGAACAGCTTTTTGAATCAATTAACGAGCAAAAAATTGTAGAGAAATTAAAAGAAGAGGGTTTTGATATTAAAAAATCCCAAGTTATGCTGGAGGAACCGATCAAAGAACTTGGAGAATTTCCAGTAAAGATTGGTTTCAAACACAATCTGGAATCCGAGGTAAGGATAATAGTAACTGAGGAGAAAGAATAAGAACCTCGCTTTCGGTGAGAACCTTGATTCGCTAAGGAAAAGAATATAATCTTGAATTAAGAACCCTCCGCTAAGCGGCAGAACCTTGATTCGCTAAGGAGAAGATATATATCTTGAATTAAGAACCAAATTCTAAACGCCAATTTGTGATTTGGGATTTGGTATTTTTTTTGAATTTTTTATGGCTAAATATATTTTTATTGCTGGTGGGGTAATGTCCGGTATTGGTAAAGGGGTGGCTACCGCTTCTATTGGAAGAATCTTAAAAAGCAAGGGCTTTGAAGTAACAGCAATTAAGATTGACCCTTACATCAATGTTGATGCTGGAACAATGAATCCAATTGAGCACGGAGAGATTTTTGTTACTGATGACGGCACAGAATGTGACCAAGATGTGGGCAACTACGAGCGATTTTTAGACCAAGATTTGACTACTTGTAATTACATAACAACCGGAAGAGTCTATCAGGCAGTTATTGAAAGGGAAAGAAACCTGGGATATGGAGGCAAATGTGTTGAAACGGTTCCTCATATTCCGGAAGAAGCAATTTATCGGATAAAAAAAGCAGCCAGAAAAAGAAAGGCTGATTTTGTTTTGATAGAAATTGGAGGAACGGTAGGAGAATACCAAAATATGTTATTTTTGGAAGCAGCTCGAATGATGAATCTTAACCGTCCGGAAGATGTTATTTTTATTTTGGTGACTTATTTGCCAATTCCTAAAATGATAGGGGAGATGAAAACAAAACCTACCCAACATGCAGTAAGAAGTTTGAATTCTGTCGGGATTCAGCCGGATATAATTTTAGCCAGAGCTCAAATTCCTTTAGATGCACCTCGTAAAAGAAAAATTTCTATTTTTTGTAATGTTTTAAAAGAAGATATTATTTCAGCTCCGGACATTAAATCTATTTACGAAGTACCGTCTAATTTTGAAAAAGACAATTTAGGAAACCGAATTTTAAAAAAGTTTGGTTTAAAATCCAAAAAAAGCAATTTGAGAGATTGGCAAAAGTTAGTTAAAGTTATTCATCATTCAAAAAAAGAGA